>Ga0334887_1000442_pt1 | contig 67783 bp, 62 predicted proteins | sample GraSluR1_MG_10_FD_207217 | JGI IMG/M metagenome (GOLD analysis project Ga0334887, IMG submission 207217) | Sludge microbial communities from methane-producing bioreactor in Wageningen University, Netherlands - Granular Sludge_18_07-R1 | ecosystem: Engineered > Bioreactor > Anaerobic >...
CGGGTTTATCGGGACGCTGCGCACGGAACAGTCGGAGGCGGTGCGAGCGCTGCTACGTCACGATACAGGTGTTCTCTGCGCGCCGCCTGCTTTCGGAAAGACCGTGGTCGCGGCGGCGCTTATTGCAGAACGGAAGAGAAGCACGTTGGTGCTGGTGCATCGTACTGATTTACTCCGCCAGTGGCGGGAGCGACTGGAAACGTTCTTGGAGCTGCCCGAGGGAGGAGCTGGAGTCATAGGCGGCGGGAAGAGCACGTCCTCCGGCAAGGTGGATATTGCAGTGATGCAAACGTTGGCGCGGACAAAGGACCTCGCCGGAATGCTCGATCATTACGGGCAGATTATAGTGGACGAGTGTCATCACATTTCCGCCGTCTCCTTCGAGTCGATACTGAAGCAGTCCAAAGCTCGCTATGTAGTGGGACTGACTGCGACGCCGCAGAGGCGCGACGGGCATCAACCGATTATCTTTATGCAGTGCGGACCGATTCGGCACAGCGTCATCAAATCGGAACATGCTCCTGCTCGGCTTGAGGTGCGCCCTCGTCTGCTTTCCGCGTTCCGGACACCTCCGGAGCTGTCCATTCAGGAGGTGTTTCGGATACTGATGTGCGACGAGGAGCGCAACCGGCGTATCGCCGAGGATGTGCTGGATGCGTACCGCGAGGGGCGCAGGGTACTCGTGCTGACCGAACGAACGGAACATTTGACGCTTTTGCAGGAGGCGTTGGGGGATGAGATCGAGCACTGTTTTTTATTGCACGGTCGACTTTCAAAAAAGCAGAGGGCCGAGACCTTGGCCGGACTCCAATCTCTGGACGGCGCTGTGCCGAGAGTGCTTCTTGCGACGGGGCGCCTTATCGGAGAGGGGTTTGACCATGCTCCGCTGGATACGCTGGTATTGGGGATGCCGATTTCTTGGAAAGGAACCCTCCGCCAGTACGCGGGACGACTTCACCGGGAGCATGACGAAAAAGAGGAGGTGCGCATCTACGACTACGTCGAAAACAACGATCCGCGCCTTCTTCGTATGTGGAACAAGCGGCGGGCGGGATACCGAAGTATGGGATACGCGGTGGGATTGTTTGCCGAGAACTGAGCGCTTGCAATCCGCGCACAAACGCCGTATGGTTTCACTGGTGAATATGCCGTCCTCCTTTTCCGGAGCGAAGGGACGCGGAAATGGGGTGGTGCGGTGCCGTTGGAGCTGGAAAGTTTGCGCAAGGCTGTCCGCGCGCTGAACGAGGTGCTGCTCAAGAGCGGAGACGATGAGTTTATGGGCGGCCTGGACGAGGTGGCCAGAAACGCGATCAGGGCCGGAGTCATTCAGTATTTCGAGTTTACCTACGAGCTGTGCTGGAAGTTCATGAAGCGCTGGCTGGAGACGAATGTGAGCCCCGGCGTCGCGGACGGCGTCGCCCGCCGCGAACTCTTCCGGCACGCGGCGGAGCACCGCCTGATCTCCGATGTCGAGCAGTGGATGCGCTATCACTATGCACGGAACCTGGCTTCACAGACCTACGAGCCGGATATAGCCGAGGATGTGTACCGGGTGGCGCGGCTCTTCGCTCCGGACGCCAGCCTCTTTCTCGAAGCGCTGGAGGAGCGGAATGATTGACGTCGCTCCCCGGCATCTGCGGACGATCCGCCGCATTCTGGCGCGCATCGTCCCGGAGTGCGAAGCGCGCGTCTTCGGTTCGCGCGTCTCCGGAACCGCGAAAGCCTCGTCCGACCTCGATCTGGCCGTTGTCTGCGAGGGGCGGATGGATTTCGACACGCTGCGCCTTCTGAAAGAGGCGTTCGAGGAGTCGGACCTCCCCTTCAGGGTGGACGTGCTCGATTGGCACGTGGTCTCCGACAGCTTCCGGAGGGTGATCGAGGCCGGATGCGAAGCGCTTCCGACGGACGGAGACGATGGAGAGATGGGGTCGTAACGCTGAAGCTTCTCGAAGCGCTCGGAGTGATTCTTCCGGGCGTGGTTCCGCAGAGTTCCGCGCATGTGCGCACGTACAAGAAGCTGAAAAAAGAGGCCTAACCCGCTGGGGGAAAGGCCTCGGATGATTTTTAGCCTTCTGAAAAAAGTGAAGATCCGATATAGGCATAGCTGTAGAGAGCCAGCCGCCGCCCCTCTTCCGGCGCAATATTCAGCACCAGCTCTTTCCTTCTGCGAGATACTTTGACAGCAGACAGAGGCAGTGTTGTTGCGAAAACCGCATATCGTGGCCTGTTGCTATACCGGGGAGTTCCTGCGAAGAGGTACTCCCCGGACAAACAGTTTTTACTTCCGGCCCATCTCGACAATCTTTTTGTAGTTTTCAGGTCCCCAAGTTTTGTTTCCAAGTTTGTCGCGAACTGATTGGGTGGATTCAATAAAAGGTGCGAGGTCGGGAGAGGTTATAACAACACCGCTCTTTCTCGCTTTTTCAAGGAACGATTCCTGCTGTTCCTCCATTAACTTCTGGGTGAGAGCCTCGGCTGCTTCCTGAGCCTTGATTACGATCTCCTGCTGTTCTGTTGTTAGCCCCTGAAAGAATTCCTCGTTGATGATGACAAATGCCGGCTTGTTGATGTGGTTGGTCAGAGCAATGCACTTCTGGACCTCATGGAATCCGGCAGCCACTATTGTTTCGATGGGATTCTCCTGGCCGTCCACAAGGCCGGTCTGGAGCGAGGTGTAAATCTCGCCGAAGCCCATGGTGGTAGGTTGCGAACCGAAAGCTGCGAGTGTTTCGACGTAGTAATCACGCTCTGGGGAACGAATCTTCAATCCTTTCAGATCGGCCATTTCATTGATGATCTTGTTGCTGCTGATTACGCGGGGGCCTCGTGGAAGAAGACCCAGAGTGCGAATACCGCGTTTTGTAATAGACTCTTCGTTCCACTCTTTTCCTATTTCGCTGCTTAATATTATTCTCCAGTTATCAAGAGATTTGACGAGATAGGGAAGGCTAAGATATTCGATCTGCACCAGGGGAGGCTGCCCGCTGGACATCATCTGGATCGTTCCCATCTGCACCTGCTCAAGCTGTTCCTGGGTTTTCCCCAACTGGTCCGCGGGGTAGAGGAAAACTTTAATTGCTCCATCGGTTTCTTTTTCAACAATCCGTTTAAATTCTTCCATACCTTCATAAGCGGCCTCTCCACTGCTGGCCCATGTGCCGTAGTGAATCTCCTTCGAGGCTGCCAGAGCATTGGTGCAAAACAACATGGACGCGACTACAAAGACGGCAAGAAATTTTTTGTTCATTTGTCTACCTCCTGAATAGAATTTAGCTACCTTTTTTCAACAACATGCCCTTTGCCTGAAGGCCATTTCGTATCCACTGTTTTCCATTTCTCGACTAGAATGATTGCGCGGCGAACGACTTCGGCAAAAAGTTTCTTTCCGTTTTCCGCGCTGGAGAGCCAGGGATTGCCCATCACACCGTCGGGCGATATGTCTTCCATATTCAGAAAAAGGGAGAACTCCATGTCCTCGAAAGCAACCTTTGCCAGGGTTTTGACCTCCATTCCCTGAATCTCGCTCCTGGTCGTTATATCCTTGAGTAGATCCATCCTCATGTCTTCGGGAAATAAGAATGTGCTCATCGACGTCAAAGGCTCGGCGCCGTGCCCCGACGTTGTGAGATCACCGAAAACACTCTTGCGAAAATCAGGCTTCAACAAGGCCCAAAGGTTCACATTCGGAATCATGATGCCACGATCTCTTAAAATAATTCTGGATACGCGATCAAGTACGGGATCGTTGCCTGCATGACCGTTGAAGAACATAATGCGTTTAACCCCATGGTCCAGGAAGCTATAGCATATATCGTGTAACAAGCCGATCAACGTTTGCGGTTGCAGCGAAATGGATCCGGGAAAACCTCGGAAGTATTCCGAGTATCCGAAAGGAATGCATGTCGTACAGTATGCATCCGCTTCTTCCGCTACTGCCTTTGTCACGGCCTCGGCGCATCGATAATCGCCTGTGGGTGTGTGAGGTCCCTGCTGTTCTGTCGATCCAAGAGGAATCAGAATCACTGGATCTTTTGTGTAAACGTCTTCGATCTCCTTCCATGTCATGCGGTACAGTTCATGTTTGCTCATAAACAACACCCTTTCGCGAAATATAGTTGTCTCATTTTAAGAATAAATTGGGAATAAACGTGGAAAACCATGGGATATAAGCGATTAAAAGCACTGCGACGAACATGGGGATGTAGAGAGGGATCATGGCCTTCACCAAGCGATCATACGGAATTTCCGCGATTTCAGATGCCAGGGAAAGACATATCCCTACAGGCGGAGTGATGGAACCAATTCCGGTTGTAAAGACGAGAAGCACGCCGAAGTGGATCGGGTCGATGCCGAGTTTCATTATAACCGGAACCAGGATGGGAGTAAGGACTACCTGTATGGCGGATGGAATCATAAATAGCCCCATCATGAAAATGAACAGTGTGATGAGACCAAGTATAATGTGTTTGTTGGTGCTTAAATCCAGCAGAAACGTCAAAACCTTTGCAGGAATCTGAGCTCGTGTTACAACCCAGCTGAACATTGATGCGAAAGCGATGATCAAAAGAACCTTGATGCTGCGGAGCGACACTCCGAGAATAAGGTTCCATGCTCCTCTTGTATCTATTTCTTTGTAGACCACCGCTCCCATGATGAAGCCGTAAAGCACAGCGACCGCAGCCGCTTCGGTGGGGGTGAAAACCCCGCTGAGGATCCCTAAAACGATGATTATCGGCATGGCAATTGCAGGAATGCCGCGTATAAGGGCGTCTTTGCTCTCCTTACGCGTGACCTTCTCTGTAACGGGATAATTCCTTTTAATGGAATAGTAGTGAGTGAACACCATTTGAGAGATCGCAATGACGAAGCCGGGAAGGATACCGGCAACCAAAAGCTTGCCCACAGACTGTTGGGCAAGCACGCCGTAGAGGACAAGTCCGATGCTGGGCGGAATAATCGGGCCGATCATCGAAGAGGCCACGGTGATGGCTGCGGAGAACTCGGCGTCGTATCCATCTTTCTTCATGGCCGGGATCAGAATCGAGCCGAGTGCGGCGGTGTCGGCCGTAGCCGAGCCCGAAATCCCTGCAAAAAAAACACTTGCAACAATGTTTACCTGGGCGAGCCCGCCCCTGATATGCCCCACCAAAACCTTGGCGAGCGAAATGATGCGCTCGGTGACGCCGCTGAAGTTCATCAGCTCGCCCGCGAGATAAAAGAAAGGTATGGCAAAGATGGTAAAAGAATCGATTCCGGAAACGACATTCTGCGAGACTACGCTCAGAGGGATTCCCATATAGATCAGATAAACGAGCGAGCTGATGCCGGTCGCAAATGCGATGGGCATTCCAAGGATCGTCAATCCTGCGAGAAGCACAAACATCAGGGCAACCATATGCTTATGCCTCTCTTCCGGAGCCAAGCAGACGGCGAAGGATACCCGGGATGTGATACAAGGTGCTGCATGCCATTAGAAAAGCTCCAACTGGAGCGGCGGCGCGCCAGAACGAGAATGGAATCTGCAAGGCGCCTGATGAAATATGCCATGAGGCTTTTAAGAGCTTCGGAGAGGTCCATACCATAATAAGCAACATCACGACCACGGCAATCCTGAACAGCAGGTCTATGAGATATCGTATTTTGAGCGGAAATGTTTGAGCAAGTTCCGGAATTGCAAGATGTGTGTCTTGAAATGTCAAAACAGCGCCACCAAGCATCACCATCCAAATCAACATGAACCGAGCTAGCTCCTCGCTCCAGATCAGCGGTGAATTCAGGGCAAAACGAAAGAAGACTTGGGCGATCGTGAGAATGGTGATGACTAAAAATAAAACTCCGACAATGTATCGTATCAAATTCATGAAGCGAGGATAAAATTGAAATATTTTTAAACACCCCTTGTTGAAAAATTGCCCGGATAAAGACTTTTTGTCGCTTTTTCCAAGGCGGATTCTCGAAAAAATTATGAGGAATCTCTGAAAGCGGCGGCGCATTCAAGAGTTCTTCAAGAAAATTAGGCCAGCCCCGTGTGCTGCTTCAATCGTCCTCTTCACCAGAATAGGTGGATTATACCAGAGAACAAAGAAATTTCCTTCACCAAACGTCCAGTTTTTTGCGGAGGTTTCGTGAAAGCTTCCATTGTTACTGTGGGTGTTGCGTCCTCCATACGGAGCGAGAAAAAATCTCCCAGTTCGACGCCAAGTGCATCAACGGCTTTAGGGCTTTGTCTTAGTCAGGTTTCGCGTCGAAGGACCGGAAGATTTTTTAGAGACTTTCGCGCTCAAGACCGTCATTCTTCGCGTACTTTGAGGATCAATCAGGAGAACGGCTGGATGGAGGCTATCGACCGTCATGCGGAGATCGAAGAAACCTTCTTCGAACAGCAATTCCGCCGCACCCCCCCCTACTCCCCCGCCTCTTCCGCGTACGCCACCGCAAGCTGCGCCGCTACACGGGCGTTGTGATAAACAAGCTGCTTGTTCGCATGGAGGCTGCTTCCCCCCGTCGCTTTGTGGAGGTAGGCGAGGATGAACGGGGTGATCTCCTTCCCCCGTATGCCCCGCACCTCGGCGGCCTTCACGGCCTCGTCGATGCTGCGGGCGATCAGGGCGGGGTCCATCTCGTCCTCTTCGGGGATCGGGTTGGCGACCACCATGCCCCCCTCCAGCCCGAGCGACCACTTCAGGCGGAGCGCGATGGCGATCTCGCGCAGGTCGTCGGCACGCTCGTCGACGCGGAAGCCGCTTTCGCGCACGTAGAAGGCGGGGAAGGCGTCGGTCCGGTACCCCACGACGGGGACGCCGTACGTCTCGAGCACTTCAAGGGTCAGGCCGATGTCGAGGATGGACTTGGCTCCGGCGCACACCACGGCGACCGGTGTGCGGGCCAGCTCCGTCAGGTCGGCCGAGACGTCGAACGTCTGCGAAGCGCCCCGGTGCGCTCCGCCGATGCCGCCGGTGGCGAAGACGCGCACGCCCGCGAGCGACGCGCCGATCATGGTGGTGGCGACGGTGGTCGCGCCGTCGAGCTCCTTGGCCAGCGTCATGGGGAGGTCGCGCCTGCTGACCTTGCGGATGCTACTGCCGCGCCCCATGTGTTCCAGATCCTCCTCGCTCAAGCCCACGCGTATGATCCCCCCTATCACCGCGACGGTCGCAGGGACGGCCCCCTCTTCGCGGATGATCCGCTCGCAGGTGCGCGCGCTTTCGACGTTCTCGGGGTAGGGCATGCCGTGGCTGATGATGGTAGACTCCAGCGCGACGACGGCTCTTCCGGCGTCCAATGCCTCCCTGACTTCGGAAGCCGCGCACACTCTCTCCTGCACAATGCGGCTCTTCTCCATGCTCTTCGCTCTCCTTTTCTTATAAGATTGCGGCGCAAGAGGTCTTATTGCAGCGCCTCCGCGGCGGCGACGCTCATCCGCTCGCTCACCGTTCGGCGGCTGAGCAGAGTCAGGGAGGAGGCCCTCACCGCGAACCGGGTTGTCTCCTCCATGCTCCATCCCAGCAGATCGCCGTAGACCGCCGCCGCAGTGAAGGCGTCTCCCGCGCCGGTAGCGCTCACCGGGCGGACCGGAAACGCTGGGACCTTTCCGGCGTGCTTCTCGTCGGCGAAGAAGACACCTTCTGCTCCAAGAGTAATATACAGTCTTTTCACTCCCCGGATCAGCAGGCGGCGGGAGGCCTCCTTCAAGTCGGAGTCGTTTTCTATCGGCATTCCGGCCAGATATGCCGCTTCTATCCTGTTCATCTTGATGCAGTAGAATCGCCCGGCGATCTCCTCCATCCGGGGACACTTGCCTGTGGATACCGGATCGATGTAGATTTTCGCGCCCTGAAGCTCGTTCGCGAGCCACCTCAGGGCGCCGGCGGTCAGGCAGGCGTCCGCGACGATTACGGAGGCCTGCGACAGGAGCGGCAGGCACGAGCGGAGATGATCCTCTCCCAGGTGCTCCAGAATACTCATGTCGGAGAGAGCGAGAGCCAAGTCTCCGTTCTCGTCCAGAATGGCGATATAGGAGGAGGAAGCGTGCCCCTTGACCGTCATGCTGTATTCCAGGGAGATTCCGGGGCCGCGGCAGGACTCCCGGATCCGTTCGCCTTCCGGGTCGTCGCCGAGGGCTGTGATCAGGGCGACTGGGATGCCGAGGCGCGCCAGGTTCTCGGCGATGTTCCTGGCGACGCCTCCGGGGCAGGTCCGGACCTGTCCCGGGTTCGAGTCCCGCATCGTGAGCGGACGCTCCGGAAAGCCCTGCACGTCGATGTTCGCCGCTCCTATCGCAACGACCTTTATTTCGAGGTTGTCCATGCAGATTCCTCCCCGGTTCCCTTCTTTGCTGCGGATGCGTTTTTTCGTCCGCACATTTCAAAATCTATATGTTCGGATGTATTCCGTCAAGTGCGGTGCAGGAAAACCGCCAGGTCAAGGAGACGTTCCGGGCGCTTGCCGGTCATTTCGGCGGAGAATGCCGACATTGCCGGTACGGGAACCGGCGGTCCGTGCTTCGTTCGGTGAAGGAGAAGGAAGAGGCTAGCAGGCGGGCTTTTCCCGGCACTATTTGCTATACTGGGACAAAATAGAAAAGAAAGGTGGAATTGAAATGAGCGGAAAATTTTCTCTATATGCGCGGACAGGCTGTGTCTTAGCGCTCATGGGGTTCTGTTTGGCGCTATTTTCTCCTGCTGCCTCCGGAGCGATCCAGGAGGAAGTCGTCGCCATGATCGAGATGGAGGTGGCTCTTCACAGCGAGTATCTGTTCATGGCCGGAGATCCGCCTGCTCAAGCCCACATCGACTGGGAGGGGGGGTATCGCCACACGGGGCCGTGGACATTCGTGCGTTTCAAGGGAGGACAGGGGTATTTCGTCTCGCCGGGGCGGAAGCAGAGTCCCGAGATGCCGCACGCCGGCGGAGCAAAGGTCGTCGGCTCGCATACCTGCATCAACGGAGAGGGGTTCGTGATGGGGAAAAGAAGCTTCGCATTGCCGGTGACGGATGTCCGCGCCGCCTGGCCGGAGATTGAGGATGCCGGCGGAGGAAAGTTCTGGATGTTCGTCGGTCTGCCGGAGTTCACCGTGGAGCCTCCTGTGGGCTGGTCCGGGGCATCGGGAGAATGTCCCGCCTTCGATCAGAAGATGGGCGGATGTGTCAACGGTCCTCCCTGGCGGGGGCCGGAATCCCGTCTCGAGGAAGATGAGCTGCCCGAGGCGGCTGTTGTCGCGTGGAAGGACCTGGTCGCCGCGGCAAAGGGGAGCGGACCTTCGATCACTTTCGGTTTCGAACACCGGAGCGTGGAGGAAGAAGAGGACTCTTTCGGTTTCCCCGTCAGGGAGACGATCGTCTATAGGGTGAAAGGAACGATTCATCCGGAAGGGTGGCTGGACATCGAGCCGCTGCGGAAATGAGCGATGGATCTCCTTCTCCGGGGAGAAAGAGATCCAAGGAGCGGAAGGCCGGAAGATGAAATGCTGCCGGCGCTGCGATAATGGGCGCCCGTTTGCGTGTCGGTTTTTTTCATGGAGCAGTCGATGGTGTTGTCCTCTTGTGAAGACCGGGATACTGAAAGTCAGGTGTTTGCCCCGATGAGCGATGCCGACGGCGCCGCTTTGTTCGCGTCAGGCGTTTGAAGGCACATGGTTTACGGGCTCTCGCTGAAAATCCGTGCGCCGGCCTTCCAGGGATTCCGTTCGTGTATTCTCGACTGCCTTTGTTCCCTGCTCACGAATCGTTCCGTTCCCTAATCCGCAGGCAGAGGGAGCGTCACCGGTGCTCGCTGGTGCCGCCGGTGCATCCATTTTGATATGAAGTATGATTTTATGGTATACTGTGATGCGGAAAAGATTTTAAAACCATTGTTCGTTTCGTGATAACGCTGCTTTTTCTTTCTTTTAGTTGTCGCAGTGCGGCGATTTTATTCTGCCAAAGAGAGTTGAATCCGAATGAGAGAAAAGAATGAGATACTTGCGTCAATTCCCGGATATGTTGTCATATTCTTTCACGCTCCGGTCCCGCCCGGCGGCGGGTACGATGAGTGCGAGCCGTCGTATTGTGCGGAGGTTTTGTTGTGAGCGCTCCTCATGGCGCAGCGAAACATCACGCCTCCACGGTGCGAAAAGAGAGTTCCGCTCCGAAGGAGGAGCATGTTCTCGAGATTACCGGCACTCTCTCCTTGAGAGAGGCTCTCGACGGTGAGGCTACGGACGTCCATCTCTTTCCGTCGCCCGATCTGAAACGGAATGATCCCCCCCTCGCGTTTGCAGCGGCGCGGGTGCGGATCGGCGGAATCCTCGGACCTCTTATGAAGGTCGAACCCGATGTGAACGATGAGCTTTTCGGACTGCTCAGCAATCCTCCGAAGCCGGACTTTTCAGCGAGCCTTCCGTCCGGACGGCGTCTCAGGATTGCGATTCGTACGACCTGTTCTCTCGGTTCAGGCGAGATCTTCATCCGCATCCTGCCGGAGACCATTCCTCCGGTCTTCCGCAGGCTTGCGCATCTTCTTCCCGAACTCGACAGCCTCAACCCCGGGCTCTTCCTGGTCTCCGGAATCACGGGCAGCGGGAAGTCAACCTTCCTCGCGTCGGTCGCCATGCGCCACCTCGAGCTGGGAGCGCACGTGGTCACAATCGAGGACCCCGTCGAATACCTCATTCGCTCGCCGGACTCGTCGGGGTACGCGTCTCAGCGTGAAGTCGGGATCGACGTGCCGGATTTCGCCTCCGGGGTGAAGATGTCGATGCGGGAAGATCCGGACACGATCATCGTCGGGGAGATACGGGACGCCGAGACGGCGGTAGCCACGCTCACCGCCGCGGAGACCGGGCATACCGTGCTTGCGACGGTGCATGCCGGAGGGTGCTACGGGACCGTCGACCGTTTCCTTTCGCTGCTCGGAGGAAAGGAGTTCGAGGCCATGCGGTTGGCCAGCACCTATGTCTGCGGAATTCACGTGACCGCGGATTCGGTGGAGATCGAAAAAAATATGGAGTGCGAGAGGACGTACGAGATCTTCCGCAGCAACGACGCGGCGAGGACGCATATACGGGAGCGGGCGGCGCACCGCTTGTGGCAGGCCCGCCTGGGAACATCCGAGAAGGACTGGAAGCTGACGCTCCGGGACTGAACCGGAAAGCATTGCCGTGACGTCTGCTGAATATATGAAGAACCGGCCTTTGCTCTCCGGCGCCGGAGTTCTTTTTCCAACCGTTCCGAAAAAATTATCTTTTAATGAACGTATTCTCCCGGAGTTCCCGAAACGCCAGGTCGAGCTCTTCTTTGGTGTTCATGACGATCGGGCCGCCCCAGGCGACGGGCTCTCCGAGAGGCTTTCCCGACATCAGCAGGAAGCGCATTCCTTCAGCGGAGGCTAGGGCGCGGAACTGCTCCCCTTCGGTGAAGAGGACCGCATGTTTTGCGGCGATGGAGGTATCGCCGGGGCCGAATGAGCCCGCTCCCTGGACGATGTAGACGAAAAGAGTCGCCTCCGGATCGGTATCCAGCGTCCATTCGGCGCCCGGAGCCATCTCCACGTCGAAATAGAGAGGTTTCACGTAGTCACCCTGGAAGGCTCCCCGGGTTCCCTTGTACTCGCCTGAGAGGATGCGGATCTTCCGGTTCCCCTCGTCGATCAGCGGGACGTCTTTCCGAACGATGTCGTTGTACTTGGGGGGAACCATCTTGTCCTTCGCGGGCAGATTGAGCCAGAGCTGGGTCCCCAGCATCCGTTCGCTGGCCTTCGGCATCTCCTGGTGGAGAATGCCGGAGCCTGCCGTCATCCACTGGCACTCTCCGTCCAGGATACTGCCCTTGTTTCCGAGGCTGTCCCCGTGTTCGATGTCCCCGCGGATCAGGTAGGTGATCGTCTCGATGCCGCGGTGCGGATGCCATGGAAAGCCCTTGACATAGTCCTCCGGATTGACGGAGTCGAACGCGTCCAGCATGAGGAACGGGTCGAACTCCTTCGTGTCGTTGTAGCCGATGACACGCACCAGTTTGACGCCCGCCCCGTCCATGGTATGCGTTCCCGTGACGATTTTACGAATGGTTCGAAGAGAGTTCATCATTCCACACCTCCGTAGGAGAGGATTGCTCCTCCGCATATGAACGGGGAGCTTCTTCATTGTATCATCAACGGGGTTTCGGGAATGATTCCGACCATTTTACAGAAAATCTTCCCCGACGGGGCCCGGCGGGTTTATAATGGATCCGGACGGGAGAAAACCGATGAAGCCGTGCGTGCTACGGAAAAGGAGGAAATTCCGTGAGAATACATGAACTGGATACCCCCGTGCTCTTGATCGACCGGGATATCATGGAGAAGAACCTGCGGGATATGCAGGAGTACGCCGACAGCCACGGTGTGTCGCTGCGTCCTCACACGAAGACGCACAAGATGCCTGCACTCGCGATGCAGCAGCAGCGGACCGGGGCGCGCGGGATCACCGTCGCCAAGGTTGGCGAGGCCGAGGTGATGGCGAAGCATGGTCTCGACGACATTTTCATCGCGAACGAAATCGTTGGCGTCCGCAAGCTGGAGAGGATTCGCGAGCTGGCGCGGAGCGTCGATATTTCGTTCGGCGTGGACACGCCTTGCCAGGTGGAGGCGGCGGAGGAGGTCTTCGCGTCGGCCGGCCGGCCGGCGCAGGTGCTCGTCGAAATCGAGGTGGGAGAGAACCGCTCCGGCATCATCGAGGAGGAGGATTTTCTCGCGTTGCTGAAGACGATTCAGGCTTGCCCCCATGTCCGTTTCAAGGGAGTCTTTTCTCATGACGGCAACAGCTACAGTGCCCCCACACAGGAGGAGTGCCGAAGGATATCCGTCATTGCGCAGAAACGAACCCTCGAATTCGCAACGCTCGCTTCGAAACTCGGCATGAAACCGGAGACGGTGAGCGTCGGGTCGACGCCGTCCATGATGACGTACTCGGAGATCGTGGAGGGTGTGACTGAGATCCGCCCCGGAACCTACATTTTCATGGATGCCTGCCAGGCCAATGTGATCGGGACGCTGGACCGCTGTGCGGCCACCGTTCTGGCGACGGTCATCAGCCGCCCGACCGAGGAGCGCGTGATCCTCGACGTCGGGGCCAAGGGGCTGACGATGCAGACGCGAAGCGAGGGAATCTGCTCGACGAAGGGGAGAGGGACGCTTCCGGAATATCCCGGCGTCACCATCGACTCGGTCTACGACGAACACGCCATCATATACGACAGGGAGTTTCGCAGGAAGATTGCGATCGGAGACAGGGTGCGGATCATTCCGGTGCATATCTGCCCGGTCTGCAATCTGTACGACACGGCTTTCCTGGTCTCCGGGGACGAAGTGATCGGGGAAATTCCGGTCCTGTGCAGAGGAAAGCTCCAGTAGCGGTACTCAGTTGAAAATCAGGTGCTTTTTTTTCGAAAAATGACGGTTTTTTTAGAGCGGAACGGATTTTCCTTCCATGCCCGACCGCTCCGCATTCTTATAGAACATCACATAAAGAAAGGGTGTCATTCATGTTTCCACAGCCTCTCGCGAACAGCGTCTATGTAACCGCCGCCGACCTGCGCCGATTTATGGAGCAGATCTTCGAAAGCCTCGGCGTTCCGTCCGACGAAGCACGCCTCTCGGCGGACGTTCTCCTCGAAGCCGACCTGCGCGGAATCGATAGCCACGGCATAGGCCGCCTCTCGATATACGTCGGCCGCCTGCGCGCCGGAACCCAGGCTCCCGCGTCCAACGTTGTCGTGGTCGAGGAAGGGCCCGGGACCGCAGTGGTCGACGGCGGGGGAGGCATGGGGCATGTGGTCTCGGCGAAGGCCATGGAGATCGCCATCCGGAAGGCGAAGGAGAACGGCATCGCGGGGATCGCCGTGCGCAACTCCAGCCACTTCGGGTTCGCCGGTTATTATCCGCTTATGGCGGTCGAGCACGGAATGGTCGGCATGGCTTTCACCAACGCCCGCCCCTCCATCTGCCCGACATTCGGCACAGAGCCCATGCTGGGAACCAACCCCATCGCATTCGGTGCGCCGACCGACCTCGAATTTCCGTGCATTTTCGACGCCGCCACTTCCATCATCCAGAGGGGGACCGTCGAACTCTATGAGCGTATCGAGCGCCCCGTCCCCTCCGGCCTCGTCGTCGGCCCCGCCGGGGAGGTTCTCACCGATCCGACAGCCATACTGGCCGGGATGCTCAAGGACCGGGCAGCCCTTCTCCCCCTCGGTGGCAGAGGGGAGGAAACCGGCGGACACAAAGGGTACGGGCTCGCCATCATGGTCGAGATTCTCTCCGCCGCGCTCCAGAACGGCCCCTACCTCAAGCAGGTCACGGGGATCGGCATGGGACATTTCCTGCTTGCTCTCGACATAACCCGTTTTCTTCCGCTCGATGTCTTCCGCTCCGTCGCGGGGGGCATCCTGCGCGAGCTTCAGAACTCGAGGAAGGAGCCCGGACAGGACCGCATCTACGTCCCCGGCGAAAAAGAGCATTTCATGCGGAAGCAGCGGATGGAATCCGGAATTCCTCTTCCTCCGACATTCCTGGTCGCGCTTGATACCATGGCCGACGAACAGGGTGTCGCGCGTTTGGGCAGAAAGTAGCGGTTTTCTGGACGGAATTCAGATATAGAGGCAGGTTTTTCGAAACAAGAGCGCTCTCCCTCTAAACCTCGGAGAACTCTCTTCTCCTGTTTCACTCGGCGAGCACCGGTGATGTTTCCTCTGCCTGCGGTTTCGGGGAGCCCTGAATCTCTTGTCAGAAAGATAGCTGTATTGTATCATTGTAAAAAGTTGTTAATTCCAAAATTTATAAAGGGATTCATCATGGTGTGCACCTCCCAGCACCGCTTCCGGGATCAGGACGACGAAGCGCCGGCCGCGGCGGTCCGTCCGGATTCTGAAAGGAACAGGATCAGGAACTTCCGCAGATCCAGAAGAGGGGTGAAAGAGTACCATGAGCATTTCTCTTTCCGAAGAGTACACGAAACTCCTTGAAACAGTAAAGGAGCGTGTCCGTACCGCTCATTGCGAAACCCTCGGAACAATCAACAAGGAACTGGTCGAACTGTACTGGGATATCGGGCGGATGATCGTCGAATACCAGGATGACGTTGATCAAGGTTCACTGATTGCTGAACGGCTCGCGGAGGATCTGCAGGCGGAGTTTTCCGCGCTCCTCGGTTTTTCCCGCAGAAACGTCTTCACCATGAGAAAATTCTATTCGCTCTACCCCGAATTGACGAAGGTGAATCCCCTGTCCGCTCAAATCGGGTGGAGCTACAAGACGATCATACTGCATCGCTGCAAAGACCGGCTCGAACAGGAGTTCTACGTCCGCATGGCCCGCAGATTCGGCTGGTCAAGGGAGGAGCTGCTCCGGCATATCGAGAACGACAGCTTCGGAAAAGAGCAGGCTGGAGTGGTATCCTTCGATGTGCCCCGAACATCTGAAATGCGGGCTAACGGCTGGCGTACCGCGAGGGACGAATACATCTTCGACTTTCTCAATCTCGCCGACGAGGAGAGGGAGCGTGAAATGGAGACGACCCTCTCCAGGCGTGTCGAAAAGTTTCTGCGTGCCATGGGGGGCGCGTTTTCGTCGATGGGGACCCAGATCTGTCTCGAGGTGGAGAGCGGAGATCGGTTCATCGACCTTCTGCTCTTTCACCGGCGTCTTCGCTGCCTTGTCGCCGTGGAGCTGAAAGCAGGCGATTTTCTGCCTGAGCTTGCGGAATCGATGCAGTCCTGCCTTTCCGCGCTCGACCGGCAGATTCGCCAAGAGGGGGAAAATCCGTCGATCGGCATTCTCCTCTGCGAAGAGAAAGAGAGGATCGTCGTCAAATACATTCTGCCAGACTGCGAAGGCGGATCGTACCGGATCCTCGGCGCCAAGAAACTGTCCAACAGATTCCGGACGGAGCTGCCCACCCCGAGGCAGCTTGCCCGCTTTCTGGGAGTGTCCGAATCCCCCGACTGCAAAATCGATTGAAAGCGTTGCAGGACAGGATGTAGTAATTTTGAAAACACCATGTATACTGAAAAGAAAAACAAAGGAGATGGTCCCATGCGTTACCTTGCTCTGCTCGGAAGCCCCCGACAAAACGGACACAGCGCCGCGCTGCTCGACTCGTTTCTCGAAGGAGCGGCTTCGAAAGGGCATTCCGGAGACACAATATGGCTTCACGAAAAGAAGATTCTTCCGTGCACGGCGTGCGACGGGTGCAAGAAGAACGGCGCCGGAACGGGACGGTGCGTTCTCAAGGACGATATGACCGCGCTCTACTCTCTCGTCGGGCATGCCGACGTCATCGTCCACGCCTTCCCGGTCTACTGGTGGTCGATGCCTGCGCAGACAAAACTCTTCCAGGACCGGCTCTACGCGATGGACTATCCGGGGTTCAAGGGGAAGAAGCTCTCTCTTCTGATGACCTACGGCGGAGAGGATCCGAACTCCGGCCCGCGCCTGATCGAGCAGACGTTCCGCGATATCTGCGAATTTCTGGACATGCAGTTCTGCGACAGCATCGGCGTCTGTTCGGGAACGACTCCCGTCCGCGACAACAAGCGGGCTCTTGAGCGGGCGTTCCTCTCCGGCGCGTCTCTCTGATCCGGACATCGCGGAAAAGAAGGGAGCTGGCGAAAAAAACTCCGGAGATACCGAGAACTGAACGTGAACGTTCCGAAACGCGGCGGGGGGAAGTCATGTCACCCCCGAAAGAGCGATTGAGCGAAAAGGAGGAGAGAGCGATGCGTTTCCTTGGAAAGTGCGGTGTCCTGTTTTTTTCAGTCTTCCTTCTGCTTTCGGCGGATCTCGCGGCTGCAGCCGGTCCTTCCAGGGAAGAGCTGATAGAGATGCCGGCTGCAGCCGTCGTGACGGGCAGGAACGTGAACTTCCGCTCCGAGCCGTCGACGAAGGGAAAGATCCTGGGGCGCTTCGGAGAGGGACAGGCCTGGGAGGAACTTCTGGTGGTGGACGCGGCTTCCGGGGAGGACGGGCATCTCTGGTACAAGGCCCTCTCCGAACATTTCGGAGAGGGATGGATATCCGGACGCTATCTGCGTTTCGAGGGGCTCGACGACCAGCTCTGGCGGTTTTTCCTGCTGGTCAGGAGGGATTTCGGCACGACGCCGGCGATGACCGAGCGTCTGCTCGGCAAACCTCTGAAGATCGAACGCCAGACGTTCCGCCCCGAGGATTTTTCCAAGGACGTCACGTCGGTCGAAATGCTCTACCCCGAGGGCAAGGTAATCTACTGGCTGATCGACATGATTCCTTTCCTTGTGGAATTGGACTTCGAGGGGGGCGCCCGGGGGTTCGGGCCGATCTCCTTCGGCGACGGTCCGGAGAAGGTCGAGCAGGTGCTCGGCGATCCTCACGACGTACGGAGCTGGGTCTGGACGTACCACTCCGGGATGCAGCGGATACACGTAGGCTTCAGGCTGGGTCCGAACGACGAGGTGAAGGTGGCGCGCCTGCTTTTCGAGCGAGACGCGTACTGATCCGGATTTCCTTTCAACGGACGGGATAGGAAGGCGGAAAGCGAGGGGAAGTCTTATGAGCGATATTCTGTATGAACAGGTGACGGTCGGCGGGCTGACATTGAAGAACAGGATCTTCATGTCGGCCGCCGCGGCATACTCCGCAGACCGGGACGGCGATATCGACTACGATGTGCCCATCGTTCACTTCGAGGCCGCCAAGGGAGGCTGTGCGCTTGTTCCGACCGGCGGGGTCAGCGGAATCCATCCTTCCGGCCGGACGAACGAGACGAGGCCGATGTTCGACTCGGATGACCGGATTCCATCCTTCAGAACGTTCGCGGACAGGGTCCACGAGGGAGGGGCCGCCGCAATTCTGCAGGCGACCCACGGCGGCGCGGGCGCAGCGCACTACCAGCTCTCCCTCGGAAGAAAACCGTTTGTCGCCTCGTTCTATCTCAAGAACCCCAAGGGGAGCTTTGCCGAGGAGAACCGGGAGTACACCCCCGCCTCCGAGGAGGAGATCCACGACGTTGTGACCGCCTTCGGCGATGCCGCCGCGAGAGCTGTTAAGGCGGGTTTCGACGGTATCCAGATTCATGCGGCCCATGATTCGCTGCTCTCCCAGTGGCTTTCGCCGCTCTACAACGTCCGGGAGGACGGGTGGGGAGGCACGATCGAGAACCGTTGCCGTATTCTCCGCGAGATCCTGAAGGATATGAGGAAAAAGGCTGGAGAGGCGTTCCCGGTCATTGTAAAGCTTGGTATCGAAGATCTCCTCCCCGGCGGAATGCCGGAGGAGGAGGGGTTGCGCGCAGCCTCGATTCTAGCAGGCGAGGGAACGGCCGATATCATCGAGGTGAGCCAGGGGTTGCACGATCCCGCTGATTTCAACAAGACCAGCATGAGGACGGGTGTCACGTCGCTCGCCAAAGAGGCCTATTTCCGCGAATGGACGAAAAAAGTGAAGGCCGCAGTCGGCGACCGGGTTCTGGTGACCATGCAGGGAGGGCTGCGGACCCCGGCGCTCATGGAGGAGGTCGTCAGGAACGGCGAGGCGGATTTCGTCTCGATGTGCCGCCCCTATATCCGCGAGCCGGGGATCGTGAACCGCTGGAAAAGCGGCGACACCTCCAGGGCAACGTGCATTTCATGCAATGAATGCCTCGTCGGGCATTTCTTTCACGGCAAGCCGCTGGAATGCTCCCTGGACGATACCTGGCGGGCAAGACGGTAGCTGGGAGAAGATGCTGCGGCAGATACGAAAGGGGGAGGCTTTTGCCTCCCCCTTTCGTATCTGCCGCAGCACGGACTTCATTTTCAACTCCCGATATCGGCGACCGCCGGGAAGCCGTATCCACCTGCCGCGGAGCGCACCGCGTCGGCTACTGCCTCCTCCACCGCTCGTGCGGCGAGGGCGCCGAGAGTGTTCATCTCCGCCTCAAGTTCTCCTACCGAGAGGGCGAAGATCGTGTCGCCGTCCACCATCGTGTGTGCCGGGCGCATCGAGCGGGCGAACCCGTCGTGTGCCATGGAGGCGAGTTTTTTCGCCTGAGCCTTGGTGAGGCGCGCGTTGGTGGCCACGATTCCGAGCGTCGTGTTCCCGGCGAAGGCGTTCTTCTTCTGTTGATAAGCGTTCATCACAGCCTCCTCCGTGCCGAGGAAGCGGCGCTCTTTCCTGTCCCACGCCCCGGCGAGGATTTTGCCTGTTCCGGGCTCCATCACGTCGCCGAGGCAGTTTACGGCGGCCAATGCCCCGACGAACAACGGTCCCGTCCGGTAGGCGAAGGAGCCGAGCCCTCCGCGCATCGCGAAGTCGAGCCCGTGGAACTTGCCGACAAGCCCGCCGGTTCCAGCACCGACCGAGCCGGGCATCGGGATGAATGCCTCGTCGAAGGCGTTTTCGGCGGCTTTGCGGCCCATCGCTTTGTCTGGGCGTACCTTCCAGTCGCCGCAGGGCAGGTCGAAAAGCACCGCCGAGCAGACGATGGGGACCCTGGTCACACCGGTGTCGAACCCGACGCCCCTCTCCTCCAGCAGCTCCGCCACTCCGCAGGCCGCCTCCAGCCCGAAGGCGCTTCCGCCTGCGAGGACCACGGCGTGAATCCGCTCCACCAGGTTGGCCGGGTCGAGCAGATCCGTCTCGCGCGTCCCGGGAGCGCCGCCGCGAACGTCGACGCCCGCGACGGCCCCCTGCTCGCAGATCACGACAGTACAGCCGGTACCGGCTTCCGCATTCTGCTCATGCCCGGTCCGAAAGCCGGGAATGTCAAAGAAGGACAGGATTTCCATGCGCTCCGCCATCCTTCAGCTGCGAAACGGTGAACACTTCGGCCGGCGAACGCGGAGCACCCTGTTCGCCGAAGTTCTGTCCGTACCGGTTCTTTTCGTTCATGGCGCTTCTCTTCTACTTTTGCCAGGTGAGTGCGAAACCCGCGAAGAGCGCCGTCCCCAGCGGGAGCGTTCCCTCGTCGAGGTCGAATTTAGGATTGTGGTGAGGGTAGATCTGCCCCTTCTCCGGATCGCATGAACCGTGGACGAAGAAGGTCCCCGGCACCAGTTCGAGGAAGTAGGCGACATCCTCGCCGCCCATCGTCGGCTCGCTGATCTCCTTCACCTTGCCTTCACCCGCCATTTCGACCGCGAACGCCTGGAACTTTCGCGTAAAGTCGGAATCGTTGATAAGCGCAGGGGGGCCGGACTCGTACTCCACGACGGCCTCGCCGCGCATCCCCTCGGCGACGCGGGAGACGATGGCCCGGATCCGCTCCTCCACGAAGGCACGGGTGGTCGGGTTCAGGGTTCGCACCGTTCCCTCGATAGTGCAGCTCTCCGCGATGATGTTGAAAGCCCGGCCGCCTTCGATCCGTCCGATGGTGAGCACCGCGGAGTCGAGCGGCGAGAGTTCGCGGCTGAGGATGGTCTGAAGCTCCAGCACGGCCGTGGATGTCATTGTGACGGGATCGACGGTCAGGTGCGGTGTGGCGCCGTGCCCTCCTTTTCCTTTGAATGTGATGACGAAGCGGTCGACAGCCGCCATGAGGGATCCGAAACGGACGCCGATATCTCCGGGGCCGATCTCCTTCCACAGACAGCCGGTGTGCAGGCCGATGAGGGCGTCGACGCGGGGATTCTCCATAACGCCGTCGTCGATCATCGCCTTGGCTCCCTGTACGTTCTCTTCAGCGGGCTGGAAAATAAACTTGACTGTACCCGCCAGTTCGGCCTTGTGCGCCAGGAGGAGCTTTGCCGCTCCCAGCGCCATCGCGACGTGGGCGTCGTGTCCGCATGCGTGCATGAGGCCGCTCTTGGAGGCGAACGGAAGCCCTGTCTCCTCCTTGATGGGAAGGGCGTCGCAGTCAGCCCGAACCGCCAGCGTCTTCCCCGGCAGATCCCCCTTCACGAGGGCGGAAACACCCCATCCGCCGATTTTCTCGCGGATATCTTCGGCCCCCATTTTCTTTAGTTCCTGGACGATATAGGCCGCCGTCTTCGGTGTTTCGAGCCCCAGTTCGGGAATTTCGTGCAGATGCCGCCGCCACTCCGTGATCTCCGCGGAGATTTCATTCGCTTTTTCAAGGATATGCTGCATCATTTTCCCCTCCGTTCTTGCGGAATGATTTCGACTCCATTCTACATCATGGAGCGCTTTTTCAAGCGCACCCGGAGTGAACTGTTTTGCCGCTTGACTTTAACGCCATGAAAAGGTGTATCATTTTACAAAAGATTCACCGGAAGGTTCGCGATGTCCAATGCGGTTTCTTCGACGGATGCTGAAACGAAGAAGAGTTTTTTCCGAAAGGAGGTTGAGGCGGAGACGCGCTGTACCAGGAAAGCGTCCAGTGTTTCTTGTTGTATGCCGATCTTCGGGGTGGTTTCGAAAGAACTCGCTGCGGCGCTTCAAACGCATGAACCTCGAATGCCGAGGTTTATGGTGCCCGGATGTCAGGAGGTTTTTAATTATGCGATTTCCGTTTTTCCGCAAGAATACCGTGTTCATGGACCAGATCGTGCTTTCTGTTTTCGCACTTCTTTTATTGACGACATCCGTTGCCGCTGCTGCAAGCTCTCCGGCCCCGAACCCGTTCCTCTCGTCTCCGCTGTACGGGATCACACATTTTGATTCCTCGCAGAGCGACTCCACTCCCTTCGGTCCGCCCAGCGGCAGATTCGACATCGAGCCTTCGCAACAGCCGATAGTCTACGGCGGTCCTATAAACATTATTTCGCTCGCCTCCACTGATCCGGACTTCATGTGGGTGGTCGGTCACGACCGGGTCAGCTACGCGGACAGGAGCAACGGCGCGTGGAAGCCCGTCGCCACTTTCGAGGCGCTCGCCGACGCGACGGACAATCTTCTGCCGCCCGTTCCGGACAAAAAGTTCAGGGAGTTCGGAGAGTCTTCCGCCGTCGGAATGAGCGTGAGCGAGATGGACGCGTATCTTGAGGAGATATTGGGACCGAACTACCGGGCTCGTTTCGGCAACGGAGTTTATTCCGTGGTCGACAACGAGAACGTGCTCTACACCAACTTCGGCAACAGCCTCTACGCCTTTGCCCTGAAGGATCCGGAAAACCCGTCCTCTGGGATCCTCGTGAAGCACAAAATAGCGAACGTAATCGAGGATATCCAGGGGGGCTCGGAGAATCGAACCGCTCCCCTGGCTCTGGGTCCGACGCGTCTTTTCGGGCTTTCCATGACCTACGACGGGCGGCTCATCGTGACGTTCAGCAACGGTGTGTCGGTCATCGACCGCGATTTGGACCTCGCCTCGAAGGTGTTCTACCGCTTCGGGGACGACGAGTACGTCAGCAACTCGATCGCTGTGGACGAGAACAACGGAATGTACATCGCGAGCGACAAGCTGATGCGCAAGCTGGTCTGGACGGGAACGACGATCTCCGACAGGGAGGAGGACGGCGCATGGGCCAGCGCTTACGACGGCTCCGACGTGCTGCCTCCGATCATCAAGGTCGGCATGGGAACAGGCTCCACGCCGACGCTCATGGGATTCGGCGACGATCCGGACAAGCTGGTGGTCATCACCGACGGCGCAAAACACATGAAGCTGGTGGCATTCTGGCGCGACGCAATCCCCGAGGGGTTCGTCCAGAAGCCGGGCACGGCGTCGCGGCGCATCGCGGGGCAGATTCAGGCGACGTTCGGCCTGCCCGCTCCCCTTCCCGAGTGGCTCCAGTCGGAGCAGTCCGTGGTGGTCTCCGGGTACGGCGCCTTCGTCGTGAACAATTTGCCGACGACGGTCGATCCTGAGCTGCAGGCGGCGAACAAGATACTCCAGGTTTCCGTCATGGGACCGGGATCTCCGGCGTCTCTGGGCGTCGAACGCTTCGAGTGGGATCCTGAGACGGACGAATGGCGGTCCGTATGGGGCCGCCCGGACGTCTCCTCCACCAGCATGGTCCCTGTGCACAGCCAGTCCGCCTCGATGGCCCTGGTGAACGGGTACTACGAGAGAAGCGGCTGGGAGGTCACCGGGCTCGACTGGAATACGGGCGAGACGATCCACCGGACGGTCTTTGGAAAGAAGAACCTGGGGAACGGCGCGTACGCCATCATCCAGTACCTTGCGGACGGATTCCTCCTCTTCAACTCCATCGTCGGTCCGTATCTCGTCGGGTACGCCTTCTCGGAAGGCGGATGCTCCGTCGCCGGGGCGGCCGGATTCGCGACCCCATTGCTTCTGCTGATCGTGCCGGTGCTCCTTGCTCTCCGGGGGAAAAAATGGTAAGACTGTAGCTGGAACAACACAACCCGGCGCTCACCGAAGACCCGGGCGGAAAACGGAACGGCCCGGATGTAATCTTGAGCTTTGCGCATCCTTTTCATCGTGCTTTCATGACGCGATGAAAAGGATGCCTGTATTCAGCAAAAAATCGGGATCGCACGGAAAGGAGGAGGAATAATGCTTGAAGCGGTCGATATGTCCGTGAAGATGAAGAAGAAGGAGTACAGGAAGGCCTTCGACGAGCTGGCCCCGAAGCTCGGGGAGCTGCAGCGGGCGGCCAAGGAGAAGGGAGTCCCCGTCATCCTGGTCGTGGAGGGTTGGGAGGGCGCGAACAAGGGAAGCCTCGTCAACCAGCTTCTGCAGGCGCTCGACCCCCGTGGCTACCTCTTTCTGGCTCCTCCGGAACGAGGTGAAGAACACTACCCCTTCCTGATCCCCTACTGGGAGATTACTCCTCCTGCTGGAAAGATGACGATCCTCTCCGGGAGCTGGTACCGGGAAGTGCTCCGCCGGAGGTTGGAGAAGGGAGAGCACTCCAAGGACTACTCCGGCGTCTTCCGAGACATCTGCGCCTTTGAACGCCACCTCGCCGACAGCGGAACGGTGATCCTGAAATTCTTCTGCCACCTCGAACAAAAGGACCAGAAGAAGCGCCTCGAAAAGCGGGGTGGCGACCCCGCGCTCTCATGGTCGGTCACCGATCGCGACTGGCTGGAAAACAGGGAGTATGACTCCTTCCTCTTTTGTGTCGAGGAAATGCTCTCCTTCACCGGAACGGAGTATGCCCCGTGGACGATTGTGGCCGCGAGCGACTTCGAGTTCGCGGCATGGAAGATCCTCTCCACGGTTGAACGCATGCTGCGAGCGCGTCTCTCCGGCGAAGAGTGGCCCGAGACAGGCGGCGTTCTTGGCGGCGTGGAGTACGAGAAGAGCGCGGCTCTCTCCGCGACGGAGCCGGAGGGCGACTTGGACGGCAAGGAGTACGCGAAGAAGCTCGCCGAGTTTCAGGCCGAGTTGAAGTCGCTCGAAATCAGGGTTTTCCGTGAGCGTCTTCCGGTCATCATTCTTTTCGAGGGAGTGGACGCTGCGGGAAAGGGAGGGGCTATCCGGAGAATCACCGAAGCCCTCTACCCGATGAACTACACGGTCTATCCGATCGGCGCCCCCAACGACTGGGAGCGGAGTCACCACTACCTGTGGCGCTTCTGGAAGGACTTTCCCAGGGAAGGGCATATCGCCATCTTCGACCGGAGCTGGTACGGACGCGTTCTCGTCGAGCGCGTCGAGGGGTTCTGCTCCCCCGCCGAGTGGCATCGGGCCTACCGCGAGATCAACGAGACGGAGCGGCATCTGACCGATTTCGGCACGCTGATCGTAAAATTCTGGCTCCAGATCGACCAGGAGGAGCAGCTCCGGCGATTCGAGAGCCGGCGCGACGATCCCTTCCGGGCATGGAAACTGACCGATGAGGACTGGCGAAACCGCGAGAAGTGGGACGATTACCAGGCTGCTGCGGGAGAGATGATCGTACGCACCGGAACGCCGTATGCTCCTTGGACCGTCGTCTCGACGAACTCGAAGAAGCTGGCGCGGATAAGGATTCTGAGCACCGTGACGGACGGGATTCGGAGGGCGCTCGACGGAAGCTCCCAACCGGTCCCGGATCCGAAACCGGATCAAAAAAGAAAGAAGGCGTAATATGCGTACTGCGGAAACTGCACTCTCTTTCTCCGGCGTCAATTTCTCCTACGGAGGCGATTCCGTGCTGAAGGACGTCTCTTTTTCCGTTCCCGAAGGAGAGTTCCTGGTGATCATGGGCCCCAACGGAGGAGGGAAGACGACGCTGCTGAAGCTCGCCCTGGGGTTGCTCGCACCCTCTTCGGGGACGATACGGATCCACGGCAGGAGTCCGGAGGAGGACAGGAGCGCCGCAGGGTACGTTCCCCAGGATGCAGGACGCAATCGGGATTTCCCGATCACCGCGCTGGAGGCGGTACTGCAGGGCCGCCTCGGAGCAGGAGGTGCTCCGGCCGGGCTCTTCTACGGTGAAGCCGACAAGCGTGCGGCCCTCTATGCTCTGGAACGGATGGGAGTGGAGCATCTTGCCCGCCGTGCTATGGGGGAGCTCTCGCAGGGGCAGCGGCAGAGAGTGCTGATCGCACGCGCACTCGTCTCCGAGCCGAAGGTGCTGCTGCTCGACGAGCCGCTGGCGAGCATCGATCCGGACACGCGAGGTATGCTGATGAAGGAGCTCACCGAACTCTGCAGCCGGATGACCGTCGTGATGGTGAGCCACGACGTCTCGACCATTCCGGGGCGTGCGACGGCGGTCGCGTGCGTCAACCGCAGCGTCTTCTATCACGACGCGGGCGAGATCCTTCCCGGAATGTTCGAGAAGGCGTGGGGGACGTGTCCTGTGGAAATGGTGGCGCACGGAATCCCGCACCGGGTGCTCGCCGTCCATCCGCACGGGCGGAATTCCGGACACGAGCATACGGAAGGAACCTGCTCCCATGATTGAACTTCTCCAGTTCGAATTCATGCGGAACGCCCTCTGGGCGGCGCTGCTCTGTAGCGCGCTCTGCGGCATCCTGGGAACTCTGGTAGTAGTGAAACGATACGTGATCCTCGCAGGAGGCATCGCACACGCGGCATACGGAGGCGTGGGGCTCGCGCTCTTTCTCGGAATTTCGCCGCAGCTCGGGGCCGTCGGTTTTTCGCTCGTTCTCGCCCTGCTGATGGCGTGGGTGATGCTGAAACGGGAGTCCCGGGCGGACGCGATCATCGGCGTGCTCTGGGCGGCCGGAATGGCTGCCGGCGTCATCTTCGCGGACCTGACGCCGGGGTACGGCTCGGACCTGATGAGCTACCTCTTCGGCAGCATCCTCACCGTGGCCCGGACGGATCTCTCCATGATGGGCGGCCTGCTGGCGGTCGTCCTCGGCGCCGGACTCTTCCGGCACCGTGAGATCGCGGCATTCTCCTTCGACGAGGATTTCGCGCGCACGCGGGGCGTTCCCGTCACGCTTCTCCACTTCGGCGTGGTGGTGGTGCTCTCGATGGCCGTGGTGCTCATCATCCGCATCGTCGGGCTCATACTGGTCATCGCGTTGCTCACGATTCCGCCGTCGGTGGCGGAGAAGTTTTCCCGTTCGCTCTGGTCGATGATGGGAATCTCCTGCGTTCTGAGCACGATCTTCTCGATTTCCGGGCTTGCCCTGGCCGTGCGGTTCAACCTGACGGCGGGCGCGGTGATCATCGCGGTTGCCTCGGTCGTCTACCTGCTTTCGCTGGCGCTTCCGGGGAGGAGGTCTTAAGCGCTTTTCCCGCCGTCAGAGATTCCGCTCTGAATCCGGTTCCGCGAGTTCTCCAGGTGGAGGATTGCTCTTGCCCTGGCTTCCTCCGGATCCCCTCTCCGTATCGCCTGAACGATGTCGAAGTGCTCCTGGAATACTTGTTCCGGCCATTTTTCGTACGGCAGTTTTTCCCGTTCGCTCGAGCCGACCGAGATGATCCCCTCGGTGTAGAGTCTGGAGGTTCCCTCGTAGACACGGAGCAGCACGGGGTTGTGGGCCGCCTCGACGATGGCGGTGTGGAGGATCGCGTTGTATTGAACGCCGAGGGTGCCGATCTGCGGGTGCTTCCGCTCCCGCAGAGATGCGAGCTGATCAAGGGCGTTCTGGATCTTCGCAATGTTCCGCTCGTTTCTGCGGAGGGCGGCGAAGGCGGCCGTAGGTCCCTCTATCATCGTCCGGAGTTCGAAAACCTGGGCGATGGCGTCGCCCGGCCAGACGTTGAGGAGGTTCAGGCTGTCCAGCACGTTCTGGGTCCCCTTCCCTCCCAGGAACATTCCCTGGCGTTCCCGGATGTCGATGACGCCGAGGGCTTCCAAGGCGATGAGGACTTCCCTGAGGTAGGACCGTTTCACCTGGAAGTACTCCGCAAGCTCCCGCTCCGGCAGCAGCATGTCGTTTTTCGTGATCTCCCCCGCCTGCAGGGCGATGTAGACCCGCTTTATCAGATCTCTCTTTGCATCGTTCATCGTCTTAACCTCCGCCGCAGAATTTCGTGAGTATATCGCAACAGATTCCTGTCGGAAGGAATTTGCTCCCCGATTCACCATATGATACGATAAATACGGTGTTTGGTCGATCTTGGCCGATCAGAAAAAATCAACCCTGCGGAGAGAGAAAAGATGCTCCGCGGGCACGATCAGGAGGGGCTCGATGGTGTCGAAGGATGCGCTGAGAATTGCCGAGCAGGACAGCGTCGCGGTGGCGCTGAAACCGCTCTCCAGGGGAAGCACGGTGGCGGTGGGTTCAAGAACGCTGCTTCTTGCGGACGATATCCCCGTGTACCACAAGTTCGCCCTCAAGGAGATCAAGTCGGGTGAAAAAGTGATCAAGTACGGCGAGAGCATCGGGGAAGCGACGGAGGACATCGCCGCGGGCGGTTATGTCCATATCCACAACGTGAAGACGCTGAGGGGGTAGGCGGCCATGAAGATCATGGGGTACAAAAGAGCCGACGGTTCGGTCGGAATCCGCAACAAGGTGCTCGTTCTTCCATCGGTCGTCTGCGCCGCCGAGACCGCTCGGATGATCGCGATGCAGGTTCAGGGGACGGTGGCGATCCAGAATCACCTCGGATGCGGCCAGATAGGCAAGGACGCGCGCATGACGATCGATACGCTCGTCGGGCTGGGAAAAAATCCCAACGTCTTCGGCGTCCTGGTCGTGGGACTCGGCTGCGAGACGGCCCGCCCCAGGGAGGTCGCGAAGGCCGTCGCCGAGAGTGGCAAGCCCGTGGAGTGCGTTGTCATCCAGGAGTCCGGAGGGAGCGTCAACGCGGTGAACGACGGAGTCCGTCTGGCCATGGACCTGGTGGCGAAGGCGAGCATGGAGACACGGACGCCCTGCGACGTGGCCGACCTGGTAGTTGCCGTTGAGTGTGGCGGTTCCGACCCGACATCCGGCCTGGCGGCGAATCCCTCGGTGGGCTCCGCGTGCGACCGCGTTGTGGCTGCCGGAGGAACGGTGATTTTGAGCGAGACGACGGAGCTCATCGGTGCGGAGCATATTCTCGCCGCAAGGTCCGTAACGCCGGAGGTCGGCGACCAGCTCTGCTCGATCTGCAAACAGATGGAGCAGCGTGCGCTCGACATGGGGACGAGCCTGCGCGGGGGAAACCCCTCGCCCGGCAACATCGCGGGCGGCCTCACCACGCTCGAGGAGAAGTCGCTGGGGTGCGTCCACAAGGCCGGGACGTCTCCGCTGCAGGAGGTGCTTCCCTACGGTGTTGCGCCGACGAAGAAGGGGCTCGTGATGATGGACACTCCGGGATTCGACATCGACTCGGTCACGGGAATGGTGGCCGGAGGGGCCCAGATCTGCGTCTTTACCACGGGACTCGGCACCCCGGTGGGAAACCCGATCGCCCCGGTGATCAAGGTAACGGGCAACCCCGCTACCTTTGCGAAGATGAGGGACAACATGGACATCAACGCGGGCGTCGTGCTCGAAGAAGGAGTGAGCATCGACGAGATGGGCGCCGCCATATTCGACGAGATAGTGGCCGTCGGAAACGGCAAGAAGACCCGCTCCGAGATCTTGGGATACTGCGAGTCGAGTTTCTGGCGATGCGGTACCTGCGTATGATCAGAAGAACGGAGAGAGGGGCGTTGGTCGAGTGACGGGACGAAGAAGACCTGAAGATATCACGGAGGCGTACTATACCGGGCTCATGGGGGGCGCGGGATATCGGAGAAAGGATCTCGGGAAGCCCGTCATCGGGGTGGTGAACTCCTGGACCGACGTCAATCCCGGGCATAAGCCGCTCTTCGAGCTTGCCCGCCATGTCAAGGAGGGAATCTGGGCGGGAGGAGGAACGCCCGGAGAGTTCAACGTCCCCGCGCCCTGCGACGGCATCGCCCAGGGGCCGGGTATGCACTACATCCTTCCCCAGCGCGATCTCATCGCGGCCTCCGTGGAGGCAATGGTGGAGGCGCACTCCTTCGACGGTCTCGTGATGCTGGCGTCGTGCGACAAGATCATCCCCGGGATGCTCATGGCGGCGGCCCGGCTGAACCTTCCGACGATCTTCATCACGGCGGGAGCCATGGTCCCCTATTCGGAGGGAGGACGGGAATTCGTCGCCTGCGACATCAAGGAGGCCATCGGGAAGAGAAACAGCAACACCATCGACGACGAGACCTTCCGCCGCTGGACGGGCAACTTCTGCGCTTCGGGAGGCGTCTGCTCGATGTTCGGTACCGCCAATACCATGGGAACATTCCTGGAGGCGACCGGCGCGGCGCCCTTCGGGTCGGCCACGATGCTCTTCTGCGGGGCGGAGAAGGTACGACAGGCCCGGGACGTGGGAGAGCGGGTCGTTGCGCTCGTCCGCGAAGGGATGAACTTCTCGGGCGTTCTGAGCGAGGCCTCGCTGGTCAACGGGATCAAGTATGTCTCCGCCGCCGGAGGCTCGACCAACGCGGTGCTCCACATCCTCGCGCTGGCGAAGGTGCTCGGTATTCCGCTCGATCTGAAACGGTTCGACGAAATACAGTCCTCGGTGCCGGTCGTCGCGAAATTCAAACCCTCGGCGGACAAGAACATCAGCGACTACCATCGGGCGGGAGGAGTCCTCGGGCTGCTCTCCACGATCCGCGAATCTCTGGACGAATCCGTGCGGCTTGCGATCGGAGGAACGATGAAGGAGGCGCTCGACTCGTTCCGGAATCCGGTCGACAGGGAGGTCATACGGCCGCTCTCAGACCCGCTCCACCCCGCCGGGTGCTTCTCCATCCTCTCCGGAAACCTCGCTCCAAGGGGAGCCGTGGTCAAGAAGAGCGGTGTCGATCCGAAGATGTACCGCCACAAGGGACCTGCAGTGGTCTTCAACTCCGAGGAGGAGGTCCGCGATTTTCTTCTGACGAAGCGCGTCGAGCCCGGCTCGGTGCTCGTGGTACGCTACGAGGGGCCCGCAGGCGGTCCCGGCATGCGGGAGCTCTCGATTCCAGCGGCGATGCTTGTCGGAATGGGGCTTCACACGTCGGTGGCCATGGTGACCGACGGTCGATTCTCCGGTGCGACGCGCGGACCGTGCGTCGGCCACGTGAGCCCCGAGGCATGGCGCGGAGGTCCTATCTCCCTGGTCGAGGACGGCGATATCGTCGAGATCGACCTGGAGGCGAACATCCTGACGCTGCACGTGCCCGAACAGGAGCTCGACCGTCGGCGGAAGGCGGTGAAGCGCCCGATGCGCCCTCTGGCAGGCGTGCTTTCGGCCTACCGGAAAGGAGTCGGATGCGCCTCTGAAGGCGCCCTTTGGCTCTTCCGGGACGACGAGGAGTAGATCCGCATATAAAAAGAGCGGGCGCCGGGATTCTTTCCCTCGGCGCCCGCTCTTTCGCTTCTGTGAAATGACCGGTTCTCAGAAGAGATTGTCCTGGTCGTTGAACACCAGCTCGTACGGCTCGCCGGCGACTTCAAGGTTCGGATGCTCCCGGGCGTAGCCGGTCAGGTTCTCCGAAATCTCGATCTCTCCGAGGTGGACGGTGTTCTTGATGCGCACCATTCGTATCGCGGTCCGGTCGGCGACGTTGCTCATCTTGATCGCCGCCTGGATGGCCTGTTTGTCGTTCTTCAGCACCATCGGGATCTTCACGCTCATCGGGACCGTCGAGGTCAGCGAGTTCGGATAGGTCTGCTCGAAGTCGAACTTGTCGTACGCTCTCTTCGTCGTCAGGTCCAGAATGCCGAGTCCGTTCGCGTTGCCGTTCGACTTGTCGGTGATGTCGAGGACGCCGACGCGCGTGATGACCGGTCCGCCCGAGGCGTAGGGCGTGTGGTACCGCCCGACAATGTTCGTGTCGAAGCCGGTCCCGCTGATGTCCTTTCCTATCTCGTCGAGAATGAGCACGTCGAGCTCGTCGAAGTAGATCTTCGGGTAGAGCGACCACGCCTCCTTCAGAAGTTCGGGCTCGCGCTTCTCCACGTCTTCGGCCCGCATCGTTTCGATCCGGGCCGTCTCGTGGAAGGCGTTCTCCAAGATGCCGACGGCGCAGAGAATGTTCTTCTTCGCGAGGGTCACCTTGGCGATCTCCGGCACGTTCACCGCCATGCTGCCGAACCCCAGCATATGGGCGTGGTCCGCGCCCTTCTGCTTGCCCATGCCGATAGTGACCATCTTCATCAGGCCGCTCTCGCAGGGACCGCGGAAGGCGACATGGGGCTTGATCCGGTTGATGACGACGATGGCGTCGGCCTCGTCAGCGTACTTGTCGAGGTAGACCGGCAGATCGTTGGAGGACGTTCCGATCCGGACGGTCTCCATCGTCGCCCGGATCGGCGCGCCGACGTACTCCTCCGTCACGCCCATGGCGTGCAGAATGTGGATCTGTCCCTCAGCCGAGGCGCCGCCGTGGCTCCCCATGGCCGGAAAGAGGAATGGCTCCCCTCCCGCGGCCTTTATCTCCGACACGATGACCTTCAGCATAAGCGCGATATTAGAGACGCCTCTGCTTCCCGCCGTGACGGCCACTTTCCATCCCGGGCGGATGTTTGCGAAATAGCCGCCCTCCCGCAGCTTCCGGGAGAGCTCCGCTTCGATATCCCCGATCACGGGACGGGGAAAGATCTGCCGGACCTTCACCATCCTCGGAATCGGTATGGGCGCAAGAAGTTCGTCGATAGCCGACATTGCTCTCTCCCGCCTTCCGTTTACGGCTTCAGGGCCACCCTCAGGCAGTCGTGGCTGGTGGCGGCCATGTTGAATCCGTCCTCCCACTTCTCCAGGGGGAATTCGTGCGTCACGAGAGGATCGAGGACGACGTCGCCCGTCCCCACCAGGTGGATGGCGGTCTTCCAGTCGTAGGGAATCTGCGAGATCTCGCCCTTCACGTCGATCTCCTTGACGATGATCTTGTGGGTATCCACCGGCGCCGTGATGCCGCCCCGGATGCCTCCGCCCGCCCAGAGCACCTTGCCGCCCTTCCGGACTATGTCGAGGGATTCGGCGATCGGTTCCACCGAGCCGGTGTTCTCGAGGACCACGTCGACCCCGATGCCGCCTGTGAGATCGGCGATACGCTTGCGGATGTCCTCCTTCTCGACGTTGATCACGACGTCAGCGCCCATCTTCTTCGCCATTTCGAGACGGAAGGAGGCGTCTCTCTCCAGCCCGCTCATGAAGATCGGCCCCGCGCCGATGGCCTTGCAGACCTGCATCAGCAGAATACCGCGTGCTCCGGGGCCGAGGATGGCCACGGACTCTCCCGCCCGCACTCCCATCCGCGAGATGATGCTGTGGATCGATCCTGCGGTGGGTTCCATAAGGACTGCGGCTCTTGAATCGACGTTGTCCGGAAGGACGTGGAGCTGGAACTCCGGCCACATGGTATACTTCGCGAAGCCGCCGCCGGTGACGTAGTGCGCCCTGCCGTCCATCGGCTTCAGGGTGTTGCAGATGTTGAAGCGGCCTTCCAGGCATGCCGGGCAGTGCCCGCAGTAGAAGGTGACGATCTCGCAGACCACGCGATCGCCCGGTTTCACACGGGTGACCTTCGGTCCCATGTCGACGACCTTGGCGACGATCTCATGCCCCTGCACAACTTTCTTGGGAGGATGGAGAACGGCGGCTTTTTCCTCCTTGCTCGATCCCCACTTGTGGATGTCGCTGCCGCAGATTCCGCAGTATTCGACCTCCAGCAGCACGTCGTGGGGCGCGTAGGGGTTCTCTCCCAGCTTTGGAACCGGAACTTCCTCGAGGACCACGTCGCCGTTGGCGTGCGTGACCAGTCCGAGCATTGTCTTTTCCATGAAGATCATTCTCCCTTCAGAGTATGGGCATTCTTTCCGAAAACAGCGTCACGCGTCTTCAGTTTAGTTTCGGCGGGAGGCTCTCCATCGGGCGTATATCGGCGTCGACTGAAGAAGAGAGAAGAACGCGATGACGAGCAGCACTGCGGATATCGGGTTCGTCAGGAAGACCATCCACGAGCCGTGGCTTATCAGGAGCGACTGATGAAGGCTCACGTCCAGCATGCGGCCGAGGATGAGCCCCACGACCAGAGGCGCCACCGGAATTTTCAGCTTGTCCATGAAGTACCCGAGGATGCCGAATCCAAGCATGAGCCCGACCTCGAAAAAGTTGTTGTTGATGGCGAACGCGCCGACGACGCAGAGAACCACGATGGCCACCGAGAGGACCCGGTTGCTGATGCGGGTGACGTAGATGCAGAGCTTCGTGAAAGCAATTCCTTCCGCCAGCATGAAGAAGTTCGAGAGCAGGATAGCCCAAAGGAGCGTGTAGGTCACTCCCGCGTATTCGGTCATCAGGGTCGGTCCGGGCATGATGCCGTGGATCATGAGCCCTCCGAGCAGAATGGCGGTCGCGGAGCTCCCCGGTATTCCCAGGGAGATCGTCGGAATGAGCGCTCCGCCCACCACGGCGTTGTTCGCCGCTTCAGGAGCCGCGATGCCGTAGGGATTCCCCTTGCCGAAGGATTCCTTGTCCTTCGAGAACCGCTTGGCCTCATTGTAGGCGAACCAGCACGCCGTATCACCGCCCGTGCCGGGGATGATGCCCGTGAAAACGCCGATCAGTCCGGAGCGGACGAACGTGGGGAGAAGAGTGACGATCTCTTTCCAAGGAAGAAGGATCCGATCGTTGATGACGCTGACCCGTTCCACCTCTCCCTCGTCTCTCTCGATGAGTCGGATGGCCTGCGGAATCGAGAAAAGGCCGATCAGGGCAACTGTGAACGGAATTCCCGAGAAGAGGTTTATGTTTCCGAGTGTGAATCGGGGGATTCCGGTGATGGAACACATGCCGACCGTTGACAGCAGAAGACCCATCGCTCCGGCAAGAAGGCCCTTGATGGCCGAACCCTGCGAGAGCGAACCGATGATCGTCATGCCGAGAACCGCGACTGCGAACAGCTCGACCGGGCCGAACATGACGGCGATGCCCCCGAGTATCGGCGCGATGGTGAGCAAAAAGACGGAGCTGATCGTGCCGCCGACGAAGGAAGCCGTCAGTGAAATGCCGAGAGCTCGTCCCGGCTCGCCCCGCTGGGCCATCGGATAGCCGTCCATGATTGTCGCCGCGGCCGAAGGAGTTCCCGGCGTCCTCACAAGAATTGCCGCGATGGATCCTCCGTACATGGCCCCCATGTAGATCGATGCCAGCATGCTGATGCCGGTCTCCGGCCGGAGGACAAAGGTCACCGGCACAAGAAGCGCTATTGCCATCGTGGCTGAAAGTCCGGGCATCGCCCCGACGAGAAGACCGAGTCCCGTTCCTGCGGCGACGGCGAGCAGATTGTGGAAGCTCAGAACGGACGTCAGCCCGAGGAGAATATTGTCGAGTATTATGATGCTTCGCCTCCTTTCGTCAGCGTTCGAACAACGCTTCGAGAAGTCCCATCGGAATGGGGAGCTTCAGGAACCAGATGAAGAGAAAGTAGATGAAGACCGAAAATCCGACGCTTATGACAAGGGCCTTGAAAATGCCGAGGGCCCTGAGAAAAGTGTACATGACGAGCATGAACAGAGGGGTCACGACGAAATAGCCGATCCGGGGGATGAGAAAGATGTACGCGGCTGTCAAAGCGACAAAGACGACGACCCGCGCCACGTGAATTTTTCCTGCGGGGGCTCCGGAGTCCTCTCCTCCGCTTCCCCGGACGTCGTGGGCTGCCTTGAAGACCATTGCCGCGGAGAGAAGGAAGATCAATCCGGCGACGATCTGGGGAAAGAGCGAAGCGCTTCGGGGCATCGAGGACGCCTTGAAGAAGAAGTACCCGGCAAGCCCACATGTAAAGAGCGCGAAAAGAACGTGTTTGAGAATATAGTTCAAAACGACTTACCTCCTGAGATTTCCGCCCGGCTCTTCAGTCGGTCTGAACGCGACGGAAAAGCCGAGCGGAGGTGAAAAAAGAAAAGCGCCGTACGGTGAGCCGATACGGCGCTGCGCGTACAGGGAAACTACTTGCCCTGGTACTGCTCCTTCACTTCCTCCCAGATCGCCTTGAAGATCACTTCCTGCTCCTGCAGCATCTTCGTGTACTCGTCGCCGTACTTCATGTCGATGATGGAGGCGCGGTCCTTGCATGCCTGGACGAATTCGGGCATAGCGGCCATCTTCCGAAATGCATCCACGAGGGTGTCCCTGGCCTCGGCGGGAATCCCCTTCGGGGCGCTGTATCCGCGGGAGGAGCCTGCCACGACGTCAAAGCCGAGTTCCTTGAATGTCGGAACGTCGGGAATGAGTTCGTAACGTTCCTCCGCGAAGAGTGCGAGTGCGCGGAGATTTCCGGCCTTGATCTGGGGGTAGGTGATCCCCAGGTTGTTGAAGCTGGCGTCGATCTTGCCGCCCATCGCTGCCTGCCAGGAGGGGCCGTCCCCCTCGAAGGGCACGAGTTGGAATTTCAGGCCGGTGGCTTTTTCTACGATGAGTGTGGTGAAGAAGTCGTCGCCTCCGACTCCTGAGTTTCCGATTGTGAGCTTTCCGGGGTTCGCCTTCGCAGCCTCGAAGAAATCCTGCACCGTCATGAGAGGGCTGTCCTTGCCGACGACGATGATGCCGGGATCGGTGATAACGTTCGCCAAGGGCTCAAGTTCGGTGATGTTGTAGGTGATCTCGGGGTTCATGATGTAGTTCGTCTGGAGCATGGGCGTATTCGTGATGCTGACGGTGTAACCGTCTTTTCTGCTTGTCTTCGCAAGCTGCGTCCAAGCAATCGCGCCCGTCGCGCCGGGGATGTACTGATTGATAAAGGACTGTCCGAGCACCTTCTCGAGATAAGGCTGCGTCAGCTGCGCCAGGGTGTCGCTTCCGCCGCCGGGCCTGAACCCCTGAAGCACGGTGATCTGTTTCGTCGGATAGGCTGCGAAGGCGGCCTGTCCTGCCAGAATACACACCATAACTACCAATACTCCGAAAACCCACTTCGATTTTCTCATGCACCATTCCTCCTTGAAAGATTTGGTTATGATGGATCTATAAGGCCTTTGAAAAAGAGCATGTGGCTATTCCTGTTCCGGAAGCTGCGCTTTGCCTGACTTTTAGCGCAAATATTTCTGATCGGCCAAGATCAACCAGAATGAAACGCATCATTATTATGCTATCCCCTGTTCAGGGAATTGTCAATCATTGATTTTTTTCCCAAATCCGCAGGTTTCTAAGGCAGAAGGGGTGTGCCTGACGCCCTGTAACGCTCCCTCTGCCTGCGGATTTAGGTTTTTCAGTGAAAGAACGGGCTGAATTGCTCAGATTGCCTCGTGCTTTGTTTTCGAAGAAGAAGCGCTTCTCCGCTTTTGAAGCAGAAAGACAACGGCGAAAAAAGCAACTCCTACCGCATCCCAGATTCTGCCCGGAATGAACAGCGGTCCGGCGCAGAGCAGCAGCACGAAACGCTCGTAGAGGAAAAGCGGTGTGCTCAGGTACCCCTCTATGGCCGCCGCGAGACTGGTCAGGGCGCACATGACGACGAGCGTGGTGATCGCGAAGTCAGTCAGGGAACCTTGCAACAGGATCTCCGGACGGTAGTAGAAGAGGAAGGGCAGGATGTACAGTCCCTTGGAGAATTTGAAGCTCGTGAACATGGTCCTCCAGGGATCCGCCTTCGCGATTCCGGCGGCTACGATGGCCGCCAGTCCTACCGGGGGTGTGATTTCCGAATTGATGCTGAACCAGATCATGATGAAGTGGGCAACAATCAGCGGGAACCCCATGTCGAGGAGGGCAGGCCCGACGGCGATCGCCGTGATGATGTAGGCCGCGCTGCTGGCAAGCCCCATGCCGAGAACCGTCGAAATAAGGCAGACGAGGATGATCGCGATGAAGGGGCTCCCCTGGGAGAGGGCCGCGAAAAACCAGGAGAACTTCAAGCCGACTCCTGTCAGTCCCACGATGGAGAGGATGATGCCGATGCAACCGGTGAGACTGCCGATGCTGAGAAGATATTTCCCGCCGAGGACCATGCAGCCGTAGAAGTTCTTTACATCGATTTTCCTGTTTTTGAATGCATGTGTGACAAGAAGGGCGGCGATTCCTGCGAGGGCGGCGATTCCGGGGGCGTATCCCATGGCCATGACGACCACGATGAGGACGAGCGCGAAAAAGTAGTGCCAGCCGTCCTTGAGAACTTCCTTCACCGGTTCCCGATATTCTGTTCCGCCGTGCCCGATATTCTCCTTTTTCGCCTCGAAGTGAATGAAAAGAAAGACCGTTGCGAAGTAGAGCAGAATAGGCGTCGTTGCGACCAGGGCGATTGTAATGTAGGGAATCTGCGTGAACTCCGCCATGAGGAAGGCGATGGCGCCCATGATCGGAGGCATGATCTGGCCTCCGGTGGATGCCGCGGCTTCCACCGCTCCCGCGACGTGCGGCTTGTACCCGACCCGGATCATCATCGGTATTGTAAAGACCCCGGTTGAAGAGACGTTCGCGATCGCGCTGCCCGATATCGAGCCGATCATGGCGCTTCCTATGACGGCTGCTTTCGCCGGTCCGCCGACAGTGTTTTTGGTCAACGAGAAGGCCAGCCGGATGAAGAACTCGCCCGCGCCGGTTTTTTCCAGGAAGGCGCCGAAGATGATGAAGGGTGCGACATACAGGATCATCATTCTGGCGGAGAGGCCGTAGAAGCCCTCCAGTCCGGCGTAGACACTGTTGACGACGCCTGCGAGGTCTGCTCCCCTGTGGCCGAATGCTCCCGGAATCAGGTTGCCGAAGAAGGCGTAGGCCAAAAGGACGAGCGAGACCGATGTCAGGGCCCATCCGATGACTCTCCGCCCTATATCCAGGGCGACCAGTATCATGGCGGTTCCCATGACGACGTCCAGTGGATCGAGGCTGCCGAGGCGCATGAACCTTTCGTTGTAGTCGTACATCGCGTAGACGGACGCCGCGACGGTCAGAACGATGACCAGGGAGTCGATCCACAAGGAGAGGTGTCTGTGTTTCGGATTTCGGAAGAACGGATAGACAATTGCGGTGAGTGTGCAGACGGTCATGAGGAAGACGGCGTGTTTCAGCACCACGTCCGTCCCTATGTACACCGTCCAGTACAGGATGAGGAACGAGAGAACGGCGAGTCCGAAATTGACCAGGTGAAGCGAAATGCCGGAAAAAGACCGTTCGATCGACACAATTTCCGGCGTCTCTCTGTTCGCTTTCTCCTCGAGCGATGCGCCTTTCTTCATAACAAATGACTCCTTTCAAAAAACCGGGCGCCCGCCGTTGAAGGCGGGCGTCCGGCTCGAGCGGACGAATTTCCTTATTTCAGCACTCCGGCTTCTTGGAAGAACTTCTCCGCGCCGGGGTGAAGCGGAATCGGCGTCCATTTCGCGGCATTCTCAAGGGACATCCCCTTGCCCGCGGCGTGGACTTTTCCCATGTACTCCAGCCCTTCGGGACTGTAGGCGGCCTTTACGATCTCATACACCACCTTTTCGTCGACATCGGCGCGGACGCCCCACATGGCGCCGGAGCCGACGGTCTCGACTTCGGCGTCGATTCCCCTGTAAGTTCCTGCGGGGACAGAGAGAGGAAGGTACTGCGGCTTCTCCGCGATCAGTTTGTCGCGGTAGCCCGGCGCGAAGGTTATGAGGACGAGGTCGTGCGTCAGCGCGATCTCCGAAATCGCGGGCGTCGGAAGCGTGGAAACCTCCATGACCGCGTCGACCTGGCCGGTTTTCAACGCCTCCATGGCCTCTCTCGCGGGAAGATAGACGACTTTTTTGAAGTCTTTTTCGGGATCGAGACCGTGAACGCGGACCCAGTCGAAGAACTGCTGGTGCATCGAGCCGCCCGGAGAGCCCGCGCAGACGACTTTCCCCTTCAGGTCGAGATAGGTTGTAATTCCGGTCCCTTTCAGGGTGTAGGGCTGGCCGTACTGAAGATAGAGAATCCCCATGCCGCGCATCTTGTCGAAAGCCTTCTTGTAGGGAGCCTTGCCCTGGAAAGCGAGGGGCGGGTCGATCGTGTTGAGCATGCCGATTTCCGCCTGGCCGGAGTCGAGGCGGTTGATGTTCTCGTTCACTCCGCCCGAGGTAACGGCCGTGATCTCCACTCCTTCGACATGCTTGGTCGCAAAGTCCGCAAGACCGCCTCCGATCGCGTAGAATCCTCCTCCCATCGAGCCTGTCGAGAAGTTGAGCTGCACCGTCGCGGCGAATGCCGCTGTACCGAAAACGATCACTGCCGCTGCCGCCAATACCGTTTTGAACCCTTTCATCTCATTTCCCTCCTTGTCGTGATATTGTCCTTCGCTTTCAGGAACCGATCCCGTTGTACCGGCCTTCCGATCATTCCTGGCCGAAGACTTTCTTCAACTCCGGCTTCAGGAAAGACTGAATTTCAAGGGCGTACCCCTCCGGATCCTCGAAGAAGAACGCCTCAATGAAGATCTCCGGCTTGAAGAGCAGCTCGGACGTGATCTTGACGCCCTCCTTCCGCAGGTAGTTCCACCACTCTTTTACGTCGTTCACGAGCAGCGTCGCGAGGACGCTGCTTTCTTCGCGGGGCGCCGAGCAGTGCCCGTGTTTTTCGTCGACGATGCCGAGAAACGCCGTTCCCCGCACCCGGTAGATGCGGCATGTTCCCTGGTCGTCCACAAGCTCGAATCCGAGGATCCGTTCATAGAAGTCCTGCGCTTTTTTCAAATCTCTGTAGTAGAAGAACGTTATCTGCGAACATATTTCCGGCATTGCGCACCCTCCCCTTTCTGTTTTCTCCAGGGTTTCGTTTTCGAGGAGATTTCTTCAGTTCCTTTTTCGATGAGTCCGGTCCGAACGGATCGCCTGGGTACGTCTAGTGTCTCATGTGTCATTGTACAGCATCGTGCATGAAATGAATCGTACCGGATTCGTAGTTTTATATTTCCGAATCGGAATTCGCATGGATACGTCCGCGAAAAGGGCGAGGCGAATCGTTCGCCTCGCCCTGTCTGCGGATATGGAGATGATCTGTTCCGGGCCTATGATATCGGCCTCATTCCGAAAACGATCGGTGGCCGAATCGGAGTGATGCGGTTTGCCTCACATGTCGGGAACATCAAGAGTTTCCGACTCATCATCTTCGACCGGGAGGATCGGGAGAGGCGTGTTTTCGGAGGACGCGCTCGCACGGGTGTAGGTCACCGTTATTGCGGAAGTGGCCCCCGGGTTCACGTTGAAGATCCTGCCCGCCGGTGTATTCCAGCCGCTGACGTTCGTGAAGAGGACGACGACGCTTCCCGCGGGGACGCCCGAGACGGTCTGTCCGCTTGTATAGTAAATAGGGGCTGCGGCGCCCGCGTGCTCAACGAAGAGCCTCCACCGTGCCGCGGAGGGGCCGTTGATCGTCACCCTGACGGAGCCGGTAGGGACGACTGATGGAATCGTCGAGAAGGCCTTGAGACAGACGTTGGTGTTCGCCCATGTGGCTGTGACATCGCCCCAGGCGGTGCCGTTGCTGCTGGCAAAACTCTGCCCCGCGCTTGCCCTTGCCTTGGTGCTGTTTCCGGCGAGAGGGCGTTCGATGGGAATGGGGAAGTTATAGCCGGGGGTCGTCAGGCGCACCACGACCGAGAAGCGCTCGCCCGCTCCGACGGGAATACCTGCCGGAAGACGGACGGTGTGATATCCGGCCGCGGCAAGAGTGCCTTCGATGGCGCGTGCGAGGGTTCCGCTTCGCGGTGAGTTGGCGGCGACGCCCTTTCGGATTTCGATCCTGTATCTGGAGTTGGCCTGCCCGGCATAGAAGGAGACAGCGCGGAGCTGTTCCCCGCCGGAATGTCCGATGGCGTTGAAGATGTTGGCAAACCATCCCGTGTTGCTGCCGTACCCCGCGCTTTGCGTCCATCCGAGCGGGTCGTACTGGTAGATGCGATCGAAATTCGTCTTGTCCGCTCCCAGGAAGACGGTCGGCTGGCCTATCGTCGGATCACGGTAGGAGAGCCAGAAATAGCCCGCGTTCCCCCATCCGGTCCCCCAGCTGTTCTTCACCAGCCAGGCGCCGTTCGCGCCCGGATTGACGTTGAAATTCGAAGCGGGATAGTTGTCGTTCCATCCGGCGATGGTGACGATGTGCCCGCCGCCCGTTCCCGCACGGTTGTAGTACGCCCCCGTGGAGGATCTGTACGCCGCGCTGTTCCAGACGATCCGGATGGCCACCGCGCCTTGCGACATCAGGGCCTGTTTCGTCGTGTTCATGTTGAACGCCGATCCGAGGTGATGGACGTGCTCCAGGTGCTTGAAGACGGGATCGGAAGCCTGGGGCCTGCTCGACGCCGGCCAGGGGCTCACGTTCTGGTAGGGGCGGGCGCTCTCGTTGACGGCCCCCGTCCAGCGAGAGAGGATGGCCGCGGACTTCCATGGATTGCCTCCCTGGTCGAAGATCTGGTCGCCGCCGAAGGGGGGCGGTACGGCCTGCGTGAAGCCCGGAAGTGCGGCGTTCTGGTCCACGTAGGCGAAGTAGGCGAGGTGCCATTCCGAAAAATCGAGGGTCCCCTTTCCGCTCTTTCTCATCGTGGATTCCAGGGATGCCAGTGCGCCGAAGGCCCAGCAGGTTCCGTAGGGATTCTGGTTCCGCACGGCCGTCATCGCAAGCAACGGCCGAAGGTCGTACGTGGCAGGAAACGCAAAGGGAAACACGCCGTACTTGCCGGATGTCGGAGCGACGACGTGGGAGAGGTCGAGCGGCGAGGGCTGATAGCCGAGCGCCTGTTCCTCGGGGCCCTTCACTCCGGCGGCGGAGAACCGTCCCTGCTGATATTCGACGAATTCAGGATTCATCGGCGCCAAACTCAGAACGTCCATGTCCACGTTCGCCGCTGCGGATGCGGCGAACAGAAGCGAAAGAAGGAGCATCGCCGGAATCCACAGAACAGCACGATTACACACTTTTCTCATCTCTGATCACGTCCTTTTCTGTGTTTTTTAAAGCAATGTCGCAGATTTTCGAAATAATTCGCCGTCATCGGTTATTTTTTCAACCGGTGACTTCGCTGTTTGCGGTCCCTTTCCTCCTTGTGCTGAAAACATGATCTTTTTTTCATGCAACACCCCTCTTTGATTGTGCTTCTTTTCTTTCCGGAACGACCTGGAGGGTTGGGATGCTGAAAGACAATCGATCCGAAATTCCGGTTCCGATGACTTCGCCCTTTGGAAGATCTGAAAAATTTCCCGAAAACCGAACGGGAATTCAGCCGGTGTGTTCAAAAAAGAGATGAACGGTTGTTCTGAAAGGGTAATGTGTGAATTCTTTTCTCAAGCCTATCTTCACTGAAAATACAAATTCTTTACGCATCACATTCTACTCCTTTTTGTGCCGGAGGTAAAGTCTGTATTCGAATTTCCTTTTTCGATTGAAGCCCGGAAACTAGAATATGGAAGTTTATATACGGAAGAGAAAGGGGTAAAGAATAAAACCATGCGTTGTGTTCCTCCGGTATCGATATCCGTCAGGAAAAAAACGATGCGGGGTGTCGCCGGAAGAAATCGGCGCATAGTCGACCCATTGTTTCTACGTCCTGTTCGGTGATTCTCTCGTCGCAGGGAAGAATCACCATGCGGTCTGCGCCGCCGGACGGAGCGTCCGGATGGGAGTCCCAGGAGAGAGGAGGTTCAAAGCCGGCGGCACGGAGGCGTCGTTCGAGCTCCGCCTTTCCCCGTTGAACAAGCAGGGGGAGTCCGAGCGGCACCGTGTGATCATCGAGCGGAGGAGCGCCGATGCGCTCCGCAAGCGAAATATAGTTTTTTCTCCGGAATTCCGGGATGTGCTTCCAGGGGAGGCGGTCGAGAAGAAAACTGCCCATCGCGGAGGGAGACCTGACGGTTTCGTCGGCGTCCAGAATGTCCTCCCCCCTCCGGAGGAGGTTCGCTGAACCCGTTATAAGGCCGAGGGTTTTGATGTTGACGAACTGCTCAAGCGGGTCTTCGAGCGTTCCGTCGGGCTCGTCCCGCGACAGAAGAAGCGCGCCGTCCGGGACCGGGAGGAACTTGCGGAAGCTGTACAGGACGAAATCGCCGTATCTTCCGGTTCCGGAAGTGAAGAGCGAGTGGACGCAGTCCTCGATGACGATGGGGCGCTTCTGCGGCGGCAGAGTGTCGAGAGCATGCTCCGTTTTCCGGTTGGGGAAGCCGCAAAAATGGATGTAAAGGAAGATGTCTCCGGATGAAAGCCGAGGAAGGCCGTATTCGATGCTGTAGAAGCGGAGGGAGAATCCCCTGCGGAGAAATGAAGGCGCCAGGGATGCGCAGCAGAGCGAGGGAAGCCAAGCTCTGCCTGTACAGCTTCCTTTGATGACGGTGTCGAGGGCCTTCGCAAGGGCGCTTCTTCCGGCGGCCACGGAGAGCGAATGCCGGTTTGCGAGCGGAAGGATGTCCAGAAGATTCCGGTCAAGCGGAGCGTACGAAAAAGTCTCCGGAGGAAGCAGGCTGCCCGCCGGAGATCCTGGTGTTCGGATGAACGTTTCCGTCATTGACTGAGAGGCTGTTTCCTCGTTAAAGCTGCCGCGCCGATGGTCGGGGCGTCGTTTCCAAGCTGGTTGAGGCGGAGGTCGAGCGTCTTGCGGAACGGGAGGGCAAGATAGTCCAGGACACGCGGCTTCAGCACGTCGATGAACCCCTCTCCCCTGCTCAGACCGCCTCCGAGGATCACCGCCTGCGGATCGAAGAGGTGGATCGACGAAGCGATCCCTTTTGCCAGGTGTTCCAATCCCCGGTCCCAGAGAGGCGCCACTGCGGGATCGGTCCGGCGGGTCCAGAGATATTTGAGGTCGGGCTGCAGGCCCATGGATTTTGCAGTCCGCTCAAGGGCGTCAGCGCCGCTGATCCCTTCGAGATGACCGTGGGATCCGCAGCCGCAGGGTTCTCCGGCGCCCACGACAAGATGCCCGGGCTCTCCGGCCATGCCGTGGAATCCCTTGAGGATGCGTCCTCCGAGGACAATGCCTCCGCCGACGCCCGTTCCGAGAGTAAGCAGGATATAGTCGTTCATGCCTCTGGCGGCCCCGCCCCACCCTTCACCGAGGGCGTAGCAGTTCGCGTCGTTTTCGATCTCGACGGGCAGGCCGATTCTTGAGGAAAGCATCTTCCGGAGCGGTAGACCGTTCCATCCGGTGAAGTTGGGCAACAGGAGAGATACCTCTCGTGCGGCGTCGAGAACTCCTGGAACGCCCACGCCAACAGGGCAATCCGAAGATGCGCCGAGGCGTTTGGCCAGGGCGGCGATCTGGTCCAGCACTATTTCAGGCTCCCGTGCGGAGGTGGGTTCCGAGAGACGCTGGACGATTCTCCCGTCCTCCACGAGGGCCGCTGCTATCTTGTGCCCTCCCAGATCGACGCCGACGGCTCTCATGGCGTTATTTTTCGCGGGCCTGGTGCAGAGCCGAACGTTTGTGAATCATGGGGCCCGTCAGAACGTAGACGAAGCAGAAGAAAACCAGAACCGCCGCGATCCACGCTGCCCAGGTCCGGCTGAGAATCCACAGCAGAAGGACGATGAACGCCGCCGGGGCGAAGTAACGGACCTTGTTCGACGGTTTCGGATACCGGAGGTTCGAGACTTGGAGCGAGATCATCACGAGTATCAGGAATTGAAAGACGACGGCGACCGGACCGTTGACCAGGATGTGCTCCTCGGGATACATGACCTGGGCCGAGAAAGCCGCAAGGGCGATCCACGAGGAGTTTACGGTCACAGGGAGGCCGATGAACCCTCCCTGACCGCGCAGCGGATCCATCAGCCGGAAACGCGAGAGACGAAGAGCGCCTGAAAAGACGATGATGGACGGGAGCATCGTGCGCCAGAACGGGCTGGGGCCGTGAAGGAGCATGGCGTAAAGGAGCGCAGCGGGAGCAACGCTGAACGACAGGAAATCGACGAAGGTGTCCAAGTCCGCGCCGAAATCCGTGGTTCCCTTCAGCCAGCGGGCGACATTGCCGTCGAGTCCGTCGAGTATCAGAGCGAGCATGATGTACTGCGCCGACCGGGCGAGCAGCTCCCAGTTGCCGAGGCGCATCGCCTCAAGCGTCGAGAGGACGCTGGCGAAACCGAAAAAGAGAGCGGAGAGCGTCACCAGCGTAGGGACGATCCGCCTCCAGTTTGCGAGGATCCTCAGTTTTTGGAGTTGTTTTCCCGTCATTGTCAGTTCCCTTTCTTCACGATCCGGGCGATGATCGTCTCGCCTGCGGTGACCTGGTCGCCGAGGTTTGCGACGATCTCGATATCTCCCTTTGGAAAGTACATGTCGAGACGGGATCCGAACTTCATCATGCCGAAACGGTCACCACGCTTGACCGTTTCCATCTTGTCCGGGCGGAGCCAGTAGACGACACGCCGGCAGACCGGGCCGACGATTTGCCGGACGAGGCACATGGTATCCTCCCCGCGGACGAGAATGGCGTTGTGCTGGTTCACGTCCGAAGACTTTTCGTCGAAGGTGAAGAGCCTCTTTCCCGGAAAGTATCCCAGGAAAGTGGAGAAGCCGCCTATCGGAAAACGGTTGACATGCACGTCGAACAGACTCAAAAAGATGCTGATTCGTATTGTGTCCTGCTTAAGATAGTCTTTTTCGTAGACTTCGGCGATCTTTGCGAGTTTGCCGCTGGCTGCGGCGACGACGACTCCGGGTTCCGCCGGCGTGTTCATTTCGGGATCGCGGAAGAAGAAAAGCATGTAGCCCACTCCTGCGCCGCCGACCAGGAGTCCGAAGAAGAACCCCAGGCCGTTCGATGCGCCGAGAAATCTCGACAACACGTACACGATGATACCCAAAACAACAGACGCCAGAAGGAACGGCTTGACTTCCGGCCGGAATTTCATAGAAAAGCCCCCTCATATTTCATCTGGATTTGCCATACATTATACCTTACAAACCGGAAGAGGTCACCTGAATTCCGAAACGTTCTCCGAAAGTCTTTCCGAAATATTTCTGATGTTCCTCAAGCGCCCAGATTTCCAGCTGGTACCCCTCGTCGGCCTGTATTTTCAGCAGAAGGACCTTTTTCTCCCGAACAAAGCGGACTCCGTGCACATACTTGTGATGGCTGCGGTCGAGGCTCTCCGCCATACGGAGGAACATGCTGAGGGTGAAGACAAGGCGCTGCGAGTTTTGATCAAGCTCGGAAAACTGCGGATCCTTCTTTTTCGGCGACCGTTTCCTGTGGAAATAGGCGAGAGCGGCCATCGCAGCGATCTCGTTGTCGTGGAAACCGAGAAGCTCGACGTTGCGGATGATGTAGTAGCTGTGGGCGTGGTGGTTGCTGAACGAAAGAAAGAGCCCGATGTCGTGGAGCAGGGCGCTGTAGTAGAGCAGCTCCCTTGCCTCGTCCCCGAAACGGTGAAGCCCCGCTTCCCTGCCGCTGTCGAAGAGCTGCATGCAGAGCTCTCCCAGGTGACGGGAGTGTTCTTCATGGAAGCCGCACGAGCGCGCGAGCTGAAGGACGCTCTGTTCGCGGACGGAGAAGCCGGAATCGAGGTACCCCCACTTGCCCCGCATGAGATAGTCCACGAGCAGGCCGTTTCGGAGACTGCGGGAGCTGACCCGGATAGAATCCAGTGCCAGGTCCTCCATGAGCGTATGGATGATGGAAGCGCCGGCGATGATGATATCGGCACGCTCCGGGACCATGCCGGGCAGTTTTTTTCGTTCGTCGAGGGGGAGCGAACAGAGGAGTTTCACCAGTGCGTCGAGCTGATGATAGGACATGCTCCGCTCAGTGTTCTCCTTCTCCGCGGGCGTGCTCCTGTGCTTTTTGTTCGCCCTGCGGAAAGTCATCTCCGCCAGAGTCTCCAGCGTTCCCGAGCTGCCGACGACGAGGTCGAGCGGGTACTCCCGTATGCGCTGAACGCTCCGGAGCGATGCGTTCCGGACGTACTGCTGCAGCAGCGCGTAACGGTCGGGCGAGACCGGTCCTGTCTCTTCCGGGAGGAAAAAGAGGGATGAGAGTCGGACCGCTCCCAGTTTGAGCGAGTCGAGGTGGAAGTATTCGGTCTGCTTTCCCACGATTGTCTCGGTGCTTCCGCCGCCGATGTCGATCATGAGCGCCGTCTTGTCGCCGAGATGCATGCCGCTGACGATGCCGAGATAGATGAGGCGGGCTTCCTCAAGACCGGAGATGACCTTCAGCTCGAATCCTGCCTCCTTGCGCACCCGGTCGAGGAAGACATCCCGGTTTTCCGCGTCCCGGGTGGCTGAAGTGGCAACGGCGAAGATCTCCTCCGCGCCAAGGTTCCGCGCCATATCGGCGAAACGTCCGAGGACGAGGACCGTCCGTTCCATCGCCTCATGCTTGAGGCGGTGCTTCAGAAACTCTCCCTCTCCCAGCCGGACCATGATCTTGTGCTGGTTCAGGATGGTGTAGGACTTGTTCTCGTTGATTCTCACCACGAAGAGCCGGACGGAGTTCGTCCCGAGGTCGATGAGTCCGACGACGTGGCCGGACGCGTTCAGCTGAGGGCCCATTGAATCTCCAGTCTCTTTTTGAAGACATTCTCAAAGAGCGTTCCCTTTTCGATCGCCCTGACCCTTTCCGCCTCCGCGTCGCCGGAGGCGGTGCAGAAGATCGTGACTTTGTCGGTGTCGATGGCGCACCGCACTCCCTGCACGACGGACGAGTGCGTCCAGTCAAGTCCGTCCGCGATTCGAAGGATGGCCGAAAGCCTCCGGACCGCCTCTCTCTCCTGGTCGGGCAGTCGCTCGAAATAAGGGTGGCTGTCGTCCGGGTCAGCCTTGCGGTGATATCTCGCGATAGAGGCGATCACAATCCGTTCCTGCTCGTCGGGGATGACGTTTTTCAGACCGAGGATGAAATCCATTGCGACCTTATGGTGCTCCTTCTGCCCTTTCAGCCAGCCGATGTCGTGAAGCGTCGAGGCGATCTGCAGGTGGAAGCGGGCGTTTTCGTCAAGTCCGTGAAGTTCCCGAAGGTCGTCGAAGAGAGCGAGCGCGATGGAGGCGACGTGACGGCTGTGGTCCGCGTGGACCGGAACCGTCTTTTCGAGAATGCGCTCCGCTTCGTCCTCGAGCGAAAGGTCTCCGGGAACGGCACGCCCGGGAAGAAACGAGGATGCGAAGTCGCCCGGCATTCCCCTGAAGAGCGCGGCATCCGCGGTTTTCGACATTTCATAGTCGACGAGGTAGTGATTCGCCCGGAAGTATCCCGGCTGGATGTGAAGCAGCGCATAGCAGGCCCTGGGATCTTCTGCCGGAGGGCGTCCGGTCGTTCCCGGATTGAGGAACCATGTATCCCCGAACTTTTTCGACAGGGGGGCGTGCGTGTGCCCGGTAATGACAATATCCGCCGCCGCGAGTTTCGCAAGGTGCTCCAGACGTTCACCTGCGGTCTCCCCGGTGATGTTCTCCTCGATGTCCTCCGGGCTGCCGTGCGTGAGGAGAAACAGCTTGCCGGCCAGGAAGAATCTCTTCGTCAGGGGGAGATTCTTGAGGTATCTCCTGTTTTCCTTTGAAAGACGTTCGCGGTTCCAGCGGTGCAGCTCCGACTTTTTCCCGTCCTTTCCGGCGCGGAGGACGTTGCGGTCGAAGTTGCCCGCCACGGCCACGGCTTCCACGGAAGCCAGCAGAGAGACGGTTTCGTCGGGAAAAGGTCCCTGTCCCACGTAGTCCCCTGTATTGATCACGATCTCTCCGCCCCGTTTCCGGCCGTCCTCAAGGACGGCCTCCAGTGCGGGAAGATTGCCGTGCACGTCTCCCAGCAGTATGATTTTCACGGATTCCCCACCCCTTCCTTTCCGCGCGATGAAGAAAGCGTTCCCGACGCGGTCTTCAGATTGCCCCAGAACGCCTCGGATTCGAGGGCGTTCCATTCTTCAAGAAAACGGGAGAAACTTTTTGTACGGAGCTCTCTCCTTTTTTCCAGAAAAAAGAGAATTCCCGTTTTCAAAGGCGGAAAAACGCGGACGTGGCCGTAGTATTTCAGCGTCCGAGCCTCTTCCTGCTCCAGAAAACGGGGAAGAAAATCAATCCAGACATCGCAGTCGTGAATTTCTCCTAGGATATCCTGCAGTTTCTTGAGCCTGTCGATGAAGGGAACAAGAAGTCCTTCGTAGAGGGGTTCGAAGATCTCGAGGGCGTAGCGGAGACGTTTGCCGGCCTTCCGCAGTTCGTGCAGTTCCTTCACCGAGTCCGGATTGCGTACGAAACGACTGAAACTGAGCACGTCGGCGATTCGGTCGCGTATTTCGTCTTCGCAAATGGAAAAAGACGGCGAGTTTTCCTCGCTTAAAATTTCCTTGCGGACTGCTTCCCGCAGACCTTCCGCCATCTCTTCGAGGGGTTCGCGCAGATCCTTTTCATCAAGGACGGCGCAGATTTTCCGCTGAAGTTTCTCCCGGCGCATCGAAAGGCGCAGCAACAGCCTGGAGAGCCCGGTTCTGTTGCGTCCGTCGGTCTCATGGAGCTCCTTGTCTACCGCCTCCATCTGGACATCGAGATCTCTGGCGGCGCCGAGAGTCCTCGTGATCCTGCTCACCGTCCGGCGCCACCGTTTCGCGTCGCCGGGCGGAAAACAGGGTTCGAAGAGTGTCAAGGCCGCACGGAGCCGGCGCGTGGAGACGCGGGCACGGTGAAGGAATTCGATGTCCTCCGCTGTACGGAGCGCCTTGAGCTGGAAAGAGAGCTTCTCCAGGAGGGGAACGATCGTCGAAACGGCAAATGATCGCAGCGTTTCCTTCTCCTTCATGTTTCCTCACCCCCTTCCGGTGGATTCCAGCCTGCAGTTCTGGATGTCATGATCTTCTGCGAATCGATCCCGGGTTCTTCGGGGCCCGGCTGGATTCGACTGTAACCGCCGTCGGGAAGAAGTCGTCTGGATTTGATGTTGTCGGCGAGATGAATGTCGAGCAGGTCGGTTCTCAGCATTTTGCAAAGGTTCTTCTCGCGGACGGGAACGAGCACTTCGACGCGGCGGTCGAGATTTCGAGGCATCAGATCCGCGCTTCCGATGAACATTTCGTCTTCGCCTCCGTTCCGGAAATAGAAGATCCTGGCATGTTCCAGAAATCGCCCCACGATGGAGGTCACGTCGATGTTCTCGCTGATTCCGGGAATTCCGGGGCGGAGGCAGCAGATTCCGCGTACCTGGAGGCGGATGCGGACACCTGCCTGCGAGGCGCGATAGAGGGCCTGGATGCACTCCTTGTCGACGAGCTGGTTCATCTTGAAGGCGATACAACCTCCTCCGGACTCTTTGTGGCGGGAGATCTCGCGCTCGATGCGCGAGACGATCCCGGATCGTGTGTTGTGAGGAGAGACGAGGAGCTGCCGGTAGTCTTCCTTCCGGGAGTACCCGGTGATTGCGTTGAAAAGGTCCGTGACGTCGGCGCAGATCGCCTTGTCGGAGGTGAAGAGTCCAAGGTCGGCGTAGGTCTTGGCCGTTGCCGGGCTGTAGTTCCCCGTGCCGATATGCGCGTATCGCCTTATTCCCTCCGATTCCCGCCTGACTACGAGGCACATTTTCGCGTGGATCTTGAACCCCACCAGGCCGTAGACGACGTGGACGCCGACATCTTCGAGAGCCTCCGCCCAGTTGATGTTCCGTTCCTCGTCGAAGCGGGCTTTCAGCTCGACGACGGCTGTCACCTGCTTTCCGTTCTTGCGTGCCGTAATCAGCGCGTCCACGACTGGGGACTCGTTCCCCACCCGGTACAATGTCTGCTTGATCGCCACGACTTTCGGGTCCGTGGCGGCTCTCCTCACGAAGTCAAGAACAGGCACGAAGCTGTCGTAAGGATGATAGAGCACGACATCATGCTTTCTCAGAACGGTGTAGACGGACACCCTCTCCGAAAAGGGCGCAGGAATACGGGGAATGAGCGGTTCGTCCTTCAGATCCGGCCGGTCCACGCTGTAGAGATCCATCATTCCGGAGAAGGCCAGCGGGCCTTTCCGCTTGTAGATCTGGAACGGGGCCAGATGAAAGTTCCGAACGAGAAACAGAAAGATGTCCTTCGGAACGCCGGAAGCGACCTCGAGACGCACCACTTCACCGAAATTTCTCCGGTCCACGAGATCCCTTACGGCTTCCAGAAGATCCGGAGATTCGTCCTCTTCGATATCGACATCGGTGTTTCTCGTGATCCGGAAGGTTGTCGAGGCGGTTACCTGGAGTCCAGGAAAGAGAAGGTGAAGGTGTTCCGCGATGAGGCTTTCAACGAGCAGGACGTCGCACTGCCTCGCGTTGGAGGAGAATCCGAGGCTTTCGTAGGATTTCGCCTCCTTGTTCCGTGGAAGGAAGATGAAGCGTGAGAGGTTCTTCGGTATCTTCAGACGTGCGAAACGACCGCCTTTCAGCGGATCGGCGAGCTGGACGAGGAAGTTCAGGCTGAGGTTCGAGATCACGGGGAACGGGCGGCCGGGGTCGATCGCCTGCGGGGTGAGAATCGGATAGATCTCGTTCTTGAAGTATCCTTCGAGAAACTTTTTGTGCTTGTCACTGAGGTCCTCGTACTCCACAAACCGCAGGCCCGCGTTCTTAAGCCTGGGACGGAGGGATTTTGACCAGTATTCCTGAGCCTCCGCGATCAGAGGAAGCACCTTTTTCCTGATGAGAGCAAGCTGCTTCGACGGCGACATTCCATCGGGCGAGAGGGAGGCTACGCCGTTCCGATACTGCTCCAGCAGCCCGGAGACGCGAACCATGAAGAACTCGTCGAGGTTGTTGAAGAAAATGGCCAGGAACTTGAGCTGCTCCAGCAGGGGGGTGGAGGGATCCATAGCCTCGTCGAGCACCTTCGAGTCGAAGTCGATCCAGTTGATCTCACGGTTCAGGTAGAGCCGCGGATCGTCCAGGCTGTGCACATCATCGGGCGGCATGGCTTCAGGGCTCTTTTTAGGACTCATGATCTCCTCCGTGGTCTCTCCTTTTTCAGGAGAAGAGGTGGAAAGCATCTCGATGAACCTCCTCCATTATTCTTATGATATCACACGGAATATTCATCCATCCTACACGCAAGACACCCTTTTTACGACAGCAGAGAAATTCTTTTACGAAAGTGTTACGCTTTCGTAATCTATCTCCATGAAAGAAGGACCGTTCGGGGCGCACGTGCCGAACGGTCCTTCTTTCATGGAGAGGAACGATTCAGTCAGCCGCCTGGACGGCCTGGCGTTCCCCAAGGAAGACGATCTGCTCCTCGCCCTCCAGCGGTTTCTTCTCGAACCAGCGGATTATTTCCATCGCTCCGTCGAGGTGTTCCACAAGCGCAGAACAGCTTTCGACCCAGTCGCCGCAGTTGAAATAGTCGATTCCATCGAATCGTTTAATCGAAGGATTGTGGATGTGACCGCAGATAATTCCGTCCACACCGTACTTCCGTGCGGTTCGTGCGACGCACTCCTCGTAGTGTCCGATGAATTTGACGGCGTCCTTGACCTTCCTCTTCAGAAACTCCGAAAGCGACCAGTAGCTGAAACCGAAGAACGAGCGGACGGCATTGAACCCGGTATTGAGATGGAGGGCGAAATCGTAGGCACGGTCTCCGAGAAAGGCGAGCCAGGGTTTGTACATCACCGCGACGTCGAACTCGTGCCCGTGGACGACCAGGTAGCGCTTCCCGTCCGTGCCGGTATGAATCGCGTTTTCGCGGATCTTTACGCCGCCGAAGGAATACCCCTGGAACTCTTTCATGAACTCGTCGTGATTGCCCGGAATGTAGGTAACAGGCGTTTTCTTCGAGAGTTTGAGCACCTTCCTTATCACGGAATTGTGCGAACCGGGCCAACCCGGACTTCTTTTCAGTTTCCATCCGTCGATAATGTCGCCCACCAAGTAGAGCTTGTCGCACTCCATCGATCCGAGGAATGAAGCCAGGCTCTTTGCCCTGCACCAGCGCGTTCCGAGATGAAAATCGGAGATGAAGACGGAGCGGTATCGCAGAGAACTCATCCCTTTCCTCTCTTTCTTTTTGTCATAGAATAACTCCTTTCGGTAACGGTTGTTGTGTTCGAATGAAACAATAACGTTTCGGACCGCAGGTCGCGAGGTCGACTTCTCACGGAGACGGCCGCATTCGAAGACGCGAAGCCTTGCAGTTCCTAGTTTTCCTCCGGAGTGCCCGGCCTGATGATCGATTTCATAATCTGCTCAAGGAGCTGTTTCCTCACCTGATCCTCCGGACTTGTGGAAGTATCTTTTCCCGACCCCGTGGGAATCTCGACGGTTATCTTAATCCGCGTCTCGTTTCTTCCCGGATTGGAAGGCGGAAGCACAAGGGGCGCCGATCCCTGCGATACCTTCAGATCAAGAAGTTCGGGAGAATCCCATGTTCCTTTTATGTTGAACGATGTCTCCCTGAAGTCGCGCAGCGTCATCCCGCCGACGATCCCGGTCAGGAAGCGCTGAAGAAACTGAGGATCCGCCAGCGGGTTGCCGTCGATGGTGATTAAACCCTGCAGTGCTCCCAGGAAGGCGTTGAGCGCCCTGACATTGATGTCTCCAACGCACCTGAGGTCGATGGGAGTGTCATTCCATCCCAGGGAACCGCTCGCGGAGAAGTAGCGATAAACATTATCCCCCGGAGGTGCGGAGATTCGGCTGCCGGGAAGGAGGTAGACGTTTCGACCATCCATGTTGAAGCTCGCGAGGACGGAAGAGAAGCGGATTTCTCCCGTATTGGAAACGGCATTTATAGCCTCGAACCCGGAAACGGAGCCCTCTCGGGCGCTGATCTGGCCGCTTCCGAAAACAAGGCCGAGCATGCCTCCGGTACCGCTTCCTCTCAGTGTGAGGTCGGCGTTTCCGGAGATCTTCCCCTCTCCCTCGAGAAGACGTTCCGAAGCACTTGCGAGATCCATTCCGTTGACTGCGAGATTACCCTCCCACCGCATGTTCATCGGATCCATCCTGCCGCTGAACGTAGTTTTTCCTCCGTGATAGAGAGCTTTTCCGTCCGAAAAGAGCAGCGTGTTGTCCTTCCATGTGAACGGAACGGATACATCTTGAGCCTCCGTCCGATAGAAGCCGAGGGAAGAGGATGTGACCTCTCCTTCGAAAAACGGGGAAGAACCCAGTTGTCCGGAGATCCGGAAATCGATGTCTCCGTCGAAAATACCGGCGGTTTGGGTGGAGAGAGCTGCGAGTGTCTTGCCGAGGTCGAGTTTTTTCGTGTTTTTGAGATTGAATGCCGGACCTGACGGGGAGAGCACCATCCGGCCGCCGACAGCAAGGGTGCTCTCTCCGAGGAGCCCTTCCAGGGAGAGAGAGAAAGCGTTCTTTCCGTCCGGTTTCAAAGAGGCCGTTGCGTTTTCCAGGAGGACTCCTTGAAATGAGAGAAACGGAGACGTACCGGAGGCCAAAAATGAGAAATCCCCCCCGGCGCGTCCCGTGACGCTGAGCTCGGCGTTGAGATCTCCTCCCAGAAAGCGGGTTTCCGGGAAAAAGGCGGTGGAGATGCCATGAAGGTCGAGATTCCGTACTGTCATCTTCAGGTTTGTTCTCTCTCCGGCGGACAAGCCGATGGCGCCGGATGCCGTGAGCGGCGCGTCCAGGAAGCGGGCTGAGAAATTTGTGACGGCAAGCGAAGAGAACGAGCCTTCGAGTTGCGTGTTGAGAGCCGATACCGGAAGGTCCAAAACGGTAAGTGAAGGCGAGGAGACCGTCAACGCCAGCGAAGGAGAAGACGGCGTTCCCGACAGGGAGAAATCTCCCGCAAGGAGTCCACCCGCAGTGTCCGGATCCGCTCCCGCAAATGCGGCTATCTGGTTTGCGGAGAAATCCCTGTATGTGCCCTTGAAAGAGAGGGCTGGGTTCCGCCCGAGGCGTGCGCTGCCATCCAATGAAACTGTACCGCCGAAAAGACGGCCGGAGGCCGTGGTAAGAGAGAGGGTTTCCCCTTCAACGCGTCCGTCGAGGACGACATTACGAAGAGGAAGGTCCTTCATAAGCGGAAGATCGCGTCCTTTCAGCTCGAAAAAAGTGGAAGGAGCCGAGAGCGGACCTTTCACGCCCCAGGAAAGGTCGAAGAGTCCGCCCATCTGCAAATTTCCGTCGATCATTGAGTTCAGAAGGGACCATGGGATGTTCTGCCCGGCGCCTTCCAATGAAATGGCGGGATTATTTCCTCCGATTTCGGCTATGAAGCCCTTTCCTGAGATGGTTCCTCCCACGGATGGAGAAAAAGAGAGTGACGGGAGTTCTACACGCTCAGGGTTTCCTGAGAAGGCGAGGGAAAGTCTCTCTCCGCTCGTGCCGAAAAGGGAGGCTTTCGGCACGGAGACCGTTCCTCCGAATGTTATACCTTCTGTTGGAGGAATGCTTACGGAGAGTTCAAGCGCGCCTTTTCCCTGCGCGGAGAGAACGGGTGCGTAAGCTTCGCCCGCGGCTTTCAGATCGAAATTAGTCGAAAAAAGGGATATCTTGGTGGAAATTCCTCCCGGGGCGTTCAGAATACTTTCACCGGAGAAGGAGAAGAGGGAGCCTGCCCACTTCCCCGCCCCCTTCAGCAGCATTTTTTCACCTGACATCAGCTGAAGCTCCCCCCGGGGAGCTTCGACTGGAACCCCCTGTATTTCAATAGAAGGCGCATTAAAGGAGATGGAACCGTCGAGGTGCTCGAACGGTCCGTAGAGATTCAGCTTCAGGGCGGACAGTGTTCCGTGGGCGAAGGAAAGCCACGGAAAGCACCGTTCCCACTCTTTCAGCTTCATGTTGCTAATGGAGAGCGCAATTTCCGTCCTCGGCTCCTCGCCGAAAAAAAGAGCGAACATTCCGGAAGTGGATGAAGAAAAGACGTTTGTTTCGACGGGCGACAGTACAGCTTTTTCCTCGTCGGCCGACCAGAAAAAACTCCCGTCTATGAGCAGGTCCCAAATATCTCCGCTGTCGATGCGCCCTTCTCCGGAGATGAGAAATTTTTCGTTCGGCCGCTCGATATGCAGTGTGGAGTCCACGCTTCCTTTAGTCGTGAAGGGAAGGTTGGTGAGCTCTGAAATGACATCGAGACGAAGGTCGCTGATGATGCCCTCAAGAGAAGTCTCGGGAAAAACCGGACCGGAGAAGGAAACGACGCTCCCTCCCCCTCGAAGAAATCCGTCGGTGATGGAGAGCTGATCTCCTGTGGTGAAAGAGGCGCCGGCTTCCACCGGAAAATCGAGAAAGTATCCCTGCCCGTGGAATGTCATGGTATCCTGCCCCGGAGTCAGCCGGAGGGATTTGAGGTCAAGATTGCCGAGCGGCGTCGTGATAGTCACCGGAGAAAAGAGGATGACCGGAAGAACGAAACCCGGAATAGCGGCGCTGTCGGGAGAGAAGTCGGAGCGGCGCAGCGCGTTCAGGAGCCCTTCACCTGATAAAGAGCTCTCCTGAACGGTAACTTTGTCCAATCCCGCGTTTCCACGGAGAAGTGCAAGCAAAGAAAGAGTAACGGAGAGGCGCTTTGCACGTGCAAGTTCCGTTCCTTCGAACGAGATGCGCACATTGGATGCATGAAACCCAGTGACAGGATTTCCTGAGATCCCGTCGGTTTCCAGCGACCATCCTGACAATGCTCCGACTGCTCCTTCAAGCTCAGTCTTGAAAAAAGATGTTCCCGCATCCCGGCCGGAAAAGAGAAAAAGCATCGCTGAGACGGCGGCGATGCAGATAAAAGCCGAGGCCCAGAAAAATATCTTTGTCTTCCTGGTCATGTTGATAATCCTTTCTTCACATTTACTAAAACTATCCATTGATAAAGAACAAAAAAATCATATCAATTCAAAGCCGAAAAGCAAACGCAATCTTACTGAATTCAAGCTGAAAATCGGCGGAGATGCATATGAAAGACTAATGAGAACGAAGATCCGGAACGAGGCGGAACTGTTGAAATGCCGTCGAAAAAAGGAGCGCCGGATCGTAACAGTCAGGGGAAAGACTTGAACACCGCATTCTTTATTCCGGTAAAAGGGAAACCTGAAGATCCGAAACAACCTGAATTTCGCATCCGGCATAGGATGCAATGAGTTTCCCGGCGGCTTGCAAAGAATTTCCCTCCCGAAGATACCAAAGGGATTCGGTTTGAGGGCTCCTGTAAGCGGAGATCGAAGTTCTTCCGTTCCGGAGAAAGATACGCCTTCCGCTGGTTTCAATTTTATCGATGGCCATAATAAGAGTGATAAAGGATCCCGCAAGAAAAGGAGCTTCGTTCCAAGCCTGTGCAGCTGAAAAGAGGCGGTTATCCGCTCTTCTCCAGAGTCCGCGTTTTTCGTTTCGTGCTTCTTCCATGGCACGGAAAACGCGAAGGGCGTATTTGTCGTTCGGTGGGATCACCATCGGAAGAGCCAGTCCATAACGGACAAGTTCCTCGCTGATGAAGATCTCTCCACTGCTATTGCCGACGAAGACGTACGCAAGAAGCCGGCCGTACTTGTCCTCCAATTCCCTGTCGTATTCCAGGCGGATCTGTCCCTTGGAAAGGAGCAGGGCATTGAAGGAACGCGCATCTTCGCCGAGCTCTTCGGCGGGACGTGAAGGATGATGAAGCTCGGGGGTGTCTATGAGAAGATATCGGATTTTTCTCTTTCGGCCACCTTCTGTCAACTCAATAGTATCTCCGTCAAAAACCTGGACAACGGAGGGAGGGAGAAGAACGTCTTCATCATCGCGGAACAGCAAAGGAAACAATCCAAAAACAGAAAGGAGCATACAAAAGATGGCGAAAGATCTTTTTATCCCCATCATGAAGGCATTCTCTCCGTATATAATAAAGGAAAGACTTTCCAGAGAAGCGAAGGGCAATTCCAAGGTGTTCCTCCGGCGGCAATGTACCGTCTTGTCTCCTCTTTTTCTTCAAGTCGGGAAACCGGAAGGACCAGGTGGGTTACTCCCGCTTCCAGAAAGACAGAGGGGAGGAAAGGAATTCCGGGTCCTTGCAGTATAACGCCTTTTTTTTGCCGCAGGATGGGGATCAACGAAAGAATACGCCTGTTTCGGAGAGTTTCAGCGGTGAACCAAATCCAATTGCTTGTGTGCAGGTGCTGAAAACTTGTCCATTCTGGAAAAACATTGACGCCCCGGCTGAAGTCGTCGAAAATAGAGATATTCCAGTTCCAGTCCCGTAGAAAATCGACGACCCAGGGATCGGGTGCAAGAAGAGAAACGTTTTCTCCGGATGGTAGCGGAAGGAGATATTCAAGCGGTTTTCCGTCATGTCCGGCAGGAGAAAGAGCAGCAAGAGCGGCTGAAGCTGCGGAGAATTCCTGCGGATACGGGGATACAAGAAGGCGGGCAAGGCCGTGAGCTCTGCATGAGAGAATATTTCTCGTGTGATCTTCGCGTGGGGAGAGAGGCTCTCCGGCGGGGGGGAGCGCGCCAAGACCCCATCGCCCATCTTTGATGGAGAGAAAACTACCCTTCCAACCAAGAACTAAATTCTCGGCCTCCCCGTCGGGAGATCGAAGTGCATTCCGAAGAATAGAATCATATAAACGCATTCCGCGCCTCCTTTGCGGCTATATTTTATACGTAGTGATCCGGAAAATAAAGATACTTTAGATAAAGATTTGAAAGAAAAAATAAGGAAGGAGAACGTAATTGACGGAAAACAGCATAGCTCTTTTGAACAGCCATGAGAAGGAACTCCGGAGATATGTCGCTTTACTGGCTTCTTACGAAGGTAAAATTCGTCTGACAGGCCCGACCGACCCGGAAATTTTATGGAAAGAACACATAATGGACTGTCTTGCTTCCCTACCATACCTTCCAGAATCGGGAGAGGTGTTGGATGCAGGTTCAGGCGGCGGTTTGCCTGGTCTTGTATGGGCAATTTGCAGACCGGACCTCCAAGTCACTCTGATTGATAGTGTAAGAAAGAAATGCGGAGCACTCGAAGAGATGAAAAACGCTTTGCAGTTGAACAACATCTCCGTTGTATGTGCTCGATGCGAAGTGTACGCGAAAGAACGAAGAGAAGAATACTCGTTAGCCGCTGCACGTGCCTTAGCCGCAACAGATCTTCTTCTCGAGTACCTTGCGCCGTTCGTTATGCATTCAGGATGCATTCTTGCCTTCAAAGGACCGCAATACAAAGACGAAATTTCCCCGTTGAGCGGGAAGTGGTCCGCACTAGGACTTGGCGCTCCGGAGATTTTTGCATATAGTACAAACGAAAAAGAACGTTTCTTCCTGTTATGGAGAAAGGAAGCCCCGACCCCGTCGCGTTTCCCCCGGAAGATAGGCATTGCAGAAAAAAATAAATGGTGGAGGTGATGTGCGCGTGCTTACTCTCACAGTATCAAATCAGAAAGGTGGTGTAGGGAAAACAACCACGTGTATCAATCTTGCGGCGGAACTAGGACGGCAAGGATTTTCAGTTCTCTCTGTGGATATCGATCCTCAGGCAAACTGCACCAGCGGTCTAGGAGTTGCTCTTCCTGCAAATACGCCGAGTTTATATGATGTGCTTCTTGGTGAAGTTCCTCCTGAAGAGGCTATCCACAAAACACGATGGAAGGGCGTCTCAATTCTTCCTGCCACATTGGACCTTGCAGGAGCGGAGATAGAACTTGCGAGTGTGATAAGCAGAGAAACGAAACTGCGGCGGACAATTTCACGCATTCGGGAATTCGATATAGCGATCCTTGATTGCCCACCCTCGCTCGGCATGTTGACTGTAAACGCTCTCGTGGCTGCCGACAAGCTTGTAATTCCTATCCAGTGCGAATATTTCGCACTAGAAGGAGTCGGTCAGCTCTCCCGTACTATTTCTCTCGTTCAGAACAGTTTGAACCCGAACCTTGAGATCAGCGGAATTCTCTTAACAATGTATGACTCCAGAACAAGACTCTCAAACGATGTGGCAGAAGAAGTTCGCCGCCAGTTCGGAGATATTGTTTTCAAGACCATTATCCCACGCAACGTAAAATTAGCGGAAGCGCCTAGTTATGCAGAGCCGATTTGTTACTATGATTTTTCCTGCTCAGGTGCAAAAGCATATGAAGAATTCGCCAAGGAGGTGTCGTCCCTTTGGCTAAAGGACGCGCATTAGGAAAAGGACTCGGAGCGCTTCTCCCTTCGGCTCAGATGTCGGTCGTAGGAGAAGAGACCGCTGAAATCACGATGCTTCCGATCGATAGAATATTGCAGAACCCTTTTCAGCCACGAAAAGAAATCAATGAAAATACACTAGCCGAACTCGCCGAATCGATACGCGCTCACGGGATAATACAACCATTAATAGTCCGTAAAAATGAAGACGGAGATTATTGGATCGTCGCGGGAGAAAGAAGATGGAAAGCTGCGAGAACAGTCGGGCTTTTAGAAGTTCCGGTTCGTGTAATCGAGGGCACAGACATCGAGATGCGGGAGGTTTCTCTCATTGAAAATATCCAGCGCGAAGATCTCTCACCTATTGACACTGCTCTCGCTCTTTCGGAACTCCTATCCTCTTTTAATCTCACGCAGGAGGAAATTGCTTCAAGCATTGGATGGAGCCGCGCAGCAATCGCAAACAAAATTCGGCTTTTGAACCTCCCGGACGAAGTCAAGACATACTTGAATAATAACGAACTCACCGAAGGACATTGCAGACTGCTTCTGTCTCTGGAATCAAACGATATCATGATTGCTTTTGCAAATGACGCTGTAAATAATCAACTTTCAGTCCGACAACTGGAAGATCTCGTAAAGAAAGCGAAAACACATAAACCAAATGAACACAGAAATCAACATTTCTACGAACTCCCAATCCAAATATCAGATGCCGCAAAGGCACTCGGAATATCAATCAAAATCTCCGGAAAACCTTCGAAAATGAAACTTCATATTGAGGGTGTCCAATCAGAACTGCTGAACGAAATTTTGTATCATATAGAACGGACCGCTTCGAAGTATTTCCCGGGAAATAATGGAGATAATAATGAAGCCTCCTCATGAAATTGTAGTTTTTGCAAAGATAACTTCAACTTCACTCCTTATAATAGGATACATATTAGCAGGTTATTACATTTCAATGCGACTTATTTTAAGAGGATGGCCGGAATGGTTGCAAATAGCCTTTCCGACAGCAGGAGCTATTGTAGGACTTCATCAAGGATACAGGGTAATTCGTGAAATGCTACAGAAAAATCAAAAAGGAAAAAAGTGAAATGAAACACAAAGTGTGAACGTTAACATATTCCATTAAAATGTCGTAAAACATGTTTCACGTGAAACAATTCTTTGAGGGGGAGTGGTCTTGTGGATCATATCTTTGCTCCGTGGCGAATGGCGTATATAGCTGTTTCAAAAAATCAGGACGGATGTATTTTTTGCGATTTCCCTAAGGAACAGAACGATGAAGAGAGATTTATACTTTTTCGCGGTGAATCGTGTTTTGTGATTTTCAACATTTTTCCTTATAACCCAGGCCATCTCATGGTTGCGCCCTATAGACATACTTCAGAATACGAAGGTTTGTGTGATGTTGAATTGTTGGAAATGCATCGTTTGGCTGGGAAATGTGTATCGGTTCTCAAGAAAGCAATGAATCCGCAAGGATTTAATCTTGGGGTGAATCTGGGTAAGGTTGCCGGCGCCGGATTCGATGACCATCTGCATCTGCATATTGTTCCGAGATGGAACGGTGATACAAATTTTATGCCTGTTTTTTCCGATGTGCGTGTAGTTGCCGAATGTCTTGCAGATACCTACAAAAAGATGAAGGAAGCTTGGGACTGATGGAAGGCGGATTTAATGAACCCTATTCCGAAGGGGTATGCGAATTAAAAATATCGAAATCCCGTTTTTTAGCACAAGTTAAAGTATGCAGAGCTGAAGCTGAGGTCAGATCGCAGTTAAAGGTGATATGTGATAAGCACAAGCAGGCAAGCCACAACTGTTGGGCGTATAGGCTCGGAGCAGATTCAGTGACGGAGTATTACTCCGATGACGGAGAGCCTGCTGGAACTGCAGGCAAACCTATACTGGGTTCCATTTCACGACAGAACCTGACGAATACGCTTGTTGTCGTAACCCGCTATTTCGGAGGAATAAAGCTTGGGGTAAGGGGTTTGATAGAAGCGTATGGGAGCACCGCAACAGAGGCGATTCGTATGTCCGGGATTGTGCAACGCATCGTAAAATTTACTTATAAGATTGTGACGTCATATGAACGGATCAAGTCGCTGAATCGTTTGATTTCTCAGCTTGGCGCCACAGAAGAGGATGTGTGTTGGTATTACGGAGAAAAGGTCGATATCGTCTGTTCGTTGCCACGAATATCGACGTCATACTTCGAGAGTGTTCTTGAGGAAATGAGAAATACCGGCCAGCTTTTTACTTGGGAAAAGATTACCGATTGAATTTTTATTTACAGGAATCGGATCTAGGAAATACGTATCGGAAGTTATTCAACGAGCATATTTGAATTTACACTCAATCGGTTGTGCTAATGGTCTGGCAGTCCAAATTCCATTGAACCGGAATTATTTCTTTATTTTCCCGGTTAGGAATCCAGAATTTGTTTCTCCTTCAATTGAACGTATTTCCTGGAACGTTCACTTCTCGGCGCAGAATTCAAGACCACTCTATTGTTGACTGTTTTTAGAAAGGCTATTTCATTAGAATTCCTTTATGCCTAAGACAGAAGGGAATCAAGAATTCTTCTGAGTACCTCAGTGCAATATGTCTGTCCGATTGGCATATTGAAGTCCGGCAGGTTCTTAAGGAATCTCTGAATAAAGCTGAGTTGGCCCCGCAGGAACTTAATGCAATCGATCTCCTTCAAGAGGAAAACCCCTTTAATCAGAGTTTCCTTAAGTAAAGGCGTCGTTCGTGATAATTACGTTTCCGTAGAGTCACTTGTCTCCATTTGTAGAGCCGGGTGTGGACTGTTTTAGAGCCAATACAGTTCCGATCATGACGGGCTTCTCTCCTATGAAAGAGAGCCGCTATTACGACGACATGGAGCCGACTCTCCGGAAGGGGAGCTATCTCGTGACCAGATGTTCCCCCCCGGAATCACGCTATGCAGTAGTCGAAATATCTATCTTCTACCACATCGATTCCTTCCATTGAACCCGGATCATGTGCGTGTTGTGGACGAATCTGTTCAGAATTACTTCCGCACATCCACCCCAACTGATCAGTTTTCGAGTACTAAATCCAAAATGATCTGTAAGAGCAAAATTATGGAGAATGATGGAGCTCCAATACGGTGGTAGGTAATTGGACGCTGCGCTAATTCAAGAATTCACGACGAAAGACAATTCAATCGGCAATCAAGAAGCTATGAGTCTCCTAATCTGCAGGTTTCTGGGGCAGAGTAGAGGAGGTATCGTCGGACATATGATGAATTTGATAGGTCAGGAGTCAGAGAAAACACCTTGGAAGAACATGGGCCGTGACACAGGAAGGGGTGTCGGTCTTTCAAGTAGGAAACGGAGAACGAAGAAAGCCGGGTTGCTCGATAGGACATTTCAAGAACGACAATCCGCGCCGCGACTCCAGAGAAGCGCCGCTTTGGTACTTCTGTCCATGTGTTTGGGAGACCTTGTTTCGCAGTCAAGGGAGTTCTTAGTTTTCTCAATGCAAAATTGACCACCAGCGACAGCCGAATTTTGATCACCCCGGTCATTCTTCCTCGTCCGCTATTTTGAGCAGTATTTGTCCTCTCTTTCTCCCCTCCCTCAGCGTTTCCTTCAGTCTGTAGCTTTCCAACGCGCCTCGATGATGTGCGCCTTGTGGGTCAGTCGGTCGAGCAGGGCCGCCGTCAAGTTCGGATCTCCGAAGACCTCGGTCCAGCTGCCGAATCCGAGGTTCGTCGTCACGATGACCGATCCGCGCTCGTGCCGTTCCGCGAAGACCTGGAACAGCAGCTCTCCTCCTTCCTTCGAAAAGGGAACGTAGCCCAGTTCGTCCACTATGAGCAGGTCGTACCGGGTGTACTTGCCCAGAGTACGGGCAAGCGTCTTTTCCCCCCGGCTTTCCAGAAGTTCGTTGACGAGATTGCAGGCCGTGGAAAAACCGGACCTGCAGATTCTGCCGGCAGTTTTCTATTCCCAGGGCCGTGGCGAGATGGGTCTTGCCGCACCCGCTTTTGCCCAGGAAAAGGACGTTCCGGCGCCGGGTGGTGTAGTCTCCTGCGGCCAGTTCACCGACGCGCCTCCTGTCGAGCTGCGGCGCCTCTTCGAAGGTGAAGGTCGCCAATGTTTTGACCAGTGGAAAACGGGCTTCTTTCAGCCGTCTCTTCTCCCTGTTCTCGGAGCGGATCCGGAGTTCCAGGTTCGTGAGCTCCAGGAGGAACTCTTCGTAGCTTGATCCCCGTTCCGCGGCCTGGCGAAGACGTTCCTCAAGGTGCCGGGCGGCATTGCCCAAGGTGAGGCTCTTCAGGTTTTCATGAAGCTGCAGGAGGAAGGCCGTATTCATCGGCCGCCGCGGGAAGGACGGTCCACCGCTCGGACTCGAGAGGGAGAATCGTTTCCTCCCGCCTTTCGGCCGACTCGAGGAGGTGGCGGATTCCGGCGGCGCTGCCCAGTCCGCTTTCCAGGGCACGCTCCGCCGCCTCTTCCACCCTCTTTTGCCCGTATGTCCTGACGAGGAGGAGAACGTCGATGAATTCCTTGATCCCCCGGCTCTCTCCCTGACGCTCGCGGAACCGTTCCAGAAGGGCGTTCAGGGAGGGCCCCCCACGTCTTTTTCCACTCCGAAAGCGGACGGGCGTCCCGGAAGGCTCCGGGGCGTTCCCGGAGGAGCTCGAGGTAATGGTCCGCATCGAGAACCCATACAAATATCATCAGTCTATTGTAAACAAAGAAAAGAAGCATTTTTAGATTGCGTAAGGTCAGTTAAGATCAGCTTCTTCATGCGCAGAAATTTATAGCAAGCGTCCATTGTAAGAAGGTGGTTACATTGTGAGTCTTGCTAGAAATTATCGTGGATTTCTCAATTGATCGTCTTTATGATTATTCAATGTCGCCTTCAGCGGACTTCTTCATTTCAGGGCCTGAGCTGAAGTTTATAACTAATTATTATTTCTTTTTTGTATATTTTTTTGCTACTTTGTTGTATCTTCCAATGTTGAAAGCCAAGGAAATGCTATTGTTTCGACGTAGGCATTTTCTTTTTGGATTTTCTATAGAAATCCAAAAGTCGGAAGGGGAGGTGTTAGTAGTGCTGAGTTAGATCGTCATGGAGCAAATGTCTCTATCCGCAGATATCTGAGGCTTAGGGGTGTCCTTCGGGCCTCAGTTGAACGTGCCCCGTAAGGGGTAAAGAGAGGACTCACTGGGGGACAGCGCCTTGACCGATAAAACGATATGGATGTAGGTTTCACAAGCAGGAAACCGACGAATGCAATAAGCCGAGTTGCCGGTTGAGGAGTTGGCAAGAATTACAATCAGCAACGACGGCCACAGTGAACATAGTTGATGATCTTTCTGACTGCGGATTCGGGGAAGGTGTTTACGGTTGACACAGATTTTTCCGGTGTGTTTTGTTCGAAGTCTGGGATTCTTAGCGAGGCCGCTATCATAGCTTTTCGGCAGTCCGCCTTCTCTGTCAGGATAACATCCTCCTGCATCCGGAGAGGAAAGTCATCTGATGTGCGAAATGCCGTCAGTTATAGAAATTTGTAGAAGAGAGGTGTCAAAAGAGGCTTCAAGGGTTGCAAAAAACAATGTCAACCAATAGAATAACAAGGTGACATAAGGAGGGCGATTCTTATTGCAGAATAAGGAATGGATTCTTGCGGGTTTTTTCGCTGGTTTCACCGTTTTGGGGACCTTTTTTCGTATTCCTTTTGGAATGGTTCCTCTGACGCTTCACGTGCTTATGGTACTGCTCTCCGGCTTTGTTCTCGGCCCGAAATTCGGTATGTTTTCCCAAATCATCTTTCTTCTTCTTGGTCTTGCAGGTCTTCCTGTCTTCAGCGGAGGAGGCGGGATCGGATATATATTCTCCCCGACGTTCGGCTATCTTCTTTCGTATCCTATTGCCGCTTGGATCGTCGGGCATATTTCCGGCGGAGGAAGGGAAAGCTTTCCCCGATTTGCAGTATCGGCACTTGCGGGGATTGCAGTGATCTACATTTTGGGCACGTCCGTTCTCTATTTGAATATCAATTATTTGGCAGGCAAGGAACTTGGCTTCTATCAGGCTGTCACGATGGGCGTCTTTCCTTTTATCGTTCCCGATCTCCTGAAGGGGGGAGTTGCTTCTCTTTTTGCGCTTAAGATATGTCCTCTTCTTGGGGTACGGAGGCATTTGATTGCTGGGGAGATTTCAAAGTCGTAAGCTGAAGTGCTCTTGCCGCCCGCTTGCCGGCATTTGAAAGATAGAGAGAGGCCCTGGAAAGAACCGGGTCCTCTCTTTATCGTATCCGGGTTTGTTGTGGGGTGTGCATCGGCGGAACCCGCAAAGGTATGCTTCCGACCCCATGAACGCATCACAGATGCTCCAGAGCGTACGTACGGTGTTAATTTCGATGGGACTCGCTGAAGACGCCGGTTTTGGCTTAATCAATACAAGGCAGAACCTGATTTGTTCTGTTTCGAAAAAAACCTGTGAAAGAAGATGAAGAGTATGATTAATCCTGACCTATATGATGCGCGATCATCGCGTTCACAAGATCGATATACTCTTTCACGCGGAATTTTCTGGCGGCTCCGCGGTCATTCATGAAGCGAACCGAACCGAAGATGGGTCTTTCTGGCCAAGGGCGGTCATGAAGGCCTCCGATAGCCCATGAAACGCCGGAAATACCATTCGGATCCCTACCATCAAGTTCGTACCGGTCGTTGAGGTTCAGCGCGCGAACAAAAGCTTCTTCCGGAGTTTGAGACCATTCCAGGATTTTCTTCGCCCAGTACATTCTCATCCAGCCGTGCATCTTTCCTCTGAAAATCATCTCATTTTGCGCCGCATTCCAGAGAGGGTCAGCGGTTTTTGCTTGTTCAAGCTCCTCCATTGTGTAGAGTACGGGGCGCTTGTCCATGGTATGAAGAGCGAGGCTCTTTCGGGCCCATTCCGGCAGGGCGGTATACTGCCCTGCTTTGGTTTCGTAGAGACAGAAGTTGTCGGCAAGTTCCCTGCGGATGATCAGCTCTTCGAGGTAGGCTTCTTTTCCGGCGGATGGAGGTTGTTTCAGTGTTTCCAAAGCGATTCGGTGAGGAGAGATCTGACCGAAATGAAGCCACGGTGAGAGGTCGGAACTACCGGGAAGAGCGGGATTGTTCCTTGCTGTATCGTAAGAGGAAAGCCTTTTGGAAAGAAAAAGACGAAGGGCTGCGAGGGCGTTTGAAGCTCCCGGTCGCGCCCATTCGATCGCAGGGCCTCCGGATAATGAGTTTACGAGAGATGAAGCCTCCTGGAGCGTTAAGCAGATTTCAGGTTTTAGTCCTTCAAAAGGATGAAGATGCGGGAGGGGAGGGAAGTCTTCCAAAAACGAGGAGAGGAGTGGCTGCATCTTTTTGCGGAATGTGGCCGCGCTATACTCTTTTTTAGGAGAAGCCGTCCATGCAGGGACCACGTTGTGCCCGTCTGTTTCGTAGAGCGGTATCTTGATTCTTGCGGCAAGGGCATTCATCCATCCTTGTTTTTCAGGATACGGATCGAAGTCCTTCACGATGAGGGAAGCATTCAATTCTTCGGCGTAGATTGATAGTTGGATTGC
>Ga0334887_1000446_pt1 | contig 67411 bp, 47 predicted proteins | sample GraSluR1_MG_10_FD_207217 | JGI IMG/M metagenome (GOLD analysis project Ga0334887, IMG submission 207217) | Sludge microbial communities from methane-producing bioreactor in Wageningen University, Netherlands - Granular Sludge_18_07-R1 | ecosystem: Engineered > Bioreactor > Anaerobic >...
TAGGCTGGTCGCGTAGCCCTAATATTTTTTTCCCAAAGCTGCCCTCAAAAATCTAAGGGGCAGTTTGGGAAAAAAACATTAAGAAAGTTCATTTTAAATTTGGTTTTTAACACAGTTCATTGCGAGGCTCGTTTCTGAACGAGCCGAAGCAATCTCTTCATCCTGTATAGATTGCTTCGCTCGCCCCGATTCCTCGGGGCTCCTCGCAATGACGGGGGGGGTAAAGGCAGTACGGTAAATCTTATCGAGGTAAACCTGTAGGTAAGTTAATTCAATATTAGCTCCACCCTCGCCAAGTTTATCGAGAAGAGATTCGGCAAAATTCTCTTCAATTGCAATTCCAAACTTTTTGCAGGGACCTTCAATTACATTGATTGCGTTCTGACGATTCATCCGCTCCACGCGGAATCGGTTTTGCAGAATTTTAGGTATAAATCTTTCCATCTCGGTAAGAGAAGCTAAGTACTCCTCGCGGATGGAGAACAGTAGCTTGCACGACAAGTCCGATTCGGCAATACTTTTGATAATCAGCGCAAACTCTTTCCTTTCATCCTTCGTTCCGAAAATAAAAATCTCCTCAAACTGGTCGAACAGCAGGTAAATGGGCTTAAAGTGATCGAGGTATATGGAACGTATCGATTTTAGTATCCTATCCTGGTTGCTTTTTGCTTTTCTAGGCTCTTCTGCACCCTCAACAGCACTCAGCTCATCGGTAAGTCTTTGCACAATATCCTTTCCCCGGCGTATGCTTATGGGCAGCCAGTCGCTATCCTGAAACTTATTGGCCAGCCCGCAGTTTATCAGCGAGGTTTTTCCTGTACCCGATACACCGTATATCACCAGTATCTTGCTTTCGAACACCTTTTGGTACAGCTCTTCCACTTCGCGCTCCCGCCCGAAGAAGATGTCCTTATCGTCTTTGGTATAGCTGTCGAGGAATTTGAAGGGAGAAGCCATACTATATCTCTTTAATGGTTTTCAAAATTCTTTCGTAATCATTTAAAGTTACTCCTTCATCCTTTAGCTCTTCCAACTTGCTTAGGATGTATTCTTTAAAACTCATTTCTAAAACAACCACATCTTTATGTTCAGTTATAACCTTATAAGCTTCATCCTCTCTGTTGCTTAAAAGTAGTGCAAGGGCTAATTTGGTGTATATAATGAAGTCTTGCTTTAGTTCTAATCCTTTATGTGCATAAAGAAGGGACTCTTCAGTTTTTCCCTTGTAAAGAAACGTGATAGAAAGGTTGTTATAAGTTGAAAATAGCTCTTCTGTAACATCTTCATCAGGAAAATCAGACATTATTTTTTCATATAACTGCATTGCTTTGGTATAGTATTGCTCATTCTCGTCTTGTTTATATCCTGCTCCAGTTTTTGAGAAGAAAAAGTCAGCTAAACTTTTTAGGTAGGCTGAATTATTTATGCTTGATAGTTCGTTAACATCAATTGTAATTAGTTCATTGAAAAGTTTTTCAGTTTTTTTCTTTAATTTTTTTGATGGAATTAATTCTTGAAGCGAATTATTGCATTTCATCATACCGATTAAATACTCAACCCTTTTTTCTTTTTGATTAAGCCTGTTGAACAAAATTCCCGAATTCTTTAAAAGTTCAATGCTTTCCTCAAATGTGGCCAACATTGAGGATTCAAAGTAGTGCTCTGCAACATTAAGGATTTCTTTTCTATCGCTCCATTTAAGAATGTCTCGAAATTCAATGATTCCGAATTGAACTTTATCTTTGGCTGAAAGGTTTTCGTAGGGATCAATTTCGACAAACTCCTGATAATTCATTTTTCTTTGCCACAATCGTACTGTTTTATCACGGGATCCTGTTAAAATTTGTAAGTTGTCAGGAGAAAAGCATCCGTCAGTGATAAAATCTTGATGACCTATGAATGTTTGATGGGCATTCCCATCCCAATCTAATATAATGGCATTATTGTCCAGTCCAACCAGTATTTTGGTCGCATCTGGCGAAAATATTGAAAAAGTATAGGGTCTCGGATGCCCTTTAATAATCTTTATCAATTTTCCATTTAGATTCCAAATACGTAAAGTTCTGTCATTGGAATTTGTTAATATATAATTACCATCTGCCGAAAAACAAATTGATAAGATTTGACCAATGTGGCCATCAAAAATTTGAATTTCATTTGCCTGATTATCATATAATCTTGCTGTATTATCATATAATCTGGTTAGTATGAAATTGCCATCTGGTGAAAAAATCGCTGATAATACTCCACCAGTTCCTCGAATTTGTTTTAGTTGTATATTTCCCTCCCGATCCCATAAAATTGTCTTGCCATCCCAGCCACTTGTTAAAATATGGTTGCCATCTGAGGAGAAAGCAATTGAATTTAACTCATCACTATGGCCTTTGAAAATTTGGATTTTCTCCCCTTGTAAATTCCATAAAATTGCTGTGCTGTCAGCAGAAATTGTTAATATTTGTTTTCCATCAGGAGAAATAATTGCTTCCTCATAACCATTTAAAACTAACAGCAAATTTCCATAAATATCCCAAAGACGAACTGATTGATCCCTTGAACTTGTTAATATGCGTTTGCTATCAGCAGAAAAACTGATAGAAGTAATTGGAGTTTCATGTCCTGCAAATTCATGAATTATGCTGGTAAACTTATCCCAAATTCTCAATCTTTTATCAAAGGATGACGTAAAAATCTGATTGCCATCTAGCGAAAATAGCGCCCCAGTAACAAGATCGCTATGACCTTTAAATATCTGAATAGCATTTCCATTTAAATCCCATAATCTAGCAGTATAATCATATGAACCCGTTAAAATATGGTCGCCATCAGGAGAAAATGCCACAGAGAAAATATTACCATGATGGCCCCTGAAAATCTGCATTAAATTTCCATTTAAATCCCATAAACGTGCGGTATTATCTTCCGAACCTGTTATAATTTTGTTTCCATTTGGTGAAAAGGCTACTGAAAAAATACCTCCCTCGTGCCCAGAGAAAACTTGGAGTAAATCTCCTTGCAGATTCCATAACCTTGCGGTTTTATCGATTGAACCTGAAAGGATCATTTTTCCATCAGGTGAAAAGACTGCTCTAAAAACAGGTGCTTTATGCCCCTTAAACTCTTTAAGCAAAATACCCTCCAGGCTCCATAGTCTTGCCGTTTTATCTTCATAACTGGCAAGTATTTTATTACCATCAGGCGAAAAGACTAACGAATAAATTTCACCCTGATTTTCACCAATTACTTTGAGCTCATTACCCTGTAAATCCCAAATTCTTATGTATCCATCAAATGCTCCAGTAATAATTCTATTCCCATCAGGCGAAAATGCACCTGAACAAAATTCCCAGTCCTTTCCAGCAAAAACCCGGATAGGATTACCATCAATATCCCATAGCTCTGCTGTATTTCCTGCGTAACCAAATAGGATATATTTTCCATCTGGCGAAAGGGCTGTTGAAATAATCTTTGACTTATGATTTGAGTGGACTTTGTAAAAATTGTTGTCGTAATAGATTCTGTAAACATTATTATTTATTTCCTTGCTGGAAGGGTCAAGTTGAAGAGCATATTGAGCCAACCTCAAAGCAATCGTAGGATTTTTTTCTTCAGCATCGTTAGCCAGGGAATTATAATAACTAGCTTTAAACTTTACCTCGTTTCTTTTCGATTCCTGCCTCTCTTTTACAGCCCAAAACGTAAATCCGGCAAACACAACCAGCAATGCTGCCATTGCAGCAAAGGCAATGGTTCGTCTTCGCTTTTTGGCTTTTACCAAAGCGAACTTACTCCTCTCAATAAATTGCTCAAAATCTTTAGACATATATAGCCTATTTTCGTAGGGTGCAATATATCCCAAATCCTCAGCGCTCATCAGCACGCCCCGTTTCTCCCAACTGCTATAGGCATTCTCAATCAGGTGGCGTATTTCGAGCAGTTCCTTCTCCACCAGCGTAATCTTCTCGTAGATCTTGGTGGCCAGCGCATCGTGGCGCAGCTCGTAGCGGTTGTTCTGATCCTTGTCGCGAAGTATACGCAGCTGGATTAGGGTTTGTAGCAGCTCCTGTAATGCTGCTTCGCTTAAGGGCTTGCCCAGGGTTTGGGCGTAGTCCTGCACCTCCTCGGGGCTCATCTGGCGCTTGGTGCCCTTTACCGAGACAAAGGATTTTAGCACCGCTAATGCGGAATCGGGATCGGGGAGAAGCTCAATCTGCTCATCGAGGAAGGAGCCGAGAAGGTCTTTTACATCACCGAGTTCACCGAGAATTTTTTTACTAAACGTCATTGCGAGCGTACTTTGCGAAGCAATCTCTACCCCCTGAACAGATTGGCTTCGCTTAGATTGCTTCGCTCGCCCCGATTCCTCGGGGCTTCTCGCAATGACGGAGGATGCGGTGCGGTAAACCTTATCGAGGTAAACCTGCAAATACGTTAGCTCCACCTCGGCGCTTCCGGGGCTTAGCTTCTCCAGCATCTCATCTGCAAACCCATCCTCCACCTCAATGCCAGAAACTTTACAGGGTCCTTCAATTACCTGCTTGGCATTGGCCAGGGTCATCTTCTCAATACGCACCCGATTGGCCAAAAAGGTGGGGATTACCTTTTCGAACTCCGTTACTCCAGCAAGGTACTCCTCGCGCAGCACGAACATAAAACGGCACTGCAGGTCGCTTTCGGTTACCGTTTTAACAATCTGTATAAATTCCTTCTTCTCCTCCTTGTTCCCAAATATAAACAGCTCCTCAAACTGGTCGAAGATGAAGAACACGGGTTTGTAGTGATCGAGGTATAGCGACCGCACCGCCTTCTTGAACTGGCTGGGGGTTTTGATCTCTCCCTCCAACGGCTTAATGGCAGCCTGCTTTATGGCAAATGCCATGCTCCGCACCATATCGCCGGCACGGCGAATGTTCACGGGCAGCCAATCCGTATCCTGAAATTTGTTGGCCAGCCCGCATTGTATCAGCGACGATTTCCCGGTTCCCGAAACGCCGTACACCAGCATGATCTTGCCCTCGAACACGCGGTGGTAGAGTTCCTCTATCTCGCGCTCCCGACCGAAGAAGATATCCTTATCATCTTTGGTGTAGCTGTCGAGAAACTTGAAGGGTGATTGGTTCATGGCAAAGGGTTTATTGTTAAGGGCTTTAATTTATTTTTTTCCTTTTCAAGTCCATTCCTGACAAATAACAGGATTATTTGTAGTTATAAGAGTAGTAAATCAATCAACCTGCCTTCCAGCAGTCAGGTCAATGAATATCATTTTATCATCCTCCTTCCTTCTCACCTTCTCATTATTCCTGCAACTCCTTCCCCGAAATCGTCCTCATCATATCCCTAAACTGCTCCAGCAGCAGGTTGTAATTGCTCAAGCTTCGCAGATCGCACTTTTCAGTAACCTCGGTACCGATGTACATCAGGTGATCACCACGCAGCTTGGTGTAGAGGAAAACATCCTTTTTGATATCGAATTTCTCCTTATTATCAATTACCTCCGAGTATGTATCTATTACTAGGGGCGAGAGGTTCAGGTATTCCTCGATGGATTTTATCGATTTCATCAGCAGGATGCTGTTGCTCTCGGTGTATGCCTGTTCGAGAAGTTCCTGCGCTTTAAAATCAGAGTCGGAGCTGTTGAGCAGGTTGATGTGATGGTTAAACTGTGCGGGCTGGTTTTTAGGGTGGATAACCCTAATTTCTCTTACTGAAACAAGGCGATACTTTGAGAAGAAGGCAATTTTTTGCAGGATCAATGCCAGCTTTTCCTCGTACTCCACGCAGCGCTTTTCAATATCTTCCTGGGTAAGGTTAATCTGGTAATGACCAATCTCATTACGTTCTGGCACCCAAAAATCGAGTGCTGCATAAAAATCTTTGGTGAAATTTTCGCCCATTTCGGGCATAAACCACTCGATGCCATTATCCTTAAATATGTTACCAACCGCACGGATTAGCCATGAGTAATTCCCCATGCTGAGCACCAGCATTCGATTCTGAAAATCATTCTTGAATGAATCGGGTAATTCGATTGGCTTTGCTTGCATCTCCTTCCATAGCTGGCTCAGCATTACGAAACTGGAAAACTGCATCGTTCGCTCAATGGTTTTGAAGATCTGATCGAGACGCATACGGTCGAGTTGCCGCATCGATGCAGAGAATAGCCGGCGAAGTTCAACCCCAATGGGCCATGGGTAATTTTTAATAACTAGATCGCCTAGTACCCGAGGATCAACCTCTTCCTCCTCTTCCTCATCCATAATAAGCATCTTCTGTAGCGAAGGCTTATACTTCAGCATCTCGTTAAAAACCTGCTGGATTAATTTTTCGTTTGTATTTGCCATGAATAAGATTTTTATTGAATAAAATTAAAGCATTATTTATTATAAGTCAAACAGATATTGTTTTTTATTTAGTATCGTAATACTTAGGAATTGTTTTATTGCAGCAAACTCTAGCTATCTTTGCGAAGAACTAATTAATAGCAATGCAGAATATTTACCCCATAGGTTTTGAGGAGAAGGTTGGCTTCGATAGGATACGTAGCCAGATAGTTAATCTGTGTCTTTGCCCTCTGGGCAAAAAAAAAGCCGTAGAGGCGAAGTTTATAACAGATTTCAATGCAATTTCAAGGCTTATTGAGCAGACTTCGGAGATGAAATCCATCTGCCAGATGGAGGATTCTTTCCCCGTTGATGGTTATGCAGATGCTACCCCTTTTCTGGAGCGTATCCAGCGCGAAGGTTCGTGGCTCGACGAAACTGAACTGTTTACTCTTCGTCGTTCGCTCGATGCTATCAAGGCGTTGATTTCGTTCTTCAAACGAGGGGAGAAACCAAAATATCCATATCTTACCGAATTGGCAAAAAGCATCGAATACTTTCCTTTTGTTTCCGAGAGAATAGATGCTATACTCAATCGCAATGGAAAGATCAAGGACAATGCTTCACCCGAACTGGCTCGAATTCGTGGCGATATAGCCTCAAAGCAGGCATCTGTTTCAAAGCGAATAAATTCAATTCTAAAGGCAGCTCAAGCCGATGGAATTGTTGATCAGGATGCGCAAACCTCAATTCGCGATGGAAGAATTGTTATTCCAGTAAGTGCTGCCAACAAGCGTAAGCTGAAAGGGTTTATACACGATGAATCGGCCACTGGCAAAACATTCTTCATCGAACCGGTTGAGGTTGTTGAGATTAACAATGAAATTCGTGAGCTGGAGTACGATGAACGCCGCGAGGTTATTCGAATCCTTGTGGAATTTTCCGATTCAATTCGTCCATATCTTCCAGAGTTGCTACAATCGTATGATTTCCTTGGTGAAATTGATTTTATCCGTGCCAAAGCCAAGTTTGCTGCTGATGTGGTTGGTTCAAAACCAATTATTTTCGAAAATCCAAAGATATATCTTCGCAAAGCGGTTCACCCGGTGCTTATGATAGCGCTTAAGCGCGAAGGGAAAGAGGTAGTTCCTTTGGATATGGAACTTAGTGGCGATGATCATATCCTGCTGATATCTGGCCCAAATGCCGGAGGTAAATCGGTTTGCCTAAAAACCGTTGGCGTTGCACAGTACATGCTACAATGTGGATTTCTTCCACCTGTACTTGAAAATTCCGAGATGGGGATTTTTACAAAGATATTTATTGATATTGGCGATGAACAATCCATTGAAAATGACTTAAGTACCTATAGCTCTCACCTGCTAAACATGAAGTTCTTCGTGAAGCATTGCGATTCCAATACGCTAGTTTTAGTCGATGAGTTTGGTGCAGGAACCGAACCTCAAGTTGGAGGAGCCATTGCCGAATCGATGCTACAAATGTTTAACGAGATTGGTGTGTTCGGAGTTATCACTACCCACTACACAAATCTCAAACATTTTGCAGCTGGCAACAAAGGTGTAATAAACGGAGCTATGCTTTTCGATGTTGGAAGGATTGAACCCCTTTTCAAGCTCGAGATTGGAAAACCAGGAAGCAGCTTTGCTTTCGAGATTGCCCGCAAAATAGGGTTGCCCGAAAGTTTGCTTAAAATAGCGGAAAGTAAGGCAGGCAGGGATTACATGAGTTCTGAAAAATTTCTAAAGGAAATATCCCGCGATAAACGTTACTGGGAGAAGAAGCGCGATAGTATTCGTATTGCCGGAAAGAAATCGGAGGAGTACGAGAAGAAGCTAGTAAATGAGTGGGAATCGATAAAAAGTGAGCGTAAAGAGATCCTGAAAAAGGCGAAGGAGGAGGCTGAGGCCATTCTCTCACAGTCGAATAGACTGATTGAAAATACTATTCGTGAAATAAAGGAATCAGCAGCCGCAAAGGAACAGACGCTAAAGGTACGAAAGGAGGTGGAAGGGTTTAAATTAGAGCTTAAACAAAATGATTTTGAGGAGGATGCAACCATTGAGAAAAAGATGGAGAGGATTCGTGAGCGACAGAAGCGAAACGAAGAAAGACGTTTGAAACGTGGCGAGGTAAAACCACAGCAAATAGAACAAAGCGAAAAGCCGAAAAGCCTCGAAAAAGGCGACAAGGTAAGGATTAAGGATCAGGATGCCATGGGTGAAATTATGGAGATTAGCTCAAAAAGTGCCATTGTGGCTTTTGGAAGTATGCTAACAACAGTTAGTTTGCAAAAAATTGAGCGGGTTTCTGATTCTGATTATACCAAAAATGATCGCATTGTTCGCAAACCACAAACTGGTATTAGTTATGATTTGCAGCAGCGAAGACTTAACTTCAAATCCGATATCGATATACGAGGGTTCCGAACAGAAGAAGCCCTCGAAACGGTTCAGGAACTCATAGATGATGCTGTAATGATAGGCATTTCTCGGGTTCGTATTCTACATGGAAAGGGGAATGGAATACTGCGACAGCAAATACGTTCCTTCCTAAAAACCATTCCCTTTGTAAAATCCTTTGCCGATGAGCATGTAGAACTTGGTGGTTCTGGTATTACGGTGGTTGATGTGGATTCCTAGCGTTTCAGCTTTATTTACAGTCCCAGATACCAGGTGGCGATCGAGAAATATATAACAACACCCGATATATCTGCAATTGATGTAATCAATGGAGCGCTTGCAGCGGCAGGGTCAAGTTTCAATTTGGTGAAAATAAAAGGTAACATTAAACCAATTAAGCTACCTGTCATAACGGTTAAGGTCATTGTTATGGCAACCACAACAATTATTTCAGGCGCTCTAAAGCTGGCAATTAGGCTCACTCCGACAGCCATGGTAATGCCTAGTAGAAGTGAAACTAAGAGCTCTTTCCCCATTAGTTTAAACCAGTCCTTCGTTTCAACTTCTCCTGTTGCCAATGAACGTATCATGAGGGTAGCCGATTGAGCGCCTGCGTTTCCTCCACTGGCAATAAGCAAAGGGAAGAAGAACATAAGAGAAACAACGGCCTGAATAATGTTTTCGAATCGTTCTATGGCTGCTCCGGAAAAAACATTCATAAACACTAGAGCCGTAAGCCATACAACACGCATTTTATACAGAAGTGAGATCTTTGCTTTTAACGGGTTTACTATGGCATCCTGAAATGCACCAAATTTATGGAAGTCCTCGGTTGTTTCCTCTTCCACAACGTCCATCATATCGTCGAATGTGACAATACCCAGGAGCAAACCCTCAGAATTTAGTACGGGCAAAGCTACCCTATCCTGATCCTGAAATACCCTGACAGCCATCTCTTGATCGTCAAATGCGCTAAGCGCAACGAAGCGATAGTCCATTAGCTCTTCAATTTTCTGATCGGGTGTGGCAAGGATAATTTCTCTAATTCGAATATCATCAATCAATTTCCACTGATTATCAACAACGTAAACCACGTTAAGGGTTTCAGAATCACGTCCAAATTGCCGAATATGATTCAAAGCTTCGGCAACGGTAAAATGTGGTTTAATGGCCACAAATTCAGGCGTCATCAAACGTCCAATGCTATCCTCGGGGTAGCCAAGCAGTTTAGTGGCAATCCTGCGTTCCTCTGGGGATAGGAGTTGAATTAACCTTTGAGTTATTTCACCCGGTAACTCTTCGAAGAAGGCCGTTCTGTCGTCGGGGTCAAGGTCGTTCAGCAAGCTAGATAGCTTACTGACATTATGAGCCAAACCTTCAATAATTTCTTCCTGCTTGTCGTGAGATAGGTGCTGAAAAGTACTTTTTGCCAGTTCGCGTGGGAGTAAACGGAATAGAATCAAATCCTCTTCATCCGATAATTCTTCTATAATATCAGCTATCTGAAAAGGTTCAAGTGATGCAACTTCATTCCGAATAGATTTCCACTGCTTTTCTTGGACTAACTCTTGGAAATTGACGATTATTTCAACCATAATGAGTCTCCTTACAATTCTACCTGTAAGGAACCCATAAAACCCTTACAGATAAGTTAATACTCTCTTTCTACTAGGATAAGGGTCTTCGTCCATTTTGATAAGATCTTGATTTCGGTTGCAAAAGTAAGCTAATTTTTATTTAATCGAAAGAAATGAGGCTTTTTATTCCAAGCGATTTCCCTGTTAGTTAAAAAGTGTTAATTGATTATCAGTTAGGGTAGATATAAAAATTGTTGAGCAGCGATTTTTTAAAAACAGCGTCATTTAAACAAAATTGGTTTAAAAGAATAAAAAATTAGAAATAGCTGAATACCAAGATTAAAATTGCTGTAACAAACCTAAAAAACATAAAATAATGAAGATTAGCTGTTTATTAAGCTTTTGTTTAGCGCTAACATTGCTCACAAATTTTTCCTTAGCTCAGGAGAAAAGAGTTGCAAAGGCATATTGGCTTCAGGGAGAAGCCCCAAGGATAGATGGAATGGTTGATGACCCTGCTTGGGAAGCAGTTGAGTGGCAAAATAATTTTACCCAAAGACAGCCTTACTGTGGAAAAGAGCCCTCGCAGCAAACATCTTTTAAGGTTCTATACGACAAAAACAATGTTTATGCAGCAATAAGGGCATGGGATACAAGCCCTGATAGCATTGTTTCACTACTTTCACGACGCGATAATGGTGATGGAGATGCCATTGGAATTGAGTTTGACTCATACAATGACAAGTTAACCGCTTTTTCGTTTATCGTTTTTGCATCGGGAGTAAAGGTTGATAAGTTTATAAGCGGTGATGGTGCAAACGAAGATATAAGTTGGGATGCCCTATGGGAGGCAAAAACAAGCATTGATGATGAAGGTTGGATTGCTGAAATAATGATTCCATTAAATCAATTGCGGTTTAATAATCTTGATGAACAGAATTGGGGTTTGCAGGTTGGCAGGTTTTTATATAGAAAAGAAGAATTATCTCTATGGCAACCTGTTCCACATGATGCTCCAGGGTGGGTACATCAGTATGGTGTATTAATGGGAATAAATGGGGTTAAACCTAAGCGCAAGGTTGAAATAGCACCTTATATGGTTGCTCTGGCCGAGCGATACGAAAAAGAAGTGGGGAATCCCTTTCGTACAGGTAAGGGTTATAAACTACCTGTAGGTCTCGATTCGAAAATAGGAATAACTAACGATTTTACTCTTGATTTAACTGTTAACCCCGATTTTGGCCAAATTGAAGCTGATCCTTCACAGGTAAATCTTACCGCATTCGAAACGTATTTCCCTGAAAAAAGACCATTCTTTATAGAAGGTCGAAATCTATTCCATTTTCAGTTTTCACCCGGTGATGGCGATAATTCTTTTGAGAATCTTTTTTATTCCCGTAGAATTGGACGAAGTCCTCAAAGATCACCGGAGTTGCTTGGTAATGAATACATGACAGCACCCGAATTTACCTCAATTTTAGGAGCATCAAAGGTAACAGGAAAGACCAAGAATGGATTTTCGCTTGGAATAATGGAAGCATTAACGGCAAGAGAAACAGCGCGTATCGACCTTGATGGGACTAAACGGAATGAGACAATTGAACCCTTAACCAGCTATTTTGTTGGAAGTATGGGAAAGGATTTTAATGAGGGAAACACCAGTTTAGGTTTAATGTTAACTTCAACAAACAGGAGTATTGATGATAGTGAAGTTGATTTTTTACATAAAAACGCTTTTTCTGGAGGTATGAATTTGACTCATCAATGGAATAGTAAGAATTACTATATAAATGCAAAGCTGTTTTTTAGCAGGGTTGAGGGGAGTGAAGAGGCCATTCTTAGAACGCAGCAGATGCCAAGCCGTTATTTTCAACGCCCCGATGCAACGCATGTAAAAATCGATTCTTCTAGAACAAGTTTAACCGGACATGGTGGTGCATTAAGCTTTGGTAAGAATGGTCAAGGCCGTTGGCGTTATCTGGCTTTTGTTTCATGGAAGTCGCCCGAATTGGAAGTAAATGATGTTGGCTACATTCGTACTGTAGATGAAATTTTTCAGGTAATATGGGTAGGCTATCGGATCAATGAGCCCTTCAGCATATTTAGATCTTTAAGCTTAAACACCAATATGTGGCGCGGCAACAACTTTGCAGGAGAGCTTGCTTACTGGGGTGGTAATATCAATGGACATACACAATTCACAAACTATTGGAATTTCTCTACAGGTATTAACTATAACGGCGAGTCTTTAAGTTCTACTGCTCTATGGGGTGGACCATCAATTAGAATTCCAGGGGGATGGAATAACTGGACATATATAAGCACTGATGGTAGAAAAAATTTACAGTTATCGGCAAATTCATACGTTTTTTGGGGTGAACAAACCGAGCAAGCCAATGCAAATTTTAATTTTACTTACAAACCAAACAGTGTTATTGTATTATCGTCAGGTATTGGATATACTGACTTATGGAGAGAATTACAGTATGTTACCAACATTAGTCTTAATAACGAAACCAAGTACATAAATGCTACTATCGATCAAAAAATTTACGCTGTTTCACTGAGAGTGAACTACAGCATTACACCCGATCTTTCGATTCAGTTTTATGGAAGACCTTATATTGCCAAAGGCAATTTCTACGATTTTAAGCAGATCACAAACCCAAGAGCTGATGAGTACCATAATCGTTTCCAAACTTTTACCGACGAACAAATAGCCCTAAATGAAACGAAAGAGTACTATTCAATTGATGAGAACGGTGATGGAATGGTTGATTACACCATTGACAATCCGGACTTTAACTACAGAGCATTCCAGTCGAACCTTGTAGTTCGATGGGAATTCAAGCCGGGATCAGCCCTTTTCTTTGTATGGTCGCAGGGAAGAGAATCGTATGAAAGCAATTATTTTTCTAACGTTGGATACGATAGTGGTGAACTCATCAGTGCATACCCTCACAATATTTTCTTGCTAAAACTTTCCTATAGGTTTTATTAATTGGGGGTAATGCTATCTATATATCGCAAAGGTTGTCATTTTTGGCAACCTTTTTTCTTTACTCTATCATAAATAGCTATTGCTTGTAAACAAAAGAATTTATATTCATGCCAGCACCAACCGATGCAAATACCAGAATATCGTTCTTGTTGATGGAATGATTTTTTAGTTTTCCCTTTAGGATCATATTGTAAAGAGTGGGTATTGTGGCAACCGAACTGTTGCCCAGTTCATGAATATTCATGGGCATAACATCAGACACATCCCTGCGAATTCCATGCAATTTATAGAAACGCTGCACGATGGCTTCATCCATTTTCTCGTTAGCCTGATGAATTAACACTTTTTTAACCTCATCAATGGGAACGCCCGACTTATCAAGAGCAGTTTTCATTGCACTAGGTACATTTGAGAGGGAATACTCGTATATTTTTCGTCCATGCATTTTGATATATCGAATTCTTTCATTGCTTCCAGGTGCATTCGATTTACCTAGGAATAGATAGTATGCTTCCTCATTGGTATGCGAAGTCATGGCCACTGAAAGAATTCCTCGCTTTTGATCTTCTTCAACTCCTTCTACAATTGTAGCACCGGCCCCATCGGAAAATATCATGGAATCTCGGTCGTATACATCAATCACACGCGAAAGAGTTTCAGTTCCAATAACAAGGCACCGCCTTGCCAATCCCGACTTGATATAAGCATCAGCCTGAATAACGCCTTGTATCCAACCTGGGCAACCAAAAATTATATCGTAAGGGATACAGTTGGCATTTTGAATTCCAAGCAGATGCTTTATTCGTGATGCTATGCTGGGGAGCAAATCGGATTGAATGGTATCAGGGATAATATCACCAAAATTTTGTGCTACAATGATTTGATCGATTGTTTCGCGATCAATTCCCGCATCCTTGATGGCTTCTTCGGCGGCCAAAGCCCCTAAGTTTGATGAGTTTTGGTTTGCCTTAGCCCATCTTCGCTCAGATATCCCTGTAATATCTTTAAACTTACTTACAATCATATCACTCGATCCTTCAATGGCAGTTTGATCTTTCTCGAAGAATACCTGTTTCAAAAAATCAGCATTTTTAATAACCCTATCAGGGATATAACATCCAGTTCCTGAGATGATAATATTTAAATATTTCATTTTTAATCATATTTAATTAAACAAAAGCTTAACGGGCGCAAGTTATAAATATTTGATTATACAATAATCCTGATTTTTTTAGTTTTTTATACTGAGTTATTTCAACAGAGTATATATCTTAATGTTTTTTATTTTTAAATGGGTAATTTAGCTTAGCAATTTAACTATTCTTTTATGCGGATACTGGTTTTTGTTGATGCCACATCTCCACGCTTGCAGTTTATTTTATCTCATATTCTGAGCGAAATGCTTGGTTTTGAAGTTATAATTACCCAAAATGTTAACGATTTTGATGATTTCTTAGGGCCAAAAATTGCCTATGCAAAAGGCAGTTTCAACAATGCTATTAGAGTTACACCCCATACCTTACTTTCACAAAGTAGTATCTCTGAGCAATCAATAGTAATATCTGAATGGCGTTCGGCACCAATTTTTTTCCAAACGAGTCAGGACGCTGATATTCCCTTTGATATTTTTGCTGCTTCATTCTATTTGATATCTAGATACGAGGAGTATTTAAATTATGAACCCGATGAGCATGGCAGATTTAAGTCAACAAATAGCTTGGCTTTTAAAAGTGGATTTCTAGATAAGCCTATTGTTGATATTTGGGTTAAGGAGTTGGCGAAGATTATTAGGCAGAGTTATCCAATGGTAAAAGTGTATGAGAGAGGTTTTAGCTATATCCCAACAATTGATATTGATAATGCATATGCATATCAGCATAAAGGTTTTATTCGCACATTTTTAGGGACATCCAATACCTTATTACGTTTACGATTTGCTGATTTTTTTCGACGAGTTGCTGTGCTTTGCAAATTTCAGCACGATCCATTCGATACATATAACGAACTATTTCAACTTCTTACCTCAAATCCTGAAGCCTTATGGTTTATCCTTGGTGGCCAATATGGTAAGTACGATAAGAATATCGCCCTTGATGCCAAACCTATGAAAAGATTGGTTAAGCAGATTGCTGAGATATTTCAGGTTGGCATTCATCCATCCTATGGTTCGGGAATTTCACAGGAACAGGTCAACGTTGAGTTGAAATTACTATCTCAGACTATGGGTAAAAATGTTACAGCAAGTCGTCAGCATTACCTAAGGGTCACTTTTCCCGAAACCTATAGAGTGCTCTATGAACTGGGTATTACTCACGATTACTCTATGGGTTACTCTGATGTAGTTGGATTTCGTGCTGGTACTTGCACTCCCTATAGGTTTTACGATTTGATGGAAGAAAAAGTGTTACCTTTGACCATAGTGCCGTTTCAGGTTATGGATAGAGCTTTGCTACAGGGATTGCAGCTTAATTCAGATCAAGCAATTGAAAAAACCCTTGAAATGGCAAAAAGCGTAAAACAAGTTGGAGGTACCTTTGTAACGGTTTGGCACAACGAGTCCCTGTCGGGAATAAATGAATGGGTTGGGTGGAAAAAAGTTTTAGCCGAAATTGTTAATAGAATTAATGAGTTAAAGCCTTGAAAATTTCATACGTCAAGCGAAACGATATTGACACCAAAAAATGGGATAGTTGCATTGCACACTCTGTGAATGGTATTGTTTATGCCTTTTCCTGGTATTTGGATATTGTTGCCGAGAAGTGGGATGCACTCATTGCCGAAGATTATCAGGCTGTTTTTCCATTAGTGTTTAACAGTAAGTACGGAATTGATTACATCTATCAGCCATACTTTACACAGCAGTTAGGCCTTTTTTCAGTTGGTCCCATTAGCCCTAACCTGGTTTCAAAGTTTTTGGATGCCATACCCCAAAACTTTCGGTATATCTCCATTCAGCTCAATACATTTACAAAAGTTAGCTATCCATCAGCCAAAATTGCTACTCGGGTAACATATCATCTTGATTTGATTGAACCCTATCCAGTTCTTTCAAGCCGTTTCTCAACCAACACCAAGCGGAATATCTCTAAGGCAGTTGCCAATAGCATAACCATTATGAAAGGTTTAAGTGCTTTTCAGATACTGGAACTTAAGCGTAATAGCATGGTAACCCCATTGAGGCAAAAGCACTTTAAAATATTAAACAGGTTAATCACCCAGTCGATAGGGAATGGAGTGGGAGAATTATATGGAGCCTACACCGCAAGGAACGAACTCTGTGCTGGGGCATTATTCTTAAAGTCATACGGAAAGGCAATATACTTGCTGGCATCGTCAACAAACGAAGGGAGAGAGCACAGGGCCATGTTTGCGCTGATTGATCACTATATTAACCAGAACTCCGAATCGCACCTTATCCTCGATTTTGAGGGATCAAACATAGAGTCTGTAGCAAAATTTTATGCAGGTTTTGGAGCTAAACCTTGCGAGTATAGCCAGATTACCATTAACAGGTTACCCTGGTTTCTAAAGATTTTTCAGTGATGATTAAAAAGATATTTTCGTCGATATCAAGTTTTTTACCTTTTCATTGGCTAGTTCAAATAAGCCGATTGAATATGGTTTCCCCTTTCTATCATATTGTTTCAGAGGTTGTCCCAAATCATGTAAAAAATCTCTATCCAGTTCTGAGCCCAAAACACTTTATTGCCGATCTGGAATTTATGCTGAAGCATTTTATCCCTATAAATGTAAATGAAATTCCATTGGTGCTTGCAGGGCAAAAACAATTGTCAAAACCAGCCATTTTTTTGAGTTTTGACGATGGTTTTAAGGAGATATCGACAGTTGTGGCACCAATATTACTTGAAAAGGGTATTCCTGCTACATTTTTTGTAAGCCCTGCTTTTATTGATAATAAGGATATGCTATACAGATGTAAACTAAGCCTTATAGCCAATAGAGTTAATGAGTTGGGAAGGGAATTAGAGGTTCCCGACTTTCTCCTTTCGTTATGGGGAAATGAAGTAAAAAAATCAAAGATTTTTAATAAGAAACTTTTTTATCTTAAAGCTGATAACATTCACCTAATTGAAAAAATTGCCTATGAGCTTCAAGTCGATTTGAAAGGCTATTTGAAAAGTGAAAGTCCATACATTACAGTTGAGGAGTTAAGAGATTTGTCAAAAAAGGGCTTTACCATAGGAGCTCATAGTTACAATCATCCTTACTTTTCCGATATAACACTTGATAATCAGATTAATGAAGTTGTTTCAAGTCTCGATTGGGTGAAAAGTAATATTCCTGATCAGCCCAGAATTTTTGCATTTCCATTTACAGATTATGGATTATCTGGCGATTTCTATCGATATTTCTTAAATGATAATTCAAGCGTCATTGATATGATGTTTGGCACCGCAGGAATGAAATTGTCTCCATCAAATAAAATAATACAAAGGATACCCATGGAGGTAGAAGGGCTCAATGCTCGTCAAATTCTTGGTGGAGAGTACCTTTACTATGCCACTAAGCGTACCATTGGAAAGAATAAAATGGATATACCAAATGATTAGCATAAAAAAAGTTTGTGTATCGGAATTGCAGCAACTGGTAAATGATCATAGTTACCTGACATGGGACAATATCCCTATTAGCCGTCACCGTGCAATGTCGTATATTCATAATCCTCGTTGTTTACCAACCGATGCTGTTCTTTATTTAGCCTATATCGGTAATAGGCTTGTAGGATATCGTACTATTTTCCCTGATTCGATTACTTCTGGTGACAAAATCATTAAGGTAGGTTGGCTTAGCGGCAACTGGGTTGATCCAAATTTCAGAAGAAAAGGCATTGCATCAATGCTATTCAAAAGTGCTATGGCAGATTGGAATAATAGGTTGCTCTTTACAAATTATGCCGAGGAATCGAAGGCAGTATACGATAAAACAGGATATTTTAAATCAGTTTGTACTCTAAGTGGGGTTCGCCTTTACATTCGACCTTGTTTAACAAGAATTCTTTGTACGAGAGGAAGAAAGTACAAAGTTTTAAAACCTATTTGGCAAATAATTGATTTTCTGTTGAGTATTTTTAATCCAGTTCCACTTTTTTTAAGGCTAATCAGGCAGCCCAACGGGATAAAATATGAGTATCTTAATTTGGCTGATGATGAAACAATAAATGTTTTTGAAAGTGAAACAAAAAAAACTCCTACCCACCGATTGGGAATAGAATTAAACTGGATATTAAACCATCCCTGGTTGGTTTCTGCCCCGCTGGGCGATGTGCTTGGAAAAAAGTACTACTTTTCGTCAAGCCCAAAGCGTTTCGAGAGCATGTTGGTAAAGGTTTATCGGGATAATGATTTGCTGGGTTTCTTCTTGGCTAACCTCAACGACAGATTTATTACAACACCCTATATTATTTGTAGGGAAGGGGAGGAGCGAGTTTTTGCCAAAGCAATTTTGAAGCATGCTTTAGCTCTTGGCGCTTTCAGAATTACTACATTCAATGAAATGGTTGGGAAAGAGTTAAAAAGACTTACGTTTTTAGGCTGGCTATCGTTAAATCAGAAGAGAAATTTCTTTGCCTCTAATAGCATTTACACGGAGATAGGAAATAATCTTACTTTCATTGAAGGTGATGGCGATTGTGCATTCGTATAGTTACTCCATCAGGCTCTCAAAATCAATTTCCGAGGTATGCTCTGTTTCCTCCAGCTTTGTTTTTTCGCATCTAAGGGTTTTCGATGGAAATTTCTTGAGAAGGCTATAGTTATGGGTTGCCATTATCACAGCCCTGCCGGTTGAGGCAATGTCAAAAAGAATCTGCATGATCTCATCTGAGGTGTCAGGATCGAGGTTACCTGTTGGCTCATCGGCAAGGATAATCTCAGGATTATTCAGCAGGGCTCGTGCTATAACCACCCTCTGCTGTTCGCCTCCCGAAAGCTGGTGGGTCATTTTAAAATCCTTATGCTTCAACCCAACCTTTTCCAGAACATCGTCAATGCGCTCTTTCATTGCCTGCTTATTCTTCCAGCCTGTGGCCCGAAGTACAAACAGCAGGTTGTCGATAACCGTGCGATCGGTAAGTAGCTGAAAATCCTGAAATACAATACCAATCTTCCTGCGCAGATAGGGCACTTGATTTCTACGGAGTTTGTGCAGGTTATATCCAGCAACATGACCTTCACCTTTCTTTAAGGGGAGTTCGGCGTTTAACGTTTTGATAAGGCTGGTTTTTCCGCTACCAACTTTTCCTATCAGGTAGATAAATTCTCCTTTATTTACCTTTAGATTTAAATCAGAAAGAATCAGGTTATCATCCTGAAAGATGGAAGCATTTTTAAACTCAATGATTGTATCAAGTGCCATTATAGTTCAATTTTTGTTAGTTTTCCTGTTGGCAACAAAGGCAACAGTGAGACCACCTTTTTGGCTCTGCTTTGGTTATTAAAGAATCTGATGATGTTATCGTAGGGTGAAGCAATTCTTAGATTGGCCAACAATGACAAATTGCCATCTCTTATTTGAATGTAGTCAATGTTGTCTTTTTGCCTATGAACCTTTAACAAGTAAAATACCGTTTTTGTCATTTATCTTTGTAATTCGCTTTGCCAAATAGTGGTACAACCTTTTACCGGGTATAAAGATAATGGCAATTTTTTTATTGCTGGAAGAATTCCTGGATTCATTATTATCTTTTTTTACTCCCTTTTGTTCTTCAGAATATTAGCCCCCAAAACAATCCCAGCACTTACAACAACAATATTTTTTATGATATACTGCCCCTCAAGCGTTGGTGCATAAGGTATTGCGGTAAATACTTCATTTGGCAATATGAATACCGGCATGAATGTTCCTGCCATTTGTGCAAAAAGTAATAGAAGGGTTAATCGTAAGAACTTTCCAGTAATGAAACCTAATCCTATTAATACTTCCCATGCTGCTAAAGTTATTATTGATACTGTAGCCGGCATTAAACCAAAGGTAAGTATATTGATGGTGCGAATGGCTATATCCTGTGCAGGGCTCAAACCCGGAAAAAACTTAAGGATGCCAAACCAAAAGAATATAATTCCGATGCTTAATCTTAGTAAAACCAGTCCATTTTTCTTCATCCATAAAGATGATGAAATCTCAAATTTTTCGAGAAAGGTATTCAGTGTTTTCATTTTTTTGTTTGTTAATATAATAACATGATATTGGTGTATTTGTTTAATTCGAAGTACTGCTGAAATTTTTTTATGAAAAATACAGCTTCAAATTATTGAATATTCTATTGATTTAACTGTTTGTACTTACTACTTTTGTATAAATTATTTGTTGTTTTTAAGTAAATTAAACTATGAAAAAGTATCTTGCAATTTTAACAGTTGCCTTTGCATTCAGTTATTTTTCCTGTTCCGACGATATTAAAGACTGTGAAAAGAATAATACTACAAATATTGAGGTGGTTAATGCTTCGGGTTCAAGCATTACCGTAAAGGTATGGATTGAAAATGTGGGCTTTACTGAGGAGCAACAAATAGCAAATGGTGCTAGTTACATTTATACCAATGTTTCAGCAACATCGGCAGAATTATGGATAGATATGGGTACTCATTGGTATTGGTCTGAAAGCCATACGCTTACCGCATGCGAAATGTTTACTTTTACCTGGGGTTAATGCATAAAATGTACTAACCTAGTAATGAAATTGTTGACTCAATTCCATTGTGGTACAATATTTGAAACTTCTTTTTCCAACTTTTTTAAAATAATAACTTAAACCTTATGACATGAAAGCACTAAAATTTTTTGCATTTGTTGGCATTTTTGCCTTGATGTTCTCATCCTGTAAAAAGGACGATGAATTTACCATTGTTGGTAAATGGAATATTGACAAAGTAACAACTACTATGTTTATTAATGGACTTCAATTTGGTGATCCTGATATTGTAACCAATGATGGCTGGATTCAATTCAATAGCGATAAGACCGGTGTTGAACAAGATGGTGAAAATTTACATGGTCATTGATAGGTGATAATTTAACTATTACCTGGAATGATCCGGATGAAGATCAAATACCTACAATGACATTGAAATTGACAACTAAAGAGGCAAAAAAAGTTGTTGCAGAAGGTACCTTTACGATGGAAGATGAATGGGAAGGTCAAACAATTACGCTTACTGTGACGATGGTTATTGAACTTTCAAAAATATAAGTTGCTTACAATCATAAACTCATTAAGCCCACCAATTTGGTGGGCTTTTACGTTTATTGGTTATAAACCCTTATGCCAATTAACAATCAATATTATTGACTATTAATTTCAGCAGCTTTAAGAACTTTTTCACTTCTTAATAGGTATTCCGCTTAGTATCGGATTGTAAAAGATATCAAATGTACCACCTGTTGAAAAATGTCCAACGGCTTTCTCGGGTTCCTCAAGAGGATCAATAATGTTGCCTTCCCTATCCAATACATCGCCTTTATCATTAATAAGTACAATGCCTGTAGGGGTAATTCCCACACCATCCTCGTTGTAAGGTCGGCTATAAATAACGTTTCCAGTGGGGATAATATTTCCCTTTTCGTCCCTAACCGTTCCATCGGAACGGAAGGTGAATGGTATATGATCAGCCTTAGAACCGAAAACATCTTTACCCAAGTTAAAACTTTGGTCTAAAACAATCTTACGGTAACCCTGTATATTTGCCTTCATGGTTTCAGGGGTAGGGTAGAAGATATTCCCCTTAACGTAGAATTTATCATCTGCCTTGTTGTAAGCTAAATATTTTTTGTTTGAGCTGTAATGTCGCATCAATTTTTGGCGTGCCAAAAGTCTTGGTTTTCGCTCAGTCTTATCCATTTTCTTCAATATCTCATCGTCAAGTATCTCATCAATGCCATAGGAAATGCCTAGTTCTCGACTTAGGTTGATGCTTTTTGAGAAGGAGATTAGCTCATCTCTTATTTCAGGAGGCATAATACCGTACAGATCGGCTCCAACAACTGAGTAGTAGAAGTATCCCAGCTCGCCCATATTGGAGGAGATATTTAAATAGTCTTGTAGCTTAGTGTTCTGTGGTTCTTTTGAATTGTAGTTTCCATAGTTCATCTCAGCCCATCCCTCAAGATCCGGCAGCTTTCGCTGAAACGACCACACAGCATCAATGGTGTTGCCAACCTTGGAGTGACATCCAAGGCATTGAGCAAGTTCTTCCGTAGTCTGTGGGCGGAGTTCTCCATGCCTGTTTTCGATAAATGCAGCCAGAATCCAACCAGCACCATTATCAACCCAACCCTGTCCTTCGCGACCAATATAGGTTTGAAATTCATTCTCTTCTTCGTCTTTATTTTCATCTTCATCTTCATCTTCATCTTCATCTTCCAGAGAAATATCATCAAGATCAACCTCTCTCCATTTATACATGTATCTAATCTCCTTAACCCGTTTGGAACGGGTCCCAGGGAACTCATAGCTGAGATTACCAGCTGTAATTATTCCATCTATACCATTGCCATATTCCCCATCGGCATTCAGGTCGACATAATGAAGGGGATGAGCAAACTCAGTTCCCACCGGATAAAACCCTTCGTTAATGTCAATATGGTTTGCATCACCAACATAACGAGTAGAATTAACAGATTGATTCTTGATGTTTTGTTCTAGCAGGTCTAAATTCTGTTTGTAGATTTCAACATCGAATTCGTGATTCTGACTCATAAATATGTGTGGAAGGCGAATATAAATACCACTTACGCTGCCAGTTAGTGGAGTAAAAATGGCATATGGAAAAAAGTTTATGGCCCGCCAACCGGTGTACTCTTCGGTTTCACTTCTGACAAAACCCTCACTATCAATATATCCGTTAGTGTTACCATTGGTGGGATCGGAAGGATTGAATGGAAATAGATGATTTGGATTTAATGCTGGGAAAAGAGCATAATTATCATTGGGCTTATTGTTATTTAACCAATTTGCATTTCCATCGCCCCTTGCTTTTTCAAATGTTGGTAACCAGTTGTCGTAGCGAACATAATAAACATCATCAATATCGGGTATTTTAATTCCTTCAGCGTTAAGTCTATCTTCAATATTCTGAGGATAGATTATGTTTTGCCACAATATTCTATTGAGATTAGGACTAGGAAAGCTATAGAGAATCTGATCTTCGGCAATGGGAAATGAATTGCCGTGCTTTATGCTAGCTAAATAATCGGTATGGCAGTATTTGCAAGCGTTTTGGGTACCGTAACTCGTTTCGATCCAGCATTGTGCAGGGATTTCTGGCTCCTCATTGTACGATGGTTTGTATGGAGCACCGGCAATGGTTTCGAAGTTATAAGGAGCAATTCCTTTATAAAATAGCTCAGCGCTTATAACTTCTGCATGTAGGCCCTTCTTCTTTAGATCATCAATAACTTTTTTATCCGTTTCAGCCAATCGAGAGCATGTGCATAACCCAGTGATTACAAAAAGACAAAAGGAGCAAAGGATTAGGGAGGACGGTTTAATGCTGTTCATGGTTTGGGTGGTTTAATAAGCTCTTCATATTCTGTATCAAGAAATCCGAAAATACAAAAAATTGCACAAATAGCAATAAAAAAGCCGACTGAAATTGATTAGTCGGCTATGGAGAATGCTTTTTCAATTATAGGAATGGATATAACGTATCAATCCATCGATCTTCGGTAATAAACCAGCTACCCCATGATTCCCATTCCTTCAATATCCTTTGCTCTTTCATTTTGTCTTGCGTCATTCCTTTCTTCTTATGCTTTCGAATAATGTCTATTGTCTCAATAAGTGTACTATGATATTTTTTGTACTCATCAATGGTGTAAACCGGACCATGGCCTCCAACCACTGTAACATCGGAAGGAAAATTATCTGTTAACCATTGAACATTTTCGAGATATTTAAAAGGATTTCCCCCATTGCCAACATCAACATAGGGGAAGTAATTGGCAAAAAGTAAATCGCCTACCACCAGAACATTTGACTTTGGGAAAAAAATAACAATATCGCTATTTGTATGCCCTCCGGGCAAATGGATCATCTCAAGGGTTTCGCCATTGAAATCCATATTTAACCTATCGGTAAAGGTTATGTTTGGCTGTGCATACTCAGGAAATGCTGCCGTTTTTCGCTCCCCTTGACCTTGTTCATGGCTTAAAAACTCCTTAACATTTTTATGAGCTATAATATCAGCATTTATACCCAATACAAGATTTCCTCCAGTGTGATCACCATGGATATGGGTGTTGATAATATACTTAATTGGCTCATTTGATAGGGTTTTGACCTGATTTAACAGATCATTGGCAGTTCTTTCATAACCAGCATCTATGAGCAGAACCCCATTTTCGCTCACTGAAGCAACAACAGCCACTGCGTTATTCACAAATATTCGATATAAACCCGAAGCTAACTCAGTTGTCAGCATTGGTGTTTTGGTTTCGCCCTGTTGCGAAAAGGCAAAGACCGGAACAAAAAAAAGGTAGAGAAGAATACGTTTCATGGTATTTTATTTTTAGTGGTGTTTGCAATTATTATGTAAATGATACTTGCATAGTTAACAAAAATATTTATGATTTAGTTTACATGATTACTAATAATGGGTAATCATTAATTCCGATTATTTATTAAAACACTGATTTGTAAGCATAAAATTTTATATTTGCGATAATTATGATTTATTCAACGTTTTTTTTTGATTTTTAGACATGGTAAATATTACCCTTTATTTAAAAATGATGAATGTAAAACCATTATTACTGTTAATACTTCTTTTGTTTGCTTTAAGTAACAGTTCAAAAACTCAAACTGCTTTACTTGATTCGCTTAAGAATGAGCTTAAATCTCAAAATCACGATACACTTAAAGTTAATGTTTACTTTAAAATTGGAGATATATTCAAATACGATAACCCCGATACAGCTGTTTATTACTATGATAGAGCATTAGAATTTGCAAATAAGGCAGGGGTTAACTTACAACCCTACAACCTAAAAAAATCTAGTGAATTGAGAGATATGGGCATAAACTTAGCTGAAAAATCTCAATATATTAAAGCGCTGGAATTCTTCTTTAAGTCTGAAAAGATTGATGCAGAAAATGAGAATTTTGAAGGTTTATCTCGTACTTTTGTTAGCATTGGCAATGCATATGTCAATATTGGTCAATTTGATAAGGCTATAGAATATTACATTAAAGCACTTGAAATATTTGAGGAAAGGGATGATAAAATTGGTATTGCCGACTGCTACAACAATATGGGTACAGTGCTCAAGGAGCAGGGGTATTTAGATAAAGCTATTGATTATCACAATAAATCGATTACTATTTTCCTTGAGCAACTGCAAAAAACCGACCTTAAAACATCTGAAAATTTAAAAAGAGGACTTTCATATTGCTATAACAATTTGGGTATAGTTTATTGGCACCTTGATTCGTTGGATATTGCACTTGACTATTACTTTAAATCCCTAAAAATTAAGGAGGAGTTAGACGATAAATCAGGAATCTCACAGAGTTATAATAATATTGCCATTGTTTATTGCTCCCGCGAAGACTTTGAAAAGGGAATTGAGTATTTTAAAAAATCTCTTAGGATAAATCAGGAGATTGAAAATCAGAATGGATTAACTATGGTGTATGGTAATATCTCATACCTCCATTTACTTTTAGCCGAAACGGCTAAATCAGAGGACTTTAAGCAGTTTCATTATAATAGTGCACTTTTTAATGGTGAAAAGGCGTATAACATTGCAGTGAAAATAAACTCTCTTCCCTGGAAAAAAGAAGCAGCAGGTCACCTTATGAATGCTTACGATGGACTAGGACAAACTGATGATGCTTTAAAATATGCAAACATTTTTATCCAGCTTCAGGATCAGCTCTTCTCTACTGAAAAGACTAAAGCGTTAGCCGAGATGACCACTCGCTATGAAGTAGAGAAGAAGCAGTTTCAAATTGAAAGTATGGAAAAGGAGAGAGAGCTTAATAGTAAAACCATCCATGCTCAGCGAGTAATTATAGTAGTTGTAGCGGTAAGTTTTATCGTAGTTGTAATATTTCTTTTCATATTTATTCGATTGTTGAAGCAAAAACGTAAAGCAAATTCATTGCTAGAAGAGCAAAAGCAGGAAATCAATCAACAAAAAGAGGAGATTTTAACCCAGCTTGAAGAGATTGAAACACAGCGTGATAAATTACATATCTCAAAACAGGAGATAGAAAATTTGTATCAGGTAGCCATTGAGCAAAAAAGTACTCTTGAAAAACAAAAAAGAAAAATTGACGATTCCATACATTACGCTCAGTTTATACAGTCGGCAGTTCTACCAGATCTGGACATTAACTTTGTGAATCGTTCTCGGGGAATCCAATCATATTTCATCATGTTTCGCCCTAAGGATATAGTTTCGGGTGATTTTTACTGGGCAACAAGAATCAAGGATTGGCTTATTGTAACTGTTGCCGATTGCACTGGACATGGCGTACCAGGAGCATTCATGAGCATGTTGGGGATTTCTTTTCTTAACGAGATCGTTCTTAAAGGCGATATAATAAATCCTAAATTAATACTTAGTACATTACGTTCATACATAATTAACGCGCTAAAGCAAACCGATGCCAAGGGATCTCAGAGGGATGGAATGGACATGAGCGTTGCATCAATTAACACCAAAACAAAGCATTGTCTTTGGGCAGGAGCTAATAATCCTTTATGGATTGTCAGGGCTAATTCATTGGATGACACAAAATCAGGTCTAGAAGAAATAAGGCCAAATGCAATGCCAGTGGCAGTTCATATGAATATGGACGAATATACAGAGCATGACATTCAGCTATATGATGGAGATAGGGTTTTTCTCTTTTCCGATGGATATGCCGATCAGTTTGGCGGACCTTACGGGAAAAAGTTTGGGTTTCAAGGTGGACTAAAGCAACTTATCTTGAATACATCATCATTACCCATAAAAGAGCAGGGTAAAGAATTGGAAAGAGCTTTTGATGAATGGGTAAATCCAACTACTCAAGTTTTCGAGCAGGTAGATGACGTTACCGTGTTGGGAATTGTGGTTTAGTACAATTAATTCAATTTGAAATAATTCAATTATATTAAGCCAACAAAGGCTTGCATTTCTGCAAGCCTTTGTTTTTTAGATTAGTCGGGGTGAGATGACTCGAACATCCGACCCCTTGCACCCCATGCAAGTGCGCTAGCCAACTGCGCCACACCCCGATTATTATTGCGGATGCAAATATAACCACTTTTTTTATTATCCAATAAGAAAAAAAGTTGATTTTTGTTTTGCTATGCCTGATGTTTTTTTTGTTGATTAGGTTAAATTTGTAACCCAGTTGTGTTGAACTCTTTTAAAAAGTAAATGTTAATACTTAATTATTATTGCGAATCAATCAATCTACCTAAGTGTCGGGACAATCAATCAATCAACCTGCCTGCCGGCAGGCAGGTCAATCAATCAATCAATCAATCAATCAATCAATCAATATGAACCTTTTTAAACCTCTCGAAACACAAGACACGCCAAGCGCTAGTAAAAATGAAAGTAAAGGGTCTGAACATGTAAAAGTGTTAATTATCGGTTCTGGTCCGGCTGGCTATACCGCAGCAATATATGCTGCAAGGGCAAATCTCAATCCAGTTATGTATGAAGGACTTCAGCCTGGGGGACAACTAACAACCACTACTGAAGTGGATAATTTTCCGGGTTATCCTCAGGGAATTACTGGTCAGGAAATGATGGAAGATTTAAAAAAACAAGCACAACGTTTTGGAACCGATGTAAGATTTGGAATGGCAACTGCCGCAGATCTTTCAAAGCAACCAAACAGAGTAATCATAGATTACGAGAAAGAAATTTTGGCTGATGCTCTAATAATTGCTACTGGTGCAACTGCCAAGTATCTTGGTTTAGAATCAGAAGAAAAGTATAAAGGGCAGGGTGTTTCTGCATGTGCAACTTGCGATGGCTTTTTCTATAAAGGTCAGGATGTAGCTGTTGTTGGAGGTGGTGATACTGCATGTGAGGAGGCAACATACTTAGCCGGCATTTGTAGAAAAGTATACCTTATTGTTCGTAAACCATATCTACGTGCATCAAAGGCAATGCAGGATAGGGTAGAAAATAATCGAAACATTGAAGTATTATTCGAACATGTAACCCAAGAAATAATTGGTGATACCAGTGGTGTTAATGGTGTTTTGTTAGAAAATGGGAAGGGTGAAATTGTAAAAAAGGATATTACAGGTTTTTTCGTGGCCATTGGTCACCAACCCAACTCAGAAATCTTTAAGGAATACCTTGAAACTGATGAGGTGGGTTACATATTAACCATTCCCGGAACGGCAAAAACAAATATTCCTGGAGTATTCGCGTGTGGGGATGTTCAGGATAAGCATTACCGGCAGGCAATAACTGCTGCTGGTTCGGGTTGTATGGCAGCCCTCGATGCTGAGAGGTACTTAGGAACAAGGGTTTTTTAATGAAAAGAGGGGCGAAAGCCCCTCTTTTGTTCTATATCTGTGCAACTTTTTCAGTATCATATTTTCCCTCTAAAAGTTTTTTGGCACATTTGGAAAATGCATCAATGGTTATGTTTACATCCTCCAACGTATGAACAGCAGTAGGGATTAATCTCAACAGAATTTGTCCCTTAGGTATTACAGGATAAACCACAATCGAGCAGAATATTCCATAATTTTCACGAAGATCGAATACCATATTTGTTGCTTCTGGAACGTTACCACGCATGTAAACTGGTGTAACAGGAGATTGAGTCTTACCAATATCTAACCCCGCTTCTTTAAGCCCTTTTTGAAGAGCATTGGCAATTTTCCACATCTTCTCAAGATATTCGGGATGAGTTTTAATTAGTTCCAATCGCTTTAGTGCTCCGATAACCATAGGCATTGGAAGTGATTTGGCAAAAACCTGTGAACGTAAGTTATAGGTAAGATACATTATAATATCTTCATCGGCAGCAACAAATCCTCCTATACCGGCCATGCTTTTGGCAAAGGTGGCAAAATAAACATCAATCTTATCTTGAACCCCAAAATGTTCTCCAGTTCCTGCACCTGTTTTACCCATGGTACCAAATCCATGAGCATCGTCAACTAGAAGTCGGAAATTAAATTCATCTTTAAGATCAGTAATCTCTTTGAGATTTCCTAAATCACCAGCCATTCCAAACACGCCTTCTGTAATTACAAGGATTCCGCCTCCTGTTTTTTCTGCCAACCTAGAGGCATGGCCCATTTGCTTCCGAAACCCTTGCATATCGTTATGAGGATAAACAAACCGTTTGCCAGGAAACATTCTAAGTCCATCGATAATACAAGCATGTGATTCTGAATCGTACACCACAACGTCATTTCGAGTAAGCAGAGAGTCAATAATGGATACCATTCCTTGATAGCCATAATTTAGTAAGTAAGCCGATTGTTTACCTACAAATTCAGCCAGTTTCTCTTCAAGTTCCTCATGTTTTCTTGTATGTCCGCTCATCATTCTGGCACCCATAGGGTATGCCATGCCATAAAGAGTTGCAGCTTCTGCATCAGTTTTGCGAACCTCAGGATGATTAGCAAGCCCAAGGTAATTGTTGAGGCTCCATGTCAATACCTCTTTGCCTCTAAAGGTCATTCTTGGTTTAATTTCTCCCTCAAGTTTTGGAAAAGCGAAATAGCCATGACCTTGCTTTTGATACTGCCCTATGGGCCCCATGTTTTTTCTTAACTTTTCAAAGATGTCCACAACAAATACGATTAGGTTATTCAATCAGTTAATTAATCTGCAAAAGTAAATTTTTTTTTGAGGAAAGTATAGGTTATGAAAATAATTGAACAAATTTTAGTTTTGTTTTTCTATACTATTAATGATAATTGTAAAACTTTCAACTTTTTGTTTTTTTAACAGTTAGGTAAAGATTTTCTGTTTTCATTATCCAAAATATTCAATAATCTTACTACCTTTGCTCGCTTAAATAATGTGCACAATAATCTACTGTTTTAGGTGTTTTAGTACAAAAAGATCAAAAGTCAATGGCTAGATATAAATCAATTGTATTAATATTTATTTCTCTTATAATCGTTTCCTGTAGTGGATTCAACAAACTTCTAAAAAGCAAGGATTACCAGTTGATGTATTCAAAAGGAATGGAGTATTACGAAAAAAAGGATCATTACCGCTACACTACATTATTTGAACAGCTTGTGCCAATTTATAGAGGAACACAGCAAGCTGACACAATAGAGTTTTACCTTGCTCAGGGATACTACTTTCAGGGAGATTTTCTGCTTGCTGGTTATTATTTTGATAAATTTAGAAGAGATTATCCTCGTAGTGTCTTTACTGAGGAAGCAGAATATATGTATGCCTATTGTTTTTATAAATCCTCTCCACGCCCTCAATTAGATCAGGAGACCTCTCATCAAGCTATGTCTGCATTTTCGGAGTTTATTACAAAGTATCCAAAAAGTTCAAAAAAAGCTGAGGTGAATGCCATAATGGTAGAACTTAAAGAAAAGTTAGTTGAGAAATCCTTTATAAGCGCTAAACTTTACTATGATATGAGTGAATACCGAGCAGCAATCACAGCACTTAAAAACAGTTTAAATACATTTCCTGATAGTAAATACAGAGAGGATCAACTTTATATGATACTTGAATCATCATATAAATTAGCTGATAATAGCGTACCAAGTCGTCGTCGTGAAAGATTCCAGAATACGATAGATGAGTACTATAACTTAATCAGCGAATTCCCTGAAACAAAATACCTCAAAGAAGCAGAGCGTATGTATAATAATAGTGTTAAAACAGTTGAAAATAAATAATAATTTTTTATACCATGGACTTCAAAAAAACAAATGCTCCTTTAAGCACAGTTACTCAAGACATTACCCAGCTGGATAAGGATACTGAGAATATTTATGAAACTGTAAGGATAATTTCAAAACGGGCAAATAAAATTTCTCAAGAAATGAAACAGGAGCTTAACCGTAAACTTGAAGAGTTTGCTTACTACACTGACAATCTTGAAGAGGTTTTTGAGAACAGAGAGCAGATTGAAATTAGTAAATTCTATGAAAGGCTTCCAAAGCCTGTTTTAATCGCTACCAAAGAGTTTCTGAATGATGAACTATATTTCAGAAAAGCTACAGAATCTGAAGATAATCATTAGTAGTTTTTATGTTAAAGGGAAAAAATATTCTACTGGGAATAACAGGGAGCATTGCTGCATACAAAGCCGCCTCACTCGTTCGACTTTTAGTAAAAGAAGGGGCTAATGTTAAAGTGGTAATGACTCCCCTAGCTAAAGAATTTATTACTCCTTTAACACTTGCTACCCTTTCAAAAAATCCAATTCTTGTTGACTTTTTCAACCCAGAAAATGGAGATTGGAATAGCCATGTTGATCTAGGAATCTGGTCTGATTTGTACATTATTGCACCTGCTTCGGCAAACACTATAGCCAAAATGGCAAGTGGGGTCGCTGATAATCTTTTGCTAACTACATATTTGTCGGCTAAATGCCCAGTAATAGTTGCACCTGCCATGGATCTTGATATGTATCAACACCCAACTACCCAGAAAAATATTGAAACGCTAAAAGGGTATGGTAACATAATAATCGAGGCTGTTACTGGTGAATTAGCAAGTGGTCTTAGTGGCAAAGGTAGGATGGAAGAGCCAGAAAACATTTTAGGGTTTGTCCAAAATTTTTTTTCTTATGTCCAATCGCTTAAAGGGAAAAAAATACTAGTAACATCAGGCCCAACCCATGAACCAATTGACCCCATTCGATTTATTGGAAATCACTCATCGGGAAAAATGGGAAAACATGTTGCCATGGAGCTTGCATATAGAGGTGCCGATGTGATTTTTATTACTGGACCCGTATATGATTTGCCCAATCATCAAAATATTCAGATTGTTCCCGTTAAAACAGCAGAACAGATGTATTGTGCTGCCATTGATGTTTTTGCTCAATGTTCAGCTGCAATTCTTGTTGCAGCAGTAGCTGATTTCACACCCAAGCACTTGCAAAATCAGAAGATTAAACGCAAAAGCGAGCCTTTAAGCATTGAGTTAACCCCCACACGAGATATTGCTCAAGAATTAGGAAGACTCAAGAAAAAAAATCAAATTCTTATCGGTTTTGCACTCGAAACAGATAACGAACAGGATAATGCTTTATCTAAGCTCAAGTCCAAAAATTTTGATTTTATTGTTTTGAATTCATTAATGGAGAAAGGAGCGGGCTTTGGTGTTGACACCAATAAAGTAACCATGATTCATAACGATGGAACCATTACTCCTTTTGAACTTAAGCCCAAAAAGGATGTAGCTAAAGATATAGTTAATAAATTGGTTGATATATTCAATTAGAATTTCCAAATTAATCTTTTGTGGCCATGATATTTTGTCGTAGATCGGTTTTTATTTTTGTTTTTCTGCTTTTCCCATTACTTAGTTTTCAACAGGAGTTGAGGTGCAACATTCAGATAAATGCACAAAAGATTCAGGGTACCAATAGGCAGATGTTTCAAACAATGCAGACCGCTATTTATGAGTTCATGAACAATACTAATTGGACCAACCATATTTATGGACAGGATGAACGTATTGAATGCACCATAATGTTAACCCTTAACGAGCAGCTTGGCTCCGATGAATATAAAGGGACTTTACAGATACAATCGCGCAGGCCTGTTTTTGGCACTTCTTACAATACTGCAATGTTGAATATGGTTGACAATAACCTGCATTTTAGGTATATTGAGTATGATAAACTAGAGTTCTCAGAAACTAGACATATTAGTAACCTTACCTCCATTTTGGCATATTATGCCTATATTATTTTGGGTTTTGATTACGATTCTTTTTCCTATCTCGGAGGTAATGATTTTTTTCAAAAAGCCGAACGAATTGTAAACAATGCGCAGAATGCGCAGGAACGTGGCTGGAAGGCATATGAGGGAAATAGAAAAAATAGATATTGGTTGATTGAGAACGTGCTGAACGATAAGTATAGACCCCTCAGAGAGGTTTACTATCGCTACCATAGACTTGGACTCGATAGAATGAGCGATAAACTTGTTGAAGGTAGATCAGAAATTGCCGAAACCCTTACCAACATTCAGCGTGTCTTTCGCGATAAGCCCGATCCTTACATGTTCTATCTTCAAATATTTTTCGATGCCAAAAGCGATGAGCTGGTGAATATTTTTAAGGAATCATTTCCTGCCGAAAAGACAAGGGTGGTTAATATTCTTACTGAAGTTGATAATGCTAATGCATCGAAGTATAACCGAATTAATACAGAAGGAGGAGGTTCAGGTAGATAGGAGTCATTAGGATAATCCCCGACAATGCTTAAACGTCTTCATATAGAGAATTACGCGTTAATCGATCACCTCGAGATTGAATTCCACGAGGGATTGAATATCATGACGGGGGAAACAGGAGCAGGAAAATCCATTATTTTGGGAGCACTGGGATTGATTCTCGGTCAGCGAGCAGAAATAAGCATACTTAAGGACAAGACCAAGGGGTGTATTGTTGAAGGCATGTTTAATATTTCTAGTTATAACCTACAACCTTTTTTTCAAGAGAACGATCTAGAATACTATGACAGCACACTGATAAGGAGACAAATAACCCAAACCGGAAAATCAAGAGCATTTGTTAATGACATCCCAGTAAACCTTACGCTCCTCAAGAATTTGGTGGATCGGATTATCGATATTCATTCCCAGCATGAGAACTTATTGCTATCCGAAAGTTCTTTTCAACTCTCGGTTGTCGATTCTTTCGCTAACATTACTAGCAAGGTAAACTATTACAATTCAAAATTCTTGCTTTATAAATCATTATATAATGATTTGGTTGAGATTAAACAACGAGCATCAAAGACAAGTAGTGAGTATGAATACCTTCATTTTCAACTTAATCAGCTGAATGAAACCAATTTGAAAAGTGGAGAACAACAGGAATTAGAAATGCTTCAACAGCAATTAACACATGCCGATGAGATTAAATATGCACTTCAGGGTACTATTCAAAATTTAAAAGGAGAGGAAAACTCTGTAATAGCTTTACTTAAAGAAGTTGAATCTTACTTAAAAAAGATCTCTTCGTTTTTTTCACCAGCAGAACCCATTAGCAGCAGAATTGAGAGTAGTCGCATTGAGTTGAAGGATATTGCAGATGAATTAGAACATCTTAATGAACGGGTTGAACTTGATCCAGAACAGCTTGCGTTGGTTAACTCTCGCCTCGATCAAATCTTTTCCCTACTTCAGAAACATAGGTTGAATACTGTTGAAGAGTTGATCAGCCTTAAGGAAAAATTGAGCAAACAGGTTGAGGAAATAGAAAATTTTGATGCTTTTATTGAAAAGAAAGAGAAGGAGTTAGCTCAAGTTGAATCAGAATTAAAAAAACTAGCACAAGAGATTAGCTCTTTACGTAGAAAGAGTACACCTGATCTAGAGAAACGCATTATTGAATTGTTAAAGCAGTTGGGCATGCCCTTCGCCTCATTAAGTATTGAATTCAATGAAAGTGAAGATTTTTTACCCACAGGATTTGATTTGATAACCTTCCTTTTCTCAGCCAACAAACAAATGCCTAAGCAGGAACTTTCAAAAGTGGCTTCAGGTGGAGAATTATCAAGATTGATGTTAAGTCTTAAATCACTTCTAGTTAAGACCATTGATCTACCAACGATTATTTTTGACGAGATTGATAATGGTGTATCAGGTGAAGTTGCCGATAAAGTAGGAAACATAATTAACAACATGGCATCCAACATGCAGGTTATAAACATTACTCATCTTCCTCAAATTGCCTGTAAAGGCAAATATCATTTTTTGGTTTACAAGGACAACCAGTCAAGTACTTCAAAAACATTGATTAAGCTTTTAACAAAAGAAGAAAGAGTAGTTGAGATTGCTAAAATGCTAAGTGGTGAAAAACTATCTGAAGCTGCATTAACGAATGCTAAACATTTACTGGCTGAGAACAGTGATTAACATTTTTTTCTTCTTTTCTTTATTGAATCGAACATTCAAACAATTCTCTTGTTAACATTAAATTAACCAACCCTAATTAAGTATGGCATATAACTTACTAAAAGGAAAAAAAGGGATCATCTTTGGTGCACTCAACGACAGTTCAATTGCCTGGCAAGTAGCTGAACTTGCTTATGCCGAAGGTGCAGAGTTAGTATTAACTAATACTGCTGTGGCAATGAGAATGGGTAGTGTGAAAGAACTTGCCCAAAAATGTAATGCTCTCCTTATCCCTGCCGATGCAACCAGTGTAAAAGACCTTGAGAACCTTTTAAAACAAAGTCTTGATCATTTTGGAGGTAAGGTTGATTTTATCCTCCATTCAATAGGAATGTCTCCAAATGTTAGAAAGGGCAAAACTTATGATGATTTGGACTACGATTATTTTCAGAAAACGCTGGATATTTCAGCCATATCGTTCCATAAGTTATTACAGGTTGCTTGGAAAATGGATGCCATAAAACCTTGGGGATCAATAGTTGCTCTTTCTTATATTGCCGCACAAAGGACTCTGTATGGCTACAATGATATGGCAGACGCCAAAGCCTTGCTTGAGTCCATTGCAAGAAGTTTTGGGTACATCTTTGGTAGAGAGCGAAGGATTAGAATAAATACCATTTCTCAATCACCCACACTAACCACTGCAGGAAGCGGAGTAATGGGCTTTGAAGGTCTAATGGACTTTACTAATCGTATGTCGCCTTTAGGAAATGCTGATGCAGAGGAGTGTGCAAAGTATTGTATTACTCTATTCAGTGATCTTACCCGAAAGGTAACCATGCAGAATTTATATCATGATGGAGGATTTTCCAGCATGGGTATGAGCAATAGGGCTATGGCAGTGTACAATAAAAACCTTGAAGAGTGTCGAGATTGTAAGTAAGTCTCAAGAAATTTCAAAAAAAATGCGTTAAAAAAGCCCCTTTAAGGGGCTTTTGATTTTTAAATTATCCTAAGTAAGATTTAAGCAGTTTACTACGAGATGTGTGACGCAACCTACGAATTGCTTTTTCTTTAATCTGACGGACTCGTTCACGGGTAAGACCAAACTTTTCACCAATCTCTTCTAAAGTCATCTCCTGACAGCTGATACCAAAGAAATACTTTATGATATCCCTTTCTCTTTCTGTAAGTGTTGCCAGTGCACGATCAATTTCCCTGCAAAGCGATTCGCTAAGCAGCAATTTGTCGGCATTTGGAGAGTCGCTGTTGATCAATACATCAAGTAAACTATTTTCCTCTCCATCAATAAAGGGAGCATCGACAGATACATGCCTACCAGATACACGTAAAGTATCAGAAACCTTTTCTTTTGGTAATTCAAGCAGGTTGGCAAGTTCCTCAGGAGAAGGCGTACGTTCAAACTGTTGTTCGAATTTAGAAAAAGCCTTATTGATTTTATTCAGTGATCCAACTTGGTTGAGAGGTAAGCGAACAATACGTGATTGTTCTGCCAGTGCCTGAAGAATTGATTGACGTATCCACCATACCGCGTAAGAGATAAATTTAAATCCACGGGTTTCATCAAATTTTTCAGCGGCTTTAATCAAGCCTAAATTACCCTCGTTAATAAGGTCGGGTAAGCTTAAACCCTGATTTTGGTACTGTTTTGCAACTGATACAACAAATCTTAAGTTTGCTCTGGTTAATTTTTCCAAAGCTTGCTGATCGCCTTTTTTAATGCGTTGTGCTAATTCAACCTCCTCCTCAACGGTAATAAGTTCTTCTTTACCAATCTCTTGTAGGTACTTATCCAGTGAGGCACTCTCTCTGTTGGTAATGGATTTTGTGATCTTTAGTTGTCTCATTTGAAAGTCTTAAAAATTTTTGCGAAGTTATTCCATTTTACAATACAAGTCAAGTTAATAACATCATGAAGTGATAAAAGTTGCAGTAATTATTATTTTATTTAATAATTAATAAACTTCAATGTAGCTCACTATATACTTATAATGAGTGTTGATTATTATTTATTTATAGAGTGAAAATAATTACGGTTAGTTTTTTATTCTAACCGTAATTATTCCAATTAATTATATCAAAACCCTTACTTATATCCCTATAGCGTAATATGCTACAAGTCCGTTTGGGTAAACACCTTCAATAAGAACACCACCCTTTATGTTTTCTAAAGCTCTTTTTAGATCATCAACGCTGTTAATGGTGGCACGATTCAACTTTGTAATTATAAAACCTTCTTTTACACCTCCTTCTTTGAGTTTACCTTCCCCAAGTTTGGCAACCTGTAAACCGTTACTAATTCCTAGTTTCTGTTTAAGTTTTACCTCTACTTCTCTGAATTCTGCACCGAGTGGCTTGATGATTTCATCGGACTTCATTATTTCAAAACCGCCTCTCATGTTACGTAACACAACTTCATATTGTTTCTTTTTGTTGGCTCTATTTACTAAAATATTAATCTTGTCGTTGGGACGGTACTTAGTTATTTGCTCTTGTAGTTGATTGGGAGCATTTACGGCTACACCATTAACCTCAAGGATTACATCACCTTCTTTTAGACCAATCTCTTCAGCCGCGCCCCCCTCAGCAACACCAGTTATAAGCACCCCTTTTAAATTATCGATCTTATATTTTTTTGCCATTTCGGCATTTAACTCAAAAATTGATACACCAAGCATAGCCCTTTGAACTTCACCAAATTCAATGATATCGAGAGCAACTTTTTGTGCAATTGATGATGGAACAGCAAATGAGTAACCTGAAAAACTTCCTGTCCTAGAGGCAATAGCGGTATTTATTCCCACTAATTCGCCCTTTAGGTTAATCAATGCACCACCGCTATTTCCGGGGTTAACTGCAGCATCGGTTTGAATGAATGATTCTATGGCATACTGATCGGCCAGAATATTGATATTTCTTGCCTTTGCGCTTACTATACCAGCAGTAACCGTTGAGTTAAGGTTGAATGGATTACCAATGGCTAGTACCCATTCGCCCAACCGCAGATTTTCAGAATTTCCGAATTTAATGAAAGGAAGACTATCAGAATTTATTTTAATCACTGCCAAGTCAGTATTTGGATCTCGGCCAACTACTGTAGCTTCGAATGTTCTTTTATCATTTAGTGTTACTTCAATATTATTCGCTTTATCAATTACATGATTGTTTGTAATGATATAACCATCATGTGAAATAATAACACCCGAACCCGCACCCATTATGGGTTGTTCTTGCTCATAACGTAACCTGGGACCAAAAAAATAATCGAAAAATGGATTCCCAAATGAATACGCTTCAGCACTCCTTGTGGATGTAGTTTTTACGTGCACTACAGCATGAACAGTCATTTCGGCAGCAAAACTAAAATCGGTGGTTTCACCGGTGCTGGTCAGAAAAGATGTTAATGCAATTGGGGTCGAATCCTGAGAGGTTTTGTATATAGTTGTTTGCTGAGGTGTAAATTGCATTGTGGCAACGTATACAACTATACCTCCAATTACTGCATAGAGTAATGGTAAAAATATTCTTTGTGTTTTCATATCTAAACATTTTTTTGATTTCATACAATGAACGGTCAAATGCTATGCCTTAGGGTGCTAACTGCCTGAACATTAACAATACTTAACATATTTGGCAGTTTTTCTGACAACAACAAAAGTTAATCATGAAAAAAATTCAGTTTTTTTTAAAAGTATGTAAAAAGAAAGGGTAGTATGAAATAAAAAATTAATAGGGAATAAACTTAAAAGGAAGGTTAACTATTTCGGAGAATGTTTCTCCTGTTTCCAACATGTCATCATCGTTGGTTCGGTAATACCAATGGATTATGATTACCTTTTTTTGCTTGTGAATTTCCTTTAGTATGTTTAGAATATCAACTAATTTTTTGGAAGATGCGGTATTGAAGTAATCAAGTTTGAAATGTACAATGGTTTCTCTATTGGGCTCTACTACATATTGCCTAAACCAGTCAATAATTGGGTTATAGAATTCTTTGGCATCCTCTGGAAATGATTTTCCAAAAAATTCAAAACGGCTTCGTTCTTTATCTAGATTTATTTCAGGAGAATATGGTGTTTCTAGTACTTTTATGGGCTGCATTATTATTTGTTTTCAGTTACCTTAAAGTAAAATTAAGGAAAAAAATAAATTAAGGCGGCAAAATTAGAAAAAAAAGTAAATGATATTTTTTAAATGAGTGAAAAAAAAGAATCAGCGATAATAAAATAAAATAAAGTGAAAAGTATTGAAGAAAAGTTAATACAATCCATCAAAAACGTGTATTGCTGGACCTTTAAGCCAGATGTTGGTAAACTTTTCATCACCGGATTTAATGAACGAAACATTTAAAATTCCCCCTCTTGCATTGATTTGGTAATCATTTTTTTGATCTTCGAGCCAATGGTTGGTTGCAATGGCTGAGGCAACAGCACCTGTACCACATGCTAAGGTTTCTCCCTCAACGCCCCTTTCATAGGTTCTTATTTTAATTCCATCAGAGGTTATTTGTACAAAGTTGACATTTACACCTCCTGAATCGGTTAACATGCTTTGACGGATAAGTCTTCCTTCAAGCGTAACATCAATAGAGTCAATGTCATTAACAAAAGTGACGTAATGTGGAGAGCCTGTGTTTAATAGATAGAAATCGTCATTATGCTCTATGTCATCAACATCTTTCATCTTAAGATTTACAGTATTTTCGTCAACTATGTTTGCGAGGTGCAAACCATCAATTCCGAAGAAACGAGTTTGACCATTAATAATACCCAAATTTTTGGCAAATAGCACAATGCACCTTCCCCCATTACCACACATTGTTGATTCTTTCCCATCGGAATTGAAGTAGCGCATTTTGAAGTCGCTATCAGGATCTTGCTCTAAAAGCATAAGACCATCTGCACCAATGCCAAATTGTCTGTGACATAGTTTATTGATTAAACTTGTCTTGGGTGAGAATTGACTCTTTCGATTATCTATGATGATAAAGTCGTTGCCAGCACCGTGATATTTTGAAAAAGGAATTCTCATTTTTGAAAGAGTTTGTCTATTGAAATTACTATACTATATTAACTTCCATTTCAAGTGAAACGTTAAAATTTTTGAAGACAGATTCACTTACCATTTCAGCTAGGGATAAAATTTCGTCACCTTTTGCCTCACCATAGTTAACCAAAACTAATGCTTGATTTTGATGCACTCCTACATTTCCAATCCGCTTTCCTTTCCATCCACATTGTTCTATAAGCCATCCAGCAGGTAATTTTACGCTATCATCATTTACGGGATAGAATGGCACCTTATCAAATAGTTTTTTAAGTTCACTAACGATATTCAGATGAACAATGGGGTTCTTGAAAAAGCTGCCTGCATTTCCCAACTTAGCAGGATCAGGTAATTTAGAGTTTCTTATGTTGACAACTGCTTTGCGAATATTTTTGAGCGTTTTATCACCTATTGTTTTCAACTCATCTTCTAAGTTACCGTAGTGGGTTATTGGAGTAAAGTGTTTGGAAAGTTTAAAATAAACATGTGTAATAATAACTTTTTCTTTCAATTCATTTTTAAAGATACTGTTACGATAGTCAAACTGACACTCATTCTTTGAATACTCAACCATTTCCATTGATTCGAGGTTAAGCCCCATCACCATTTCAATACTATCTTTAACCTCAACTCCATAAGCACCAATATTTTGAATGGGTGAAGCGCCCACGCTTCCGGGTATCAGTGACAGATTTTCTATTCCACAAAGCCCATTATTTACTGCATATTCAACAAAATCATCCCATGTCTCTCCTGCACCAACAGATAGAGTAGCAAAATCTTCATCGGAGTGAATCTCCTCAATTCCTGAGAGTGATGGCTGTAGTATTACCCCATTAAAATCCTTAGTGAAGAGAACATTTGAGCCACCTCCAAGCACCATCAACGGTAAATCTTTAGGAATTATCTTTTTTACACTTTCAACAAGTTCGCTGAGCGATTTGGGTTTAACAAAATATTTTGCGCTTGCCCGTACACCAAAAGTGTTAAGGTTATCAAGAGGATAATCTTTATAGAGCTTAGGCATTTTTTTTTTCAAAGATAAATATTAAAAGGCTAATTATAATAACATAAAATCCAAAGCTGTTTACTAAAATAAGTGTACCTTTGATTTATCTGATTCATTAATAAAATATTAGAAACCAAAGATTGATACAATGCGAAAAGTTAAGTTTTTACTACTTCTTATTGCTGTTTTAACGAATTCATGCCTCACTTTCTACTTTGAACATCCGGTTCCGGTTGATACAAAGAATTTAAAAAGGATGCCTAGTACGTTGAAAGGTGAATGGAAAGCAGAAGAGGGATTGCTTACAATAAATAATACGCAGTGGGTATCTATAATCACCGATTCAAGCGGTGTGGTAACCCGAAAAGTTGAGTATGAACTTTCGGATAGCCTAATTCTTAGGAAGTATAAAAAGAACTACTTTTTTAATCAGCTTGCCGAAAACGGTTACTGGAATCTTTACCTTGGATATAAAACTAGAACCCATTTCGTTATTAAAAGGCTTGGTGATGATGACACCTTATCGTTAAAGACAACAATTGGTTTATTGGCCGACTCGATAACTAACGAAGCATTCTACTTTCACCAGCCAATTACAAAACAACAGATAATAAAATTTATCGATGGGGGTGGTTTTAGCGATACACTCTTTTTATTCGATTTAAAAAGTAGGGTTATGGAATAGCTTGTCATGATTAATCAGGGCGTTTTCATATCTTAGCAAAAAAAAGTTGACCAAAGTAATCCTATTAGCCACTTCCGATTTGGTTACCGACCAAAGGGTTTATAGAACTGCATTATCGTTGCATAATGCAGGATATTATGTGGTTGCAGTTGGCAGATGTTTTTCGTATACACCCAGTGATTTCTGCTCTCCTTTCAGTATAAAATATTTAAAGATTCCTATTGTCAAAGGCTTTTTCTTCTATGCTTTATTCAATATTTCAGCTTTCTTTTATTTGATTTTTTGTAGATTCGATGTAATTCAGGCTAACGACCTTGACACGTTGCCGGCTGCATGGTTGGCCGGTAAGTTAAAGAGGAAACCCATTGTTTACGATAGCCATGAACTCTTTACAGAGGTTCCGGAGCTGATTCAACGTCCACGGGTTAAGAGATTTTGGGGGTGGCTAGAAAAACGTTTGGTTATAGGTTTAAAGTACTGCAGTACTGTGTCTGAAGGAGTTGCCAATGAATTGAAAAATAGGTACGGAATACATTTTAGGGTGATTAGAAATTTACCATTAGCTAAAACTGCGTCTAATAATTATCAACTCGACTCAAGAACCATTATTTATCAGGGTGCACTTAATTTAGGAAGGGGCATTGAACGTTTAATAGCTGCAATGCAGTTTATTCATGATTCAAAGTTACTAATTGCTGGTATGGGTGATATTGAGGATATGCTTAAAAATATCACTAACAAGTTAGGCCTTAAGAATAAAGTGTCTTTTTTGGGGAGGGTTCCTCATCACGATTTACATGATATAACCTGTAAGGCAACCATTGGTGTATCACTTGAAGAGGATATGGGATTAAATTATCGCTTTGCCTTACCTAATAAGTTGTTTGATTACATACAGGCTGGATTGCCAGTTTTGGTGAGCGATCTGCCTGAAATGAAAAGAACTGTTGAACAGTTTTGTATTGGCACAACAATTACCAGCGATTGCAATGCTTATGCACTTGCCCAGAAATTAAACGTTATTCTCGATAATACAAAGCAGCTAAATCTCTGGCACGAAAATTCCCTAAAAGCAGCCAGGGAATTGATTTGGGAAAAGGAGGAACCGGTTTTGCTAGAACTTTTTAATAATGCTCTAAAAAATAAATAGTTCAATTAATCCATTGTATTATAAACTTTTATGATCATGAACTCTAGAAATGTTATTCCTTTTATTTTCTTTGCCTTTGTGCTGAATTTTAATGGGTGCGCACAGGATATAGTAATAAAACTTCCAGAACCCCAGAAGACAGGTGGAATGCCATTAATGGATGCTCTATCAAAAAGAAAAACATCCAGATCCTTCTCTACAAAAGATTTGGATTTGCAAACCCTATCAAACTTACTATGGGCAGCCAATGGCATAAATCGCCCTGATGATGGTTTGAGAACTGCTCCCAGCGCAGTTAACTGGCAAGAGATTGACATTTATATTTGCTTTGAGAAGGGTGTTTATTTTTACAATGCTCACGAAAATCATCTAGAACTATACATGAGAGGCGATATTCGCGAAGCGACAGGACGTCAGCCATTTGTTAAAGATGCCCCAGTAAACCTTGTTTATGTTGTTGACTTCACAAGAATGGGCGATCGAACAGATGATGTTAAGCATTGGTACTCAGCAGCCGATGCTGCTTTCATTGCACAAAACGTTTACTTATACTGCGCATCCGAAGGATTAGCCACTGTTGTTCGAGGTGCTGTTGATAAGGAGGAACTGAAGAAGGTGATGAAACTACCTGACCATAAACACATAGTTCTGGGACAAACCGTTGGATACCCTGGTGAGTAGAGCCTATGGAGTTACCAAGGTATTATTATTTCTTTGTGTTACCCCCAAAAAAACTAATTGATTGAAACAATATCTAAACATGCTTGTTTTACGGTAAAAGATATATTTCTTGAAAACCGAAAAACATATTTATCCTGTTATAGGTATGTCTTGTGCTGGTTGCTCTGCAAGTGTTGAGAGCATGCTTAAAAGTCAACTTGGTGTTGTTGATGTTGGGGTTAATCTTGCTAACCAAACGGTTTGGATTGAATTTGATATCATCAAGGTTTCGCCTCAAAAATTACAACAGGAAGTACGTTCCATAGGCTACGAACTACTTATTGACCAGGAAAACGATCAGAAGACAACAGATAAGCTTCGAACCGAGGAATCGTTGAAACTGAAAAGACGAACTCTTCTTGCTGGAATTGCTACTGTCCCTGTATTTATTATGGGGATGTTCTATATGCGCTGGGAGTATTCACCTTGGATATCCATGATCCTTTCTGCTTTCATAATTTTTTGGTTTGGCAGAGGGTTTTTTATAAATGCATGGAAACAAGCTAAAAACTTAAAGGCTAACATGGATACCCTCGTTGCGCTTAGTACGGGAATCTCTTTTATATTCAGCGTATTCAACACTTTGTATCCAGCTTTTTGGCTGAGTCGTGGGCTTGAACCTCATGTCTACTATGAATCTGCAGCAGTTATTATATCTTTTATTCTGCTGGGAAAATGGCTAGAGGAACGTGCTAAGGGCAAAACATCATCATCCATCCGAAATTTAATGGGGCTTCAACCCGAAAAGGCTATTGTAATTGAAGACAGTAAGCATTTCGAAATAAAAATTACTGATTTACAAAAAGGACAAATTGTGCTGGTTAAGCCAGGGGGTCGGGTTCCTGTCGATGGGATTGTAGTAGATGGATTATCGTGGGTTGATGAGAGCACAATAACCGGAGAGCCAATTCCCGCAGAAAAGAAGGCTGGTGAAAAAGTTTATGCCGGAACGGCAAATCAAAAGGGATCTCTGCAAGTAAGAGCAGATCAGGTGGGCTCTGAAACGGTTCTAAGCCGCATAGTCAGAATGGTTGAAGAAGCGCAAGCTTCAAAAGCCCCTGTTCAGAGATTAGCAGATAAAGTATCAGGAATTTTTGTTCCAATTGTTATAGGCATTGCCCTATTAAGTTTTGCTCTATGGGTTTTACTAGGTGGGGAACATGGAGTGGTACATGGAATCCTTGCATTAGTTACTGTGCTTGCCATTGCTTGTCCATGTGCACTTGGACTTGCAACTCCCACTGCCATTATGGTAGGTGTTGGCAAGGGTGCTGAGAATGGTATTCTTATTAAGGATGCACAAAGCCTTGAAATAGCTCATAAAGTTAACGCTGTAGTGCTAGATAAAACAGGCACACTTACCGAAGGAAAACCTATTGTTACCAATGCTAGTTGGAATGTTTCAGATGAAAGTATCAATTTTTACAAGTCGATTTTACTATCCATCGAAAGTCAATCAGAACATCCCTTGGCCGAGGCTATTGTGATGTACTTAAAAACAGAGAAAAGCACCATTTTTCCTGTTGACAATTTCGAAGCTATTGCTGGGCGAGGTGTGGAAGCTAGGTTTGAAGGTGATTCGTATATTGTTGGGAGCGAAAAGTTAATGGAAGACTATGCAGTAGAGATCAAAGATAGCATTCTCTCAACATACATCCGTTGGAAAGTTGAGGGTAAAACTTGTATTTTCTTTGCAAATCATAGTAATATAATTGCAGTTTTGGCAATTACTGATAGGGTAAAACCAACATCAGTGTCTGCCATTAATGCACTAAAAGCAATTGACATTAATGTTTTTATGCTTACCGGAGATAATAATGAAACTGCTAGGCAGGTAGCCAGTGAAGTGGGTATTTCACGGTTCAAAGCATCCATGCTTCCCAATGCAAAGGCACGCTTTATTGAACAATTGCAAGGTGAAGGCAAAGTTGTTGCTATGGTTGGCGATGGAGTCAACGATTCCCATGCATTGGCTCAAGCCGATATTAGTATTGCCATGGGTAAAGGCTCAGATATTGCTATGGATGTGGCAAAAATAACTTTAATGACATCTGACCTGAGCCATATTGTAAAATCTATTAGGCTTTCGAGGTATACCATGCGAACAATTAAGCAAAACCTCTTCTGGGCTTTTATCTATAATATTATCGGAATACCCTTGGCGGCTGGGATTCTCTATCCATTTATTGGTTTTCAATTCGATCCTATGATTGCAGGAATTGCCATGGCAATGAGTTCAGTTTCGGTTGTGATCAATAGTTTGAGATTGAATAGAGTAATGTTATAGCTTTTTTTGTGCCTTATTTCTGAAAACTATTTGGTAAATTTGTGGGTTACAAAAATGAAAATCACCAGAAAAAAATTGAATCCATGAAATGTTTCTTTCTTTTTTTAGTGGCATACTTATTTGCCCATTTTACTATTGCCAGTGAACTTGTATTGATCCCCACAAAAAATATCGATGAAACTAGATATCTCTTCAAAAACCCCTCTCTAACAATTCATTTTTATCGGGATGATTTTGTAATTGCCACACTTGAAGGTCAATCCAAGGAGGGAATCATTACACTTGATCAAAATCCTTGGGAGGAAGGAGTTAGCTACTATTTGGTGTATTTGGATAATTCAGTTGACAAACAAGCTTATATAGCAAATATTGAAACTATTGCTGCAATTCTTCTTGATGCAGGCGATTATTTGATTGTTAGCATTGATGAAAAGGTTCATGGACAGCTACCCCCAGCAAAGAATGACGGTATGGTTAGGATTATGAATACTCGAGCCAGATTACGAGAAGGGGGTATTTCATTCTCTTCCAAAAGATTAGAGGAAGATCCTTTTGTTCAAAGCCTTTTAGATGAGGTAAGCGGTACCAATATAACCTCAGTTGTTCAACATCTTCAAGATTATGTAACACGTGATGCATACAATTCGCAGAGCATAGTGGCACAGCAATGGATTGCTACGCAATTCGAGAATTTAGGTCTAGAAGTGGAAGTAATGGACTTCACAATGCCTTCAGGACCTGCTAGCGATAATGTTATTGCAACTCAAGTGGGCACATTGTATCCTGATCAGTATGTAGTTGTGGGTGGGCATTACGACTCTAGAAGTTACTCAGGTCCAGCTCCAGGCGCCGATGATAATGCTTCAGGAACATCAGCTGTAATGGAAATTGCAAGAATCTTAAGTGAATACGAATTCGACAGGTCAATTATCTACTGTGCTTTTTCAGGTGAAGAGTATGGCCTTTATGGTAGTGCCGCATATGCCAATAGGTGCGCCCAGGAGGGTATGAATATTTTGGGATACTTTAACCTTGATATGATCGGTTACTTACAACCCGGAAACACGATGCTAACCACATTGATCTACCCTCAATCTGCTCAGGAACTTGCCAACTTCTACACAAACATAACCTCCATATACCTTCCTGATTTTGTTGTTGAAACAGGATCATTAACAGGGGGCGATAGTGATCACACTTCGTTCAATAACAATGGTTTTATGGGAATTTTTCCATTTGAGAATGTGAATGCATACAGCCCTTACATTCACACGTCCAACGATTTAATTGGGCCAAGCTACAACAATGAGGATCAGGCGGTTGTGTTCACAAAAGCCTCTTTGGCCTCGGTGGCAACCATGGCAAATAGACTCGCAATACCTCAAAATTTGGTTGCTATTCCCAGCGATGGATTAGTTCATCTGCAGTGGGATCCCATCGTGAATGCAAAATTTTTCAATATATACAGGGATGGCGTTATCATAAACTCATCATCGTATAATGAGTACTACGATGATGATGTGGAGAATGGGACTCTTTATACATATTATGTTACTGCCTTTTATCCTACCAATCAGGAATCAGATCCTTCGGCATCTGTATCGGTTACACCAATGCCACCCATAGCACTTCCTCTTTGTATTGATTTCGAAAATGGCACGCCATACTGGAATCTTGATGAGGCTTGGGGTTTATCCTCTGAAAACTCCTATTCTCCAACACATTCACTAACCGAAAGTCCCACAGGGAACTATTTAAATAATCAGGAATTTTATGCTACTCTTTATCCAATTAATTTGATGGGCTATTCTGATGCCACTCTTTCTTTCTGGACAAAGTATGATATTGAGAGTGGCTGGGATTTTATGTGGCTTGAGATATCTATCGATGGGATAAATTGGATTGAATTAGCCGAGTTTACAGGCACACAAAGTAGCTGGGTACAAAAAAGCTATTCCCTTGAAGATTTTCTCTGGGAGCCATATGTTCTTATTCGCTTTCATTTCTACAGCGATTACACCATCAATAGGGATGGGATGTATATTGATGACTTCTGTATTTCAGTTGAAGGAGGTTTTGAACACCAGAGAGTAATACTCCCTGAAGGATGGACAGGTTTGTCCAGTAATATCATTCCTTATGATCTTCAAGTGGAGAATATTATGGCACCCTTTGCTAACAAGCTGATTATTATCAGAAATTTTGAAGGGGAATACTGGCCTTCCCAAGATGTTAATACCCTCGAATCATGGGATGTGAATTCAGGCTACATGATAAAGAGTTCCCATAACGGTTTGATCGACTTTTATGGAGGTATCATTGAGAATGGAACCATTGAACTCCATGAAGGATGGAATCTAATTCCTGTATTGGCATTTCAGTCAGTTGACGTGGTTAATCTTTTTGAGCCGATAGTAGATAAGATAGAAATTGTAAAAGATGTTGCAAATGTTGGTGTGTACTGGCCTAGCGAAGGGGTTAATACCCTATGCAATTTGCAACCTGGGAAAGCATATTTTGTAAAAGCAAAGGAACCAGCAACAATTTCTTTTGCTAATTCCGATGGGAAATTCCCTTCTTTAAGTATGAATTATAATCGGGAAGAGAGTCCATGGAGCATTGTTATAGCCAAACCCAATACACATGTTTTATCATTTCCCTCTGACGTGATTCAAGAACTTAAGGCAGGAGATTATATTGGAGCTTTCACTCCGAATGAACTTTGTGCTGGTTTCATCCAAATAGAAGACTTAAACGATAACTATGTGTTGGTTGCATATGCAAATGACGATTTGAACGAAGAAATTGATGGTTTCCTTAATGGAGATAATATACTACTGAAATATTACAAATCTTCATTATCAAAGGAATATAACCTTATTGTTGAGTTCGATTCTAATCTAGATAATCAGGGGATTTTTGCCAATGAAGGTTTATCAAAAGTTACTTCTTTAACCATTGATTATACCGATGTAATTTCAGATACACAATCGTTTTTAAGAGTATTCCCAAATCCAGCTAAAGATTTGATCAACATTGAATTAAATACCACTCAGCCAGTTCAGCTTGAGATCATTAACCAGTTAGGACAGTTTATCGTATCAACAACCATTGAAAGAAATACCCAAATCAATACATCTCATTGGCCAAGAGGTATTTATGTTTTAAAAGTGTTGAGTGGTAATAAGGTAGAATCAAGGAGAGTGGTTATTCAATAAGCATTTTTTGAAGCTGCAAGGAGTTCTTGATAGTAGTGTTTGACAATGTGCCTAAACCAGTAGGTGAATTCCTCTGGGTGTAGTTCAATTTCCTTTTTAATGCTTGGTAAGTCTATCAACTTATAATTGGCAACCTCCTTCGGATTAGGTTTTGGTTCTTGGTTAAAGAATCCAACGTAAATATGATCAATTTCATTCTCGATAAGGCCGTTATCGAATTCAACTCTATAGTGAAAGGTTTTTAGATGCTTTAGAGGAACACTAAAACCCATTTCCTCTTTAAGCCTAGAATAAGCCGCTTCTTCCATTACCATACCCTTGGGCAAATGGCTACAGCATGTATTAGTCCATAGGCCAGGAGTGTGGTATTTGCTAAAAGACCTTTGCTGAAGAAAAAGATTACCCTCTAGATTAAAAATGAAAATTGAAAAGGCTCGGTGTAGCAACCCTTTGGCATGAACAGATTCCTTATCGGAAAATCCGATTATCTCATCATTCAAGTTCACTTCAGCTATCAGATTACTCATAGGGATACAATTATCAAGTTGTTTTGAGTAAACAAAGGTATCTTAAAAAAGTTTATTCATTCTAACCTTTGGAACTACAGTATTTAATGAATTATTTGTAGATCACATCTATAGAGTGAAATAGAGTTAAAAAATATAATCTCTTCAAATAATTGATCCAAAATATAGTTATTAACAATTAAGTGTTAATAATATGTGATTCAATTCGTAAAGTTTTCAAGCCTTTATGTGTATTTTTACAAGAATTTCAAGTTGTGAACTATGTTGAGATACTTTATTAATGTAGTTGTTATCTGTATCATTGGTTTTATACCCAAATTGCTTGTTGGTCAGCAATCTGTTTACCATACCCATGCCGATAAACACTTTAGGAAGGGGGTTGAACTACTCGAAAAGGCAAATTATGTTGCCGCACAGCAGCATTTCAAAAAAGTACAACAAACCGTAAGCCCTCAGGAATTACAACTCTCTGGAGAGGCAGAATTTTATATTGCCATTTGTGCCATAGAGTTGTTCAATGATGATGCCGAGTACCTTATCAGGTCGTTCATCAACAACTATCCCGATAACCAAAAAGTAAATCAGGCCTTCTTTGAGTTAGGTAAGTTGAGATACCGAGAGAAGAAATATAGGGATGCCATTTATTGGTTAAAACAGGCTGATAGGAACGCATTAGACCTGGAGCATAAAGCAGAATTATTATTCAAGTTGGGTTATAGCCATTTTGTACTCGATGAGTTTGAGGCTGCTGGACGTTGCTTTTTCGAAATAAAGGATATACAGAATAAGTATTCTGGTCCAGCAACTTATTACTACTCACATATAGCATATGATCAAAAGAATTATGCTACAGCCCTTCGTGGTTTCGAGAAGCTTAGCACCGACGAAACCTTTTCACCATTAGTACCCTATTATATTTCTCAGATTTACTACTTTCAGAGACAGTACGATAAAGTTATTGAGTATGCTCCGCCATTTCTCGAATCAGCATCAGCCAGGCGTACTCCTGAAATTGCTCGTTTAATCGGAGAATCGTACTATAGGTTAAGACAGTACGAGAATGCAGTTCCCTACATCGAAAAGTATTTAGAATCAGCAACTTCTCTTTCCCGCGAGGATAACTATCTGGTGGGTTTTGTATACTATCGCAATAATAATTATCAGGAAGCATTGAAATATCTCGAAAGAGTTCCAACTGAAGAAGACGAGTTAAGCCAGAACTCTTACTATCATCTAGCCGATTGCTATCTTAAGCTTGAGCAAAAGAGCAAGGCAAGGCAAGCATTTGCCTTAGCCTCGAAGGCAGATTTTGACATGAATATTAAGGAAGATGCACTTTTCAACTTTGCCAAGATTACATACGAAACTCTTTATAACCCTTTCAATGAAGCCATAGAGGCATTCCAAAAATACATCGAGCTGTTCCCGAATAGCCCTAGAGTTGATGAGGCATACAATTACCTGATGCTGGCATTCTCAAGCACCAAAAACTACAACGATGCCCTACAATCGCTCGACAAGATTAAGCAAAAAGATGCCACAGTTCGCAGTGCTTATCAGAGGGTTGCGTTCTTTCGTGGGTTGGAACTTTTTCAGAATTTGAATTTTCCGGAAGCAGCCGAGAAGTTCACCTTATCGCTTGAATATCCAGAGTTTAACCAGACATACTATGCCCTTGGACTATACTGGCGTGGTGAATCATTCTATCGTCAGGAGCTCTTTCAAAAGGCTGCAAATGATTACAATGAATTCCTTGTATCGCCCGGAGCATTTAACCTCCCAGAGTATCAAATGGCTCACTATAACCTAGGTTATAGTAATTTTAAATTGAAGAATTACGAGGATGCAGTGGTTTGGTTTAGAAAATATACAACTGCAAGCAAGGATAGAAAAGATCAACTGCTTGGCGATGCATTTAATCGTATTGGTGACTCATACTTTATCCAAAGGCGCTACTGGGTTGCACTCGATTACTATGAACATGCCATTAATACCAATACCATTGATGTTGACTATGCTATACTTCAGCGTGGACTCGCATTTGGATTGGTAGAACGACCACAAAAAAAGATAGAATCTTTGCTCTCTCTTATTCAGGATTACCCCCAGTCTAATTTCATGGATGATGCCCTGTTTGAACTTGCTGAAACATACCTATCCCTAAACCAAACCGATGATGCTATTAAGTACTATGGCATGCTCGAAAAGGACTTTCCTGGTAGTTCATATTTCGTTAAAGCCATTGTGCAGCTGGGAATAGCTGCCTATAATAGGAATGATTCAGAAAATGCCATGCGATACTACAAGAGGGTGATTGAGGAGTTTCCCGGTTCTCCTGAAGCTAAGAATGCATTGGTTGGACTAAGGAATATTTATGTAGATATGGGCGATGTGGACACATATTTTGCTTACGCTGGTTCTCTTGGTAGCTTGGGTAATGTGTCCATGGCCGAAAGGGATTCTCTTTCCTATACTGCCTCCGAAAAATTGTATATGAGTGGCGATTGCCAAAGAGCTCTACAAACACTCAGCAAATATTTGGAAGAGTTTCCTAAGGGTAACTTCGTACTAAATGCTCACTACTACATGGGCGATTGTTATCAGCAATCAGGACAATACGATCAGGCTCTGGAATCATTTACCAATGTTTTACAAAGGCAAAAGAATCTATTCACTGAACAAACCCTATTGGCAACCTCCGGAATTTATATGCAGCAGCAGAAATATGCTGAAGCATTCGAGATTTTTGATATACTAGAGTCTTCGGCTGATCTTAAATCGAATCTCCTTGAAGCAAGAATAGGAAAGTTAAGGGCTGCAGAAAAGCTTAACCGTTATCAAGAAGTTGTGGAAGCAGCTGCTAAAGTGCTTATTACAGATAAATTGCCAAGTGAGATAGAATTAGAAGCACGATATAAGAAGGCCATGGCCTTGCTCGCTCTCAATAGGAACAGCGATGCTTTTGACGAGTTTGCGAGGGTATCACTAAACCTAAGGACTATAGAAGGTGCAGAAGCGAAGTACATGATGGTAAAAATCTATTTTGACAAGGGTGAGTTGGATAAAGCAGAAAGAGAGGTGTTTAACTTTGCAGAGCTTAATACTCCTCACCAGTATTGGTTGGCAAAGAGTTTTATTCTTCTAGCTGATGTTTATGCTCAGCAGGATGATTTTTTTCAGGCAAAAGCCACCCTGCAAAGTGTTCTCGATGGTTATGCAAAGTCCAATGATGGAATAGTTGATTTAGCCTCTGATAAGCTTTCCGAGCTTATCAAGACAGAAAAGTTAAAACAGAAAGGAACGGATGCCGATACAATTCACGTTAAATGGACTTTCTAAATACTATTTTAATAAATTAAGTGTAAACTGGTTTTAGTATAATAAAGATGAAAATCAAATTACATAGAATCTCTCTAATAGCAATAGCAATTATATGCTTTTTACTTTCCAATGCTTTTGTTTACAGTCAGGATGATAAGCTTACAAAGGAAGTGCAGGTAGTTCGACCCTACGAACCATCCATTTCCGATGCTTTCAAGATTAATCAGATGCCTCAGGTTGAGGATACCATTAGGATTACCCCAATATTTAGCTATAATTTGGTACTTCGCCCCACAACAATCGATTTTCCAGTTAATCCCATACCCTCTGCACGAATGGTTGCAGAACCTTTAACCAAAGTATATAGAGGATATTTAAAGGCTGGTTTTGGTAATTATTCATCCCCATTGGCTGAAGCCTATTTTAGCAGTTCTCGATCAAAGGATTACTCCTATGGCGTTTTTTTACAGCACAATTCATCATTTGGCAGGGTGAAACTTGATAATGACGAGAAAGTTGATGCACCGCACAGTTTGACTAATGTTTCTGTTTTTGGAAAGAAAATTTTTGAAAAATCAGTATTAGCTGGAGAGGTTGGTTTTAAGCATTTTGGCTATAATTTTTATGGTTACGACACGATTATAGATCCAAATACAACCACAATCAACCAACCTGATCAAATGCAAAGGGCAATCAACATTTCAGGTTTGTTCCATTCAATCCACAGCGATTCTATCCATTTGAACTACAAACTCAGCGCTGGTTTTACAAGCTTTGCCGATAAGTTTAGCATGGAGCAGAATACCTTTAACATCAGTGCTAATGCTGATAAATTCTTTAAAATTGAAAGAGTTGGAGGGGATATTAGTTTTACTCATCACATGTACAGTCCGGAGCTTGATTCTGTTAATAACGCAATATTTAGCTTATCACCCTGGATAGGACTATTTGGTAAAGAATGGAGAGTTAGAGCTGGAGTTAGCTTTACTCTCGATGCCAATAGAACTGGTAGTAATGCATACTTCTATCCTGTGGGACAACTATCTTATGATATTGTAAGTCATTATGTTATTCCTTATGTGCAGTTTAGTGGATACCTTGAGAACAACAGCTACTCAAAAATACTGAGCGAGAATCCTTGGGTTGAACCAGGGCTTAATGTTTGGAATACTAATCATAAGTACATTATGTTGGGGGGAGTAAAGGGTAACTTTAGTCCACGTATAGCCTATAACGTTTGTGCTAGTTTTTCTCTTGTGGATAGCATGTATTTCTATGTAAACAAATTTGAAGTAGGCGAAAGTTATCTTGAGAATAGATTTGGCGTTGTTTACGATAATATTCAGCATAAGCGTTTTATGGGTGAACTAACCATAGCGCCTACCAGTAAAATAAAGTTGTTTTTTCAAGCAGAGTTTAATGCATATACAATGCAGGATTTAGAAAAACCATGGCATAAACCCGATTATATAGGTAGAGCGATTGCCAGCTATAATATTCAAGACAAGATTTTATTGAGCGCTGCTTTTTATGCCGAAGGCAAAAGATATATTCAAACTGCGAACAACTCATTTGTCGAAATCGATGGGTTAATGGATCTAAACCTTAGCGCAGAATATCGATATAATAGCAGAGTATCTGCATTTCTCGATTTGAATAATATAACAGGAAACCGTTATCATGTTTGGTATCTTTACCCTGTTCAGCAGTTTAACATGAGATTGGGACTTACCTACGCATTTTAAGTTAGAATAGATAACCCTGTTTAAAAATACAGTTAACTATTAGTAACCATCAATTGGACATTGACTTGATTTTACGCCATTTTCAGTTTATTTTTTATCCAACAACAAGTCCTGAAATAATTATTACCATAATATATTTAAATATCACATAATCAATAGATTAAAATTGATATAAATCATCAAAAAAGTGATTAAAAACTATTAGAAAGAGGATAATTTTTTGTATCTTTGAAAGTATTTTTTACAACAACATAAAGCATTGATAATCAATCGTTAGATAATTGATGAATTGTTAAATTTTTATTTTTTTTTGTAAATTTTTTTTATGCAAAGCGATCAAGAAAAAAACGTTGAAATTATTCCAGCACATGGGGGAAACCAGTATTCAGCAGAGAGCATTCAGGTACTTGAAGGATTGGAGGCTGTACGTCTTCGTCCAGCTATGTATATTGGTGATACTGGAGTAAAAGGTTTGCATCATCTTGTATACGAGGTAGTAGATAACTCTATTGATGAAGCTTTAGTCGGATATTGCACCAAAATAGATGTAATTATCAATGAGGATGGTTCTGTTACTGTAATCGACGACGGAAGAGGTATCCCTGTTGACTATCATGAAAAGGAGAAGCGCTCCGCATTGGAGGTGGTTATGACCGTTCTTCATGCCGGTGGAAAGTTCGACAAAGGATCTTATAAGGTTTCAGGTGGGTTGCATGGTGTTGGGGTATCGTGTGTAAATGCTCTTTCAATTAATCTTATTGCCGAGGTGTATCGCGATGGGAAAATTTGGAGGCAGGAGTACACCCGTGGGAAGCCCCAAACTGATATTCAAAATGTTGGAACAACAGATCTCACCGGAACAAAGATCACCTTTAAACCCGACCCAGTTATTTTTAACCAAACCACCGATTATAACTTTGAAATTCTTGCATCAAGATTGAGAGAGTTGGCATACTTGAACAAGGCCATTAGGCTTTCAATTACGGATAAACGAGAAATGGAAGAGAATGGTAATGGGGGTAAGTTTCGGTACGAAGAATTTTACTCTGAAGAAGGTCTTAAAGAGTTTGTAACCTTCCTTGATGCCAACCGTGAATCACTTATTGAATCAACAATATACATTGAATCAGATAAGAATGAAGTACCCGTAGAGGTTGCCATGCAATACAACACTTCTTTCTCTGAGAACATCCATTCATATGTAAATAATATTAATACCATCGAAGGTGGAACTCACTTAACAGGATTCCGAAGAGGACTTACGCGTACCCTAAAAAAGTATGCCGACGATTCAGGAATGCTTTCCAAGCTAAAGTTTGATATTTCAGGTGATGACTTCCGTGAGGGGCTAACCGCCATTATTTCAGTAAAAGTTCAGGAGCCGCAGTTTGAGGGTCAAACAAAAACCAAATTGGGCAATTCAGATGTTAGTCTGGCCGTGGATCAGGCTGTGAGCGAAGCTCTTGCAAACTATCTTGAGGAAAATCCAAAGGATGCACGGACAATCGTTCAAAAGGTTATACTAGCAGCACAGGCACGTCATGCAGCCCGTAAAGCAAGGGAACTTGTGCAACGCAAAACAGTACTTTCAGGATCAGGTTTACCCGGAAAACTTTCCGATTGTTCCGAAAAGGATCCCAGTTTAACAGAAGTTTTCCTTGTAGAGGGAGATTCTGCAGGTGGAACCGCAAAACAAGGGCGCGATAGAAGTTTTCAGGCAATTCTTCCTTTAAGGGGTAAGATTCTGAATGTTGAGAAAGCTATGCAGCATAAGATATTTGAGAATGAAGAGATTAAAAATATCTTTACAGCTCTTGGTGTTACTATTGGTACCGATGAAGACAGCAAGGCACTAAACCTTACTAAACTTAGGTATTACAAGGTTATTATCATGACAGATGCCGACGTGGATGGAAGCCATATTGCAACGTTAATTATGACCTTCTTTTTCCGTTACATGAACGATTTAATTAATGAGGGACACCTTTATATTGCAACACCTCCTTTATATCTTATTAAAAAGGGGAAAGAGGAGCGTTACTGTTGGAGTGAAGAACAGAGAAATCAAGCAGTTGAGGAATTAGGAAAAGGACGCGATGGATCAGTTCACATTCAGAGGTATAAAGGTTTGGGTGAGATGAATGCAGAGCAATTGTGGGATACTACCATGAACCCTCAAACACGTATGTTGCGTCAGGTTGCCATTGCGAGTGCCGCTGAAGCTGATAGGATTTTTTCAATGCTAATGGGCGATGAAGTTCCTCCTCGCCGTGAGTTTATTGAGAAACATGCCAAGTACGCAAATATTGATATCTAACTATTGGACTTGTAGTTCAGTAACTCTTAAAAACGTAACAGAAAAACTTATTATCAGGTAAGAAGGTTCCTATCGGTTAATGATAACAGGAAGGTCTTTGATTTTCATTTCTTTGGTTATTGTACCTTCTTCGTTGAATAGCCATGAGGGTCCCCACTGAGCACCTAATCTGAATAATACCCTTCCGGCAATGTTTCCGTTGGGGTAAAAAACTGTCCAAAAACCTTCTGCTTTTCCATTATTATATTTTCCGCAAAGGTTTAAGAAGCCCTCTTCGGAAAAATAGGTCCAAAAGCCATGTGACTTTCCGTTTAGGTAAGCACCAATTTGTTTGGGTTTACCATTGGGATGGTAAACAAACCATAAGCCTTGAAAGAGCCCCTTTTCAAAATGCCCTTTCGTATAAATAAGGCCATTTGAATGGAAACTTTTCCATTCTCCACTTCGCTGTCCATTACTGTACTCACCTTTTTCGGCAAGTTGTCCATTGGGGTAGTATTCAATATAATCCCCCTCAAGGGTATTGTTAACGTAATGGGAAACATTCATCAGGTTTCCATTTCCATGATAACCAATTACCTTGCCATTAAGAATTCCATTTTGGTAGAATGCTTTACGCTGTAAAACCCCGTTTTTGTAATAGGTGTAAAGAGAATCGTGATATTCTCCCCTTTTTTTGAATCCTTTATAGTTTATTTCACCTGAATTATAGTATGATTCCCAAGGGCCATTTAATGTATCGTTTACATAGTTGGCAGAGAGTATTCTTTTTCCTTCAATTGAAAATACCTCTGATAGACCATTTAACAAATTGTTTTTATATGAACTTTTTGAATCGACATCCCCATTAGGGTGATAAGTTGTAAGAATACCTTCTAGTTTATCCTTTTTATATGTTCCTACTTGGTAAAGCGAACCATCCTCATTCCATATTTGGAAGTTACCATTCTTTTCTCCTTGATGGTATTTGTACATACTTTTTCTAAGCCCATTTCTGTAAAAGTTTATCCATATGCTATCGGGAAGGTTATCAATATATATACCTTCTTGCATTATCTTTCCCTCTGGGTAGTAAAAGCTGTATGCTCCCTTTCTGATACTATCTCCATTCTCAACAACTACCATGTATTTCTCTTGCAATGTTCCATCAGGGTAATACTTCTCAATAAAAACAATGGTTTGAGTAAAAGAAGAAAACCCTATTATTGAAAATAGGGTGCTAATAATAAAAGTTTTAAAAGGGGATTGTATCATTATGGAGTTTGAAATATTGATTATGTATATCTTTTCTCTAATGCTATTACTAAATCCTTACCTCAAAACCCGTAACCCGCTTTATTTCACATCAATAACAATTTGTGCTCCCTCTAGAGCAAAGCGAGGACCATAATCTACAATCACCGCAACAGCATATTGACCAGGGGTCAAGTCTTCGGTGGGTAGTTCAAGCTCCACGGTTCTACTCATTTTGGGGAAAGTTTCCACCTCGAATGATGGGTATTGTTTTTCCTCAGAGGTTTGAATATTCGATGCAATAAGATGTACTTTACACATTGAAACTTTATCACCCAAGTTGTCTATTGTTGCTGAAAAGGTTCTATTAACATCTTCATCTCCAGTTGTTTCTTTGAGACTGGTGACCTTTATTGAATGATTTGTATTGGAACTAGGCGATTGGTAAACAGTGACTCCTATTCGTCCACTAACCATAACTCCAGCACCTAAAGCTTTATCTACACTCCAGCTGGTTTGTTCTTTGGTTGGTTGAATATAAAGGATACACCAAGCTGCTCCGTACTCATCACCAGGAACCAGCATGGTTACCTGAATCGGAATTTGATCGCCAGGATTAATCTCAAAGAAACTAGGGTTAATATTTAACCAATTAGCAGCAGAACGACGAGTGGTACTTGGAGGCATTACCTGCCTTTTACCATCACTCGTAGGAATGAAATCAGATATAATTACCATAAATGTCGCTTTTTGATTGCTATGGTTCTTAACATTGATGGTTTTGGTCTGATTTTCACCTGGTTCAACATTGAAATCCAGCCTAACAGGGGCTACCTCAAAATCCTGTGCAAAGGTAAACCCATTTAAAGTTATCAAGAGAACAGCTATTAATTTTCCAATTGGTTTCATAGGATGTAATAAAATAAGTTAGCCAACTAAACAACAAATATAGTGCAAATTTGTTTTCTTTAACATTTTCTGCTTAAAAGTAAGTTGTTATACGGCCAAAATTAAGAATTGATTCTTTTAAACCAAATATTATTTTTTCTTTGTACTATGTAAATTCTACTATTTAAAAAAAGTTTAAATAATAACTTTAAACGTTTCTAGAATTGATTGCAAACGTTTTCTATCATATATTTTTCAATTTTTATCAAAGAATTTTTATAACATGGTTATAGTTTAAATAAGGTTTTACTAACTTTGGTATTATATCTTATAATTTTTTTTTGCTTTTTTCATAAAATGACTTCACAATAATGCAACATAGTAATTACTTGATCAATAGAATTATTAACATAATATCCATTTTACTTTTATCCTGTTTTTTTGCTATAGGACAGCAAATTACCATTCTTCCAAAGGATAAGCAGGATGATGTTGATAGATACCTTGAATTGGTTGAAAGGTATAAACAAGCCGGGAATTTGCAACAGGCTATATACTATTTAAATCGCGTTGCATTTACCTATTGGGAAAACCAAGGGTTACGTGAGGCTGTTACCTATTTTCTTGAATCAGTTCCACTAAACGAAAAAATGGGGAATTTATCTGATGTAAAGGCTATTTACAGTAATATTGGACTTATCTATACTGATCTAGAACGCTTTGATCTTGCTCTAGATTATTTCTATAAAAGTTTAGAATACAGAAGAAAAATTAACGATAAGGCAGAAATCGCAGCAGGTCTTATAGATGTGGCATTTATTCATGGTGCTTTACGTCAGCACGAAAGGGCAATTCCATTGTTAGAAGAGGCATTGGAATTATCCAGAAGTTTGGGAAACAACAGGTTATCCCTTAATTGTTATAGTTTACTTAGTTTTAACTACGACCGTACAGGAAATATTACCAAGGCTCAGGAAATGAACAGGTACTTCACCGAGATAAGCCAGCTTTTGGCAAGACAGGAAGTGGTGGAGGTTTATGAGGAGATAGTGGGTAAGTCTCAAGCACAGGTTGAAAGAGAAAGGATAGAGAGAGTTCGTCAAACACTTGAAATGGAATTACAAAGAATTCGATCGCAGGCTAAAGAAGATTCACTATACTTTATTGTACAAACAAAACAGGACTCACTTGACAGAGCTGAGCAGATTGCCTTGCAGAGGCAGCAGGAAATTGAGCTGCTGGAGACTCAACGGAAAGTACAGGAGCTTGCCCAAAGCGAGCAGGAAGCTCAACTTCGCGCCCAGCAAACAATTATTTACTCAGGTGCTTTAGGTATTAGTTTACTGTTTATATTGTCCTTAGTTGTATATAAGGGTTATCGCGATAAGCGAAAAGCAAACACACTTTTAAGTAAGCAAAATATTGAGATTCAAGAGCAAAAAGATCAAATTCAACGCCAGAATGAGAACATTGGAAAAAGTATTAACTATGCTCAGGGAATTCAAAAAGCCTTATTGCCTTCGCAACGACATTTAGAGGAATATCTACCCGAATCCTTTATTTTCTTTAAACCCCGTGATGTGGTTAGTGGAGATTACTACTGGTTTAAAACTATTCCTGGTGAGAATGGTAAGTTTAACCGTGAAACCGATAAGTTTGCCATATCTGCCATCGACTGTACTGGACACGGTGTACCGGGTGCTTTCCTTTCCATGATAGGCTATAACCTTCTTGATGAGATTATTGATAAGGGAATTCATAAACCCGGAGAAATTCTTCAGGATCTCAATAAGGGCATACGCAAAGCCCTTCGTCAGGAGGAAACTGATAATCGCGATGGTATGGATATGGCACTTTGCGTGTACAATCCCAAAGATAAAACCATTGATTATGCAGGTGCAAAGAATCCATTGGTTTACATCGCCAACGGTGAGGTTGAACGTATTCGTGGTGACAAGGATTCAATTGGCGGAGGAAGCAGTGCTGAACTAAATTTTACAACCCATTCTTTAAAAACTGACGGCAATACATGGGTTTACCTTTTCTCCGATGGTTTTATTGATCAATTTGGAGGCACTGATGGTCGTAAGTTTATGATAAAAAACTTTATCAATCTGCTTCAACATATTCATACTCTTCCTGGTTGCGAACAGCGCGAAATTCTTAAAATCACCTTCAACGAGTGGAAACGTAAGGAGTACCCTCAGGTTGATGATGTACTTGTTATTGGGTTTAAGGTTTAGGTTTAACAGTCTACAGTCTACAGTCTACAGTTATTATTACTTATATTATTTTAGTTTTATTTTTTGAGAAAGTGAGAGAGTGAGAGAGTGGGAGGGTGAGAATATGAGATTGCAAGAGAGTGAACTCAATCAGCCAATCAGCCAATCAATCAACCTGCCTGCCGGCAGCCTGCCTGCGGTAGGCAGGGCAGGTCAATCAATCAATCACTTACATAGTTATAAAATGATTGGAAAGTACTTGTTAATAAGTAGTTAATTTGATTTTTATAGTTTTAAGTTAATCCGATAAAAATTGATACTTGAAACTTGTCCATTAATCCTACTTTTAAGTTTATTCCTCAATTAATAGTGCTTTTAACATAAAAAAATAGTTAAAACCCTTGCAAACTCATTTTTTTAGTATAATTTTACGTAACAATTGCTAAATTAATTTTAAAAATAAGCAAATTACTAACTTAAAAAATAGACCTATGAGAAAATTAGTACTTGGAGCAGCCTTGCTGCTTTTTGCCCAATTTGGGTTTGGACAGGCAATATCCGATCAGGCTGTTATACCTGTATCAGTAACATTAAACTCAATCCTTCGCCTTACAATCATTTCAGGTGGAAATATTCAGTTTGTTGTTAACACAATTGAAGACTATGATTCTGGTATTTCTAATAGTGATAGGTATACCACTACTTTCAGCGTAGCATCATCACGAGATTTTGATGTACTGCTTAACGCAGAGACAGCTAATTTAATAGGAACGGATGATGTAGCAAATCTTATGCCCGTTGATAATATTGGCTTTGTTTGTCCTATAGTGGCAGGCGGTGGAACATTTAATCACACATCTGTTGAGCCCCTTGACGTGGGACAGGCTACCATAATTGAAACTAGACCTGCAGGTGGAAGTGTGGCTAATGAGTTTGAAATACAATGGGAACTTGCAACTGCAGCATTAATACTTGTTAACACAACACAAGAAACTTTACTTGAACAGAGTTTAAACCCTGACAACTACGTGGTTAATACATTTATTGTTGTTGACCCTAATTAGAAATTAACAGTATTGGTTAATCATCCTGGAGCCAGACGGTTAATTTCGTTTGGCTTCAGTTTATTTGAATTCACATAACTTTAACGATGAAGATTAAAAGGACATTAAATTATCTATTTAAATTTTTAGTAGTTGTTTTAATGCTCTTTTTATCTAAAGTTTCGAATGCTCAGACTTATGCTAGGGTAAGAGTATTATCAGGCGGAGCACCTATATTTATTTTTAACTCGTTGGGGAAATACAATGATGGCATAACTCTTAGCAATTGGACCAAGTTGAGGTTGGAACTTAATGAGGATATTGCTGGGCATACTGGATGGGAACTTGGGGTTATGGCCAGAACCACAACAATAGAATCGGACGGAACAGCATCTTTGGACCTAGATGTGATCAATATAATTTTTCAATCACTTGACGCAGCAAATAATGCTACTGTTGATACTGGTGAGGGTAATTCAATACCACTATCATCAGGCCCTGGTCCTTCGGGATATGGCGATGTATTATTAGAGGGAGATATTACAGGATCCGATTTTACAGTGGAAGTAACTCTGTCGTACGAATGTGGAACCGTAAATACATCACAGGCGTTGCTAGGCGAAGTACCTGATTACTACACTGTTGATCTTCTTTTCGTTTTATATTCAGTTCCCTAATGAATATTCTGTAAATGAGTAGATGTATAACCGGATAAAATATACTATTGCCCTTATGGCAATAATTTTATTAATACCTTTCACAGGGTATTCTCAATACTTCATATATTCCGGTGAGCAACCCATTGATCTAGATGTAAAATTTACAAAACATTCCATTGAATCGGCTGCAAAACAAACCTTCTTTAATGTACTTAAAATATCCAACAGAGCAAACCGGAGTGAAACATTTACATTAAATTATACTGTACCAGATGGTTGGAATGTTATAGGAGAAAGCCGAAAAGAGATTACCCTAAATCCGAATGACTCAATCTCCTTACCTGTAATGGTTGCCATTGGCGGTAAGGTTCGTGGTGATATTGGTTATAGTATTATAGCTTCACTTACTGATAGTAGGGGAAATACGGTTAAAAATGAGTATTGTTTCGTAAAGATTCCACGTGAAACAGATCTTTCAGTGCAATTGATTGATAGATCTGCATTTTTAGACCAACGTACGGGAACTGCTTCTGTGTCGATTCGAGTTGACAATAAAGGGAATAGAGATGAGTTGGTGAATTTTTTGTTCGAAGCAGATCCTGAACTATCAGTTGGTCCAACAAGGACCTCAATTTATGCTAACGAAATAGTTCTTCCTCCTTACAGTGATACGATTGTAAGTGTTAATGTCATGCTGAAAGATATAAATACAAATGGTAAGAATATGTATCGATTGAGCATGGTATCTTCTACAATTGATACAACATATAGAGCGTCGGTATGGTTTAGGATGTTAGAGCCTAAGTATAGAAATTACATATCAGAAACCCGAAAGCCTTTAGTTGTTGAGCTAACAGCTCAGGGTTTGCTTCAAGCAGAAAAAATGCCAGGATTTACACTACGAGCACAGGGCATCCTATTACTGCCTGAAAATAAGGATGTTTACTATTTTTATAGAAATTTTAATAGCCAGAAAACAGAAGAATTATATTTATATAATCAGATGTATATTGGAACTCACATAGGAAAATGGCAATTTGAAGTGGGTGATGGTTACAGGGCAATTGAAGCGAATTTATCGGGGAGAGGAGCTTATACATCATATTCAACGAATAAATTTAAAATCGATCTTATAGGAACACAAAATGTTAGGACAAAAATTTACAACCTTGGTTCAAGCCAAAATTACAACTTTAACAATGACTTTTCTATCAACTCAGGGCTTGTATATAATAAGAATGAAAATCTTAATCTTGAATCTAAGTTAGCCTTGCTTGGGAGTAGATTTACTTTAGGTAAGGTCCATCGCTTCTATATTATGGGAGCATACAATATTCTAGATCAACAAATAAATGGCGAACCAACCCATAACGAATTTGGAGGTGAGTTTAGATATAGCTCTAAGCTAAAAAAACTAAACACAACTGTTGGTGCGAAATATGGCAGTAATTTTTACTATGGTAATTACCGTGGGAGACTAAACGTAAAATATCAAACTATATATCCCTTTTCTCCTATAAGAAGGATACAGATTAATGGTTTTGAAAATTGGAACGAAGTTCCAAGATTGGTTCAAGGTGCTTATAGTGTAGATAAATCCACAAAAGTAAGAGATATTGTTGGTCAATACTTTGAATTTTTGAATCCTAGGGTTATGCTAAATGGCGGCATAGGGTACGAGGAGTTTAACTGGAAGGGTATTAGTTCGCTTGTCGAAAGAAGTTATATTCATACTCAGGGATTTAAGGCTTTAGTAGGAGCTAGATTTAAGATAGATGAAAGGAATACATTCTTATCTCCACAGGTTATTTATACAAGATCTAATGTATTGAATTATCCTCAAGAAATTGTTGATTTAGTTCCAAAGGTTGTTGAAAGAGAAAGTTTTTCAAGTCAATATTTCTCATTGAATTTAAGAAGTTTAAAATGGGGATTACTTGCTTCCTATACTTCTGGCCCAAAATCGATGTTTGAGCAGTATACTTATTTCTATAATGCTAGAGCAAATAGACGTTTGAGAATTATGCCATATATTGATACCTATATATTTAAAGACCAAATACAAATTCTTACAAACATTTCTTATTCAAATGATCTTGTTTCTCGGTCAACGTATACAAACATTACATCTCAACTTTATTGGTATTTACCTCAAGATTGGAGAGTAAACCTACTTGCTGCTTATTCTCTTCAAAATAGACTTGATGCTCAAGAAGCTTCTCAATCATACCAAACAATTTATTTGGAGGCTGGTTTAAAAAAAGAGTTTAATTGGTCACATCCACGAATAACCTATCATGATATTAATTTTGTTTTCTTCAAAGATTTTAATGGAAACGGAATTCAGGACCCCAATGAACCCGGGATTAAAAATGTATTAGTTAATCTTCAAAGAGAACTTACACCTGAAATAGGATATATCCCTGGGGATGTAACCTCTATTGACCTACTATCTGATAATTTAGGAATTATACATCTTGAAAAGATTCCAGCAGGTATTTATACCATACAATACAACCCAGTAGGTAGAGATGCTGGTACATTTTCGAAAGCCTATGGAGATTTAGAAATAAACATTAATAAAAGTACAACTCACTATATCCCTTTCGTTGAGAAGAACAAGGTCTTTGGTAAGATTATTCTTAACCGCAGCCGTTTATCTGGATTAGGTAGAATGGACGTTTCAAATGTTCGTATAACTGCTACAGATAGCCAGGGCCGTTCATATACCACGTTAACGGATAAGGATGGAGAATTTACTCTTTTTGCACCGGTTACTGATGAGTATATCTTGAATATCAATAATATTTTCTACGAGAATTTTGATCTACGTCAGAACAACTTTCTGGTTCAGTTCAATGGATACAAGCAGTTTGAGGTAAACTTTGTGTTTGATGAGAAAGTTCGAAGAATCAACTTTGCTGCCACTGATCCCGAACTACAGATGGGGATTCAGCAGGTTCGTCGTACTAACATATCGGGTACAGTTAAGGATGCAAATACTCAGGCACCAGTAAGGGCACGTGTAAACCTCATTAACACGCGTACTAACGCAGTGGTTACATCCACCAATTCAAGTGCCACCAGTGGAGATTACACCCTCAACTTTATGGCAGGAGACAATTATCTGCTTGAAGTACTTGCCGATGACTACTGGTATCTCTCCGAGAATCTAATACTTCAGCAGGTAACCACATTTATGAACATCACCCGTGATGTTATGCTCAGACCTATTTCTGTTGGTTCAAAGCTTCAACTTAACATCCGATTCGATGTGAATAGCGCATTCCTTGCCCCCGAATCGGTAGCTGAGCTGAACCGATTACTGCGTCAGCTTAAGAATAACCCAACTGTAAAACTACAGGTTCAGGGTCATTGCGATGACCTAGAAGCTCTTCAAAGACCTGAAATTGCCCTTGAGCGTGCCAATGCCGTTGTTAAGTATCTAATTGAGAATGGCTACAGTAACCTTGAGGTGAAGAGCCTTGGTAATACCGTACCTGCAGCTAGTAACGATACTGAAGATGGTCGTATCCGCAACCGCAGGGTCGAGGTGGAGGTGTTAAGTAAGTAAGTATTATATTGAATACTTAACTACCCGAATTATCTCGTTCCCTTAAGCGATTCTTTTGATTGATTCCCTCGCCTACAGCTATGGAGCATTGGGTGGTGTTCCCAAAAGTCATAACGATGAGAACAGAGATATGAGATCAAACTTCAATCAACCTGCCTGACAGGTCAATCAGTCAGTCAATCCTAAGTACCCTAGCGTCATTGCGAAGAACTCACCCAAAATTTTTGGGCATAATGTGATGATGACAGAAAAAAACGACCGTCATCCTATGTTTGCAACAAAATATTATTTTCGTTTGGAGTAAACAGACAAGACGAAGGGTAAGGCCAAAGTTAAAGTCCGTCATTGGTCTTCAAAGACAGTTCGCAATGGTAACTTCTTACCC
>Ga0334887_1000449_pt1 | contig 67167 bp, 67 predicted proteins | sample GraSluR1_MG_10_FD_207217 | JGI IMG/M metagenome (GOLD analysis project Ga0334887, IMG submission 207217) | Sludge microbial communities from methane-producing bioreactor in Wageningen University, Netherlands - Granular Sludge_18_07-R1 | ecosystem: Engineered > Bioreactor > Anaerobic >...
TACCAAGTATGATAGAGTTGGTTGGTTGACATGAAAACCTCCTTCGGTAAAGTGGTTGACATCTTTACTTTACCTGGTTTTCCGTGTCAATCAACCGCTTTTCTAAAAAAGTGTCCGGTAGCTAGGTCCGTGATCACGCTCAACGGACTCCCCGCCTGGATTTCCAGGTCGCCTTCGTAGACGATCATTGGGGTTTCGTAAATCGGTTGTTGATCCATGATGTTCCTCCTCAATTATGGTTTATCCATCTTGATTGCGCGCGCCGCCGCCGGGCAAAGATTACCGCCCCGCCGAAGATGAATAGTATCCCAATGGGCGCGAAGCCCCACGCCGCCAACGCGACGACGCGCGCGGCGGTGGGTTTACTCCCCTTGCTGGTATCGAACAGCGTCCACGCGCTAAATGCCGTGACATCCGCCACGGTGACGCAGCCGCCGGTTGGCGCGCTGCCGAACGGACCATCCCACACGCTGCCGTCCCAGCGGAAGGCGCGCAAGTCAGCTTCGTTCAACCCGGCGATTTCCTCTGGCGTGTAGCAGAACGACAGTGTGGCCGTGAACGGGCTATGACTGGCCGTGAGCCACCACGTCGCCATGATCTCGCCGGTATCGTAGAGGCCGCCGGGCGTGATAAGGTGCTTGGTAGCGGTGATCGTCCCCGCGTCGCCGCCGGTGACGGTCACGCGGACGCGCGTTGAGCCGAAGGAGGCTTGCTTACCGGCGGTCATGCCGGACTTTATAACCGTGTCGCTGTCGGCGTGTTGTAGCTCAAACGCGCCGATGTCGCAGGCGAGGTCATTGCGGGGTGCGCCGCGCTGGTCGGTGGAGAGGCAAGACCACCCGGACACGGCATCAATGGCCGGGGAATCAGGCAAGAGCGCAAACGTGGGCGTCTTCCCGCCGTTGTCTGCCAACGGGCCAAGCAGGGGGTCCACGCCGAGGATAGAGTAGTAATGGTCGTCCCCACAGGCAGCCCAGCCGGTGGCCTCGAACAGGCTGGCTACACTGGACACATAGCCGCTGTCCATGCCCTTGCCACAATCGTAACCGCCGCTGCTGTTGGCGACAATTGTCTGTCTCAGTTCCAGATTGCCGCTCTCGTTCCAGACGCCGCCAACGTAACCCGCCGAATTGCCGGAAATGGTGCTGGCTTGCACCACTGTGGCCATGCTGGTGTTGGACGTGGCGTTGTAGAGACCGCCGCCGGTGTTGTAGGGCGCGGCGTTGTTGGCGATGGTGCTATTTTGCACGTTCAGAGAGCTTCCATTGTTGTAGAGACCGCCGCCGCCGTAGCCGTCCGCCAACGTGGTGTGGGTGGTGCGATTATGGGCAAGGGTGCTATCTAGCACCGTCGCCGTCCCGCCGTGGGTATAGAGGCCGCCGCCTTTCGCGGTCGCCGTGTTGCTGACAAAGAGGCTCGCCGCGACCGTCACCGTTCCATCGGCGTTGTAAAGGCCGCCGCCGGCCAGCGCGGAATTGGCAGAGAGGGTGCTCTCGGTCACCTGTAGCGTGCCCGCGTTGTAGATGCCGCCGCCGTCGCCGCCGTCGGCCTGGTTAGCGGAGAAGAGGCTGTTATGGACAAACGCGGCGCCGTAATTATCCATGCCGGCGCCCCCATTGGCGGCCACATTGTTGCTAAACGTGCAATCAGATACCGTCAGGCGGCTGTTGAGGTCGCCGTTGCTGAGGCCCGCACCCTGGGGCGCGTGATTGCCGGTGAACAGGCTATGGGTTACGGTCAACACGCCGAGGTTGGCAATGCCCGCGCCGCTGCTGCTGGCGTAACCGGAGCCGCCGTTTGAAAAAGTGCTGAATTGCACCTGGGCTGCCCCCGCGTTGAACATACCCGCGCCCGCGCCGGCGGCGCCATTGTTCGTAAACGTGCTGCTGATCACGGTCAACACGCCGCTGTCTGCGTTGTAGATGCCGCCGCCGCTGTAGGGCGCGGGCCAGGCCAGGTTGTCATCCAGTGTGCAGTTTGTCACCGTGAGGGCGCCTTGATTGCGAATACCGCCGCCACTGTCTCCATAGACCTCGCCGCGCGCGATGGTCAGGTTGTGCAAGGTCACGGCGACGTCGGCGGCAATGTTAAAGACGCGCGCGGCGTGGTTGCCGCTCACGGTGATAGGGACTGTGCCGCTGATGGTCAGGTTTTGGGCAATTTCAAGCTGCGTGGTCAACGTGATCGTCTGCCCGGCGAGTGTGTCGCTAAAGACGATGGTCGCGCCGGGGTTCGCGGCGGCAATCGCCGCGCGCAAACTGCCCGCGCTGCCGTCATCCAACGTGTTGGTGACGGTGATCGTCTCCGCGCGGGCGGGAACGGATTGCATAAGCAGCAGCGCGCCCAGCGCCAACAGCAGCGCCAGGCTCCAATGCCAGAAGTGCATCTTGCGTAACATGTTCATTTTTGCCCTCCTTCGGTGCTTGAATGTGGATGACCATCAGACAAGACCGGTCAGGTTTTCCGAAACCTGACCGGTCTCTCTATCTACTGTCGTCGCCGCCGCCGGAAACAGGTCGCCGCCCCGCCGAGCGCCAGGCCCCACAGTAAAGTGCGAATCCGTTGCGGAACTAATACGCTTCGCTCTGGGCGAATTTTTTGATGACGAGGGCGGTCACGACGCCCAACGCCAAGATCAGCCCGCCGAGGATGAGAACGTCCACGGCGATGTCGCGCCACGCGCCGCCGCGCAGGCTGAGCGCGATGACAGGCTCGATCATGTAGTACGTCGGGAAAATCTTGGCGATCCACGCGGGAATCTCCGGGAACACGTAGACAAACGCCGGCGCATACAGCAGAATCGCCACGCTCTTCACCATCGTCATCAGCGCGTTCATATCCTTGATCAGCGCGCCGAGAATCAGGCCGATCTCGACGATCATCGCCGCGCTCAAAACCATCACCAGGAGCAGCAGGCCGGGATGCGCGCCGAACGCCCGGTTGAGCGCCAGGACGACAACGCCCATCACCAGGCTCACCAGACCACCCATCAGGCCCTTCGCCACGAAGACTTCGCCCGGCGACGCGGGGGTGACGACGAGCGCCCGCAGCGTCCGCTTTTGCTTCTCCTCGATGAGCGACGACGCCGGAATCATCGCGCCGCCGAAGAACAGGGTGATCATCACGATGAAGGGGAACAGCCGCTCACTCCAGGGGATGTTTTCGCCGTCGCCGAGCGTCGTGGCGACGATGTCGAAGGGCACGTCGCGGCCCGTCAGCGCGACGAGTTGGTTGGTGATCGCCACCGCCAGCACGGTGCGGTGCTTGATGAGGCTTTCGCCCCACACGAACACATCGAGCGTAGTCAAAGTGCCTTGCTTGAGCGCCGCGTCGAAGCCGGACGGCAGCGCCATGCCCATGTCCAACGCGCCGGATTCGACCGCCTGCTTGAGCGCGTCCACCGAGTCGTAGCGCCGCTGGATGAGGTAGGTTTCGGCGTCCAGCGCGGCGACGAGCTGCGATTGGCCGGCATCCACCACACCCAGGCGCGGCTTCCCGGCGAAGAGCGTGCCGAGCAGCAGCGACAGAATCAACGACAGCGCCACCGGCATCACAATGGCGAAGGTGAACATGATGTTCTTGGGGCCGTAGAGAAATTCGCGTTTGAACAACACGCCAATCCGTCTGAGGTTCATGAGAATCTCCTCCTGAGCGCCGTGACGCCGATCCACAAAAACAGGCCGTTGATCCCGGCCAGGATGAGCAGATTGGGCCAAACCTCAGCCCACCCGGCGGCGAAGTTGGCGACGCGGTGAATGGTATCGATCAGATAATACGAGGGCAGCGCCTTGCCCCACGTGGACACCGTCCCCGGAAACAGCACGCCGAACGCCGGAATGGACATAACTACCATCGCCACAATGCCCCAGCCGATGCTCGACATCATATCCCGCGAGACGGAGGCCATGAGAAAGCCGATGCTCGTCGCCATCAGCGCGCCGAGGAGCAGCGCAACGAGCATCAACACCGGCGATTGGCACAGGCCGCCGGTGACGCCCATCACCAGCACCGCCTGGATGAACGTCATGCCGACGCCCATAATACCCTTGCCCACGAACAGGTCGCGCACGTCCATCGGGGTGATGAGCAGCGCGCGCAGCGTGCCGCCCTGCACTTCTTCGGCGATCAGCGTCGCCAGGCCCATCGTCTCCATCACGATGATGATCACCGCGAGCAGCGGGCGCATCCGGTCGCGCGGTGCGATCTGCTGCCCGGCCATATCCGGGCCGAGGGTGATTTCGTTCGCTTCGATGTTCAACGGCTGGCCGCTCAGCGCCAGTGCCATGCCCTTCACCACCGCGACGTACACGTCGCGCACTTCGGGCGGGCTGCCCGCCGCCAGATAGACGTCCACGCGCGGTTTCTGCCCGGCGCGCAGTTGGACCATCAAGTCCGGCGGGAAAACCAACCCGGCCGGCACGTCGCCGTCGAGGATCGCCGCGCGCAAGGCGTCGTCGGACTCGAAAACCTGATATCCCACTTCCTCAGCGTCCAGCAGCTCGAGGACGGCCTCCGGCAGCGCGGCGGAATACACGCCCAATTCCAGCGTCTCATCCACCGCTTTGGGCATGACAAAGTAGATGATGATGTAGAAGACCAGCCCCAGCAGCGTGATATAGGCGAAAAAGCGATTGCGGAAGAACAGCGTCAGGTCTTTGCGGACCAGCGCGCGAACAATGGGCCAGCGGTTCATACCAACCCCCGCCCGGTGATCTGGATGAAGATGTCTTCCAGGCTGGCCTCTTCGCTGTGGACGGTGACCACTTGCTCGCGGCTGAACAATGCCTCCACCGCGCTCGGCGTGTCAGGCGTGTCTAACGTGATTTCGCGGGTTTCCAATCCGCCATCTGGCAAAGCCACCTGCGCCTTGAGCCGGCGCTGGCCGTACTGCTGTTTGAGATTGTGCGGCGTATCCAGCGCCACGATCTTCCCCTGGTTGATGAAGGCCACGCGCCGGCAAAGCCGGTCGGCTTCCAGCATATCGTGGGTGGTGAGGAAGACCGTCACGCCGCGCTGCTGCTCTTCCAGGATGAGCGCGCGGATCGCCTCCGCCGACACGGGATCCAAGCCCTCGGTCGGCTCGTCCAGGAAGAGGATGCGCGGCCGGTTGACCAGGGCGCGCGCGACCATCAACCGCTGCTTCATCCCTTTGGAATACGTCGCCACGCGATCCTTGCCGCGCCCGTCCAGCCCAACCCGTGCGAGCAACGCGTGCGCATCGAAGCCTTTGATGCCGAAGAGTTCCGCGAACAGCGAGAGGTTCTCGATGGCCGTCATCTGCTCGTACAGGTTCGTCGTCTCGAAGCACACGCCGATCTGCGCCTGAATGGCTTGCGTGTGGCGGATGATGTCCAACCCGAGCAACTGCGCGCGCCCGCCCTTCGGCATGAGTTGCCCGGTGAGCATCTTGACGGTGGTGGTCTTCCCCGCGCCGTTAGGACCGAGGAACCCCAGGATTTCGCTCTCGTCCACGGTGAAGTTGATGTGATCCACGGCGGTGAGCGCGCCATAGGTGTAAGTCAGATTTTCTGCGATGATTGCTGCTTGTTGTGTCATAAACGTCTCCTCCAGAAATGAACCGCGAATCTCGCTGATCTACGCGAATTTCTCTTCAAAAATTAGCGAAAATTCGCGCGATTCGCGGTTAAGATTCTCCATTTGGTTAAATTTTGGTCAATTCTGCGAATAGTCAAGCATCGTGGGCAGCCAGAGCGTGAACGTGCTCCCTACGCCAGGTGTACTCTCCACTTCGATGCGCCCACCGTGTGCACTGAGCAAGTCGCGGGCGATGCTCAGGCCCAGTCCCATCCCCTGCGGGAAGCGGCGCCCGGTTGTCCCGCGATAGAACGGTTCGAAGATGCGCGCCTGTTCTTCTGCGGGGATGCCCACACCGGTGTCGCACACGCGAATCCATACATTAGTCGCATTTACGCCCGCGCTGATCGTAACTTCACCGTCTGCCGGCGTGTACTTCACCGCGTTGCTGATGACATTGCCGAACGCCTGCCCGATCCGGTCGGCGTCGAAATTGAGTTCCGGCAAGTCATCGGGGATGTCCGCCTGCCAACGCAGTCCCCTGTGTTGTGCTGCCTCTCGCCAGGGAGCGAGTTCTTGCGCCAACCACGGGCTGAGCGCCACCGGTCTGCACTCCAATTCCAACGGGCCGAGCGTCTGGTCGTAAAGGCGGGTGAGATCGTCAAGGAGACGGCGCATCAACTGCATCTGACCGGTCATGCCGTCTAGCAGTTCCCGGCGCAAGTCCGCGTCCTGCGCCGCGCCGCCGGCCAGCGCCTGCGTGGCTGAAAGTAGCGCGCCCAAAGGTCGCCCCAACTCGTGGACGAGATTCGCCAGCAGGCGTTTACGCGATTTCTCCAACTCGCGCCGCTGGTCGGTGAGCGTGTTGAATGCCCGCAGCAGCATCCGCACTTCGTTTGGCCCTTGTTCGGGGAGTTCGGTCAGTGGGTGACCTTCGGCCATTTGCGAGACGGCCTGCGTCGCGCGGCGCAGCGGTCGCGCCAGTTCCACGGCCAGCAGCCACCCGGCGACGACACCGACCAGCGCCCCACCTGCCAGCACCCACATAATGAGCGTTCGCGTGCGCGGAAAGCGTGCGTAGACGCTGGACAGTGGATCGGTGAGGCGAATGACGCCGATGACCTGGCGCGTCGACCCGATGACGGGCATCAGCACTTCCGCCGCGCCCGTGCCGGGTCGCTCGCCGTAGTCTACCCGCAGCGCCTGCTGGTTGAGCACTGTTTCCCGCAAACCCGGTACGTCCAAAATCTCACCGAGTTGGTCGCGGAAAGCCGTGTCGTTGGTCGCCAGCAGATGCCCATCGGCGCTGAGCATCATCATCCGCGCCGACAGTCGCCCGCCCACCTGTGAGACGAACGCGGCCGCCTGTAACGGGCTGTACCAAATTTGTGGATTCTGTGCAGCGGCTTCAGCGACGAGCGCTGCTTGCAGCTCCAACTCGTTCGACGACCCCGCCAGCAAGACCTGTGTCTCCAACAAATACGTCAGCGCCACCCCGACCAGCGGAATGACGATGATTAACGGTATCACGTGACTTAGAATAAGCCGTGCGCGTAATGAGCGCATAGTTCCTCCATAAAAGAATCAAGAATCAAGAATCGAAAACCATGTTTCATGATTCATGATTCTTGTAGCTTGTATCCTACACCTCGTACAGTGATGATGCGCCGTGGGTGTTTGGGATCGGTTTCCAGTTTTTCGCGCAGCCAGCGGATGTGGACGTAGACCACCTGCGGCTCGCCAACGTATTCCGCACCCCAGACGCGGGCCAGCAGATCATCCACCGAGAGCACGCGCCCGGCTTCCTGCGCGAGCGCCGCCAGCAGATCGAATTCGCGCGGGGCCAGGTCTACGGACCGCCCGCCGATGGTCACGGTATGCGCGGCCTGATCGATCTCCAGATCGCCGACGACGAGCGGGGTGGGTTCGGGGGCGGCGGGCGTGCCTACACCGGCCCGGCGCAGCACAGCCTTGATGCGCGCCAGCAGGACGTCGAAATCGAAGGGCTTGGTGACGTAGTCATCCGCGCCCAATTCCAGGCCAAGCACCTCGTCCAACTCGCGGCGGCGGGCCGTGAGGAAGATCACCGGCACGTTGAGCTGTTGGCGCAGCGCGCGCAGTGCGTCCAGCCCATCCATCCCCGGCAGGCCGATGTCGAGCAACACCAAATCTGGTGGATCGAGGCGCACTTTCGCCAGTGCGTCTTCCGCCGTCCCTGCTGTCTCCGTGCGGAATCCGGCTTGCTCTAGGTTGTACGCCAGACTGCGGCGCAGCAGTGCATCGTCGTCTACGACTAGAATGTGTTTTGCCACAGTTTCCTCCTTGACGAATCAGCGAATGAGCGAATCAGCGAACCGCTCAACCACCTCACTACCTGTTTACGGCGCAATTTCTATCGTGTCACCGCCGTCGCGCAAAGGCAGGCGACCTTGATCCGTGTACAGCCCCACTCGCAAAGTGCAGCCGGGGCACACGCCGCCCGGCACGTTCAGAAAGAAACGGTCGCGCAGCATTGTGCCCGGCGTCCACTGGCCGGTGTGATATGCATCCGCTCCGGCGATGTGGTCGTGCTGTGCGACTAGAACGCCGTCAGGGCCGATCAAATGCACGAACACGAGGTAGGCCGTTGGCAGCGTCCCCGACGTTTCCCACCACAAATCCACTTCCCACGTTTCGCCAGTCTTGATGACCTCGTAACCCGTGAGCCGGATCGGTTCGACGAAGTCCACCCCCAGTGGATGCGGCGGGTGGGCTAACTGATCCAGCGGGCCGCAGGTGGTCAGATCGAACAGGACGACACCGACGTTCGTGAATTTGGCATCCACCGGCAAGCGACGGCACGATTCGACGAGCAGGCTCAACACCAATGCGGTCGGGTCGGCGAGTCTGTCCTGCCAGAGCACCAGCCATAGCCGTTGGGAGGTCGCCGTTTGCTGTTCTAACGTCGCCAGGGCGCGCAAATCCAGCGGGCGCTGGGTGTCTAGCACGCGCGTGTCGAACGGCAGACCGAACAGGTGCGCCGGGCCGTCGTAGTAATAGTCCAGCGTGTGCGCTGCGTACCCGCCGATGACGACAATCGCATCGTCCGGCGTGCTGCGCGCTTCGATGTACCGGGCGACGCCGCGAAAATCCGGGCGCGGATGCCACTCATCCACAATCCCCACCGCCCACGTCCCCTGCGCCTGTCGCGTCAGCGCCGGAACGGTGAGCGCCAACCAGGCTATGAGTAGGATGCAAGAGGCAAGAGGCAGGATTTTGGATTTTGGATTTTGGATTTTGGACTTGCCATTTGCCATTCCACGTTCCCACCCTACCCCCACGCCAACAACGAGTGCGAGGCCAAAGGAGGGGAGCAGGTAGCGTTCACTCCACTTGGCTTTGACGAAGGTAGCTATCAGCAGCAGGGCGACCGGCAGGATCATCGTGATGAGCAGCCATGCCGCGCCATCGCTCCGGCGGGCGCGCCACAGACTGACGAGGGCCGCAACGAGTGCCAGCGCTGCAACGACACCAAATAATGAATTCCACGGTTCTGGGAGATACTGTCCCACCCCGAACACGACCGGAATCCAGCGCAGCGCCTCCATTGGGATCGCCGACACTGCCGTCGCATCCGTTTGCGCGCGCCACACCGCCCACGCCGCAATCGGCAGCGCCGCCACCCCTAGCCACAGGTTCGCTCGCCACCATGGGTGATTTCGGATTTCAGATTTTGGATTTTGGATTTCCGACGCGCTATCTGAAATTCGCCATTTGCCATTCGCTATTCGCCATTTGAAGCTCCCCCACACGAGCACCGCCGCCCACAACAATCCCGCGTACAGATGCGCCGTCATCATCGCTGCGCCGAGGGTGACGTAGACTACGCTGCCCTTGCCACGTTCGACGAGCCGCCAGCTCATCCAGGCGAAGGCGGCGGCGAGGGGGATGACCAGTGCGTACATTCGCACTTCCTGCATGTAATAGACGTAGATCGGCAGGGTGGCGTAAGCCAACGCCGCGCCCCAGCCGCCGTAGCGCCGCCCTTGCACAGCACCACCCAGACGCAGAACCATCGCCGCCGCAATCGTCCCCACTAGCACGGAGAGATAACGCGCCGCGAATTCGCCACTGCCCGCAATCTGAATCCACATCGCCAGCAATAGCCCGTGGAGCGGCAGCGCGTTGTCTTCGCGCAGCAGCCCCGCCGTCCCGGTGACCACGCCCTGCTGCGCGTGGTACAGCACGAACGTCTCATCGTACCATAGCGAAGTCGCCGTCAGCCCCCACACCCGCAGCCCAAACGCGAGCGCGATTAATGCAACAGCAATGGCGTAGTAGCGTCCCAAACCGGATCGTTCCATACCGCCATTATACAGCGAGAAGGCAGGAAGGGGAGAGTCCGCCCAAGGTGACAAGGTCAGAAAATTGACTACAATACAGGTGAGACAAATTTCAGTTGCCAGTTTTCAGTAACGTAGTAAACATGTCCGGTAACGAGTAACGAGTAACCAGGTACCAGTGAGGTGTATGGTGAAACTGAAGACAATGCTGATTCACGGTGGGACGGTAGTGACGCCGGAGACGATGATTGACGCTGACGTGTTGATTCGCGGCGAGCAGATTCAGGCTATCGGCCACGATTTGCCCGCGCCGCGCGGGGCCGAGGTCGTGGATGCGAAGGGGCTGCTGGTGCTGCCGGGCGTCATCGATGCGCACGTGCACATCCAACTGGATACCGGCATCTACGCTTCACCGAGCAACTGGCAGGCGGAGAGCCGCGCGGCAGCTTTCGGCGGCGTGACGACGGTAGTGGACTTCGCCACGCAAATCAAAGGGCAGAGCTTCGCCGAGGCGTTGAACGCGCGCCTGGCGGAGGCCGCGCCTTCCCACATCGACTACGCCTTTCACATGATGGTCACGGACGTCCCGCCGGGCCAGGAGGATATGCTCGGGGACCTGGTCGATCTGGGTATTCAGAGCTTCAAGCTGTACACTACCTATCGCCCCAACTATTACGTCGATGACGCGGCAATCTTGCGCCTGCTCGAAGCGGCGGGTCGTTACGGGCTGACGACGCTTGTCCACTGCGAAAATGACGCGCTGGTGACGGCGCAGACGCAGGCGCTCATCGAAGCGGGGGACACCGGCTGGCGTTACCACGGCGCGGCGCGCCCGGCGTTGGCCGAACAGGAAGCCGCCGCCCGCGTGCTGCTGCTGGCCGAGGCCGCGCGTGCGCCCGTCGTCATCGTGCATAACTCGATTGGGGCGACGACGGCGCTGGTGGCGGCGGCCCGCGCGCGCGGACAGGTCGCCTTCTGTGAGACGTGCCCGCAGTATCTCCTGCTCGACAACACGCTCTACGAAGGGACCGAGCCGTGGCGCTACATCCTGCAACCGCCGCTGCGTGATCCGGGCGAGCGGGAGAAGCTTTGGGCGCTCGTTGCCGAGGGTTTGGTGGATATGATCGTCACCGACCACTGCGATTACACGCGGGCGCAAAAAACCGCCGTCGATGATTTCACCAAAACGCCTGGCGGCCTGCCCGGCTTGGAGACGCTTTTGCCGTTGATGGCGACGAATGGCGTGAGCGATGGCCACCTCGATTGGCCTGACCTTGCGCGTTTGCTTGCGGCCGGCCCGGCGCAGCTTTACAACTTATGGCCGCGCAAGGGCGCGCTGCTTCCCGGTTCCGACGCCGATATCGTGCTGTACGATCCCACACCGACAGACACACTCACCGTCGAGCGGCTACATTCGGCGGCGGGCTACACGCCCTATGAGGGGATGCGCGTGCAGGGGCGCGTCGTGTCCACGCTGCGGCGCGGAACGTTCCTGGTGCGCGACGGTGAATTTGTGGGTGAGGCGAGTCCCGGCGTATATCTGCGGCGCGATCCGTTGTTTTGGGGATAGATGGACATCGTCTACCTGCTCATTGGGTTGCTGATCGGCGTGGTGCTGGCGTATCTGTTGCTCCGTGCACAGGATCAGGGCGAGCGCGGCGACCTACGCGACGAGATTGATGCGACGTATCGCGCCAGGACCGAGGCTGAACGCGCGCGCCTGGTGCAGCACTACGAGGCGCGCATCCATGAGTTAGAGGGTCAGCAAGCGGAGACGGTCGTTTCTGCGCGCCGGCAGGGCGCCGAGCAGAGCCGCGCCGTCCTCAAGGGAAAGATGGCGGAGCAGATGGCCCCGCTGCTGCCGGGGTTCAGCTATTGGCCTGCCGACGCACGCTTCCTCGGCGACCCGGTGGACTATATCGTGTTTAGCGGGTATAGTATGGCTAAGGATGTGGGCGACATGGGTGACGACGTGGAAATCGTCATCCTTGACATCAAGCAAGGCAAGTCTGTGTTGACGGAAGGCCAGCGCAAGATTGCCAAAGCCGTCGAAGCCGGGCGCGTGCGCTTCGAAGTTGTGCGCGTCTTCGCCGATGGCACGGTGCGTTCGTATGCGTGGGGTAAGGGGGATAGGGATTAGTAATCAGTAATTTGGGATTAGGACAGGGATAGTGTTCATTTTCTAATCCCTAATCCCCAATCCCCAATCCCCAATCCCCAATTACCGATTACCAGTTACCAATTCCCTTTCACTTTATCGAGGTGATAGCATGCGTGATATTATCGCGGACGTGAAACGCTGGCAGGAGGCCGGGAAAACGGACTTCGCGCTGGCAACGATTGTGGAGACGCGGGGATCGTCGTTGCGCGAGCCGGGGACGCGGATGGCGATCACTGCCGAGGGCGATGTAGCCGGTTCGGTGAGCAGCGGCTGCGTCGATGGCGACGTCATCGCCGAGATGGAGACGGTGGTGGGCGGGAAGCCGAACGTGCTCCGGCTCAATTTCGGCATCAGCGACGAACAGGCGTGGGGCGCGGGATTGGCGTGCGGCGGCGCAATTGATGTATTGGTCGAGCGGTGGGATCTGCTCCATGAGCAGTTGATGGCGGAAGTTGACGCGCGCCGTCCGGTAGCCTTCGTCTCGCGGATCGATGCGTCCAAGCCGCCGGTTCACTTGTTGCACACTGCCGATGGGGATACCCACGGCACATTGGGTGACCCCGATCTGGATGGTGAGGTTTTGATGGACATCGCGGCGGCATGGCCCGGCCCGTATGCCCAGAAGCACACCTATCCGCAGGGTGAATTTTTCATCGAGGTGATTGCGCCGCCGCCCACGCTTGTTATCTTCGGCGCGACGGACATCGCGGCCCCGTTGGCGGCGTTGGCCCGGGCGCTGGATTTCGAAGTCATCGTGAGCGACGCCCGTCGCGCGTTTTTGCGGGAGGAGCGTTTTCCTGGCGTAGACACGCGCTTTGGATGGCCGCAAGACGTCTTCAAATCGCAGGATTTTGGCGTCAGCCATGCTGTCATCGTCCTCTTTCACGATCCCAAGTTTGATATACCCGCGCTCAAGTTGGCGTTGCGCAGCGACGCTTTTTACATCGGTTTCCTGGGCAGTCGCAAGACGCAGGCCGACCGTCGTGAGACGCTCCTCGAAGCAGGCTTCGAGGAGCAGGATTTGGCTCGCATCTACGGTCCTGTCGGGTTGAACATCGGCGGCAAAGAACCAGGAATGATTGCTCTTTCCATTCTCGCTGAAATTATTGCCGTTCGCCACCACCGCGAAGGCGGTATGATGAGCAAGCGCTAAATTGTGTATTGGACAAGATTGACAGGATATACAAGCTTATCCTGTCAATCCTGTTAATCCGGTTAAAAGCAACAAAGGAGCACAAGATGACGAGCATCAAATTTCCGTCGGACGCATGGATCAAACAGCTCAGTGAGCACCTCAATGCCAGCCCTTCCTATGAACAATCGGCCAGGAATTGGGAAGGGGACTTCGTCTTTATCGTCGAGCCGGATGACGGCCAAACGGAGGCCGCCTACCTTTACCTGGGCCTCTATCACGGCAAAAGCCCCGACGCGATGCAGGTGAGCAGTGTGGACGAAAAAGAAGCCGGTTATGTTATCAGCGCGCCGTTCAGTTCATGGCGCAAGGTCATCGAAGGGAAGCTCGATCCCATTCAGGGAATGATGACCCGGCGACTGAAATTGCAGGGCGATATGAAGATGATCATGCGTTATCCCAAAGCCGCCAAAGAGATCATCGCTTGTACGAAACTGATTCCGACGGATTTCGGCGATTAGCTATTAGCTTTCAGCCGTCAGCGATCAGCTATTTCTCAACGGAGTTAACGGATTGGAACGGATCTTTCTTTATCCGACTAACGACTACCTGACTATCCTGGGAGGGTGACGATGTGGTATTTTGTTTCTCCACAGATTGTCTTTGGCGAGGGGGCGCTGGATGCGCTCGACGATGTGAAGGGGACACGGGCATTGGTCGTTACAGACGACGTGTTGGTCGGCCTGGGTCTCGTGGATACGGTCACGAGACATTTGGACAAAGCCGGCATCGCGTTTCGGGTATTCGACGCCGTGGAGCCCGATCCCAGCACCGAAACGGCCCTCGCGGGTGCGCGTGTGGCGTTGGAGTACGAGCCGGACTGGATCATCGCGGTGGGCGGTGGCTCGGTGATGGATGCGGCCAAGGCGATCTGGGTGCTCTACGAACGCCCTGACCTGGAACCGGCGGACATCAATCCGATGGTGGATTTGAACCTGCGGCGCAAAGCGCGCTTGATCACCATCCCCACCACCAGCGGCACCGGCTCCGAGGTGACGTGGGCCATCGTCCTCACAGACATTGCCGAGCAGCGCAAAATGAGCCTGGGCAACCGCGAGAACACCGCCGATCTCGCCATCGTCGATCCGGCGATGGTGACCGGGATGCCACCCCGTCTGACCGCCGATACCGGCCTGGACGCCCTCACGCACGCCATCGAAGGCTATACCTGTACCTGGCACACCGATCTCACCGACGGTCTGTGCCTCGACGCGACCAAGAAAATCTTCACCTATCTGCCGCGCGCCGTCGCCGATGGCAGCGACACGGAGGCCCGCGAGCGGATGCACAACGCGGCGACTGCTGCCGGGCTAGGCTTCGGCAACTCGCTGGCGTCGATGGCGCACGCGACCGGCCACGCACTCGGCGCAGTGTTCCACATCCCGCACGGGCGCGCGGTCAGCCTGCTCCTGCCGTATACGATCGAGTACATGGCCGCTGAAGCGCCGGAGCGTTTCGCCGAGGTGGCGCGTCTGCTTGGCTGTGGCTGCGACGATGACCCAGAGGCGGCGCGGCGTCTGGCTGCTGAGCTCCGCTATCTCTGTGAAAGCATCGGCAGCCCCACCAGCATTGCTGCACTGGGCATCGACCGCGAGACATTCGTCGCACACATCGACGACCTGATGGAACGCGCGTTCAACGACGCCTCGATGATGACTGCCGCCCGCAGTCCCGACTACGACGAATTACAGCGCCTCTTCGAGTATGCTTACGATGGCAAGCCGATAGATTTCTAAATCATGAATCATGATTCATGATTCGACAGGAGATGATCATGCACGGCTATATGGGTAAAATCTTGCGCGTGGATTTGACGGCGGGGACGGTGTGGGATGAGCCGCTGAACGAGGCCTACGCCCGCGAATTCGTCGGCGGGAGTGGCCTGGCAGCGCGTTATGCCTATGACGTGGTCACAGCGGAGACCGATCCGCTGGGACCGGAAAATCCCCTCATCTTCATGACAGGGCCGATGGGGGGCACGGCGATGCCGTCGGCAGGGCGCTACAGTGTGTGTGCGCTTTCACCGGCCACCGGCTTGTGGGGCGAGGCGAACAGCGGCGGCTTCTTTGGGCCAGAATTACGCTTCGCGGGTTATGATGGCATGATCATCACCGGTAAATCCGACTGCCCAGTCTGGCTATCCATTATTGAAGGCGAAGCGATTTTGTACGATGCCACCGATTTATGGGGACTGGATAGCTACGCGACGCAGCAGTGTGTACGCGGTCTGATGGGCGGAAGTCGCGCGCGCGTGGCCTGCATCGGTCAGGCCGGCGAGAATCTGGCGGTGATGGCGGCGGTGATGAACGATCACGGGCGGGCCGCCGGGCGTACCGGGATGGGTGCGGTGATGGGCGCGAAGAACCTTAAGGCCATCGGCGTGCGCGGCAAGGCGAAGGTACCGGTGGCCGATGCAAAAGCCCTCAATGACCTTTCGAAGGCCATTGTTGGCGGCCTGGAAGACGATATGGCCGCGATGTCTATCCAAATGGCGGGGACCGCCGGCTACGTGGATATGGCGCTGATGTACGGCGATATGCCCATCCGCTACTACCAGCAGGATGCGTGGGACGAGGGCAGCAACCTGTCCGGCATCCTGATGCTCGATGATTTTCAGAATCGCACGCTGGCCTGCTATCGCTGTCCCATCGCTTGCGGGCGGGAAACACGCGCGCCATCCTACGGCGTGGACAAGGTCGATGGCCCCGAATACGAGACGCTCGGCGCGCTCGGCGCGCTGGTGATGGTAGCCGATCAGGAAGCCGTGATCTATGCCGGGCATCTGTGCAACGTGTACGGCCTGGATACCATCAGCGCGGGCGCGACGATTGCGTTGGCTTGTGAGTTGTTCGAGCGTGGGATACTGACGGCGGCAGATACCGGCGGGTTGGACATCCACTATAGTGACGCGGCCATGATGCACCGGTTACTCGGCATGATGGCGAACCGTGAGGGCTTCGGCGCACTGTTGGCCGATGGGAGTTATGCACTGGCGGAGCGGTTTGGCGTGCCGGAGTTGGCGGTCACGGTCAACAAGCTGGAAGTCCCGATGCACGACCCGCGCGCGTTCAGCGGGATGGCGGCGGTGTACGCGCTTTCTCCGCGCGGCGCGTGCCATATGCAAGGGGACATGTACGGTGTGGACACCGGGCAGGGGCCGGCCTACGAATTAGACATTGCACCGGGCGAGCGGTTCGAGTCCTCGGAGGATAAAGGCCGTGTAGCAGCGCGCCAGCAGGCGTGGCGCACGCTGTACAACGCGCTGATTCTGTGCGAATTCCAGAATCCCGGCGTGGAGCGGGTGCTGGCGGCATTCAACGCCATCACCGGCTGGGACCTCGTTGTGGATGATCTGTTGCCACTCGGCAAGCGCATTCTGACGCTCAAACGACTGCTCAACCTGCGGCGCGGTCTCACGCGGGCGGATGAACAGATGCCGGCGCTGCTGCGCCAACCGCTCGATGGCGGCACCGAAGGCAACGTCCCCGATCTGGACGCGCTCCTGGCCGGCGCCTATGCCGAATACGGCTGGAATCTGGAAACCGGCGCGCCAATGTAAAATGGCAAATAGCGAATGGCGAATGACGAACAAGGAGTGGTTCACTCATAACACATTTCTAACTCATAACTCTTGACTCTTAACTCTTAACTCTTGCAACAAGGAGGCTCGCTATGTTGGTCGGTATCTCTCCCTTACTGAGTCCTGATTTGCTTGCGTTGCTCTGCCGGATGGGGCACGGCGATGAAATCGTCCTGGCGGACGCGCACTTTCCCGGTGAGAGTTGTAACGCACGTGTGCTGCGCGCCGATGGGCTGCGCGTCGCCGATTTATTGGACGCGATTTTGCCGTTGTTCGCCTTGGACACCTACGTCGATAGCCCGGTTATGATGATGGCCGCTGTCCCCGGAGATACGCTTGATCCCGCCGTCGAAACCAATTACCGCGCTGCCATCGACCGGCATTGGCCCGAGACGCCGCCCATCGCGCGCCTTGAACGTTTCGCTTTCTACGAACGCACCAAACAGGCATTTGCCGTGGTGATGACGGGTGAGACGGCAAAGTACGGTAACATTATCCTCAAGAAGGGCGTCACGCCGGTAAAGTGAGGGTAAGTGTAGTATAATTTGGTGAGAGGCTAATGGCATGGAACCCAAAGATGTATTAGCGCAGCTCAAGCGAATCCCTTTGTTTCAGGGTCTCACCGACAGCGCCGGTGAAGATGTGCTTGTACGCATGGTTCCTTTCGTCCGTGAGCGGGTTTACGAACCGGGGGACCGGATCATGAGCCAGGAGCATCCACCGGATCGCCTGTGCATCATCCTAGAAGGAAAAGTCCGGCTGACGCGCACGGATGAACTGGGTAATGTGGCCCTGATCGCCGAACATCAGGCCGGCGAAATGTTTGGACGCATGGAATTGACCGTCCAGGAACTTGAGGGTGTGAACGTAGAGGCCGTAGAGAAAACGCGTTTGTTGTATTTGCTTTTTAGAGAACTGGTCAAAATCTATGACCAAAGCGACTATCTGCGAACGCATTTGCCTGGGCCACTGCGACCCGCTCAGGTTGTTGCATATTTGGAAAGAATGCCGCTCTTTCAGAACTTCCGCGCTGAACGTTGGGAGGAAGAGCTGTATCATATCGCACCGTTCGTCCACGATCAGGTCTTTGGAAATGGAGAATGGCTTTTTCGCCAGGGGGAAATTTCTGACCGTTTGAAGATCGTGATCGAAGGCCGCATCCAACTCACCAAAATTGATCCCGATGGCCTCGTCAAAGAAGTTGGCTGGCTGGAAGTCGGCGATGTGGCCGGGGAAACGGGACTGTTGGTCGGCGATTTTCACGACGTGTTGGCCACTGCCGTTGGTCAAGCTCGGATACTCTACCTGCAACGCGATGACTTTACGGCGCTCCTGGAACAACATCCGCGTTGGTGGAACAAGCTCAACGTCTCTGAGGTCGTCGATGCGCGCCGCAAAATTCAGACGTTTGATTGGCTGCGCGATGATGAGTGGACCGTGTTTGTCGTGCAGCGGCATTGGACACGCCTGTTCCGCCAGATTTCGGTGCCGCTGTTTTTCTTTCTCCTGCTCACACCGGTGTTATCTTATCTGGCTTCTCTGCCAGACTCAACCGTAGCCATGGTTGTGGCCATCTTGCTCGCGGTACCGGTATTTGTCTCTATCGGCGTGGTCGTGTGGCAATACTTGAACTGGCGTGATGACTACTTTGTGCTGACGACGCAGCGCGTGGTCCATATCGAACGCGATTGGCCGTTCGACGTCCACTCCGAGGAATGTTCGCTCGACACGATCCAGGATATCTACGAAGTGCGTCCGGGCATGGCGGCCCACATCCTCAATTATGGCAACCTGGTCCTTCAGACCGCCGGTGAGACGGTGGACATCGACATGGATAGCATCCCCCATCCGGCGCGCTGGCGGGCGATGATCTTCGAACAGATTGAGCGCGCGAAAGCCCGCGACTTACTCCGTGCGCGCGGACAAATCCGGGATCTCTTAGCGCGCCGTCTCAAGATCGAGAAAGCGCCTTCCCCGCCGCCCAGTAAAACCTTACCATCCCCACCACCGACGCGACGCCTGTGGATGCTGCTCACGTTTAGCTGGTTGTGGGAATACCTCTTTCCCCCCTCGTGGGTGGAGACCGACGATGGTGGCACGATCATCCTGCGACGTTTTTGGCTTCTTGGCTTGTTACGTTACTTGGAGGTCTTCATACCTATCTTGATTGTCGGCATTGGCGGCGGCTGGCTCTTATCGGGAATTCGTGACGGCGACCCCAGGCGGTTCTTCTCCTGGCTGGTAGCTTGGCTCATTGTGGAAGCTATCCTGCTGGCCGTCTTGCTTTGGTTTGTCGAAGACTGGCGCAACGATTACGTGCAACTCACGCCCAGCCATATCATTTTGGTAAAACAAAAACCGTTGTTGCTGCGCGAAGAGCGGCGTGAAGCGCGCCTGGATCGTATCCAAAACCTGAGTTTCCAGGTGCCAGGGTTCTGGGGACAGGTACTCAAGTTTGGTCACATACAATTTGAGACGGCGGGTCGAGAGGGGGGATTTGAGTTAAAATGGGTACGTTATCCGGCGAGAATCCGCTCCTTGATCTCTGACCGCCAGTATGCATATAACCAACGCCAACGCCAATTCGAGGCGACACGCCGCCAAGACGAATTGCTGAGCTGGTTTGCCACCTACGACAATCTACGCAGAGAAGGATACTAGCCAGATGTGGTAAAATAGTTTGACTGGGAGGATATATGGCATTACGGGAAATCATTACTGTGGGAGACCCACGTTTACGCAGGCGTTCGCGCCCGGTGCAAAAAGTCACACCGGAGATCCGCACGTTGATCGACGATATGATCGAAACGATGGACGCGGCAAACGGCGTGGGGCTGGCAGCGGTGCAAGTCGGTGAAATGGTGCGGGCGATTGTCATTGAGACGCCTGAAGACGAAGACGATCCCACCAGCGGCAAGCTCTTCGTCGTACTCAATCCGGAAATCGTCAAGACCGGCAAAGAGACGGAAGTCGGCGTGGAAGGCTGCCTTTCCGTTCCCGGGTACGCAGGTGAAGTTGAGCGCGCCACGGAGATCGCCGTGCGTGGGATGGACCGGAACGGCAAACCATTTCGCTTTCGCCCGCGCGGCTACTTGGCGCGCGTCTTCCAGCACGAAATTGACCACTGCAACGGCGTGCTGTACACGGACCGCCTGGTGGCCCCGGATCGTATCTGGGAAGTGAAGCCCGGCGAGGAAGAACAGGCCGAAGCGGAAGACGCGCACGCGCGCGCGGCAGCACAGGCTGTTTGATGAAGGAAGCTCTTACCACGAACCCTCACGAATTTGCACGAATATGATCCTTTCGTGAAAGTTTGTGTTGGGCCGTGGCTTATTTTTTGGAGGAGGTTACTGTGATAACGGAACAACAAGTGATGGACGCGCTGCGCCAGGTGATGGACCCCGAACTGCGGCGCAATATCGTCGATTTAGGCATGGTGCGCCAGGTGCGCATTCGGGGCAAGCGCATCAAAGTGACGATTGCACTGACGGTGGCGACCTGCCCGTTGCAGGACAGTATCGCAGCAGACGCGGCGAAAGCGGTGGACAGCCTGGCCGAAGGGCTGGACGTGGAAATCGCCCTGACCGCGATGAACGAAGAAGAGAAAGCGCGCTTGCGCGAGGTGCTACAATCTTCCCGCCAGCAGCAGCCTAACTTCCCCGCCGGGAATCTCAACCGCGTCAAAACCGTGATCGCCGTGATGAGTGGTAAAGGCGGGGTGGGGAAGTCCACAGTGGCAGCGATGATCGCCGTGGGGCTGCGGCAAAAGGGTTTGCGCGTTGGCGTGCTCGACGCCGACATCACCGGGCCGAGCATCCCCAAACTGTTCGGCGTCCACGAAGCCCCGGCGACGTCACCGTTGGGCATTATGCCGCCGCAGACATCGGGCGGCATCAAGCTGATGTCGATCAACCTGATGTTGCAAAACGAAGCCGACGCCGTCATCTGGCGCGGCCCGATGATCGCCAGCGCGATCAACCAGTTCTGGAGCGACGTCTTTTGGGGTGATCTGGATGTGCTGGTGGTCGATATGCCGCCCGGTACCTCCGACGCGGCGTTGACCGTGATGCAGGGCCTGCCGGTTACTGGTATCGTGCTGGTCACGTCGCCGCAGGATTTGGCGGAGATGGTCGTCCGCAAGGCGGCGAACATGGCCGGGCATCTGAACATCCCCCTCATCGGCGTGGTGGAGAACATGAGCTACGTCACTTGCCCGAAGTGCGGTGAGCGTTTCGAGTTGTTCGGCAAGGGTAATTCTGAGGAGATGGCGAATGCCTTTGAAACGCGCTTCCTGGGCAAGCTGGGCATTGATCCCGAGATGGCGCGTCTCGGCGACGCCGGGCAGATTGAGGCTTATGTTAATGACGAATTCGACCCGCTCGTTGGCATAGTCGGCGACGTTATTGCTGCTGCGCCTGATCCGCATACACACTAGAAGTAGACGGTAGACCGTAGACGGTAGACAGGGGGGGCCTGTCTACCGTTTTTTAGTTGATTTTGCGGCACGGTTATGATGACTGTACTCAGGTTTGCGCCGTTGATGAACGTGTCGCCCTCACCATCTGTCAATGTTCTGTAGGTAAACGTGCAAATGTGTGTTGCTTTATTTCACGCCTCTTACTATAATAGGGGCATAAACCGGTTGGACATTTCTAACATCAAGGAGGTCGGCTTATGTTAAGCTTCATGAAAGACGTCCTGGCTGTCATTATGGGGGGAGGCGCAGGAAACAGACTTTATCCATTGACCAAACTGCGCGCCAAACCTGCCGTTCCGTTGGCGGGCTACTACCGGCTGATCGACATTCCCATCAGCAACTGTATCCACTCCGGCGTGAATCGCATTTACGTGCTCACGCAATACAACTCCGTTTCGTTGCACCGGCACGTCGTGCGCACCTACCAGTTCGATAATTTCTCCGGCGGATGGGTGCGGATTCTGGCTGCGGAACAGACGCCGGTGAGCAAGTCCTGGTATCAGGGGACGGCGGATGCGTTGCGCAAACAGCTCTTCCAACTCCAGGTTCCCAGCCCGCGCGACATCCTGATCCTGGCCGGCGATCACCTCTATCGCATGGATTACGCCGAGTTCGTCCGGTTCCACGGTGTGCACGAAGCTGACATCACCATCGCGGTCAATCCTGTCAAGGCCGAGGATGCGCCGGAGCTGGGCATCTTGCAGGCAGACAAAGAAGGACGTATTCAGGCCTTCCGCGAAAAGCCGCCTTTGGACCAATTGGATGGTCTCGAAAGCCTCGAGGGTGAGAAACCCTATATGGCCTCGATGGGCATCTACGTCTTCCGTACCAAGACCCTGGGCGACCTGTTGCGCAGTGAAACCGGTTCGGATTTTGGGAAGGACATCATCCCGGCGGCGATCGAGAAGGGCCTGCGTGTGTTCGCCTATCCGTTTGAAGGATACTGGGCGGATATCGGTACGATTGGCGCCTTCTACGAGGCAAACCTGGCGCTGACCAGCACAAACCCGCCATTCGACTTCTTCTCGGCGGAATGGCCCATCTACACGCGCCCGCGCTTCCTGCCGGGCAGCCGGATTATCGATTCGAGCCTGATGCGCGTGTGGATTGCGCCCGGCTGCCGGTTGGATCATGCCGCCATTGCGGATAGCGTTATCGGGTTGCGCAGCATCGTCAATGAAGGCGCGCACCTACACCGTGTGGTGATGATGGGTGCGGATGACTTTGAATCGCTGGCGCAGATCGACGAGAACCAGCGCCTTGGCTTGCCCGACATGGGAGTGGGGCGCGGTAGCGTCGTCGAAAATGCTATCCTGGACAAAAACGTGCGCATTGGGCGTAACGTCGTTATCCGCGACCACATGGGCATGCCGGACGAGGAGACCGACAACTACGTGGTGCGCGACGGTATCGTCGTCGTCCCCAAGGGGGCGGTCATACCGGACAATACGGTAATTTGAGATGCTTGTTGACTATCACGTTCACCCCAGTGATGATTTGACGGTCGAGCAGGCCGTCGCATTGGCCGAAAAGCGTGGGATGAAGTTCGGCATCGTCGAGCATCCCGGCGCCGGATCGCTCATCAAAACGGACGCGGACATGCTCGCGTACATCCAACGCCTCAGGGCGTATCCCGTCTTCGTGGGCTTGCAGCCGATGCACATCCATTGGGCGCGGGATTTTTCTGCCGAGGTGATTGCCCAACTGGATTACGTCCTGATGGATGCCGACACCGTTCCCCTCGATGATGGGACCTGGCTCTCGATCTGGCGGCACGATAACTTCATTGAGGATATGAAAGCTTTCATCGAGCGTTACCTCAAGCACATCACCCACATTTTGACGTATGAACCCGTCCACATCTTTGCCCGCCCTACCTATCTTCCCATCAACTTCGCTCGGCACTATGACGAAATCTGGACCGAAGATCGTATGCGCCTGATCATTGACCTGGCGAAAGCCAGAAACATTGCCTTGGAGATTGCCGAAAACGTGCGCGTGCCCAATCTCAAATTCATCCAGATGGCGAAAGCTGCTGGCATCAAATTCACCTTCGGCACCAACGCACGCAACCAGAACGCCGGGAATTTTCATTACTGCTTGGAGATGGCGCACGAAGCAGGATTGACGCAAGAGGATATGTGGGAATTGTCATAAGGGGTGTCTCTGTGGATGATCGAGATACGGAAAGGAGCGGAAATTCTGAAAGTCGCAGCAACAGATGATGTAATAACTGAACTATCAAAGGAGAATGTATATCCATGAATCGTCACGACGTCTATCTACTACAACAAATCAAGGGGTATCCGTGTGTCACCATCACACTACCCACCCACCGCACTTCGCCGGAGAACAAGCAAGACCCCATCCGGCTGAGAAACCTCGTCAAGCAGGCCGCAGACCGTCTGCTGGGTGAATTCACCAAACGCGAGATTGACCCGCTCTTGGCGCGCCTCGAGCGATTGGCCGAAAGCGTCGATTATCGCAATGCATTGGACGGCCTGGTTTTGTTTGTCAACCAGGATATCAGCCGCGCGCTGCACATTCCCTTTTACGTGAAGGAGCGCGTTGTTGTCGATGAAACCTTCTTCACCCGCGATCTGGTCTTCGCACTGAACCGCACGCCGCGCTATTGGACGCTCGCCCTGAGCGAGAAACCCACTCGCCTTTATGAAGGCATCCGCGAAGAGTTGACCGAAATTCAGGAAGAGGGTTTCCCAATGACGCATACTGGGCCGGGTGGAGAACAGGCCTTGCCTGGCGGCGTGGGCGTCCGCAAAGGCGCTTACCGCGATGAGTACCACCGCCAGTTCTTCCGCAAAGTCGATGCCGCGCTCAAACCGTTCATGGCCGACGACCCGCTCCCGCTCGTCGTGGTAGGCGTGGATCGCTTCCTTGCGTTCTTCAACGAAGTGACCGACCACAAGAAGGCGATTCTGACCACTATGACCGGCAGCCACGACAAGACACCGCCCCACGAATTGGGAAAACTCGTTTGGCCGTTGGTGAAAGCTAATCTGAACTCGAAACGCCAACAAGTGCTCGCCGAACTGGAGAAAGCCGTCAGCGAGCGGAAGTTCGCCTCCGCCGTGGAGGAAGTGTGGCGGATGGCGAACGAAGGCCGGGGCAAAACCCTGCTGGTCGAGGAGGGCTTCCACTTTCCCGCGCGCCTGGACGAGACGGGCCGGCACCTCATCCCCGCCGAGGACGTGACCGCACCCGATGTGATCGACGACGTTGTGGATGAGATCATCGAGACCGTGCTGAGCAAACAAGGGGAAGTGGTGTTTGTCGATAACGGGCAGCTCGAAGTCCATCTCCGCATCGCGCTCATCCTGCGTTACTAGACACCTTCATAAGTTGATCCGTCTGGAGGAAACTGTTATGCAACCCATAGCTTACGTTCACAAATCGGCCTTGCTCACCGATCTTTCCCCTTACATTTACGGGACAACGCGCCTCGGCGATGACGACATCCCCTTCGACGACCGCGTCGCTATCGCCCGTAAGGCGATGGATGCGGGCGTCTGGTTCCACACCAGCCACACCTACGGCGACGCGCTCAAAGTCCTGCGCGCCGCATTCGACCAGGATCGCAGCCGTCTCCCCAAACTAATCGTAAAAATCGGCTGGAGCAGCATTGAGGAACTGCGCGATATGATTCATCAGAACCTCGATCCGCTCGGGCTGGACAGCCTGGACCTGGGCCAACTCTGCCTGGGTGGGCAACTGGCAGAGGAATTCGCCAGCGGCGGCCCGTGCTACGACGAATTCGCCCGTCTACAGGATGAAGGGCTGGTGAAACGCTTCGTGGTTGAAGTGTTCCCCTGGACGTCGGAGTCGCCACTCAAGGCGCTGCGCGCGGGCTATCCAGAGGGCATCGTGGACGGCTACATCTTCTACCTGAACCCTTTGCAGCGTTTCGCCTCCAATGCGTTGTGGGACCTGCTCATCGAACGCAACGAACCGATTGTCGCCATGCGCACCGTCTCCGGCGGCCCGGTGCATTGGCTGCGGGACGTGCCCGGCGCCGCGTGGAAAGAGTACCTGCAACAACGCGCCGTCGAAGTCGCGCCGATCTTCGAGCGCTCCGGCATCGAAAGCTGGACGACGTTCTGCGTGCGCTTCGCGCACAGCTTCCCGCAAGTGCGCGCCACCGTGGGGGCCACCGCGCGTCTCGAACATCTGCAAGCCTTCCTCGCGGCGAAAGATGACATCCAGCCACTCCCGCAGGACATCGTAGACGACATCGCCGCCTTGCAACGCCGCTGGTCGGATGAACTGGACATTCACGCGGAAGAGTGGTCGATGTGAGAGGGGAGTTCTCTATTCCTCGCCCACAGTGATTTTCCCCAAATCGGTCGTCTCGTCCGCCGGGACGCGGAATCGCTCGGAGGAGCCACGGGAGCGGCTGGAGTAGAGCAGCCACGTCTCACCGGTCTGAACCGCCAGGTTGTAGAACCCGGTGGGTAGATTCTCGATCATGAAGACGCCGTCGGCATCGCTGACGGCGTCGCGCGTGTAGAGATGCCCGTCGCAGGGTGTGACGCCCCGGTAGCTGCTGTAGATTGTCTCCACGCATATTTCGAGGACGGCGTCTGCCAGCGGTGCGCCGTCGGAAGTCACGAGCCGTCCTGTGAGCGCGCCCGGCGCTTTCTGCTGCGCCGCCGGCAAGGCTGAACCTGCCCCAGCGACGGCGACGACGGCAATGGCATCATCGGGCAGGTCGCTGTTGCTCATGTGATAACTCGTCCACGTGTCGCCATCAACGATGTGCAGTCCCCACGCAGTCCCCACCCACAAGCGGCCCGCCGCATCGACGGTCAGCGCGCTCACGCTGTAGCTGGTGAGGGGGCTGTTCTGCGGCGTGAATGTGAGCCACCCCTGATTCTCGTAGAGCAACAATCCACCGTTGAGTGTGCCCACCCACATGCGATCCCGGTGATCCACGGCGATGCTTTGTGGCGTGAGGGAAAAGCCCTGGCTCGGGTGGAAGTTCCAGAACAGGCCGTCATGGTGGTGCAGGCCGCCGCTTGAGACGACCCAGGGATCGCCGCGGTTGTCGAAGGCGATGCTTTCGAAGAAATATTTGTCACCGAAGCCTGCGCCTTCTTCGTACACCGTCCATTTCTCTTCAGCAAAAACCGCGATGCCGTTAACCAAAACCACCCAGACCGCGCCATCCGGCGCAATCGCAATGTCGTTGACCAACTCATAAGCCTCCGGGTCGGCGGACAGCGCCTCCTTCACGAGGTACGTCTGCCAGATTCCGTCGTGAAAGTGGCTGACGCCCTGGTAGTGAGCCACCCAAAAGTCGTTGCCGGCGGCACAGGCAACGGCCTCTGCGCTTCCGTATCCCCATCCCTGCCCGTAGTTCCGCCATTGTGTCCCATCGAAGAAGTTGAGGCCCAGTGCGTGCAGCACGAGCAGTTCGCCGCCCGGGCACACGTCGATGTCTTTGACGAGATCGCTGCCCAGGCCCGCGTTGCTTTTGTTGTAGGTGACCCATTCGTTATTTTCGATGCACGTGACGCCGGAGCCATACAAGCCGGCGCAGGCCAGGTTAGCTGTCCCAACCGGCATTGCTGTGGCGACACCGGTCGCGGTCGGGCGCGCGGCCGGGCGAACCGCGGTGGGCGGCGGCGTAGGGGAGGGCGCTGCCGTCACCGGCGCCGCCGGTGGGGACTGCGTGGGACGCGGCCCTGTGAGTGTCTGGCAGGCGATCTGGATCAGGAAGAGGCCGGTGACGACAACGGTGGTATACGCTCGGTTTTTATTTGACATCATTCCCCCTTTATGCGGGAATTATAACCGACCTCGCCGTTATTGACGAGTCGCCGCCTCGAGAAACTGATTCGTGAATGCCTGCTCTGCTTCTACCGGTCCGGCCAGCGCGCCGTATTCGAGCAGCGAGTCAATGAGTCTCTGCCACTGTTCTTCGGTCTGCCAGCCGATGCCGTGTTCGTCGGTAAGGGCGCTGTGCGCGTCGGCTAATTCGGTCTCAAGCATAAAGCGCATGTGGTCGGGATCTGTTTCCGGCCCGGTGTATTTGAGGACGATGTCCACGGCTTCATCCACGTGCTCTTCGGCGTAGGCGATGCCGCGCAGCGCCGCCCGCAGGAAGCGCTCGATGCGCTCCGGGTCTTGCGCGATTTTGTCCGGCGTGGTCACATACGTCAGTCCCAGGGTGGGGATGCCGTAATCGGCGGCTTCCCATTGCACCAGCTCGTAGCCCCAGCTTTGCAGCAGATACGGCTCGTTGGAGTTGTAAACCGGGTACACATCCACCAGCCCTTCGGTCAGCACGCGCGGGTCGAAGCCGACGTTGATCAGTTCGACATCGTTCTCGGTCAGCCCAACTGCATCCAGCAACGCCCGCAGATCGGGCGGCGGCGTGCCCTTGAAGCCAATTTTGTGCCCGGCCCAATCCTGCGGCGTCTGCAACCCGCTATCCTTCAGCGCGACGAACGCCTGCTGCCCGCGCTGCCCGAGGAGGGCGATGGAGACGAGCGGCAGGCCGGGGTCCGCGCGGCGTTTGAGCAGCACAGCGGCATCCTGCGTGGTCACGTCCACCGTCCCGGCGACGAGCAGTTGCAGGTGCTCGCCCTTGCCGGCGGTGTGACGGATGTCCACTGTCAGTGATTCCTCTGCGAAAAAGCCCTTCTCTTGCGCGACGTAGACGCCCACGAACGGCAGGCTCGCCTGCGGCGTATACCCGGCCATAAAGACCAGGCCTTTTGCCTCCGGCGTTGCCTTTGGTGTACACCCCGCCGCCAACAGTGTAACCAATAGCCACACAACGAAAATCCTTCTCATATATCCTCCCCCAAAGTGAACCACGAAGCCACAAAGAAAAACTTCAAAAAGTTTCGTACCTTTGTGTCTTCGTGGTAAAAACCCTTACATTTCAACGTCATTCTGTCGCCAGAAAATCACCCGCTTTTCCAGCGCGATGACCAGCACATACAGCCCGATGCTCATCAGCGCCGAGCAGAAGACGGCAGCGAAGAGCACCGGCAAATTCAGGTTGGCGTAGGCGAGCCACATCGCGCGGCCCAGGCCCGCCGACGCGCCCGCCCACTCGGCGACGACGGCTCCGGTCACGGCGAGCGGCGCGACGACTTTGAGCGCGGCGAACAGATACGGCAGCGCCGAGGGCCACCGGGCGTGGCGGAACACCTCCCACCGCCCGGCGTGCAGCGAGTGGAACAGCGCCAGCGCTGCGTCATCCACGGCGTGCAGGCCGCTGTGGACGTTGATCAGCACCGGGAAGAACGTGAGCAGCGCGGTGACGATCACTTTGGGCAGCGGGCCGAAGCCAAGCCAGATCGTCAGCAGCGGGGCAATGGCGACCATCGGCGTGGCCTTGACGAGGATTGCCAGCGCCAGGACGCCGCGTTCGAGCTGCACGAGAAACGTGATGAGCGCCGCCGCCGCAATGCCGACGACCAGTCCCAACAGCAGCCCGCCAAGCGCCTCGCCGAGCGTGACCAACGCCGCATCGAACAGATAGCCCGCGTTCTGCCAAAGTCTGATCACAATCGTCGACGGCGCCGGCAGAATGTAGACCGGCGTCTGGTTGACGCGCACCGCAACTTCCCACGCCAGCAGCGCCGCCCCGACGATCCCGGCGGCGGAAATCACATCCCGTTTGATGTTGGACGTAGACCCATTATGCACTTTTGCGTTCCTTCCCTGGATAAAGACCCCTCTGCAATCGCTTGCGCGGGATCACAGTCCCGCGCTTTTGTGGCAACGGCGGATTATGATCCGCCGCAAGCGTTTAAGAAAGTGATTGACAAAAATCCGTTAAAATCCGTTCAATCCGTTGACATGTTCTCTGCCCCCGCGCAGCACGGCCCGCAGGCGGCGGATGATGGCAGCGGTTTCCGGTGCGGTCTCGTCGCGGGGGCGGGGGTGCGCGATGGCGACGACGGCCTTGATGCTCCCCGGCCGCGCACTCATCACGATGACGCGGTCGGCCAGGCGCGCGGCTTCGGCGATGTTGTGCGTTACCCAAAGCACCGTCGGGTGGAAGGTCTGCCAGAGGCGCAGCACTTCGTCGGCGAGCGTCTCGCGGGTCAGCTCATCCAACGCGGCGAACGGCTCATCCATGAGCCAGAGCTGCGCGCCGGTCGCCAACGCGCGGGCGAGGGCGACACGCTGTTGCATCCCGCCGGAGAGCGTGCCGGGGTATGCCTGGGCGAAGTCCGCCAACCCGACGGTGCGCAGTAAGTTTGCGGGGTCAAGTGTAGCGTTTTGCCCGTTTTGCCGGTTCGCCGCCGTGTTGACGCGCTGCGGCAGGCGGACGTTGTCCAGCACCGTTTTCCAAGGGAGCAGGGCTGGATTTTGCGCCATCCACGCGATGTGCTTGGCCTTGCGCGCTGTGGAGGGTGGGGCGTCGTCCAGACGGATGTCGCCCGAGGTCGGCGGTATCTGATCGGCGATAAGCCGCAACAGCGTAGACTTGCCGCAGCCGCTCGGCCCGATGAGGCAGACGAACTCGCCCGTCGCCACGTCCAGGGTGATGGGGTGCAGGGCGACGAGAGGCGCTTGCTGGCCGTTGAACGTCTTGGCGACGCCGTGCAGCGCAACGTTCATAGCTGTTCCCGGTGGGCGATCATCTTCGCCGGTGGGATACGGAAGGCTTTCCAGGTCGTCGCGGGGACGTCGCCGGATTGCACGGGCGCGCCGAGGTAGCGGGCGTTGATCCGCGCGCGCAAGCCCTCGATGCCTCCGGGGATGCTGTCGGGGACGAGCACTTGCGCCTGCCCGCGCACCAAAATGCGGCGCAGCGGCGGCCACGGCTCATCGATGGTGAGCGCCACCGCCGGGTTTTGCGTGACGAAGTCCGCCCACGCCGAACCGGGCCACGCGGCGACGAGGAACGTCGCGTCTCGCCACTCGTACCACACAGGCACGACGTGCGGCGAGCCGTCCGGGCGGATGCAAGCAAGCCGCGCAGCCCATGGTCCGTCGAGAAAGGCGCGCAGTTCCGCTTCGGGCATGGGGATGCTTGCCCCGTGTGGATGCGGTTGCGCTGCACCGTAGGGTGTGTAGCTGAGCGCGCCGAGGCGATAGGAGAGCCGCGCGGCCATTTCGCGCAGGTCGGAGAGCAGTGTTGCCTCGCGGGCGGTGTCCCACCGGAAGGCGGGGATGCTCGCCAGCAGCGCCGCTTCCGGGCGCTGGCCGTCGGGGCAGATCGGGACGGCCAGCGTGACGGCGTCATCGTCGGCAGAGCGGGCCATGGTTTGGCGGCGTGTCTGTTGGAGCGTGCTGTGCAGTTCTGTGGCAGGCTGTCCCACCGCGTGTTCCAGGCCGGACGGCGTGAGACCCGCCAGCAGCGCCAGCCCCGCCGGATGCGCCACAGCCGGTAGCCGTTGGCCGACGGGGATGGCGCAGCGCACGGTTTGCGTGGACGGTGCTTCGGCCAGGATGAGTACGTCCGTATCCGCGAGCGTTGCCAGGGCGAGCGTTTCGGTGGGGGGGTGGCGCATTGTCTCCTCGTAGAAGGCGTTGGCGAGCGCGTTGATCCCCGTGGGGCGCGCCTGTCCGAGCGCCTGCGCGCGTGGCCCGATGCGATAGGGCTGCCGCACGCCTGCCTGCACGATGTAGCCCTGGGCTTTCAGCGTGTTGAGCAATGCGTGCAGCGCGCTGTGTGGGATCTCCAAGGTTTCGGCTAACTGCCCGGCGCTCAATCCGCCCGGTTCGGCGGCCAACGATTCCAGGATGTGCAGCGTGCGTATCGAAGCCGGAACGTGACGATGGTAATCCATAGTGATTCTCCATTTGACTGGATGTATGTCCACTATAGCGGATATATCTAGCGTGTCAACTCACCTTTTTGCTTCGAGCGGATTGCTAAATTCGCGTCTGCAAACGACAAGCGGGGAACGCCAGTTCCCCTCGAAGCGAGAAGAAAGGCGCGTGAAACCGGCTGCAAGCGTGGAGGAAGGTCTGGGTGGCGCGGTCAGGAGACCGGCCAAAGCACGAGCGCGTTTCCAGCCTCGCAGGGGCTTTGCTCTTTTGGCCCTGGGGCTTCAGCCCTGGGCCTTGTAGCCTGCCCCCGGGACGGGGGCAGTGAGCGAGAAAGAGACAGCTTGACGAAATCCCGAAAGCATGTATAATCCCCTCTGTCGATGCGGGGTGGAGCAGTGGCAGCTCGTTGGGCTCATAACCCAAAGGTCGGTGGTTCGAATCCACCCCCCGCTACTCTTTTTGTGGCGAGGTAGCTCAATGGCAGAGCAGGGGACTCATAAGCCCTTGGTTGTGTGTTCGAATCACATCCTCGCCATTGAAAATCAACCAGCTTAGGACCTATGATGGCAAATCACAGTGGTATCAATCGAGTGCGTCGCGCCCGTACAAGTGCGGAGCCAGTTTGTCTGGGTCGGCGTTTTTCGATTTAGGTTCCTGACCGTCAACGTAAGTGTTTTCTCAAGCCAGTCCCCAGACAAGGGGGCTGGCTTTTTTGTTGTATAAATTCAAACAAAGGAGATGAAATCATGAAAACCGTAGAATGTCCCGAATGTGCAGCCGAGTTGGAACTGGAAGACAGTGTCGAGGAAGGCGAAATCGTCGTGTGCCCGGATTGCGGCGTCGAGCTTGAAGTCGTCGGCGTGGATCCGCTCGAAGTGGAATTGGCGCCGGAAGTGGAAGAGGATTGGGGGGAGTAACGAATCATGAATCACGAATCATGAATCACGTAATTTGCGATTCGTAATTCGTACAATGAGGCGCATGATGAAAATTGCTGTGTTCTATTCCCGCAAACGGGTGGAAGAGAAGCTGATTACGGCGGCGCTGGATGCGCGGGGCGTGGGCTGGGATCGGATTGATCCGCGCGAGGTGCATTTCGAGGTGGGCGCGCCGGGGCCGGGCGATTACGACGCGGCGCTGATCCGCTGCCTGAGCCACACGGAAGCGTACTACGTCACGCGCTGGCTGGAGAGCGCGGGCATCCCTTGCATTAGCCCGCACAAGACGGTTGCAACGTGCGGCGACAAGTACCTCACGAGTGCAGCGTTGGTCGAGGCGGGGATTCCCTCTCCGCGCACGCTGATGGCGCTCTCGCCGGAGGCCGCGCTGGAGGCGATTGAGACGCTCGGTTATCCGGTGGTGCTCAAGCCGTTGTTCGGTTCGTGGGGGCGGCTGCTGGCGCGCGTCAATGACCGCGACGCCGCCGAGGCGCTGCTGGAGCACAAGGCGACGCTCGGCGGCTACCAGCACAACGTCGTCTACATCCAAGAGTACATCGAGAAGCCAGGCCGCGACATCCGTACGATGGTGGTGGGCGATGAGGTGATTTACGCCATTTACCGCCAATCCGAGCACTGGATTACCAACACCGCGCGCGGCGGTGCGCCCGTCGTCTGCTCTTTGACCGACGAGATCGTCCACTGGTCGCGCGAAGCCACGAAAGCCGTGGGCGGCGGCGTGGTCTCGGTGGATCTGTTCGAGACGCTGGACGGGCGCATCCTCGTCAATGAGGTGAACCACGCCCCGGAGTTCCACGGCGCGAGCGAAGTGGTGGATGTGGATATTGCGGGGAAGATGGTGGAGTATGTTTTGCAGGTAGGGGGAAAAGTATGATCAAAGCTGCAATCGTTGGCGCTTCTGGCTATGCTGGGGGGGAGTTGTTGAGGCTGTTGTCCTTTCATCCGCACGTGGAAGTGACGCAGATCACGTCGGAGACCTACGCGGGGGAGTTCGCGCATTTCGTGCATCCGAATCTGCGCGGGCGCACGCAGCTCAAGTTCAGCCGGCTGGCGGATTTGAAGCCGTGCGATGTGCTGTTCCTGGGATTGCCGCACAGCACGGCGTGGAATCGCATCGACGAGTTCGCGGGCATGGCGGAGCGCGTCGTGGACCTTTCCGGCGACTTCCGCTTGCGCAATCCGGCGGATTACGAAAAATGGTACGAGCACAAGCACCCGCATCCAGAGTGGCTCAGCCGCTTCGTCTACGGCTTGCCGGAATTGCACCGCGCGGAGATGGCGGGCGCGAAGTACGTCAGCGGGGTGGGGTGCAACGCCACGGTGACGATTCTGGCGCTCGCGCCGCTCTATAAGCGCGGCCTGGTGCGGGAGACGGTCGTCGAAGTGAAGGTGGGGTCGTCCGAAGGCGGAAACAAGGGCAACCCCGGCTCGCACCACCCGGAGCGTTCGGGCGTGGTGCGGACGTATTCGCCGTTTGGGCATCGTCACATCGCAGAGATGATCCAGGAACTCAAGCTGGATCCCGCCGATCCGCACTTCCACTTCACCGTGACCTCGGTGGACATCGTGCGCGGCGCGCTGGCGACGTGTCATTGTCTGCTGACGGACGAGGCGCAGAAGCTGGCCGAGCGCGACCTGTGGAAGTTCTACCGCGAGGCCTACGGCGACGAGCCATTCGTGCGACTTGTGCGCGCCAGCCGGGGAATTCACCGCTTCCCGGAGCCGAAGCTGCTCTCCGGCTCCAACTATTGCGACGTGGGCTTCGTGCTGGATCAGCCGGGCGGGCGGGCGATTGTCGTTTCCGCTATTGACAACCTGATGAAAGGCGCGGCCGGCAGCGCGGCACAGTGTCTGAACGTGATGTACGGCTGGCCGGAAACGACGGGCCTGGAATTTCCGGGGTTGCATCCGGTTTAGTCTGTAGTCCGATAGTCATGTAGTCGCGTAGTCGGGGTGTCTGGAGTCACGACGCAGGATGCAAGATGCAGGACTGATGACTATGTGACTAACGACTACCTGACTAACGGGAGAAATTGATGCGAAAACATAGACAACGCCTGGCGACGGCGGCGGCGGGGATCAGCGGCGTTGTGATCATCCTCTTGGGCGTGTTGATTTCTGCGCTGGCTTACGAGGGGCGCGAGGGGCAAGCCTATCGCTTCTGGAACCATTTCGTCTCCGAGTTGGGGGAAGTGGGCGTGGCGCGGTTGGCGTGGGCCTTCAACGGCGGTTTGATCCTGGGCGGTGTGTGTATCGTCATTTTTATGATCGGCGTGGCGCGACTTTTACCGGGTTGGTTCCGTTATGTCTTCGCCGTTGCGGGTCTGGCGACCGGCATCTCGGGGACGATGGTGGGCGTCTTCCCGATGAATCAGCTCAGGCCGCACATTCAGGTCGCCATGCAGTTTTTCAATATGGGGCTGCTGTCGATGACGTTGTTCTCGCTGTACGTGCTGTTGGCCCGGCAACGCGCTTTTCCACGTTGGTTCGTGATACCGGGCCTTCTTGCTATGGCGAGCTTTGCCGCCTTTCTGTATTTCCCCACGCCGGGTGATATCAGCGGTGGCTTGTCCACCACGCAGGCGTTGATTATCACCAACCGTCCCGACGTGTGGTGGCTGGCGATTTCTGAATGGGCCGCCGTGGGCGCGGTGTTGGGGTGGGTGTTGCTCGTGTCGATGTATCTGTGGCAGGATGCAAGATGCAGGATGCAAGACTCAGGACTAACGACTACACGACTATTGGACTAACGACCAAGAAACTATGAATATCGCAGGACCATTGCTAGGACAAGGGACGGTGTGCGAGACGATTCTGCGCGCGCTGCCGGAGTGGTTTGGGATTGAGGAGGCGACTGCGCAGTACATCCGCGACGTGGATGCGTTGCCGACGTTTGTGGCGTTCGAGGATGGTCGTGCGGTGGGTTTTATGTCGGTGAAGCAGCATTTTCCTCAGTCTGCCGAACTATACGTTCTCGGCGTGTTGCCAGAGATGCACCGGCAGGGCGTCGGGCAGGCGCTTTTGTCCGCCGTGGAAGCGTATCTGTGCGAGCAAGGTGTAGCGTATTTACAGGTGAAGACGCTGAGCGCCTCTCATCCCGACAAAGAATATGCAAAAACACGGGCTTTTTATGAGGGAGTCGGTTTCAAGCCGCTGGAAGAGTTCCCGACATTGTGGGATGAGGCGAATCCCTGTCTGTTGATGGTGAAATCGGTAGACGGCAGACGGTAGACAGTAGACAGGGGATTTCCCCCCGTCTACCGTCTACTGTCTACCGTCTACTTGGACAAGGTCTATTTGAACAAGGAGAAAGGTATGTTAGTCATCAAAGCCGGAGGGGGCGAGGGACTGGATACGGAGGCGGTGATCGCCGATGTTGCGGAGTTGGTCAAGCAGGGCCAGCGGGTGGTGTTGGTGCATGGCGGATCGCACGAGACGAACGTGATTTCGGAGCAGTTGGGGCATCCGCCGCGCTTCGTTACGTCGGTGTCGGGGCACAGCAGCCGCTACACGGACCGCGACACGCTGGAGATTTTCGTGATGGTGACGGCGGGCAAGATCAACAAGCTGATCGTCGAGCGGTTGCAGCAGTTGGGCGTCAATGCTGTGGGGCTGTCGGGCATCGATGGTCGGCTGCTCGAGGGGACGCGCAAGGATCACCTGCGTATCGTCGAGGACGGCAAGCGCAAGATTTTGCGCGGCGAGTACAGCGGCGTGATCGAGAAGGTCAACGTGGGGCTGCTCACGTTGTTGCTGGACGCGGGCTACACGCCGGTCATCGCGCCGAACGCGATCAGCTACGAGGGCGACGCGCTCAATGTGGACGGCGACCGGGCGGCGGCAGCGGTTGCGGCGGCGCTCAAGGCCGAGACGCTGCTCATCCTTACCAATGTGCCGGGCGTGCTGCGGGATGTGAAGGACGAGGGTAGCCTCATCACCCACATCCCCCAAAACCAGGCCGAGGACGTGCTCGACCGTTACGCCGAAGGCCGGATGAAGCGCAAAGTTCTGGGCGCGGCGGAGGCTTTGCGAGACGGCGTGCAGCAAGTCATCATTGCCGACGGCCGCGCGACCCAACCGGTCAGCAAGGCGCTGGCAGGGCAGGGTACAGTCATCAAGTGATGCAGTAAAGTTTTCACCACGAATCTTCACGAACTTCCACGAATAGAAATCAAAATTAGTGCAGATTCGTGGTTTATTCTCAGAGGGGGTGTGTGATGGAGGAGATGGTGAGTCGGAATCAGGTGATGGCCTGGGAGGAGCAGTACGAGAGTGGGGTGTACAACAAGCAGCCGATTGTGCTGGTGCGCGGCGAAGGCGCACGCGTGTGGGACATTGACGGGACGGAGTACATTGATTGTGTGGGCGGGCACGGCGCGGCGAATCTAGGCCACGCGCATCCCGCCGTCGTCGCGGCGGTGACGGCGCAGGCGCAGCGGATGTTCCTGTCGCCCAACGGCTTCTACAACGATATGCGCGCGCAGTTGCTCAAGGAGCTGGTGCGCATCGCGCCGCCGGGACTTTCGCGGGCGTTCCTATGCAGCTCGGGGACGGAGGCGGTGGAGGCGGCGCTCAAGTTCGCGCGGCTGGCGACGAAGCGGACGAAGATCATCTCGACGATGCGCGCGTTCCACGGGCGGACGATGGGCGCGCTCTCGACAACGTGGAACAAGGACTACCGCGAGCCGTTCGAGCCGCTGATCCCCGGCGTGACGTTTGTCCCCTATGGCAAACTTGACCGGATGGAGAAGGTGCTGGACGACCAGACCGCCGCCGTGATTCTCGAAGTGGTGCAGGGCGAGGGCGGCGTCAATCCAGGGGATGGCGAGTACTTGCAGCAGGTACAGACGTTGTGCCAGGAGCGGGGTGTGCTGTTCATCGCGGACGAGATACAGACGGGCTTCGGGCGCACGGGGAAGATGTTCGCCTGCGAGCACTACGATCTGCGGCCTGACTTAATGGCGGTCGCCAAGAGCATCGCGGGCGGCCTGCCGATGGGCGCGTGCCTCACCGGCGAACGGGTGGGCGAGATGCCGAAGAAGGTCCACGGCAACACGTTCGGCGGCAATCCGCTGGTCTGCGCGGCGGCGCTGGCGACGATCCAAACACTCGAAACCGAGCATTTGCCGGAACGGGCGGCGAAACTCGGCACGCGGCTGATGGACGGCTTCTGCGCCATAGACTCTTCGTTGATCCGCGAAGTACGCGGCCTGGGACTGATGGTGGGCATCGAACTTAAAACGCAGTCCGGCCAGTACCTGGGCGCACTAGCAGAGAAAGGCGTGCTCGCGCTGCCCGCGGGCGGTACGGTGATGCGTTTCCTGCCGCCGCTGGTGATCTCGGAGGCGGATATCGTGACGGTGATTGAGAAAGTGGCGAGGGTATTGGTGTAACTGTCCAGGATAATCTTTGCTCACACAGGAGGTGCCATGGCATACCAAACAAGCCATATTTACGCTCAACCTAAGGAAGAGTTGCTTGTCTATCTGAAGGCGCATCCTCTGTTGTCGTTGGGGCTATATCACCTTCGCAAAGGTCTTATAGGTGCAGTGAAAGGTATTAAGAAGGGTCCCAAAGCCGGGCTTGTCGTAATCCGCGAATTATGTGACCCGACAGAGAGTTCGGATGAGGTGCAGACGCATCGACACTATCACGCTCCAATTTTGTCTTGGTTGGAGTTACAGGGACCTCCTGATTTGCCGGTGATTCCACCGCCACCCATTCCAACTTTAGCATTTGGAGAAATCTATCGTAATCACAAGATAAATCTGGCTCCACCTCTCAACTTTTTGTGTTTCCTTAAGCACATAAGCATGACTTATGAGACTCCGATTGCGTTATATCACCACTATACGGCCTATGAGGATCGCCTTGCCGATGCCGAGTATGCGTGGGTGTTTGCTGAACAAGATATTTTATATGTTCGACACGTTGGTGAACCTTACAGGACCGTTCAATACACTGTAGATGGGCAATCGACTGTTATTCATAGTGGATACAGTAACGATCAGCCTATTTTACATGAAGTTATGCGGCGATTCGGAGTAACTTTGTCTCGGCCAGCCTACAGACCATATTTCTATTCGCTCAAATGGGATAAGTATAAGGTGCGATAGACCAAAGGGAACTTGGTGATCTAATTTTTACGAGGAGAGCAGATGCAAGAATACATCGAAGGGGCGATTCGTTGGGCAATGGAGCGGCTGGGTTCGACGGAGTATGCGTATATGTGCTACGGGTTTCTCGAAGACGCTTACGAGTTGGGCAACGGCATCGTGCTGGACGGGCAGGGGTGTAGCGCGAAGGAAGCCGCCGATGCTTACGGCGCGCAGCGCGATCCGGAGATTCCGCCCAGGGGCGCTTACGTTTTCTACGATTGTTGGGGCGTCATCGATGGGGATTCGCGCAACTGGGGGCACATCGGGTTGTCGCTTGGCGACGGGCAGGTGATCCACGCCTGGGACAAGGTGCGCGTAGATGGCTATCTGGACATCGAAGCGCTCGACGCCGCGCCGGGCTGGACGAAGCCGAGTTATCTCGGTTGGGCGCCGGCGGAGCAGATACTGCGGGGGATGACGATCAATGAATCCTGACCCCGTTCCGGGCGTGGCGCAGCGCCTTCTTCAACAAACCGCCCAACTCAACCGCGATCACACGGCGACGGCGCGGGAGGAGCGGCGCGCGTTCAACGTCTTCTCGATGCTGCGCCCGGAGGATGACGAGGTGAACTTGCACTCGCGCTTCCTCTGCGAGCTACTGCATCCGCAGGGGACGCACGGGATGGGGACGGCGTTTCTGGAACGCTTCCTGGCGCAGGCCGGCTTGGAGACGTTCGACGTGACGACGGCGACGGTGCAGCGCGAGTATCAGAGCATGGATATTTTCATCGCCAATGGGGCGCGGCAGGCCGTTATCCTGGAAAACAAGATTTTCGCGCCGGATCAGCCGAAGCAGTTGCAGCGTTATTACAAGGCGGTGCGCAAAGAGGGGTACAAGGATGTGACCGTGCTTTATCTGACGCTCTACGGCGATGTACCGGATGAGGAAAGTGCGGGCAATCTGGACGAAGAAATCGTCACGTTATCGTACCAGAGCAACGTGCGGGATTGGTTGGCAGAATGCATCGCGCTCGCCGTGCCGTATCCTACGATCCGCGAAACGTTGGTGCAGTATCAACGGTTGATTGAAGGCCTGACCGGACAGGCAGGGGGACGCCTAGTGATGGATGTAAAAGCACTGTTGAAGGATGAAGAGAGCCTGGCAGCGGCAATCAGCATCGGGCAGGCGCTCACAGAAGTGAAGATTGACGTACAATTCGCGTTCTGGTCGCAACTTGAAAAGCGGCTGATCCAGGCTGGATACGAAATCCTTGAATATTGGAAATACTCATTGCCCGGTATGCAGACTTTCTATAAGAAAAAGGGATTTGATCGCGGGTTGATGTTCCGTCTGTCAGAACTGGCGGGCCAAGAAATCCTGGCGGGGTACGTCGGCGCTTATCCCCGTGTCTATTATGGATTTATGACTTTGGAGGAGGGCGCTCCTGCCGAAGTGGCCCGCGAGCTGCGATTCGCGCCGTTGACGGCGCTTCTCAAAACGTTGGATGCGGGATGGAGTGTCAGTAATCGGATGGTGGGTTGGCGTCCGACGCGGCGCAAATTCGACTTCCACGCTTTTAACACTCCTGACACCCTCGCCCTCATCGACCCAATCAAACGCGACGCCTACCTCGACGAACTGGTGGAAGAAGTCACTGCCGCCATTGAGCAGTTCTATGCGGCGTGCGAAAAGGATCCGCGCTTGCAGGACGAGGCGGCGTGGTGATTGGCTTGTTTCTTCGCGGTCTTCTCATCGGTCTCTCTATCGCCGCCCCCGTCGGACCGATTGGCGTGCTGTGCATCCGCCGGACGCTCGCTGAAGGCCGTGTGGCGGGCCTCGTGTCCGGGTTGGGCGCGGCGACGGCGGATATGCTGTTCGGCTGCGTCGCCGGGTTCGGGTTGACGTTTATCTCCGGTGTGCTGCTTGAGCAACAGCTTTGGCTGCGACTGGTTGGCGGCCTGTTCCTCTGTTACCTGGGTGTGAGGACGTTGCTCAGCCGCCCGGCGGAAGTCGCGGCGACGGCGCAGGGCAAGGGCCTTCTCGCCGCGTACACATCGACATTGTTTTTGACAGCGACCAATCCGTTGACGATCTTCGCCTTTGCGGCGATCTACGCCGGGCTGGGCGCAGCGGTGGGCAACTACGGAGCGGCGTTGACGCTGGTATCGGGCGTGTTCACCGGTTCCGTGCTGTGGTGGCTGCTCCTCAGCGGCGGCGTGAGCCTGTTCCGCGCGAAGTTCGATGCGCTCAGCCTGCTGTGGGTGAACCGGGTTTCGGGCGTGGTCATCGTTGGTTTTGGTCTCTTCGCGCTTTCGAGTTTGTTGACATAAATTGGAGTAACCCTATGTTCGACATTATCGCTTTCGACGCTGACGACACACTTTGGCAAAACGAGTCGCTCTATTCGGAAACGCAGGCGCGGCTCGCAAAGGTTTTAGCGCCGTATCTGGATGGGGTCGATGTCGATGCGCGGCTCTACGAGACGGAGTCGCGCAACATCCCCTATTTCGGCTACGGCATCAAGAGTTTCACGCTCTCAATGATCGAGACGGCGATTGCGCTGACCGAGGGTCGCGTCACGAGCGCCGACATCCAGCAAATCATCGACTTCGCAAAGGCGATGATCGACACGCCAACGCAACTGCTCGATGGGGTCGTCGAGACGGTGGTGCAGGTGGCGGCGACGCACACGCTGATGCTCATCACCAAAGGCGATCTGCTGGATCAACAGCGCAAGCTGGACCGGTCGGGGCTGGCGGAACACTTTTCGCACATCGAAATCGTCGCCGAAAAGACAGAGGAAACGTACCGGACGATTCTCTTGCACTACAAAGTAGACGCGGCGCGCTTCCTGATGGTCGGCAACTCGCTCAAATCGGACGTGCTGCCGGTCGTGGCGATCGGCGGGCAGGCGGTCTACATCCCGCACGCGATGACCTGGGAACACGAGCGTGTGGATCCGGCAGATATACAACACGCGCGCTATTTCGAGATGGCGCACATCAGCGAGTTGCCGGGATTAGTCGAAAAGCTAATGCAGAACCAGGAGATTTAGGGATGCTTGTTGGGATTTTCCGTTCTCAGTCCTTCGGCTTTTGCAATCGCCGCAAGGCGATCGTCTGCCACCAGGAATCTCAAGGGTGGGGCCTTTGTTCGGGTGAGTTCGGTTTGTACTCGCAAAGCAGAGGCGAGTTGCACCGCATCGTAGGCGCGCAACGGATGGCGGGTGATCAACGCGCCTGCGGTCTCGGTAAGGGGGATGTCCAATTCGACAACCCGGTATTGCGTATCAAGATCATATCGAAACAATTGAATCGCCTTTTGTACATCTTCCGGCGACAGATCGCCCTCGCGTTGACGGCGCGCCAACGCACCGAGCGCTTCCACCCAGGTGATGCGGGCAATGACCAGAGAATTCCCGGCTACAGGACGTGTCACTGTATGAATCCAACCCGAACCGGTTTCCGTGACGTAGCGCTTGACCAGCGCGCTGCTGTCCAAAAAGTAGACGCTCACCACTCGCCTCGTTCATCGAGGATAATTTCTGAAAGGAGTTTTCCTGGAGCGCTTCCTAACCTATCAGCTAACGCGCGCCGTTCTGCCTCAGATGGTGTGGGGATGTCCGAATATCCAATCGGCAGGGTGAGCACGCCTTCTGCGACTAGATTGCGCAGCGCAGTCTCGCTTTTGTCCAGCGATGGTTCCGCTTCGAGAATTTGGATGCGGACGGTCTGGTGCTCGCGCAGTTTCAAGGGCTTCAGCGGGCGCAGTACGCCGTTTTCGTATAAAGCTGTAATACTCTCTGTCATTGCTCACCTCACTTCGAACATTTGACACTTTCATTATAGCACATTGAGGGATTTATGGACTGGTTACATTGGTTCAACCATTGGGAAGCGATGCAGAACGCCTATCTGCCGCAGCGACAACATCGCTTCGATTTGATGTTTCGCTTGCCGGATTTTCCCCGCGACGCGGATGTGCGCATCCTCGACCTGGGCTGCGGCCCCGGCTCGGTGACGTTTTGCGCGCTACGTCATTATCCGAACGCGCGCATTGTTGCCGTGGACGCGGATCCCGTGTTGTTGTCGATGGGGCGTGAATCGCACAATCAACAAATCAGCAAATCTCAAAATCAGCAATCCGTTGACTTTGTCCTGGCGGATTTGCGTGACGACGCGTGGTGGGCGGACTACGACAGCGTGTTTGATCTCGTCGTGTCGGCGACGGCGCTGCACTGGCTGACGGAGGCGAACCTGGCGCAAGTTTACCGGCGTGTGTACCGCGCGCTCAAGCCGGGTGGGTGGTTCTTCAACGCCGACCATATCGCGGCGGACGATCCGGCGACGCAAACGCGCTACCGTGATTTGCTGCACGTATGGCAGCGGGCCAACTTCGACGCGGGCGCGGAGGATTGGGACGGCTTCTGGCGTGGCTTCGAGGCGGCGCTGGCGCAGGCCGGTATCCCCGCGCAGCGCGAGGCGGTCACCTATTGGGAAGGCACGGATGATGGCCTGCCCCGGCAATTTCACCTGGACACCTTGCGCGCGTGCGGTTTCACGGATGTGGCGATTCACTGGCAAGATTTAGGCGAATCGCTGGCGGGAGCGAGAAAAGTCGACTGATTAAACGGGCTTAACGGATTAAGAAGAAAAATCCGCTTTAATCCGTTCAATCCGTTGACAAAAAGAGGAACAACGCAATGCACATACGCACAATGACGATTCACGACTACGACGCCGTCATCGCCCTCTGGCAATCCGCCGACGGCGTGGGACTGAGCGACGCCGACTCCCGCGAGGCGATTGGCCGTTATCTGGCGCGCAATCCTGGCCTGAGCTTCACCGCCTGGGATGGCGACCTGTTGGTGGGCGCAGTCCTCTGCGGGCACGATGGGCGGCGCGGTTACGTCCACCACCTGGCGGTGCGTCCCTCGCACCGGCGACAGGGCATCGGCAAGGCGCTGGCGACTCGCTGCCTGGACGCGCTCGCTGCTGAGGGCATCGATAAGTGCCACCTCTTCGTGTTTGCGGTCAATGCGGACGCGATTGGGTTTTGGAAAAGCGTGGGGTGGAGTCAGCGGGTGGATTTGAACGTGATGTCGTGTTATACGGTAGACGGTAGACAGTAGACGGTATACGGGGTCGGAAGGGGATGAGGGAGATTCGGCGGTATTTTTGGGCGGCGGTGGTGGTTGCGGCGGGGGCGCCGGGATTGGGGGCGGCGCTACGCGGGCAATGGGGGGTGACGGCGCTGTCGTTGGTGGGCGGGGCGCTTTGGGTAAATCCGTGGCTTGGCCCTTGGCTTAACGTATGGTTTAGCGCCGAGCAGCGCCACCGGCTTGCCGGAGTGGGCTGCGCACTTTGTCTGGGCAGCTTGCTCGTGGCCGTGTGGTTCGATGTGGGGATGGGCTGGTTGTTGGTCGGAATGGCGGCGTTCCTGGCGGCCTGGGATTTGCAGACCTTCCACGCGCAATTGGCCAATGTCTCACACGTCGAGAACGAGCAACGCCTGGTGCGTCACCACGTGCAACGCCTGGCTATCGTGAGCATCGCCGGATTGTTGGTGGGCGCAATGGGGTTATTCTTCCGCGTCTCGCTCGACTTCGCCGTTGCCCTGGGCGTGGCGTTATTGGCCGTGCTGGGACTCGGCTACGTCGTCTATCGCTTCAGCCAACAGGAAAAAGAGGAGCTTCCGAGTGTCACTCCGGAGTCGTAATCGCCTGCTCGGCCTGTGGCTGGCAACCCTCGCGGTGTTGCTGGTGTTGGCCGCCGCGCTGCCGGGATTGACCCTGCTCCCGGAGCGCAATTACGACATTCCTCAATCGGCAGAACCCTGGGATGTTCTAGCGAATCTGGGCTGGCTCTTTACCGTGATATTGGCGCTCTACGTGCTCGCCTTCATCCTGCTCACGCCGAAAGAGTTGCGCTGGCGTTTGCTCTACGCGGTCGTGGCGTTGTGGTTGCTGGCCGGCCTGATTGTGCTGGCGGTCTGGTTGGCGGGCGAGCGGGGAATTCAGTTCATGCCTGAGCCTGTGCCGGTTCCCTCGGTCACGCCGACGCCAGGGCCGGCGGATGAACTGGCCCCGGAGGAGGTCGGACCTATCGAAGTTGTCGCCTTCACGCCGCCGCAGCGTTGGGTGCGGGTGCTCGTGCTCTCGAGCGTGGCCGTGGTGTGTACCGGGTTGGTTCTCATTATCGCGTGGCTCCTCTACACGCGCTACCGGCCCGCGATTCAACCGCCGTTGACACAACTGGCTACCCAGGCGCAAGCGGCGTTGGATGCCTTGTATGCCGGGGAGGACGTCCGCGACGTCGTGTTGCGCTGCTATTTTGAGATGGCGCGGGTGTTGGATGAGAGCCAGGGCCTACGCCGTGCGGAGACAATGACGCCGCGCGAGTTCGCGGCGCGGCTGACGGCCTGGGGTTTGCCCGCAGAACCCGTCCACACGCTCACCGGGCTTTTCGAAGAGGCGCGGTATGGCAGCCACCCGGCGGATGACGCTATGGTCCAGCAAGCCATTACCGCGCTCGAACGCATCGTCGCTGCAGTAGAGAGGTTACCTGCCTGGAGGCCGGTATGAAAAAGCGCACATTCACGTACCGCGAGTCGCGGCTTTTACCGCGACTGCTGGTGTTGCTCGGCATGGCGCTGGTGACGTTGCTCGCACTTCTGCTCTTACGCGATTGGATGACGGACGTGCTGCTCGTGCGCGTGTCCTACTCCCTCTGGATACTGGGGCTATCCATTCGCAGTCGTCCGCAGTATCTGTATTGGGCGTTGCCGGCGGTGCTGGGCGTCATCGCGCTGATTTTGCTGGCGGCGTACAATGTCGAAATACGGCAGAAGCGCGAAACACCGTCGTCGCCGGTCGGGCCTGTAGCCAGATGGGCTGAATGGGTGCTATCAGTGCGTGTCAATCCTTACGCCAACAGATACCTGTATCGCAAAGTTGGTCGTTTGGCCGAACACGTGCTGCAATCGGACGCAACTGTGGAGGCCGGCGCGGACCCGGTGCATGGCCTTTTGCCGGACCCGCCGCCCGAACTCGTCGCCTTGCTGCGTGAGCGGCACTCGTTGCCTGCCGATCATCTCGGCAGCCCGGAAAAGTGGGGGCTGGAACCCATTGTAACGTATCTCGAATCTGTACTGGAGGTTGACCATGACCCATGAAACACGCACCGTTGCCGGATGGCAAGCGCGGGTGCTGGATGAAGTCGAACAGGCCATTGTCGGCAAGCGCGGCTTGTTGGAACACCTGCTCGCGGCAATCCTCTCGCCGGGCGGGCACGTGCTGCTGGAGGATTATCCCGGTCTGGCGAAGACGCTGATTGCGTCCAGTTTCGCCACAGCCCTGGGACTGGCGTTCAAACGCATCCAGTTCACGCCCGATCTGCTGCCCGGCGACATCACCGGAGGCTACATCTTCGATCGGGAGGCCAACCGCTTCATCCTGCGCAAAGGCCCGATTTTTGCGAACATCATCCTGGCGGACGAAATCAACCGCGCCTCTCCCAAAACCCAATCGGCGCTCCTGGAAGCGATGCAGGAATACCAGGTGACGTTGGAAGGGGAAACCTTGCCGTTGCCGCAACCTTTCCTCGTCATCGCCACCCAGAACCCTATCGAGTACGAGGGCACGTTTCCCCTGCCGGAGGCGCAACTCGACCGCTTCATCATGAAACTTTCCGTAGGCTATCCCTCGCTCGATGAGGAACAGGAGATTTTGCGGCGACGGCGCGAGCGGGAGAGCGACGTCGTGCCCTTGCAGGCGGTGACAGACGCGGCGGAATTGCTACAGATGCGGAAGTTCGTGGAGAAAGTCCACGTGGAGCCGGACGTGGAACGCTACATGGTAAAACTCGCCGCGACCACCCGCGACTTCCGCCAGGTGGCGGTGGGGGCCAGCCCGCGCGGCTCGTTGGCGTTGCTCAAGCTCGCGCGCGCCTGGGCCGCCATGCAAGGCCGCGACTACGTGCTGCCCGACGACGTCAAGCACTTCGCCGTACCGGCGCTGGGCCACCGGTTGATTCTCGCTCCGGAACTGTGGATGCGACGCGGCGCGCACGAAGCCGTGCTCAACGAAGTCCTGCGTCTTGTCGCCGTACCGGTGCGCAAGGAGGGGTAGCTTTCTAATGAGGCGCAGCGTGTTGCTGGGGATGCTTGCCTTTGGCCTGCTGTTGACCGGGTTGTTGGCGGTCGATAGCCGGTTTATCGTGCTGGTGTTGCCGGTATGGGTCTACCTGGGAGCGGCACTGCTCGATGTCCCGGACCCTGTGTCCGCCTTGGCGGTGACGCGCACGGTGGACCCACCGGTCGTCACCGAAGGCGAACAGGCCACGGTGACGGTGCTGGTGCGCAACGACGCCGCGCCATTCCATGGCGCGCGTGCTGTGTGGTTGCGTGTCGAAGAACACCTTCCTTCATCGTTGCCGGTCTGCGACGGCGACTTGAGCGGGATGGCGTTGTTAGCGCCGGCAGAGACGTTGACATTGACCTACACCCTCGCCGCTTGCCGGGGCGACTTCACCTTCGACGACATCGAGGTCGTCGCGTTCGAGCCGCTGGGCTTGTTGCGCCAGACAATGCCGAAGCGGGCTTCTATACACGCGCCGTTCGACGCGCACTTCACAGCGCTGCCGCGCGTGGACAAATGGCGTCCGGTGGCCCTGCGCCCGATGCGCACGTTGGGCTTTACCGGCCCGATTCCCTCGCGGCAGGGCGGAACCGGGACGGACGTGTACAGCGTGCGAGAATATCATCCCGGCGACCCGCTGCGCCACATCAACTGGCGGGCTACGGCGCGGCATCACGACCGCGCCTTCACCACGGAGTTCGAGCAGGAACGCATCATCGACGTGGGCCTTATCCTCGACATCCGGCGGCAAACCGCCTTGCGGGCGGGCCGCGCGGGGGCGCTGCCGGAATCTTTGCTGGACCACAGCATCCGCGCGACGGCGGCCCTGTCCGACACGTTGCTGCGCGCGGGGCATCGGGTGGGCTTGCAGCTTTATGGCCGGGGCAATCAGTGGATTTTTCCGGGCTACGGGCGGGTGCAGCAACTCCGTATCCTGCAAACGCTGGCGGAGGCGACGGCGGCGGAAAACGATTTCTTTGACCGATTGCAACATCTTTCGCCGCGCGTCTTTCCGGCGCGTTCGCAGTTGATCTTCATCAGCCCATTGCTGCCTGACGACCACGATATGCTCTTCCGGTTACGTTCGTACCGGTACAGCGTGTTGGTGATATGTCCCGACATCGTCGCCTTCCAGGCGCAAGCCGCCGGGCCGCCGTTCCCGCCGCTGGCGGTGCGCCTGGCGCGGCTGGAACGCGCCGCCTTGCTCAATCGTCTGCGGCAGGGGGGCATCGTCGTCGTGGATTGGCCGGTGGAAACCGCGCTAGAGGAGAAACTCCGCGCGGCGACCGTCCACGCGCGATTCGGCGCGCATAGTTTGTATTCGTTGTAACTACATGATGCACGTTATAATAGGAGAACATACTCAGCAGACAACATGAGCTACGCTCTCCACCAAAGATGAAAATGGCTCGGCAGGAGATCTATTTTCAGATTTCGTACACGGATTTCACGGAACACACGGATTTTTATTTTTATCCGTGAAATCCGTGTCGATCCGTGTACTATTGGAGTTTAGAAGCGCAAGTGCCAACATTTTCGGAATAGATTGAGCGGATTAAGCAGATTATTATATTCTAATTCCGTGTATTCTATGGTTATTTTTTGAGAGGGTGTTTCAGTGTGTGTAAATGTGGATAGAACGTTCTCGATAGTAGGGGTGGTTTTGCTGACGCTCGCGTTATGTGGGTGTGGAAAACCGCCGGCGGCGAATACTCCTGCCGTGACGCCGATTTCAACAGAGGCGGCTACTGCCGCCCCGGTGTTGCCTGTACGCTTTGACCTTGCCGAAGATTTGTATGCGCGGGAAGTCCTGACGGGTGTCTACGTCATCACGCACGCCTTCCCGTGGCCCGGCAATTCGATGTTGGTGGAAATGGCCGATACGTCGCTGGTGTTGGTGGACACGCCCTACACGCCGGAAGCCACGCAACAGGTGTTGCAGTGGGCGGAGGCGCGGTTGGGCAAGCGGGACATCGTCGCTATCAATACGGGGTATCACTACGACAATCTGGGCGGCAATGCTTATTTGCTCGAACAGGGCATCCCGGTGTATGGTGCGGACCTGACGGTACAACTGCTCGCGGAGCGCGGAGCGGCGATGCGGGCGATGACGCTGGACTGGCTGAAAGCCCCCCAAGACAAAGCCTACTACGATGCGCATCAAACGTTGCCCTACGTCGCCCCTGATCACACGTTTGCGCTTGATGAGGGCCTAAAGCTTGAATTTGGCGACGAAACCGTTGAAGTCTATTTCCCCGGCTCTACGCACGCGCCGGACAACGTCGTGGCCTATTTTCCCGGCCGCAAGCTCCTCTTTGGCGGCTGTATGATCATCGGCGGAGATAAGCTGGGCAACACGGCGGATGCCGATATGGCCGCGTGGCCGGAATCGGTACGCGACCTGTCGCGTTTCGATGTGGACATTGTGGTTCCAGGTCACGGCGAGCGACTGGACCCGCAATTGATTGCGCATACGGTGGAATTGTTGGTGGCGTTTAATCGCTGACAGGATTCTTTTGCCGGTATTCCTCTTGTCTGGTGGGCACTGACTGGATGTAGTGAGTAGATTTGATGGTGATATCACGATGGACCGGGTAAGGATGGGTTTATTATGAACATCGATATTGATGTGAAAGCAGATTCTACGCAAGTACAGATAACTGTACCTCAGGCTAATCTGTCCTGGGACTTGGCAAATGCTGTTGCCTACCGCGTGTCCGAATCTTATGAAACAATCTTAAACATAGGCGAATTTGAAGACGAAATGGAGAAACGGCTTTTTGAAGAAGGTCGTCACGAATTATGGGAGAATACAAAATCGCAGGTTAAGTTTATAGCACCTTTTGCAGTCGATACTTTTCATCCCCAATTCGCTCGAGATGTTTTGTTGCATCACGTATACCAGGCACGTGGAGCTATGCGCCGCGGCATCTTCCGTATGTTTGATAAATTGAATTTGCATATAAAAATTGCAGATTTTGAGAGCGTCCCTATTGATAAACGCAAAGATTTTGCATGTCTTCTTCACAAAGAGTTTAATCCTCGGTTGTTGGTGATGAATGGTGAGGTTTTTGATTCTCGACCGTACCGGATGTCTGAATGGTCGCTGCGTTTGTTATGGTGGGCTGCAATTCTATTTGTGTTCGCCGTTACACTCATTTTTCGCTTCAGTGTCGCAAGAATTGATGATAGTTGGTGGAAAATCGGATTATTTGGAATAGCATGTATGAGCATAGGATTCATCTATGGACTCCCTTTTTTGTGGGTTGCTGTTATGCGAAACTTTCTACCAAGTCACACGCTTGAAGTTGTATTGCCCACACTTCGATTGCCAAAGCGACTTGCGAATAAGTTTTATGCCATGTTACAGAAAACAGAAATGGGAGAGTATGTATAAATGACAACGGATAAAAAGATAGCCCTACTCGTCCTCGAAGACGGCACGCTCTTCTGGGGCAACAATATCGGCGCGGAAGGAGAGACCTTCGGCGAATTCGTGTTCAACACCGGGATGACCGGCTACCAGGAAGTGCTCACCGACCCGTCGTACTGCGGGCAGATCGTGGTGATGACGTACCCGGAGATCGGCATCTACGGCGTGAACCCGGAGGACGTGGAATCGGGCACAGTGCAGGTGGCGGGCTTCGTGGTGCATCGCGCGGCGCGTGGGATGTACAACCACCGCGCGACGCTCCCGTTCCTCGATTACCTGGCGCAAGCCGGCATCGTCGCTATCGAAGGTGTGGACACGCGCGCACTTACCCGTCACCTCCGCACCCACGGCGCGCAGCGCGGCGCAATCTCAACCACGGACCTCGATCCCGCAAGCCTCATCGCCCGCGTGCGCGAATCGCCGCAGATGGCGGGGAGTAACCTGGCGCAATTCGTAACGATGCAAGATGCAAGAGGCAAGAGGCAGGACGCAAGAGGCAAGACGCAAGAGGCAGGAATCCTGCATCCTGCATCCTGCATCCTGCATCATATCGTCATCATCGACTGCGGCTTCAAGGCGAATATGGAGCGCGAGTTGGCGGCGCACGGCGCGGCGGTGACGGTTGTACCCTACGACGCCGACCTCGAGACGGTGCTCGCGCTCAAACCGGATGGCGTGCTCGTGTCGAACGGTCCCGGCGACCCGGAACCGCTCCACGCGACGATTGCATTGATGCGCGGTCTGCTCGAACGGCGCGTGCCGCTCGCGGGCATCTGCCTGGGCCACCAACTGCTCGGCCTCGCGCTCGGCGGCAAAACCTACAAAATGCGCTTCGGGCATCGCGGGGCCAATCATCCGGTGCGGGACTTCACGACGGGCCGCATCCTCATCACGACGCAGAACCACGGCTTCGCGGTCGATCCGACGAGTTTGGGGATTGCGTGGGAGCCGCTGGATAAGGCGTTTGTGGCGGCGAATCGGGAACTCCTTAGTCCAAAGTCAAAAGTCAAAAGTCAAAAGTCGGCGGTGACGATGGCGGAGTTGTTACCAGAGCAAATTTTAGTCGGCATGAGTCCGGCAGGATTTGGCCCTATTGAAGTGACACAACTTTCGCTGAACGACGGCACGCTCGAAGGGCTGCGTCTTCGCGATTACCCGGCGTTCTCTGTGCAGCATCATCCCGAAGCGTGCCCAGGACCACACGACGCGCGCGGGTTCTTTGAGAAGTTTTTGGCGATGGTGATTGCACAGGCTTCATTCATTTCGTTTTTGGGAGGATGTGATGGGCAAATTATATGATTTGGAGAAAGAGGATAACGATTTTACTGAGTCAGTGCTTATCCCAGAAAAACGAAAGACCAAAATCAAGCGATTGGAGAAGCTTCGCAAGTTTGTGTTATATGCTTATATCGCGATGCTTGTGCTATTCGTGATGTCTGTGCTCTCAGATATTATTGCTGATACTGGGACAACAGCGGATAAGTTCACAGTGGTCCTTCTAGCCATGTTTATGTATTACCTTATTGATATCCGACTCAAATTTCTGAAAACCTTTGAGAGAATGGAATCTCTTTCAAAAGCCGACAGCGAATAACAAATGGGCGTATCGTAGAAGCCAATTCGCTGATTCTTCGATTCGCTGATTCTAAGGGGGAACTGTGCCAAAACGCACCGACATTCACAAAATTCTCATCCTCGGCTCCGGCCCAATCGTGATCGGGCAGGCCGCCGAATTCGACTATTCCGGCACGCAGGCGCTCAAGGCGCTGCGGCAGGCCGGGTATAAGCTGGTCGTCGTCAACTCCAACTCGGCGACGATTATGACCGACCCGGAGCTTTCGGACGCGGTCTACGTCGAGCCGCTGACGCCGGAGTTCGTCGAGGCGATTATCGCCAAGGAGCAACCGGATGCGCTGTTGCCGACGCTCGGCGGGCAGACGGCGCTCAATCTCGCGGTCGCGCTCTCCGAGAACGGCGCGCTGGAACGGCATGGCGTCGAGCTGATCGGGGCATCCTTCCAGGCGATCCAGTTGGCCGAAGACCGTGCGCTCTTCAAGCAGACCATGCTCGACATCGGCCTCGAAGTTCCGCGCAGCCGACAGGTGAGCAGTCTGCGCGAGGCGCTGGAGACGGCGGCCGAATTGGGCTACCCGCTGATCGCGCGTCCCAGCTTCACGCTGGGCGGGACGGGCGGCGGGATTGCCTACAACCTCGAAGAACTCACGGCGATTGTCAACCAGGCGCTCATCGAAAGCCCCACCGCCACGGTGCTGCTCGAAGAATCCGTCATCGGCTGGAAGGAGTATGAGATGGAGGTGATGCGCGACAGCGCGGACAACGCCATTATCGTCTGCTCCATTGAGAACCTCGACCCGATGGGCGTCCACACGGGCGACTCGATCACCGTCGCGCCCGCGCAGACGCTCACCGACCGCGAGTACCAGCGGATGCGCGACGCCTCGCTGGCCGTGCTGCGCGCGATCGGCGTGGACACGGGCGGCTCCAACATCCAGTTCGCGGTCAATCCGGCGGACGGGCGCATGGTCGTCATCGAGATGAACCCGCGCGTCAGCCGCTCGTCGGCGCTGGCGTCGAAGGCCACCGGCTACCCGATTGCCAAAGTCGCCGCGCTGCTCGCTGTGGGCTACCGCCTGGACGAGATCGCCAACGACATCACCCGCCGCACCACTGCCGCGTTCGAGCCGACGCTGGATTACGTGGTGGTGAAGATGCCGCGCTTCCAGTTGGAGAAGTTCCCCGGCACCGACCCGCGTCTCAACACGCAGATGAAGTCCGTGGGCGAGGCGATGGCGATCGGGCGGACGTTCAAGGAGGCGCTCGGCAAGGCCATGCGCTCGCTCGAACTCGACGCCACGCCCAAGCTGGAGTTCGACCGCATCCCGCAATACCTGGCGAGTCCCACGCCGGAGCGCCTGAGCTACGTCTTCGCGGCGCTGCGGGCGGGCTACACCGTGGACGACATCCACGGCCTGACGCACATCGACCGCTGGTTCCTCACCGAGATGGCGCAATTCGTCGCCCTGGAAACGGCGTTGCGCGCCCTGTCCTGGGACGACCTCGACCGCGACACACTCTCGCAGGCCAAACTGTGGGGCTTTTCCGATACAGAGTTAGGCGAACTGTGGGATTGCTCCGGTGAAGAGGTGCGTTTGCGCCGCGCGGCTTTGGGCGTCCAACCGGTTTTCAAGATGGTGGACACCTGCGCCGCCGAATTCGAGGCCGCCACGCCGTACTTTTATTCGACGTATGGGGGGACGGAGAACGAGGCGGTTCGCTCAACGGATTCAACGGATGGAACGGATAGGGAGCGGGTGATCATTCTTGGGTCGGGGCCGAATCGCATCGGGCAGGGGATCGAGTTCGACTACGCCAACGTCCACGCGGTGTGGGCGCTGCAAGAGGAAGGCTACGAGGTCGTCATGGTCAACTCCAACCCGGAGACGGTCTCCACCGACTACGACACCGCCGACCGGCTGTACTTCGAGCCGCTGACGGCGGAGGACGTGCTGGCGATTGTCGAGAACGAGCGGCCTGTCGGCGTCGTGGTGACGTTCGGCGGGCAGACGCCGCTTAAGCTGGCGCGGACGCTGGTGGATCACGACGTCCCGCTGCTCGGCATGGACTACGGGATGATCGAGATGGCCGAAGACCGCAAACAGTTCGGCGCGCTGCTCGACCGGCTGGGCCTCAAAAGCCCGCCTTACGGAACGGCGATCACGGTGGATGAGGCGCTGCGGGTGGCCGAAAGCCTGGGCTATCCCGTGTTGCTCCGCCCCAGCTACGTCCTCGGCGGGCGGGCGATGGAGATTGTGGCGGACGCCGACGAGCTGCGTCACTACATCACCGAAGCGGCGCGCGTCTCGGCGGGGCATCCGGTGCTCATCGACCGCTTCCTCGAAGACGCGCTGGAACTCGACGTAGATATCCTCACCGACGGCGAAGACGTGTGGGTCGCCGGACTGATGGAGCAGATCGAGGAGGCCGGCGTCCATTCCGGCGACTCGGCGTGCGTGCTGCCGCCCGCGAGCCTCTCTGAGTGCCAGATCGCCGCGGTCGAAGACGCCGCCGCGCGTCTGGTGTTGGCGATGGGCGCGAAGGGTCTGGTCAACCTGCAAATGGCGATCAGAGGCGACCAGCTCTATATCCTCGAAGCCAACCCGCGCGCCTCGCGCACCGTCCCCTTCGTCAGCAAAGCCATTGGCGTCCCCCTGGCTAAACTCGCCGCCAAAGTCCTCGTGGGATGCAAGCTCCGTGATCTGCTGGAGAATCATGAATCAAGAATCCTGAATCAAGAATCAGCGAATCGGCGAATGAGCGAATCAGCGAATGAGCGAATCGGCGAATCTACGGCTGTTCCCCAATCCCCCTCTCCCTCTCTCCCCCTCTCCCCCTCCCCGTCTACCGTCTACCGTCTACTGTCTACTTCTCTCGTCTCCGTCAAAGAAGTCGTCCTGCCTTTCCGCCGTTTTCCCGGCAGCGATGCGCTTCTCGGCCCGGAGATGCGTTCGACGGGGGAGGTGATGAGCTTTGGCGCGGGGTTTCCGGAGGCGTTCGCCAAGTCGCAGATTGCGGCGGGGAATCCGCTGCCCACGTCTGGCGCGGTGCTGGCGAGCCTCACCGACGCCGACAAACGCGAGGGCATCGCGTTGATCGGGCAGTTGCACGATATGGGCTTCGCGATCCTCGCCACGCGCGGCACGGCGCACGCATTGCAGGCGATGGGAATTCCCGCCGATGTCGTCCACAAAGTCGGCGAGGGGCGGCCCGATTGCGTGGACGTGATCGCGCAGGGGCGGGTGCAGTTGGTGGTGAATACGCCGTCGGCCGCCCGCAGCGATAAGCGCATCCTTGACGCGCCATTGCCGGCAAGCGCGGCAGAGCGCGGCGTGCCGTTGCCCTGGCAGGGTGCGCGCACGGCGGGGTATCGCATTCGCGCGGCGGCGCTGCAATACCACATCCCCTACGTCACCACGCTCGTCGCCTTGCGGACCGCCGTCGCCGCGATCCGGTTTTTGCGGCATGGGACGTTGCCGGTGCGGGCGTTGGGGCTTGTATGACACCACGGGTGGTGCTATAATGGTGTTGAGAGCACTTAGAAAGGCATTGTCCATACGAGTGTCGAGGAGGGAATGATGGGACGATTAACGTTGCGACTACCAGATACATTGCACCAGCAGTTGGCGTCATTGGCGGAGGAAGAAGGCGTGTCGCTCAATCAATTCATCGTCTATGCGCTTACACGACATGTTACTTGGGCTTCTACGGCTCGACAGCAAGAAGTGACGTATGCCGCGTTGCTCAAGAGCTTAGGAGAAGCGTCGCCTGATGAGGTTCGCGCGGTCCTGAATGAACGAAAGGCGGTTTATCCTGAACCGGCGCTGACGGCGGATGTTATCGAGCGACTGCGCGAGCGAGTTTTGGAAGCCGAAAGGAGTGCTGAAGCCGGGGCTGCGCCGCGTGGGCATTTGACGGTGGGGGAGTTCCGCGAGTCAGGCCTGATCGGTCTTTGGGAAGACCGAACGGATATCGAAGATAGTGCTGTCTACGCGCGTGAATTACGGGAGCAAGTTCAACGACGTGGAGACGTTACCCTATGATTCTGCTCGATAGCGACGTTGTGATCGACTTGCTTCGGCGGTATCCACCCGCAGTGCAGTGGTTCGATCAACTCTATATCGATGAGGAAGTCGTCATCTCTGGTTATGGGGTGATGGAACTCATCCAGGGATGCGAGAACAAAGCAAAGCAGTAACGGGTATTGCATGTTTTGGCTAGATACGGGATAATATGGCTTTCTCCCGGTCACTGCGCTTATGCGCTCGACCTCTTCGTGAAATACCGTCTGAGCCACAATATCGGTATGCTGGATGCGCTCGTCGGACAGACGGCGCTTATGCTGGATGAACCTTTGTATACATTCAATCGTAAGCACTATGCTGCTATCCCTGGCTTGCGGACGGTTCAACCTTATGAGAGGTGAATCTATGAGAAAATCCAGGTCTTGTTTTCGTCTATTCCTCAAAATATTGGGCGTTTTCGTCCTCTATCAAGTCGTGCTGCGCCTTGTCCGCAAGTACTGGCACTTCCCGGCCCCGGCGTTCATCGGGCGCTTTCTCGACAGCGACTACCGCCGGGCGTTGCAGCCGCCTGAGCCAATCGTGGCGCGTAGCGGCGCGCGACCGGGAATGAAGGCGCTCGAAATCGGCTGCGGCAGCGGCGCGTATACGACGTTCTTCGCGCGCGCTGTCGGGCCTGATGGTGCAGTCGCGGCATTGGATATCCAACCCGCGATGTTGGCGCAACTGGCAGCCAAGCTGACGAAGCCGGAGAATCAGGATATTCGTAACATCACGTTGCACGAAGCCAGCGCCTACGAATTGCCCTTCGACGACGACACACTGGATCTGGTCTACATGATCACCGTTTTCCAGGAAATCCCTGACCGTGACCGCACCCTGGCGGAAGTGTTCCGCGTGCTCAAGCCGGGTGGCTTGCTGGCGATCACCGAATGGATTTTCGATCCGGATTATCCACTGATGAGTACCACCATCAAGCAGGGAACGCAGGTCGGTTTTGTAGTGGATGCTGCGTTGGGGAACTGGTGGACGTATACGGTGCGGTTTGAGAAGCCTTGGTGAGTGATGCTTCGTACGAGATGAGCTATTTTAGAACTAAACTGAAGAAGATCGATACGAATTCAAGAAGGTGATGATGCTTACAATTCGAGGAAAATACCTTGATGGCAAAGTAAAGTTGATGGAAGACGTGCCATTTGCTGGTGAGGTTGATGTCTTGATCACGTTTTTGACTGAGGAAGCCCCTGTGTTATCACTGCCTAGAAGTGAACAGCAAGAGTTGGTGAGATATGCTTCTCAGCGTCGTTTGGCGTTAACTTCACGTGAAATTGATGTTTTGCGGTTGCTGCACCGTGGCTTAACGAATGACGAGATAGCCGAAAGGCTTGATTTGGGTCATGGTACGGTGCGGAATTATACCGCAAGCATTTATCGAAAAATGAACGTGCGGAACCGTACCGAGGCGGTTAAATGTGCCGTTGACTTGGGCTTGATAGAGTCTTGATTGTGTTAGGAAGATGGCGATGAACGACCTCGAATTCCTTGAAAAACTCCTGTCTATCCCCAGCCCCTCCGGCGGCGAGGACATCTTCGCCGAATACCTCGTCACGCAGATGCGCAAGCTGGGCTTCGTGACGCACCGTGACGAGGCGGGGAACGTCGTCGGCGCGGTGGGCAATCCTGATGCGGAGCGTCATATCGTGCTGCTAGGGCACATGGATACCGTGTCCGGCTTCATCCCCGTGCGCTGGGAGGGGAACAAGCTCTACGGGCGCGGCGCGGTGGACGCAAAGGGGCCTTTGGCGGCGTTCGTCCTGGCGACGGCCCAGGTCGCGCCGAAGTTGGCGGATGCGCGCATCACCGTCATCGGGGCGGTGGAAGAGGAGTCGCACGGGTGGGGATCGCAATATCTGGCGGAGACGATGCCCGCGCCCACCTGCGCGCTCATCGGCGAGCCGAGTGCGTGGGATTGTATCACGCTCGGTTACAAGGGCCGCTTGCTGATGGAGTACAGCCTGGCGCAGCCGGGCGGGCACAGCGCGGGTGAGTTCGCCGGGCCGGCTGAACTCGCGGTCAATTTCTGGAACAGCCTGCGCCGATTTGCCTACGCTTACAACCAGGATGCGTTGCTGCAAGGCAAAAAGGGGCGCTTCAATTCGCTCGATCCCGCGCTGCGCGACCTGCGCACCTACAGCGACGGGCTGAACGATTACGTGGAAATGACGATCGTGGCGCGTCTCCCGCCCGATTTTGCTGTGGACGCGTTGCAAGCCAAGATGGAGGTGTGGGCCAACGCCGCAAAGCTGGCCTTCGGCGGCAGTGATCCGGCATACCAATCCGACAAGAACACACCGCCGGTACGCGCACTGCTCAAAGCGATCCGCGCCGAAGGCGGCAAGCCGCGCTTCAAACTCAAGACCGGCACGTCGGATATGAACACCGTCGGTCCGGTGTGGGAGTGTCCGATGGTGGCCTACGGCCCCGGCGATTCATCGCTCGACCACACGCCGCACGAGCATCTGGACATCGACGAATTTCGGCGTGGCGTCACCGTGTTGTCGCACGCCTTGTCGACTTTAGCCGGTGCATCCCAATAATACCTTGTCTAATCATCACGCTTGCGTATACTGACCTGGTAACTTTCAACCTGTAACTTTCAACCTGTAACCATTTTAAGGAGGTAAACGATGTACAATATGTCACCCGATGCGTTGAAGAAGTTGTATGTAGCCGGCAGTCTGAAGAATCAGGGCGAGGGCTTTGTCTTTCAGGTGAAGAACCTCATCGATTCAGGCTCGATCAGCGGCATCACCAAATTCACGGTAGATGGCGAGGCGCGCCCGCTGGAAGGCGCGACCGTCGAGCTTAACGGCAAAGTCCGCCCGGTGTCGGAGATCACGTGGGCGTCGTCGATGTACGTGGGCTACGGCGCGGTGATGACCATCTACGTGCCCGGCGCTCTGGAGCCCGGCGAACACAGCATTGTGATGCAGGTCAATGTGCCGGAGTTGGGATCGTTGGGTTTCCCGATTACCGATACGGTAGCGTAAGTGCCAGAGTAACCCTGGCGGAAACGCCAGGGTTTTTTGTTGTTTGAGGGATTATGATCGATAACAACAGTGTGATTCGTGATTTAGGCAACGGCTTGATTTTACGCTCGGCGACGGCGGCGGATGCGGGGGCTTTAGCCGAATTTGAGAGCCGCGTCCACAGTGACATGGGGTGGGATAAACCCGATCCGCACTTGGTTCTCTGGGTGCGCGATCTGATGCTCAAGCCGCACCCCACGTTCAAGCCGCAGGATTTTCTGTTGGTGGAAAACGCCGTGACCGGCGAGATTGTGTCCGGCGCCAACCTGATCGCGCAGACTTGGTCGTATGGCGGCATCGAAATCCCAGTAGGCCGCCCAGAGCTCGTCGGCACGCATCCCGACTACCGCAATCGCGGACTGGTGCGGGCGCAGCTCGCGGTGCTGCATCAGTGGAGTGTGGAACGTGCTCACAAGATGCAGTGTATCATGGGTATCCCCTACTACTATCGCCAATTCGGCTATGAAATGGCGGTGGACATGCATGGTGGATATAACGGCCCGTTGACCAGCGTGCCGCGTCTGGCGGACGGCGTCGTCGAACTGTACCAAGTGCGTCAGGCGGTCCCAGACGACGTCTCCTTCATCCAGGAAGTGGAGGCTCACGCTGCCAGGCGGCATCTGCTTCGCTGCGTGCGTGACACGGCATTGTGGCGTTATGAGTTGGTCGGTCGCTCATCCGACGGTACCAATACGCTGCGGGTGGGCATTATCACCGACGCGGAGGGTACGCCGGTCGGTTATCTGATACACCCCAAAACGTTGTGGGGTGACAGTTTGGAGCTGTGGACCTACGAACTCAAGCCGGGGGCATCGTGGTGGGAAGTAACGCCCTGCGTGATGCGTTACCTCAAAGCCGTGGGTGCAGCGTATCAGCCCTACTACGCGGACGACAACGCTAAACCCTTCGAGCGGCTGACGTTTAGGCTGGGGCGCGAGCATCCTTGCTACCTGATTGTGTCGCAGGAGTGGTTGCCGCAATTCCGCAAGCCGTACAGTTGGTACGTGCGTGTCCCTGATCTACCTGACTTTCTGCGTATGATTGCGCCGGTGCTGGAAGAACGGCTGGCACGCTCTGTGATGGTCAGTTACTCCGGTGAGTTGTGGCTCAACTTCTACCGCGATGGTCTGCATCTTGTTTTCGAGAAAGGGCATTTGACGGACGTGCAGACCTGGGAGACGCCCGCGAACACGGAGACATCCACCGAATTCCCGCCCCTGACGTTCCTGCAATTGCTGTTTGGTCATCGCTCGTTGGCGGAGCTCATGGCGGCTTTCCCGGATTGCGGCGGTCGTCTCGAAGCGCGCTTGTTACTCGATGCGCTGTTCCCAAAACAGACGTCGTCTGTGTGGCCGGTATCATAGTTACACGTTAAAGGTTGCAGGTTGAACGTTGGTGTAGGTTCAGCGGCTTCTTAACTTTCAACCTGTAACCTGAAACTTTCAACTTGTTTGGAGGAGAGGAGAAAATGGCAAAGAAAAAGGTTTCCAAAGTCATCTTGGCGTATTCGGGGGGGCTGGATACGTCGTGTATTGTGCCGTGGCTGATCGAGAACTACCAGTGCGAGGTCGTCACGTTCACCGCGGATTTGGGGCAGGAAGAGGAACTGAGCGGCCTGCCGGAGAAGGCGCGGATCAGCGGCGCGGTGAAGTCCTACGTGGAGGACTTGCGCAACGAGTTCGTCACCGACTTCGTCTTCCCCACGCTGCGAGCCGGGGCGATTTACGAGCGGCAATACTTGCTTGGCACGTCGTTTGCGCGCCCGCTCATCTCCAAGCGCATGGTGGAGATTGCGGAGATGGAAGGCGCGGATGCTGTTGCCCACGGCGCGACCGGCAAGGGCAATGACCAGGTGCGCTTCGAGTTGGGCGTGATGGCGCTCAACCCGCGCCTCGCCGTGATCGCTCCGTGGCGCGAGTGGGACATCCGCTCGCGGGAGGATGCGCTGGCCTACGCGACCGCGCACGGCGTCCCCGTCACTTCCACGGGTAAGTCGGTCTACAGCCGTGACCGCAATCTCTGGCACCTCAGCCACGAAGGCCACATCCTGGAAAATCCGTGGCTGGAGCCGGAAGAGGCGATGTTCCAGTTGACCGTCGCGCCGGAAAAAGCCCCGGACAAGCCGCTATACATTGAAATCGATTTCAAGTCCGGCATCCCGGTGCGACTGGATGGCGTCTCGCACGGGCCGGTGGAACTGGTCACGCGGCTCAACAAACTCGGCGGCGCGCACGGGGTGGGGCGGCTGGACATGGTCGAGAACCGCCTGGTGGGCATCAAATCGCGCGGCGTCTACGAGACGCCCGGCGGCACGATCCTCTACGCAGCCCTGCGCGCGTTGGAGACGCTGTGCCTGGACCGCGACTCACTGCACTACAAGGACCTGGTCGCCGAGAAGTACGCGGAGATGGTGTACTACGGGCAATGGTTTACCCCGCTGCGCACCGCGCTGGATGCGTTCGTGGACAGCCTGATGCAGAACGTCACCGGCAGCGTGCGCCTCAAGCTCTACAAGGGCAGTTGCACCGTCGTCGGGCGCAAGTCGCCGTACTCGCTCTACCGCGAGGACTACGCCACCTTCGGGCAGGACGACGTCTACCAGCAGAGCGACGCCGAGGGCTTCATCCACCTCTTCGGCCTGCCGCTCAAGGTGAAGGCGCTGCTCGACATCGAGGGCCTGGGCAAATCCGGCTACGAGCAGCCAGACTTCGGCACGTTTAAGCGGGATTAAGAGTTCGTCAACGGATTCAACGGATTTGAACGGATTTTCTGGTTCTTATCCGTTTCATCCGTTGAATCCGTTGATAGCAAGTGGAGGACGACGAGGATGAGCAAGCTTTGGGGCGGTCGTTTTGCGAAAGAGATGGACAAGCTGCTGGAGCAGTTCAACGCTTCCATCAGCTTTGATCGGCGGATGTATGCGGCGGATATCCAGGGCAGCATCGCTTACGCGCACGCGCTGGAGAAGGTCGGCATCCTCACGGCGGACGAGGCGCAGGCGATTGTGGACGGCCTCAATGCCGTGCTGGCGGAATTCGACGCCGGGACGTTCGCGTTCCTGCCGTCCGACGAAGACATCCACACCGCCGTCGAGCGCCGTCTGGGTGAGCTGATCGGCGATGTGGCGGGCAAACTGCACACAGGCCGCAGCCGCAACGACCAGGTGGCGACGGACATCCGGCTGCACCTGCTCGCGCGGATTCCCGTGTTACGCGATCACGTTCAAGCGTTGCAGCGCGCTGTCGTGGATAAAGCCGAAGCACACCTCGACGTGATGATGCCGGGCTACACGCACCTGCAACCCGCACAACCGATTCTGTTCGCGCACTGGATGATGAGCTTCTTCTGGATGTTACAGCGCGACGTCGAGCGGCTGGCCGACCTGACGAAGCGCGTCTCCGTGATGCCGTTGGGCGGCGCAGCGCTGGCGGGCAACACCTTCGGGATTGACCGCACCGCGCTCGCGGTCGACTTGGGCTTCGCGCGCATCAGCGAGAACAGCCTCGATTCTGTCCCCGACCGGGATTTCATCGCCGAGATGCTCTTTTGGGCGGCGTTGCTGCAAACGCACCTCAGCCGTCTCGCCGAAGACCTCATCCTCTACGCGACGGCGGAGTTCGGCTTCGTGGAACTCGACGACGCCTACAGCACCGGCTCCAGCATCATGCCGCAGAAGAAAAACCCCGACTCGCTGGAACTGGCGCGCGGCAAGACCGGGCGCGTGGTGGGCAACCTTGTCGCGCTGCTGACAACCCTCAAGGGCCTGCCCAGTTCCTACGACAAGGACTTGCAGGAAGACAAAGAACCGCTCTTCGACACGCTGGACACGCTGGAACTCGAACTGCCTATCGTGGCCGGCGTCATCGCTACGCTGCGCATCCACCCGGAGCGGATGGCGTCCGCGCTGCACGACGACCTGCTGGCGACGGAACTGGCGGATTACCTGGTGCGCCAGGGCGTGCCCTTCCGCCAGGGACATCACATCGTCGGGCAGGCCGTGCGGCTCGCCGGAGAGCGGGGCTGCGGCCTGCGCGACCTCACCCTGGACGACTACCGCGCCCTCTCCCCGCACTTCGGTGACGACGTCCACGACGTGCTGGACTTCCGCCGTGCCGTCGAGCAGCGTTCCGTGTCCGGCGGCACGGCGACGACGGCGGTGCAGGCGCAGATTGAGAAGGCTAAATCGCTGTTGGGTTGCCTCTGATATGTCATTCTGAAGATAATGCGAAAGGTAGTTTTTACTATGCAGCTTGACAGATCTTTTCCTCAACCCCGCCCCAAAACTTGGTTGGGCATCGCTGGGGTACTATTTGCCCTCAGCGCGCCACTCGTCCAAGGACTGTTAATCCCGTGGTTCAAAACCAACTTCGCTTTCCCGCTTGACCGTTTGGTCAGCCTCGGGGTCTTCTGGGTTGCCGTCTTGCTTGCCTTGGGCATTGCTTACTTCGCCGAAGGCTATCCCTTGGCAACTTTTGGGTTTCAATGGAGTCAGAAAACGCTGCGCACCCGCCTGATCGAGTGGATTCTCACCACTGTAGCTACACTTGTTATTGTCAGTGTTATCATCTTCTTTTCCACCTATGTCCGCAATCTTTTAACCAAGACGCCTGCTCCAGGCCTCGATGCAGTCCGTCTTTTACCCGCATGGGTGCTTATTCCGGCTTGGGTTACTGGCGCCTTTACCGAAGAAGTGCTTTTTCGAAGCTACCCGATTGAGCGCCTTACTCAACTGACCGGACGACGGTGGCTTGCCAGTCTGATTACATTGTTAGCCTTTACCGTGTTGCATCTCTTTGGATGGGATTGGATTCACGTGCTCACCGCTGTTCTGCCGGGAGGTATTATGCTCACTTTATTCTATTTGTGGCGGCGCAACCTGGCGTTGAATGTAATGATTCACGCCATTATGAATGCCCCGTTGCTGTTGTTGCCGTTGCTTGCGCCCTATCTATAGGCAACCCATACCCCAGGTCCTGGCGACTTGCTTCACCGCGCTACGTGAGCGCCTGACGTTGAACGTTAGGTGGGTGGACTAGAAAATCGGCTACGTTGTGCTCTTGGTACGTGATTACGATTTTGGGGTAACCCTTGTGAGTCAAAGTGTTATGATCTGGAAGAAAACCGGCAAGGAAATGGTGCGCGTCCCGGCCGGTACGTTTCTCTTTGGCGAGGCGAAACAAGAACTCGAACTGCCGGAGTTCTGGATCGACAGAACGCCGGTGACCAATGCCGAGTACAAGCGGTTCCTGGATGCTAATCCGGCGTATCCGGTCCCGTTCACTACGGAAGTTTGGGCGCAGGCGTACAACTGGGATAAACATGCGCGCACATTCCCGCCGGGCGCAGAGCAGCATCCCGTGGTTTTGGTGACGCAGCACAATGCAGCGGATTACGCAGCCTGGGCCGGCGCGCGTCTGCCCACCGAGCGGGAATGGGAAAAGGCCGCCCGTGGCGCTGACGGACGCCGGTATCCGTGGGGTGCGTGGGATGAGGAATGTTGCAACACGGTAGAAACCGGCATCATGGCGACAACCCCGGTGGGACGCTATTCCCCTGCCGGAGATAGTCCCTACGGGTGCGTGGATATGGCCGGCAACGTGTGGGAGTGGACGGCGACCGAGGACGACGTCGGCCCGATCGTGCGCGGCGGATCGTTCATCAACGACCGGTTCTACGCGCGCTGCGCCCACCGTGACTGGGCGCTCCCGGATTCGGGTCTGAGGCTTGTTGGGTTTCGGCTTGTTGTTTCAGTGTTAGCATAAACTGCGAATCTTACCACCTTGTGATAGCCAAGGCGCTTTTGTCGTCGAGAATCCAGAAATCGTACACGGATACCACGGATTCTAGGGTTTGTAAGAAAGATCCGTGTTCTCTGTGTTCATCCGTGTACCATAATTGGCAGACGAACTTGTTGAGTTGAGGATTTCACTAATCTACGCACAATGAAACAGAAAATCGGTTACGTTACCCTCTTGGTGCGAGACTACGACGAAGCGCTCGCTTTCTATACCGGCGTTCTCGGCTTTGACCTGATCGAAGACACGGCGTTGGACGGTGGCAAACGCTGGGTGCTCGTCGTACCGCCAGGAAATGCCGGAACGTGTCTACTACTCGCCAAAGCAACGACGCCCGTACAAATCGCCCGCATCGGCGATCAAACCGGCGGGCGCGTGTTCCTGTTCTTGCACACGGACGACTTCTGGCGCGATTATCACGCACTACGGGCGCGCGGGCTTCAGTTCACCGAAGAGCCGCGCGCGGAATCGTATGGCACGGTCGCCGTTTTTGTAGACCTCTACGGGAACCGGTGGGATCTCTTGGAGCTGAAGGTATCATGAAGTTGACTTCGCGGCTTTATGAGACTGAACATGATCTGCTCGACATGCTGAATCTGCTGATGGAGGCGCGCGCGCAGACCAGCGATTGGCGCTACGCGCACGTCGGCGAATTGCTGTTTGACTTCTTTATGGTGGCATGCCACCTGAATCCACAAGAATACATCCGCCTCTGGCGCGATGACGCGGGCAAGCTGGTCGGCTATGCGATGTTGGGCGAAGACCCGGCCTTCAACTGGCAGATACTACCGGCGTATGAGTGGACCGGCATCGAGGATGAAGCGTGGGCATGGGTCGAGGCGCGACTCGCCGGCCTTCGCCAGCGCGACGTGAAACTTTGGAGTGGGCATCTCGTTTCCGGCGCGCGGCAGGATAACGCCAGGCGCATCGCTTTCCTGGAGCAGCACGGGTTCCGGTACTGCGGCGATTTTCCTGAAGTGAACATGCTGCGTTCGCTAGATGAGACAATCCCCGAAGTGACGCTGCCCGCCGGTTTCGAAGTCCGCGCCGTGGCGCCGGATGAAATCTCCAACCGGGCGGCGAGCCAACGTGATGTATGGCTGCCGTGGACCGTCGGTGAAATCAGCGACAACGACTACGCGTACTTCATGCAACTACCCGGCTACCACCGCGACCTTGACATCGTCGCCGTCGCGCCGGATGGCATCATCGCTGCGTATGTCAACGGCTGGATCGATCCGATCAACCACATCGGCGACTTCGGGCCGGTGGGTGCGCTCCCGGCGTATCGCCGGCAAGGCCTGACGCGCGCCGTGCTCCTCGAAGGCTTGCGCCGGATGAAGGCGCACGGCATGAATCGCGTGTGCGTCTCGACCGGTATCTCGAATACGGCGGCGCGCAATTTGTATGAATCGGTCGGCTTCAGGGTTGTAAACCAGTATTTGGATTACGTGAGAGCGGAATGAATTTTGACAGAGCGGCAGTCTATAGAACAAGATGGTGGTAGGGAGTAACAGAAATGAATTTGATAGAAACAAAACCACAAACAGGCTTTTTACGAATTCACGGTGATAACGTCGTTGAGTGTGAACGAGGATTGCATTTGATTGCTGATTCATTTTCTGCCGATATTCGACATTTGGTTAGTCCTCCCTACATGCCGCGATATGAAATCTATGCTGAAGGTATGCTTCTGTTTGCTGTGGAATTATTGCCGGGGCATGGGCGATGGGGTGTCAATATACAGGACGTTTTTCAGTCTCACGGTGCGCCTGTGCGCGAAGCGACCGATATAGTCATTACCAAGATTGTGGAAGGCAATGGTAGTGAGGAGATTCTGTTGGCTGTAGAGTTTTCGAGTGCTTTACCTGCCGGTAACAATGCCTGGCAACGCAGTGGTAGAGCCTTGGCCTGTGCTGTTGTGGGAGTTCCTTATCTTTATTTCACCGAGGTCGGCGGCGTCGAGTTAGGGGAAAATCGTGCCGTGAAAGCGCCGCGCTTTCCAAATCCTATTGTGCCCTTCTCGTATTTGACTGCCAGCGAAACGTATCAGGTGTTGTGTTTGCCTGTTTACGCGCTCAGTCCTTCATGTGCTGAACGTATTGGCGCTCAGTTTAGTCAAGTGGTTGGCGTCGAAGATGCTTGCCAGGTGACCAGATGTGTTCTTGAAAGTCATTTACCGTGCGACTCTCAGGAGGTTTTGTTCCGAAAAGCTGTGGCCGTGGTAAATATCTTGGCGGAGGGTCGCAAGCGAAGCGATACACTACGTGGCGCTGAATGGTCAGAGTTTTTAGAGTTGGATACTGGTGAGCGCAAAGTTGCCTGGTTGACAAGAAAGCAACTGGGCTGGCAAAAGAAAAGAGCAAGCAAGGTCGAAACTACGGTTACCTTTCAAGGTCTTACGGAGTTGTTTGCATCTATCCAGACTGTTTCTGTAGGAGCTTCTGACATTCCTATTTGTTTGATTCCTGGAACTGAACGTCGAGAACTTGCAACGCGGATGTTGAATTTGTATAGCGATTCGATTGCTCCCGAATTCATTCGGTGGCTAGACGTTGATTCTCCGTTGCTTGTCGTGTGGATCACGGGCTTCAAACCCAGAGGAGATGATTCACGGCCTGATAGAGGGCTTGTTCCGTTGGCAAGAATGCTCTTTGGCGATGATATCGAGATTCTGTCTATTGTTTCCGGCCCGGCCAAGCCGCCAATGTGGGAACTATTACGAGAAAACGCAGCGCAACTTGCTCAACAGAACGGGTTATGGGAAGCTGTGTTGCACTTGAGCAACGCTGTTTTGGCCGACAGTCCAACATTGGTCAATAGTCCGTTGACTCTATTGCTTACACCTGTTCGTAAACGGAATCGAGACATAATTCGCTTTGCAACCGCGTTCCCTGTGACAAATTGTTCAACGACAATTAGAATTTGACATCGACGACAATTAGAAATACCCACTCGGAGTTCGGAGCAGTCAGGGTAAACTAGGCCCCAGGAGGCCTAGAGATGACTGCAACCGATGCCCAAGTGAGGAT
>Ga0334887_1000451_pt1 | contig 66946 bp, 62 predicted proteins | sample GraSluR1_MG_10_FD_207217 | JGI IMG/M metagenome (GOLD analysis project Ga0334887, IMG submission 207217) | Sludge microbial communities from methane-producing bioreactor in Wageningen University, Netherlands - Granular Sludge_18_07-R1 | ecosystem: Engineered > Bioreactor > Anaerobic >...
GCTTGGGGAGGAAAAGAAAGAACAGCCCTGCGAAGACATGTGGTTTGACAGACCATGATTGGTCGTTTAGGGAGCTGTTGACTTATCAGTATCATAAAATATCAACCAATTGAGGGCGCAGTGCCAAAAAGCGCTAGATCTAGATAATAATTATGTGAATGCGTGGAATGGCAAAGGGAATGTGCTTGCAATATTAGGAAAATATGATGAAGCGCTAGAATGTTATGAGAAAGCACTCAATCTCGATTCAAGCTATATAAACGCATGGAACGGTAAAGGCTCAGTTCTCGTCGATTTGGGAAGGTACCTCAAAGCGCTTAGCTGCTACAATATGGCGCTAAAACTTGACCAAGATTATATATATGCATTAAACGGAAAGGGTGACGCTCTCAGAGGCTTGGGCAGGTACATCGATGCAATCGAATGTTATAAGAAGGCGATAGAGGGCTCACCAAATTACATGCTCGCTTGGTATGGCAAAGGTAAAGCTCTCGACGAGCTAGGCCGAATAGAAGAAGCCATCGAGCATTTTGATAAGGCAATAGAACTCGAATCTAAATACCTTCCCGCCTTGTATGACAAAGGTAACTCTCTCATGAAACTGGGTCAAATGAAAGAAGCCCTTGGACCTTTTGATAACGTAATAGAACTCGATCCGAAATACCTGCCTGCCTTATATGGCAAAGGTAACGCTCTTGATAAACTAGGCCAAGCTGAAGAGGCAATCCAAGTCTACGAAAAAGCGTCTGAACTCGGGTTGAAACTTGTGGCTCTTTATATAGCTTTAGCTCGTCTCTACCGCAAGCTCGGCCAGGAGGCCGATAGCATCGAAGCATGCAAATCCGCCCGCGATCTGATCGAGACGGAGATCGAATACAACCGCGCCTGCTTCGAGGCGGTCTGCGGGAGCCCCGACGCCGCCTTCGCGCTTCTCAGAACCGCCCTGGAGAAGAAGGAGCAGACCGCGGATTGGGCGCGCCGGGACCCCGACTTCGAACCCATCCGGGACGACCCCCGCTTCGCCGCCCTGCTGGACGAGTTCTCGCCCGGAGCGGAGATGGGGCCGTAGTGAGGGCCGCGCCGCCAGAAAACGCTATGCAGCGGCGCAGTCCTCCAATTATCGAAGAAAAGAAAATAGAAACAAAAAATAGAATCCAAAAACTCAAAAAAATATGGTGGTTGGAGGGCCCCAAACAACCGGCGGCCCTCTAAAAGGCGGCGGATTTTTTCGCAAGAACTATTTGATCTTCGACTCCACCATCTCTTCCCTCAGCTTGCAGAGGTTCTCAGCCCCCCTGACGTAGAACCAGTAGTGGACAACCACCAGGATACCCCACCCGAAGGGGGAGTAATAGACGGCCAGGGACGGATCGATCTTTATCGAGCCCATCATGTTCAGGGCTATCCATATTATGTTCACGACCAGATATATCCCCAGATGGAGCTTGAAGAGCTTCATCTGGTCGGCGACCGTCGCCTCTCGGAAAACCCTCTTGTATTCCTCAATAGTTCCAGCCATAATTCACCACCTGCTCAAACCAATACATCGGCATCCAGATTATGCATTCATAAGATTTAAGCTTAATCGATATTTTTAACTAATTCGATAAAAACTCCCTCCTCCTCAAAGAGGCGATCTGTGGGTGGATGGGAGGGAATTGCGGGGATGATCGATCTCATCGCCCCGCCTCCACCGACCGGAGCAGGTCAGAATTCCGCGCAGGTTTTAACTACCTCCGGCCCTCAATTATCGCTATAAATCACTATAATAAGGTGGAGGCGTCTACTTTGAGAGAGTTTGCAAAGCCCAGGGTCGTCGTCAGCAGATGTATCGAGTTCGACCACTGCCGGTATAACGGCCAGATGATCGCCAGCGACTTCGTCGCGAGCCTCGCCCCCTACGTCGAATACCTCCCGGTCTGCCCCGAGGTGGAGATCGGCCTAGGAGTCCCGCGAGATTCGGTCCGGCTCGTCACTTCGAGCGGAAGGGGCGCAGAGGGCGGAGGGGACGGAGTGGCAAATATCAGCCTCATCCAGCCGACGACGGGCAGGGACGTCACAGCGGATATGAAGACCTTCGCCTCCGGTTATCTCGACTCCGTCGGCGACGTCGACGGCTTCATCCTCAAGGCGAGCTCCCCCTCCTGTGGGATCAAGAACACCAAGGTATACCCGACGGCGGGAAAGTCGGCGGCCCTATCGAGGAGCGAAAGCGGCCTCTTCGGCGGAGCGGTCCTGGCCAGATATCCTGAGCTGTCGGTGGAGGACGAGGGGAGGCTTCGAAACCCCCGTATAAAAGAGCACTTCCTCTCCAAGCTCTTCACCCTGGCTCGGTTTCGAGAGGCTAAGAGGTCGGGATCGATGAAGGAGCTGGTCGGCTTCCAGACGGAGAACAAGATGCTCCTTATGGCCTACCACCAGGCGGAGACGAGGGCCCTGGGGAAGATCGTCGCAAACCACGACCACCGCCCCTTCTCCGAGGTTGCAGCCTCGTATGAGCTCCATCTGAGGAGGGCGCTCTGCAGGCCCCGGAGGTACACCTCCAACATAAACGTCCTGATGCACATCCTCGGCCACTTCTCCGACCGGATCTCGGAGGGGGAGCGAAAGCTCTTCCTTGAGAACATCCAGAGGTACCGGGACGGGAAGATCACCATCTGCCCCAACACCACCATCCTAAAGTCCTGGATCGCCCGGTTCGATGACGACTATCTATCGAGCCAGACCTTCTTTGAGCCCTACCCCCAGGACCTGATGGAGGTGGACCCGGTCGTCTCCCATAGAGGAAGAGACCTCTGGAGATAAAATAGAGGCCGGAGGAGAGACGTCGGAGGAGATGACACCGGAGGAGTGGGCGGATCGGATAGTGGGGAGAGCAGGGGAGCGGACCTTCAACGCCGACCTTCAGGCCTCCGCCATCCTCTGGGCCTTCTCCTTCTCCAGGAGGAGGACGTTCACGTCGCGGACCTTGTAGGCCTTTTCGTCCTTCCACCAGGCGAGCCTATGCTGGCCCAATCCGTCCGCAGCCTCGAATATATCCATATACTCCCGGTCGTACCTGGTGTAGGCCGGGTCGAGGGGGACCATCGACCTGCCGCCTACGTCGGAGAAGGATGGGTCGACCTCGATCACCTCCCCTTTCTGGTTCTTGGCGAGGAGCCAGAGGTGTTCGTTGCCGGTCCCGGCGAAATCTTCGGCGTAGGCGAAGGAAACGTCGAAGCCGTGGCTCTTGAAGTACCACTCGTAAAAGGCCGCCCTCTCGAAGATGTCGAGGTCGGAGGCGCGGCCCATGATGGAGCCGCTGTACCTGATGACGTCGTCGGGGTTGTGGACGTCCGCGGGCTTCAGCACCAGGTAGTAGGGGTCGGGCATCTCCCCGGAGAAATAATCGCCGGGAATTACATCTCCGAGGATATCGCCTTTTCTGTCGTAGCCGTCCAGGAGGATGTAAGCTCCCACCAGAGCCAACGCGGCCACGACGACGATCTGCCATCTCGCCAGTATTCAGCCCTCCTGTAACGTCCTCTTGGGATCGCCACCAGCTCCAAAGCCCCTTTCCGCTAGAGCCCTGCTGACCTCAGCCTCCACGATCTTCCGGACCTCATCCTCATCGACCTTTCGGCCGGTCTCCTGCGTTTGTTGAGGATGGGACTCCCGGATAGCCCTCTCGAAGATGTTTCTCTCTTCTAGGAAGAACGGCCTCTCGCCGTTCTCGATCTTGAGGAGGGCCTCTTCAAACCGCTTTCTGATCCCATCCTCCCCGTAGAAGTAATCCTCTAGAGCCCTCTTCGTCCGATCAGGCATCCCATCTTTTACGAGGTTGCTCTCGATATCGTCCATGTATTTGATGGCCATACCGATCATCCTGTGGATACGTTGTTCTAGAGTACCCTTAACATCGCGTCCCCTCTCTTTACCGTAGGGGTTTCGAAGGAGTATCAGGATCTCGTCCCATCCGTTCTCTCCGAGCTTCCTCCAAGGCTCGATCCGCTCTGCCGGAATCCCAGAATAACTGGCGATCGCGGAGACGATCTCCTCGTGGTCTATAAACCCCCTCGTAAATACGTAAGCTCTATCGGCCTTTTCTGGATCGCATCCAAAGAGCCTACCTTTTGTCAGGGCTAGTTTGACCAGCTCATCTTCAGGGTCCTTTCGCCTCTTCTCTCTCCAGTAGCAAGGAACCAGGATTGGTGGACGGTTTAATCCCTCGATGAACTTCTCCCGCATCGCAAGGGAGGGGGGGTCCTCTCCTGGATAGTGGCGGCCGGCGACGAAAGGCCTCATGGCCTGGTGGATGAAATCGTCGATGGCGGAGTAGTCCTGTCCGAACCTCTCCACCATGATCTGATTGTCGACAAGTATAACTCCGTCAACGCTCTCGACTACGTTCTTCGTCATGAGGTCGTAAAGAGAGATCGCCGCCCCCAGGGCCCTCTTCGGTTCCTTCGCCCTCTGCTGGGGGTCCACCCCTTCTTCGGTGAGAACACCCATAACGAAGACTGGATAGGCGCCGTATTTGCCCCGGATATATCTAGTAATTGGATTTACAAAACCTGTCCCTGTACCCCCACCAAGCGAGACGATAAAAAGAATGCCGTCGCACATCTTTGATTCACCGTCGTTATCCTTTTGGTCAGAAAGTGTGGTATAAGGCCGTATCCGGTCCCACGAGGCTTCTAGAATTGGATTTTTCGACGGGTATTCAGGATACTCTGATGATGCCTCACTTCTAAGCTCTTGATCGGTCTCAAAGATCTCAAAGACGGCTTTGAGAAATTCTGCCTGTCGCATGAAGCCCTGCTTTTTAAGATCGTACCCGTAACATTGATTAATTATCCTATGAGTTTTGGATTTGTCGCCAATTATGTCGTGGGGTATGAAAAAGCCGGGATAGCACCCCCTATCTAGGGAGCCGAAGAATCTCTGGTTCTGGGTCTCCTGGACATCGGCCTCAAGCCAGAGCCCCTTAACTCCTCCGAAGGATACATGCTCTCCCAGAGACCGGTTGAGGATGGGAACGTCCTGGTTTTGGAGAAACCTCTCCGCCAGATGACCTCCGCAGCCCCCGATTCCGACAATGCATAATCTCATTTCATCCCTCCGAGAGCATCGGCGTAAACGGGCCATAGGAGCGCCGCCTCCGAGGCGAAGAGGGCGAGAAAGGCAAACGACCTCGATCCAAGATCGACCTCGGGATATATCGTCCCCTGTTGGACGGAGAGGAAGATGGAGACGGCGAGGAGCGGCACTGCGAACATCACGGCGACCTTCATACTCTTTGAGAGCTCGTAATAGCCGTAGATCTTCCTTGGGACGAAGGCGGCCGCCACCAGGCTAAATAGGAGGACCAGAAGCCCGAAGGCAGCAAAACCCAGGGGACCTGAAGCCAGGAATGAAACCTGGAAGTAGTTGTGCCGGGGAAATATCTCCGGCGTAAGGAAGTAGAAGTAGGCGAAGGCGGCAAAGAGGAGCATCCAGGCCGCCACGGCCGCAGCGTTGAAGTTTGACCCTTGCCGGGTGAACATCTCCTCCATAATTTCCTCTTTGAGTTTGTCTTTGGATATCTTCCCGCCGTTGGCCTTCGGCTCTCCTTCATCATCCACCTTCACCTTGGAGGTGGCCGCCACCCTCCTGTACGTCCTCTCCATGTTCAGCAGGTGGAGGGCCACGCCTCCAGCCAGTAGAAGAAGGAATAGCGAGACTCCGAAGACGCCGTTCAGAAAGAGGCTGGTCATCGGTAAAACCTCCTCTCTATCACGATCCCGCCTATGAGCGCCGCCAGCAGGACGGCGAGAACGTTAGCGATCGTTACCGTCGAGTATATCGGGTATTTGACGATCTTCGGGTTGATCGCGCCACCCGAGATGGTGTCGGTAGACTCCCTGGAGTTCTGGTCCGTAGCAGAGTACCTGAAATAATAGCTGAAGCTATGGCCAGCGTCGGATACATCGAAGGGCGCGATCTCGAAAAGGACGTTCTGGGCCTCCTCGGAGGCGTTGATGACCCTTGTATACTGATACCTGTTCGGATGAGACTGAGTGCTGGTGTAGAGGTCGATCTGCAGGCTATTCATCTCCGGGTTCTTAACCTGGAGGCTGAACCTGTAGTTCTCCCACCAGTACCTGTTCTCATCGGCTGGCACGGCCTGCGGGTCCGAGACGTATATCTTCGGGCTCGGGATGAGTCTCGGGCCTAAATTTATCCCGGTCCTGTTGCCGTCGAGGCCGTCGTCGAAGGAGTAGAAGTAAGAGAAGTTCTTCCCTGCGTCCTCTTCACCGAAGAGGCCGTACTGGCTCGCTATGAAGGTGACGTTCGTCCCTGGCGTCACAGTCTGGGTCAGGTTTCTGATCTCCCTATCCTGGTCGTCGAGGATGTGGAGGATGACGTTTATCATGTCCCCGTCGGTGTCGAAGAACCTCGCTTCATACCGGATCGGATCGTTATACCTGGCCCTCAACGGGATGACCCGGATGGACTCTTCGTCCACCTCCGGTGGGCTGTTGACCAGATCCAGCTCCAGGACGCTGTAGTAGTCATCTTGTTGGAAGGGCCTGGCGTACATGGTGTCGGTGAAGTAGGTGCTGTGCATGTCGTTGAACCATATCCGGAAGGTGGCGTTCCCTACCTCCTGGGAGTCGGAGAATGGGGTGATCCCTGACCAGTCCCTGAGGGTGGCATTGGTCTTCTCGTCGTACTGGTTTGCGAGGATGATCCTCTGCCCGCCGATCCTGGCATATTCCTGATCATCGGGACCTTTCATCTCGAGGGCCAGGTATAGATCCGACCGGACCTCCATGGGGTTATCGTTCTTGACGTAGGCGTAGATGTCCAGCTTCTCGTTTCTAGTGATCTCGCCCTTTGCTGGAGGGTACCATATCAGGACCGTGGGGGTCTTGTACTCCTTCGGCGGGACGAAGGGAATGTGGAGGAGGTTTTTAAGGCGCTCGAACTTGGCAGGGTCATCCTGCTTCCACTTCTCCATGTTTCCGATCATGCTGTCGAGATCCATCTGCACGACCCTCCTGCCTCCGCTTGAGCTGCTTGGCTCTCCGCCGCTGCTACCTCCTGAAGAAGATGGTGTCGCTTTGGGCGGGGACGGGCTCACCCCCTGGGATTCGGCTGCCAGGGGTAGGAGGAGGAGAATTATGATGAGAGATGCAGCAAATCTCTTCATATCAGCTCTCCACGGCGGCGAAGTCGACCTCGAGATGGTACGGGTATCCCTGCCACTCCAGCCTCTTCCATTCGGCGGCTTCAGAGGCGTAGACCTTAGGATCGTTTGAGAGGGTCCAGACGGTCCGGTCCATGGTGGTGACTAGATCGACGGAGAGGCTCTCCAGAGATGAGCGGACCTCAACGCCGTAGGTGTAGATGTACTCGCCGGATCTGGTGTCGTATGTCACGTTCCAAGTCTTATTCCTGAAGTTGGCGACGATATTTGGACCGGGATATCCGTCTTCTCCATCCAGGAATCTGTTCCCAGAGACGAATCTGAACCTCGACTCTCCGAGGAACGGTGTAGCGAAGGGGATCTGGTCTATGGTGAAGTTCGCAGATCTCTCCGTGACGTTCAGGCTTTGAGGTCTTCCGGCCTCGATCCAGGTCTTTCGGACGGGGTCGTAGACCTCCAGCTTCACCACCAGGGGCTGCGTCCTCTCGGGAGAGTCCATCTCCATTGTATAGACGAAAGGCGTCCTGGCAAGCCTCTCCCTTGGATGGTGGAAGCCCGAGTCCCAGGAACCGAGAGATCCGTTCTGGGGCGACACCATCCCTCGGATCGATTCCCTGAAGAGGTGCGGCCCCTGGAAGATCGATGGGGGTGAAGCCACCCTTATGAGCCTGAAGCTGACGTTGCCGGCGACGTCGCCGTCGAAGGTGACGTCCCTCCAGCTTATCTGCGGCTCGCCGTTATAGGTGGCGATCCCCTGGGACCTCCATATGGAGGAGCCCGGCTCACTCGTCTGAAGCTCGATGTCGCAGACCGGAAGGGCGGTCTCGACCTCCACAGAGTAAGTGTAGAGGGAAACGGTGCTCCCCTTATCCGGGGAGACGGTGGGGTTCTCATACCTTATCAGGACGATATCGGGGCCCAGGTACACCTTTCCTTCATCCTCCCGGCTGGTCCCGAGGGGGTTCTCAGACCCGGGGTAATAGAAGCTGAAGTAGTAGGATGAAGTGCCCTCTGAGCCGATCCTCTCACTGGGGGTGACGCCGGTCCATACCATCTTCTGCCAGCTGTTGGCGTCGGTGTACTTCTTCCTCTCAATGAGTCTGAAGAGGTTTTGATCGACGTCCCAGACGTGGAGGCCGACGTCCAGGCTTTTTGAGCCGTTGAAGTCGAGGGAGTAGGTGAAGGGGGTGCCCGAGAATCCCTCGGGAGGATGGACGCTCTCGTTTGCGTACTCATAATCGATAGGCCAGAAGGGCCCCTCAAAGACCTCCGTCTGCTTCCGTCCCGCGAACCTGTAGTGGGCGGCTATGAAGTCGAAGTCGAGGGTTATGTTATCCCATCTGAACGTCTGCCATGCGCCGATGTTGGTGTAGTTGAAGGTGCCGCAGTCCTTCCAGGGACCTATCGCCTCAGGGGCGACCTGGAGGGTCACGGCATCTTCTGCGCTCGAAAATAAGTCGACCCGATAGCTATAAAGGGTCTGGTCGGTCCCCATCTTTGGAGATAGATCGGCGTTCCTATAGACGGTGATCATCTTGATCAGAGATGGCTGGCCGTCGTAACCCTCCAGAGATCTCAGGGGGTTTCCGACCTTGGGGGTGAAAGTTGCCCGATACCAGGACCGTTCCCAGATGCTGGTGTCGTTGTTGTCTTGGGCCCACCTGCCGAATTCGGATCGTGAAAGCTCAGGGGACCTGTAGTTGACTTCGAACTGGATCTCCTGGGAGGCGCCGGAATCCAGATCGACGTATCTCGAATGTTTCTTAGAGATGCTGTAGTCGTTGTAATCGGGACCAACCTCCAAGACTACTTGGTAGCGCATGAAGGATGGCATGGGATTTATAAGGTGGATGTTATATACTACTGGCTGATTGACATTGAACGGCATCATGGATGATCCTGCTTGCTGGAAGCTCATTTTGGCTTCCGACTGGCCATGGGCCGGACCGAGGACCAGTGTCACTGCGACAAAAAGGAGTAGGACGCATCTTGGAGATATCAAGCTCATATAACCCCCGATATCCTTGATATGATTCGGCATCGCTTAAGGAGCTATGAGAGACGTACCTATTAAATGTTAACGGAAGAAAGGACGGCCAGTAGCCCCCAAAAAAATGGATGGGATTCACCTCTCCATCGCTCTGCTCGCCGCCTCCACTCCTGCTCCCAAACTCGATATCAACCCTTCCTTCAAGAGGACCAGCTCCAGGGTCTGGATCGTCCTTAGAACGTCGGCCTCGGTGCAGGCGCCCATGGTCCCGATCCTGAATATCTTTCCCTTCAGGGCAGACTGGCCGCCTGATACGACGACGCCGCGCTCTCTCATTCCTCCTCGAAGCTGGCCGTCGGTGATCCCTTCAGGCGTCTTCATGGCGGTGACGGTGTTGGAGTAGGTGGTGTGCTCGTTCACCTGGGGGAATAGATCGATATCCAGGGCAGATGCCGCCTCTCTCACCCCCTTAGCGAGCCTCGCCATCCGGGCCCTCCTCTCTGCCAACCCCTCCTCTTCGGCCATGATGAGGGCCTCCTGGAGGGCGAAGAAGAGGGAGACCGCCGGGGTGTAGGGTGTCTGGTTCTTCTTGGCTTTATCGAGGTGGGCCTTCAGGTCGGTGTAGTATCCGCCTTTTCCGTCCTCCAGCATCTCGGCAGCCCCCTTGCTGACGGTCACCATGGAGAGGCCCGGCGGGACCGCGAGGCACTTCTGAGAGCCGGTTATGGCTATGTCGACCCCCCACTCGTCTGTGAGAAACTCGTTTCCGCCGACGGAAGAGATCCCGTCCACTATGAATATGGCATCGTGTCTTCTGGCCAGCTCTCCGACTTCTTTCGCCGGGTTGACGATCCCGACGGAGGTCTCGTTGTGGACGATGGAGATGGCCTTTGCCCCCTCTTCGAGGGCAGCTTCTATCCTCTCCAGGTCGAAGGGCGTCCCCCAGGGGAACTCCAGGAGGACGGCGGTTCCGTACCGGTCGCCGAGCTCGGTGAACCTCTCGCCGAACTTCCCGTTGGTGACGGTGATGATCTTATCCTCTCTTCCTATGATGCCGCCGACGGCAGCTTCCATCCCGGCGGTACCGCTGCCGCTCAGGATCACGGCCTCGTTCTCTGTCTCAAAGAGCTCTCTGAGCCGGGACCTGCAGTCTTCGTATATCTTCTCGAAGTCGGAGCTCCTGTGGCTGATCATAGGCTTCGACATCGCCCGGAGGATCCTCTGGGGGACTCTGACCGGCCCTGGGATCATGAGCAGCGTATCCTCGATATCCAAATATTATCCCTCGATCCAACAACCACAGGAAGTCTATATAAACCTAGCTTTTATCCGGACAGCCGTCTTCCAGCTCCCTCTCGCGAAGGGGGGAAGGTCGCCGTGCTCTTTCACCCACTCTTCAAGAAACCGGATGGTTGCGGGGTCGGAGGGGTAGCCGCTTCCTATATCCTCTCCGACGGCCTTCTCGATCTCCCTCACCGACCGGTCCCTATTGACCTTGGCGAGGATCGAGGCTGCGGCCACCACGGGGTGGTTCTTGTCGGCCCGGTGCTCGGCGACGACCTCCATCCCGGTTACGCTCAGATCTTTAACCCGTTTTGCGAACCGGTTCGGGTCGACGTCGGCGGCGTCCAAGATCGCCTTATCCGCCGAGAGCTTCTCCACCACCTTGGCGAAGCTCTTGACCATGATCTCGTTCATCGTCATAATCTGGCGCAGCTCGTCGATCACCTCAGGTTTCACCTCCAGGACGTACCGATCCCTGGCGATCTTCTCGATCCGGGCGGCGAGATGTTCCCTCCGCTGAGGGGGCAGAAGCTTAGAGTCCTTCACCCCCAGGGCAGCAAGGTCGAAGAGCCTCTCCTCGTCGACGACGACGCCGACGACGAACATTGAGCCGATGACAGGCCCTTTTCCAGCCTCATCGGCGCCTAAAAGTCGCATCGTCCTTATGGTGGGGGGTTCTATGTATTTGAATCGATCGAGACTTATATCAGGTAATTTTGGCGGCGTATCAGGATGATGGATATCATAAGAGAAATTGAAGGCTCTTGGCTATTCTGTATGGGCAACTTCAGCACAGCGATAAGCGGACTCGATCTCTCCAATTTTCTTACACATTATGCGTTACCTAGATTTTATCCGATTTCAAGACTGACTTGGTGTAGCCTCTTTGACCGAGCCAATCTCATCGAACTTACTACTGAGATCGCTGCCAGATTGCGATTCTTCGCTTAACCGACGACCAATGGAATACCTATCATGAATCCCGTTCGTGAGTCAGAAAGTGGCGATACATCTCATGATCATCCCCATTCCTAGCAGTCATGAAGTTATAGGGGCCAAGCTACAGGATTGGTTATCCCTTAAATCCACCCACAAGAAACAGCGAGGAGCCAAATTGAAAAAATAGAGAGCAAAGCGCCCATAGGCGCTCTATTCGCTCATTCTTATGGCGTTGGGTGTCAGGTAGCCGAAGTTTCTCGGAAATGACGCGGGGCTGGATACGTCGAAGTAGACGACATCGGGCCCGTCATAAATAGGCGGGCTGGGCCAGCTGCCGATCATGCCGTAGGGGTTGGTATAGAGGTTTCCGTTGGCGTTGTAGAACCTTATCACCCCTCTAGCCCCTGGAAGCCAGAGGTTGAAGCTGGGGCCTGGATGAAGGACGGAACATGCTGCACCCACATCAAAATCCAAGTTCGAGACTCTGGAGCCAGGCAGGCCGGCGGGAGAGTCCAGTCTGATATCCCCAATGGCGATTCTATCCAGGGGAGTTACGACCTTTATATAAACCGAATCGTCGATATCGTACTGTCCCATGATGCTGCCGTCGTCCAAATGGACGATCCGCGGCAGACCTGGTGGAAATCGCCTCAAACCTTTATCGTAATCGCCATCTACACCCTGTACCTTTGAGCCCGGCGGGCCGAAGGTGGAGCTCGTGAGCCTGATATCGTTTACCTTGACCCTAGCTCCTGTTAAGGTCACCTCTCCTATGTGAAGATAAATGACGTCATCCAGGTCCAGCATATGAGGATTCGATCCCCCATCCGAATATCCCATCTGTACCGGGGTCTGTTTCATGGCTCCAGCTGAGGCGAAGTCCTCGACGATCAATCCGATCTCCGGGCTTGAGTTGGTTACCTTGTAACCAAACCCGGACAGTCCATGAGCCCCACCGATACAGAGCACGAGGATAAGGGCCATCAGAGCACAGGCCCCTTTAGATCTCTTCATGTCACCCTCCAGATAACCAAAGACTTTCATCAGCAAGTCAACCTGTTAGCCGGACGTTGTTCGGGACCACAAATCCGAAGGGGTATCCACCCATGGCAACGCTGGGCAGAGATATGTCGATGTAGACGTCGTCGCTGTAGTCGTATATGGGGTCTCCGTTACCGTCGACATTTCCGTTGGCGTTGTAGAACCTCAGTGTGGCCACCGGCCCTCCACCGGAGACGGGCACGATCATGGGGATCGCAGGTCCGTCTCTGTCAGGATGGTAGTTCAGAACCTTTGTCCCAGGAGAGAGGCCCAGGACCGGACCGAGGCGGACGTCTTTGGTAGCGGTCCTGGCACCAAAAATTGCAGAAGTCATCGCCAGCACGTATACCGGGTCCCGGAGGTCGTAACCCTGGCTGCCGTAAAGATCGGCGTAATATATCCCTGCCGCCTCCCCCGGCAGCGGTGTAAGAGGTCCGTTTATGTCATTGTCGAGGGCTGTCACTTTGCTTCCCGCACGATATCCGCCAAAATCGGTGAGCCTGATATCGTTGGCGTTTATTATGTTGTTTCCCAGCATGTCAAGATAAATGGGGTCCCCCTCATCGTAGATCCCGGGATTGGCTCCGATATCCCAGTAGCCGAGGGTCGGATTCAGCGGAAACGGGAAGTCCTCTAGAAAACGCCCTACATCGGCGTCCCCCGTCATCACCTTCGATCCGAACTGTCCCAGGGCAACGTTCAAGCTCAGAGCCAAAACTAGTACGGTCAGAATAAGGCCTTTCTTCAGTCCCTTCATATTTACCCCCCCTTCATATTACCCTTATCTCAATACAGTCTATCGTGATCTTATAAGAACTTTTTTAAGATTAAAGAAGTGGGCATGATCTCGAAGGGTCTGAGTATATTCTGACCATCATAACTCCTAAACTCACCTGGAGAGGAAATAAGTGGGCGATCAACCGAGCCGATAAGAGACCGGGCCTCGGCCCAGAGTCGGTATGGCTGAGGACGGGATCGCTCTCCTGGGAGAAGGTTAATACCCTTTCCGCTGATTACCTGAGAGGGTGGAGAGGAGTCGGATGGTTATAGAAAAGAAGGCGCTCTGGGTCATATTCAGGCCGGAAGATCCTGAAAGTACCGATGCGATGCGGGAGAAATTTCTGGCTTCTTACGAGGCGTTTCTAGATATGACCGGCCTGTTTAGCAAGGTCTGGTGGTCAGATCCCGATAAGGGGGAGTGGGGGGCGATGCACATCTTCAACTCCGAGGAGGACCTCCAGGGCTACCTCCAATCCGATAGGTGGCTTAAGAAGATCCCAGAAAAATACGGTTATAAGCCCGAGGTCGTCGCTGTACTAGACCTGGGACCGATCCTCTACAAGGAAGCGATGACGGAGGGCGAGGGGTCTTGGCTCTCAGAGGGATGAGGCGAGGTCTGATGTATCGATCCCATCATATCAGGTCAGGGTTTCATGGTGATGCCCTTGGAGAAGAGATCCGGCGGCTCTGAAGGTCCTTGCCTCCAAGAGATGATAGACCGGGCCGTCGAGTTTCACGGCCACCTCGGCCCCTTCCTCGTCCTGGGGGTGAGGATGGGGCTCCTCGCAAAAAGAGAGCTCGGATCTTCGGGGTTCGGGGAGATGAAGGTCATCGCCAAGACGGGGGGCGTTCCCTCCCTCTCCTGCCTCCTCGACGGGATCCAGATCTCCACCGGCTGCACCATGGGGAAGGGGAAGATCTTCGCAGAGCCTCCGGGGCTCCCCGAGGCGGAGTTCTCCACCGGCGAGAGGATCTTGACGATTAGGGCGAAGGACGAGGTCGTCGATGAGATCAGGAGATGGAGGGAGAGATACCCCTCTCTGGAGGATGTCGCCAGAGAGATCCAGGGGAGGTCGGACGAGGAGCTCTTCGATTGGAAACCACAAAAAAGGTAAAATAGATGCTCCGGGAAAGAAAACCCGCTATGGCAAAAGCGCCGGAGAGGGTGACGATAGCCCTGGATGCGGAGGCCGCAAAGCTCTTCCGGGAGATGAGGGGGGAGCTGGAGATATCCCAGAGCGAGCTGATGAGGGCGGCCCTGAAGTTCTACAGCAAGCACAGGGCCCTCTTTGATACCGTCGACGAGGAGAAGATCTACGCCTACTCCGACCTTCTATCCGTCGGCGAGCACATCATCCTCGACATCGACCACTGGATCCTCTTTCTCAGCTTCATCGAGACCCACCCGGACAAAGAGAAGTTCTGGGAGATGCACCAGAAGGTATCCCTGGCCCACGCCGAGGAGTTCAAGCAGAAGAACCACAAGGCTGAGACGGTCCTGAGGAGGCTTGAGCTCTGCAACCTCTTCAAGCTGAGCAAGACCTCCGACGCCGACTTCACCCTCCTCCTCGGCTACGATATCCCCAAGAAGTTCGTGAAGACGGAGGTTGAAGACATATTCTCCAAGATGGGTATACGGGCGGAGGTAAGAGAGGACTTCTCTAAATTGAGGGTTAAGATCCTCCCCTGAAACCCTTATAGGGGCGCCTTCACCCTCTCCCTTGGGGCCCTTTGGGCCTCCTCCTCGGCCCCCTCTCTTTCCCCACCCGATCTCGCCTTTCTGCTCAGAGGCGGCGCAGGAGCGCCTCCACGGCCGCCTCGACCGACTCCCGGGAGGTGTGGCCCGGCCTCCAGCCGAGGGTCTCCATCGCCTCCGTCGAAAGGAGCATCGTCTTTACGTCCCCCCTCCAGCCCCGGCCATCGACCCCTCTGGTGTATCTGTATCTGACCCCCGATAGGCCCATCTTCTCGATGACGACGTCGGCGATCTCGGTGACGTCCATCGAGTCTTTTGAGCCGATGTTGAAGACGTTTACCGGGTCGGAGGCGGAGTCGACGGCGAAGATCATGCCCTCTATGCAGTCGTCGACGAGGAGGTACGACTTTCTCTGTCTTCCGGAGCCGAGGATCTCAAGCTCTGCCGGGTTCGCAGTCAGCTTATTTATAAAGTCGACGATCACCCCGTGGGTCCCCCGTTCTCCGACGATGTTGGCGAACCTGAAGATCCAGGAGCGCATATCGAAGGTGCCGCAGAAGGCACAGATCAGCGCCTCGGAGGCGAGCTTAGACGCCCCGTAGAGGGATATGGGGAGGGGGGGACCGTAGTTCTCGGGGGTGGGGACGATCCTGGCCTCGCCGTAGACGGTGGAGGTGGAGGCGAAGGCGATCTCACCGACGCCCTTCTTTCTCATCGCGTCGAGGAGGTTGTATGTGGCGATGACGTTCTGTTGGAGGTGGGTTCTGGTCTCTTCGGCCCCGATCTTGACGTCGGGGTTCGCGGCGAGGTGGAAGACGAGGTCGATCTCATCGAGGGCGGCCTCGATGGCGGTTGGATTCAGAAGATCCCCCTCGATGAGGGTGAAGTTGGGCCTATTCAGGTGGTCCTCGAGGAACTCCTTCTTTCCAGAGCTGAAGTTGTCGAGGACGGTAATTCTGTTAGAATCGATCAGCCGATCGACGAGGTGGCTTCCGATGAAGCCGGCGCCCCCTGTCACCAGGATGGATCTATCTCTTATCAAGTATATTCGCCTCGTTAAAGGATATTCGGAATTGGGATTTTACGGTGTCGGTTGATGGAGATAGATGGCAAAACTACCCAGCCGCCTGATCTCTTCCATCAGCGGCCTTTTTATCCCATGCCATCTGCCAACCACGTCGCCGGAGGGTCCGTTGAGAACGGGATCATCCAGCAACAGCCTTTTTATCCCATGCCATGTACGGCACTGTGGCTTTTGAATAGACGAGACCGACGGAGAGAACCGAGAGGATAGAGGAGGCGGAAAGGTGCCGAAGCGAGAAGACATCAAGAAGATCATGATCATCGGGTCTGGGCCCATCGTCATAGGGCAGGCCTGCGAATTCGACTACTCAGGAACCCAGGCCTGTAAGGCCCTCCGGGAGCTGGGCTACGAGATAGTCCTGGTGAACTCAAACCCCGCTACGATAATGACCGACCCGGGGATGGCGGACGCCACATACGTCGAGCCCCTCAACGTCGAGAGGCTCGCCCAGATCATCGATAAGGAGAGGCCCGACGCCCTTCTGCCGAACCTCGGCGGCCAGTCGGGGTTGAACCTAAGCTCCGAGCTGGCGAAGGCCGGGGTCCTGGAGAGGTACGCTGTCCAGATCATCGGGGTCGAGCTCGACGCCATCGAACGGGGGGAAGACCGGATCATATTCAAGGAGACTATGAACCGGCTGGGGATAGAGATCCCCAGGAGCACCGCCGTCTATACCGTCGAGGAGGCGGAGAAGGTGGCGGCCGATCTGGGATACCCCGTCGTCGTCAGGCCCGCCTACACCATGGGCGGGACCGGCGGCGGCCTCGTCTACAACGTGGAGGAGCTGCGGACGGTGGCGAGCCGCGGCATCTCCGCCAGCCTCATAGGCCAGATCCTCATCGAGGAGTCGGTCCTGGGGTGGGAGGAGCTGGAGCTGGAGGTGGTCAGGGACGCGAAGAACCAGAAGATCACCGTCTGCTTCATCGAGAACGTCGACGCCATGGGGGTCCATACCGGCGACTCCTACTGCACCGCCCCGATGCTGACGATATCCCAAGAGCTCCAGGAGAGGCTCCAGGACTACTCCTATCGGATCGTCGAGGCGATCGAGGTGATCGGGGGGACGAACGTCCAGTTCGCCCACGACCCCAGGACCGACCGGATCGTCGTCATCGAGATCAACCCCCGCACCAGCCGCTCCTCGGCCCTCGCCTCCAAGGCCACCGGCTTTCCCATCGCCCTCGTCTCGGCGAAGCTCGCCTGCGGTCTAACCTTGGATGAGATCCCCTACTGGCGGGATGGGACCCTGGAGAAGTATACCCCTTCCGGCGACTACGTGGTGGTGAAGTTCGCCCGCTGGGCCTTCGAGAAGTTCAGGGGCGCCGAGGACCGGCTCGGAACCCAGATGAAGGCCGTCGGGGAGGCGATGGCCATCGGCAAGACCTACAAAGAGGCCTTCCAGAAGGCGATAAGGTCTCTTGAGATCGGAAGGTACGGCCTCGGCTTTGCCAAAGACTTCCACGAGAGGCCCCTGGCTGAGCTGCTGGATATGCTGAAGTGGCCGACGAGCGAGCGGCAGTTCATCATCTACGAGGCCCTCAGGAAGGGGGCGAAGGTCGACGATATAAGCGAGATCACCAGCATCAAGGGCTGGTTCATCCAGGAGATGAAGGAGCTCGTCCTCCTCGAAGAGGAGATCCTCGCGTACCGGGGGAAGGGTGGGGAGCTTCCCGAAGGACTCCTCGCCCGGGCGAAGATGGACGGTTTTGCGGATCGGTATCTTGCCAAGCTTCTGGACCTCTCCGAGGCGGAGATCCGGAGCCGCCGGAAGGCTCTGGGGATAGTCCAGGGGTGGCACCCCGTCCCCGTCAGCGGCGTCGACGATGCCACCTACTATTACTCCTCCTACCATGGAACCGACGCCACCAAGACGACCGACCGGCGTAAGGTGATGGTCCTCGGCGGCGGCCCCAACCGGATAGGCCAGGGGATCGAGTTCGATTACTGCTGCGTCCACGCCGCCTTCGCTCTCCGGGACCTCGGCTACGAGACGATCATGATAAACTGCAACCCCGAGACCGTCTCTACCGACTACGACACCTCCGACAGGCTCTACTTCGAGCCCCTCACCGTCGAGGACGTCCTCAGCATCTACGAGAAGGAGAGGCCGGAGGGTATGATCGTCCAGTTCGGGGGCCAGACACCCCTTAACATAGCAAGGGAGCTGGAGGAGGCGGGGGTGAGGATCTTCGGGACGACCGTCGACGCCATAGATCTCGCCGAAGACCGGGACCGGTTCAGGATGATGATGGATAAGATGAACGTCCCCATGCCGGAGTCGGGGATGGCGAGCAACCTCGGGGAGGCTCTGGAGGTGGCGGCCCGGATCGGCTACCCCCTCATGGTCCGCCCCTCCTACGTCCTGGGAGGGCGAGGGATGGAGGTGATCTACGACGAGGAGATGCTGGAGCGTTACGTCGCCGCCGCCGTCGACGTGACGCCGGAGCGGCCGATCCTCATAGACCGGTTCCTGGAGGACGCCCTGGAGGCGGAGGCGGACGCCCTCTCCGACGGCGCCGAGACCTTCGTTCCCGCGGTGATGGAGCATATCGAGCAGGCGGGGGTCCACTCCGGCGACTCGGCCTGCGTCATACCACCGGTGACGATCCCCGCAAAACACCTCGATACGATCAAGGAGTACACCCGGCGGATCGCAAAAGAGCTCGGCGTCGTAGGCCTCATGAACATGCAGTACGCCATCGCCCGGGACGCGGTCTACGTCCTGGAGGCGAACCCCCGGGCCTCCCGGACCGTCCCCCTCGTATCGAAGGTCTGCAACGTCTCCATGGCCCGGATCGCGACGGAGCTGATCATGGGAGAGAAGCTCGCCGACCTCGATCTCCATGAGAGGCGGATCCACCACTTCGGCGTCAAGGAGGCGGTATTCCCCTTCAACATGTTCCCGGAGGTCGACCCCCTCCTGGGGCCGGAGATGAGGTCTACGGGGGAGGTCCTCGGCATGGCCGACTCCTTCGGGATGGCCTTCTACAAGGCGGAGGAGGCGGCGAAGCAGACCCTCCCCAAAGGCGGCTCGGTCCTTATCACCGTCGCCTCCAAAGACCAGCCGAAGGTCCTGGATGCGGCAAAGGAGTTCTCCCGGCTGGGGTTCTCCATCAGGGCCACCTCCGGGACCCGGGATTATTTCGCGGAGAAGGGGATAAATTCCGAGCCGGTCATGAAGCTCCAGGAGGGCAGGCCCAACATCGACGACGCTATCAAGAACGGGGAGGTCCACCTCGTCATCAACACCCCCATCGGCAAGGCGAGCCAGTACGACGACTCCTACATCCGGAAGGCGGCTATAAAGTACAGGGTTCCTTACATCACCACCCCTGCCGCCGCTTCGGCGGCAGCTAAGGGGATCGCGGCTTTCCTGAACGGAAAGTCCAGCGTCAAGTCCCTCCAGGAGTACCACGCAGAGATCGAGGGATGAACAGGCGGGAGAGGATCCGGGGATGAGAGGAGATATCCCCGATATCTCCTTCCTTGATATCCTCCGACGATCCTTCTATTATCCTTCCTTCTATTACCCTTCCTTCGATTACACCTTCCTTCGATTCCGTTATTCCTCCGATACCCTTTTTATGCCGCACCCCCGGGAGGATTTATCCGGCTACATGGCATCGATCACCGCCTCTCTTTAGGGGCCCGTCGCCGGAGATCTCGATGGACCCCGTCCATCGCCGCAGTCTCCTACCTTCCTCAGGAGGTAGGCGGTGCATACCCCCCCAAGGAGGGTGTGGAACCAGAGCTGGGCGACCCTGGCCAGTATCGTCGCCGCCGCGGCATCGTGGAGGGATACCCCCACCGCCGTAAAGAGGGCGATCATGAGGATGTCCACTATCCCCAGGCCCCCTGGCAGTATCAGGGGCATGTTCTGGAATACCATGATCACCGAATAAACGGCAAATATAGCAAGGATCGGTATCTCCACCCCGAGGGACCGGAACGCAGCGAAGGCGACGAGGTTGAGGGAGAGCCAGCCGCAGACCGCCCAGAAGAAGCTCAAGATGATCGGTCCGTTTCGATTTCTCAGCAGGAGCATGCTCTGCTGGAACTGACGGGTTATCCCGCAGTAAAGGCTTCGGTTGACGCTTCTATGTAGCAGCCTCTCCGCCTGATCGATGACGAGGTTCGCGGTCCCCAAAAGCCAGCTCTCCGAGAAGCAGAAACCGAGGAAGAGGAGGCCCGCCGACGCCATCAGTAATATCATCGAGAAGCAGGTGGTCAGGGCCCAGTACGGGACCTCGTAGAAGAGGACGAGGTAGGCGAGGCCGAAGGACATACCCAGGAGGAAGGGGACCGCGGTGATGATCCTGGTGGCGGCGACGCTGGCGGTGCTGGAGTCGAGCCTCGCGTTCCCTGCGATCTTGTTCAGGAAGTAGAGCCGCCCCGTCTCCCCCGATACCGACCCCGAGGGGATCAGGTTGTTGAGGAATATGCTGGACATGTAGATCAAGAAGACGTCGGAAAGGGATATCCGGTAGTCCAGCTCCCGGACGACCGTCTCCCAGGCGAGGGCGTTGAAGACGACGTCGAGGAGGGATAAGAGGAAAGCGAGGCCGAAGATGGTGAGGTTCACCTCAGCGAGGCTCGCTGTAACATCGTCGAAACCGAGGTGGTAGAGGTACCCGAAGTAGGCTGAGAGCCCCAGGACCACCAGCGCTGCTGACCTATGGCCGGGGATCGTCGGCAGGTCTACGCCTTCGACCACAACCGCCTGGAGGGTCTCGCCGTAGAAATAGTTATCTTCCTGGGTGGGATGAAGAAAAGTGTTTATATAAATAAGTTAACCATCATAATATGAGCTACGTCGTCGACGCCACCGATCTCACCTGGGAGGAGGTCGTCGAGAGGTCGAAGATGCCGGTCCTGGCCATCTTCCACTCCCCCGCCTGCCCCTACTGCCAGGAGATGATGCCGTACTTCGAGGAGTACGCCGGTGAGTTTCAGGGGAGGGCGAAGTTTGTTAGGATCAACATCCTGGAGAGCTCCTTCATCCCCGAGAGGTACGGGGTGATGGCCACCCCCACCTTCAAGCTCTTCTGCGGCGGAAGGCCGGTGCTGGAGATGGTGGGGGCCGTACAGCCCTCCCACCTCAAGAGGATGGTGGAAGAGGGGATATCCACAGGGGCCGAGTGCAGGAGGCGATCTACGCCCATAGACTACAACATCGGGTACGTCTGAGGCGGGACGATCTCTTTCGCCCCCTCTTCCTGCCCCCCCCCCGACCTCCTCCTGCCGATCTTAATCCGGCAATTTGATACGACAATAATTCTAAACAATTAATCATTATGGATATTATAAGATAATATCAATTTATATTAGAAAGTTATAAATAATCATGCGCCTTAGGGGATGTTTTGGGCGGGTCTATATGAGACTAGAACCCGCATCCCACAACCCGAAATATCGGATTTCGGGGGTGCATGAAGGTGCAGCAGGATTGTTTTGGAGTTAAAGACCTGAGAAGCCAGGAGAACCTGGTGAGCAAGAGGACGGGCATAAGGATAGAATCCGATTCTCTCAGCCCAGCCGTCCTCTCCCTCCTCACGGAGGTCTTCGCTCATGAGGCGGAGCCTACATATCGGGATCTGATGGAGATAGTCGCCGAGTTTCTCTTCAGCAGCAGCTACGGCCGTCGGGATCTTCGAACCCTCATGACCAGGCTCGGGGTCGACGACTCGGAGATGCAGAAGAACCTCATCTACATGGCCCGGTCCTGGCGGAACCGCGACCCTTTCCCTCAGGTCCTTGCCCATCGATGAGAAACTGAATTATCGACCTTTCGCGAGGGACTCAAGATCGCCGCCGCCCATATCAGCTCAGGCTCTATCGATCCCATCCCCCGACCTTTCGACCTTTCCGGGATCCCTGATCACGGCAGCTTCGGAGAAATGGGACTCGACCTATCCGGGACCCGCTATCCTGGCAGCCAAGAGATATGGGATAAAAGTAAAAAAAAGGGTTTTTCAGGCCCCGGTGGCGGCCCGAACCCTCGCCAGCCCCGCCTCCAGCGCTTCCGCCAGCTTTTCACCCTGGGGGCCTCCTCCCTGGGCGATCTCGGGCTTTCCGCCGCCTCCGCCGCCGACGACCTTGGTTGCGGCCTTGACGATATCTCCCGCCTTCAGGCCCTTCGCCAGCCCCGTCTTCCCAACGGCGGCGACGATCTTAGCCCCCTCCTTCTCGCTTCCCAGGATCGCGACATAGTCCTCCCCCGAGATCAAGGAGGCGGCCTTGATCAGTTCCTCGACGTCGGCGTTATCGAGGGTAGCGACGACGACCCTGAGGTCGCCTGCTTCGACAGCCCTGCCGATGAGGCTCTCCATCTGGGCTCTCGCCAGCTCCTCCTTGAGGCGCCCTCCCTCCTTCTTGAGCTCCTTCCACTCCTCGAAGAACCGGGCAGCGGTCTTGGGGAGCTGCTCCGGCGGGACGCTGAGGGCCTCGCAGGCCTCGAAGAGGAGGTCGTCCCTCTCCTGCCCCCGGAGGACCGCGGCCTCGCCGGCGGCGAACTCGATCCTCTCCACCCCGTCCTGGACCCTCTCGGTCCTGAGGATCTTGATGGGGCCGACGATCCCGGTGTTGGTGCAGTGGGTCCCGGAGCAGGCCTCGACGTCGGACCCCACCTGGACGACCCGGATCGACTTTCCCGGGGGAACGCCCCCCTGGTAGAGCTCGAAGCCGAACCTCTTCTCCGCCTCGGTCCGGTCGAGCCATCCCGTCGATATGGGGATGTTCTCCATCACCATCCTGTTGGCGAGTACCTCAATCTCCTTCAGCTCTGAGCGGCCGATCCGCCTGTGATGGGAGATGTCTAGCCGCGCCCGATCCTCCGACTTCTGGGCTCCCGCCTGCCATATGTGGCCTCCGAGGACCTTCTTCGCCGAGTCGTGGACTATGTGGGCGGCGGTGTGATGTCGCGCGTGGGCCGTCCTCCTGCCCATATCCACCTCCCCCTCGATAGCGTCGCCAGGCCGGATCTCGGCGGCGGCTGCCTCCGCCTCTTCATCGGCGATCCTGTGGAGGACGACCCGTCCCGCCGACTGGACGTCGGCGACCCGGAAGGCCTTCTCTCCCTTTCTGATCAGGCCGCGGTCCCCGGGCTGGCCTCCCCCCTCCGGGTAGAAGAGGGTCTGGTCGAGGACGAAGTTCCCGTCGATGACGTCCAGGACCCGGGCGGCGAACCTCATCTCGGAGGGGCGCTCGTAGAAGAGCCGCCGGGTCTCGGGGAGATCGATCTTCACCTCATCCTTTACGGCCTTCTCGGCCTTTATGTGGGTGCTCGCGACCCGGGAGTAGAAGTTGTCGGGGAGCTCAACCTCGACCCCTGCCTCCAGGGCCGCCTCCTTTGATATCTCCGGGGGTATCCCGTGGGAGTCGTAGAGGGATATCATCTCCGAGAGGGGGATCGTCTCCCCCTTCTTCCCCCGCCCCTCGGCTATCCTCTTTACGAGCCTTCGCCCCTTCTCCAGGGTCTCGGCGTACCTCTCCTCCTCCTGGTCAAGGATCTCGACGATCGTCCCGAGCCTCTCATCGAGGTCGCCGTAGTCGAGCTTCGCCAGCTGCATCGCCACCAGGCTGGATAGGGGGACTTCTATAGATAGGTCTCCCATCTGCCTTATCGTCCTTCTGATGACGAGCCTGGCTAGGTAGCCTGCCTTTACGTTGGAGGGGATGATGCCGTCGCCGAGCATGTAGGCGAGACACCTGGTGTGGTCTGCGACGGCGTAGATCCGCTCCAGGGGCGTTATGATCTCGTCGAGCTTCTCTGGCGGGATCCCTATATCGGAGGCTATCCTCGCCCGGAGGTCCCGGAGGCTCGCGTCCTCCAGGTCCACCATCCCGGCGAGGCGGGCGTTGTGGGCGAGGATCCTGGCCCTCTCATCGTCGCAGACCGAGGGCTCGATCCCCGCCAGCTCCGATATCTGCTCTACGACGTCGGGGAAGATGGCGTCGTAGATGGTAGGGCTCCCCTTGGAGGCCCAGACGAACCTCTCGAGGCCGTAGCCGGTATCGACGATGTAGTTCTCCATCTTCTCGTACCTCTCCCCCTTGATCTCGTACTCTCCCCCGGCGGAGACCTTCATGTCCATGAAGACGAGGGTCGCCAGCTCCAGCCCCCCCATCATCACCTCTACAGAGGGGCCGGCGTTCCCGCCCCCGGCCCAGGGAGACTCCTTGTAGGTTATCTCCATGGGGTCGGCCCCCAGGCCCAGGAGGAGCTCGTCGCAGAGGGCTACTGTCCTCTCCTTCCAGTAGATCTCCTCACTGGGGGTGTTGAAGACGTGGTGGGCCATCATCTCGAAGGTGGTGAGGTGGCGGCCGCTCCTCCCGACGGAGTCGAGGTCGTCGAGTCTGATGCAGGGCTGGGATACCGTCAGGGGGTTTGCGGGCGGGGGGACCTCCCCCGACGTTATGAAAGGCTGGAAGTCGGCGATGGAGGCTATGGTGAGGTAGATGTCGTCCCTCCACCGGGCGATCACAGGGTATCTCTTAATCCGGGCGTGACCCCTCTCTTCGAAGAAGGATAGGTAGTGCTCCCGCATCTCGTCGAGACCGATCTCCCGGCGGAATACCGGGGAGCCGATGAAGGTGTAGGGGTCGCAGGGGGGGTCTCCGCAGGTGGTCCTGGAGGGGTCCCTCGTCCAGAACCGGCCGCCGCACTTATCGCAGCTCTTCCGGATAAACCCCTCCTCTTTGAAGAAGTCCAGATTGTAAGCGTCCTCGGGGAACATTTCGATCAAGTCCGATGTAAAGGGAATGGGAGGACGAAGGGGCCGGTACCCTAAAAGGCTTTCTCAAGGGCTGGTGAAAAATAAGATGAGCTGAAGAAGAGGTGAGGACGGGGATAGAACGTGGAGAGAAAGTGGAGAGGAGGGATCCGATTCTGCATGATTTGAATCCTGGGGGGAGACATCCAAAGCCGATCTTAAACGAGATAAAGTGGCGTGGCCTTGATATGGATAGGTGCGAGATCGATATCCTCCACCGGGGCGCTGCCGATGATATGATCACCATCAGAGGCGGCGAGATCTCCCTTGGGAGGTCTTTCTTCACCTTGGGCGAGACGATGATACCATACCACCGGATCCTCAGGATCAGGTACGATGGGGTCACGGTCTTCAAGCGGGGGTCTCTTCAAACTCCACCGGTGCCGGGAAGAAGAGATGAGGATAATATATAAGGTGGCGGGACCATCCTCCGGTCCCGCCATCAGAGAAGCCGGTATATCTTCAAAGATCGGATATTACCACCGCCTTCCGGTGGCTTTAGGTCTGACCCTTCTTTCTAACCCTCTTGCGGCTCAGGGTACTGAGATACAACCCTCCCGTCGACGTCCATCAGGGTGGCCACATCCCCGGCGTTGTTCCAGACCGGTTTTCCCATGTTCATGTAGAGGTCGTTGGCGGTGTCATCGCCGACACCGGTATGGACCAGCACTATCCCCTGGGGGAGGAGGACGAATCCCTCGGGGAAGGCGTAAGTGTGGTTCTGCTCATCGCGGAGGCTCCAGCCTGAGAAGTCCTGGGCGGAGTCGCCCAGATTAGATATTTCAACCCATTCGTCGACCCAGCTGGCGTTGATGATGACGACGCCGTAAACCGCATCTGTGCCTTCTTCCATCTCTTTTTCCGCGTCCTCTCCCAGAGAGAGGCCCGCCGCCACGAAGACCAGGGCCGAGATCAGCACCAGTCCTCTGACCATTGATATCGAGCTCATGGAGTGACACCTCCTGGATGCTTACATATTTTCAAAAGATATAAAGTTATCTCAAATATTGTTCATTAGTCAGAGGATACTATAGCTGAAATATCGACTTCAATATATGACATGACATCTCGATAACATCTTTTATTTTGAGGATGATTAATTACATAAATGTGTAACTGTGATCGACTCCGGCGGAATAAAAGGATAATCTGTGGTGAATTTCGTGGAGATGGTGGATAGAAATAGAAGGATTTGACGGGATTAAAAGAAGTTGGCTGGACTAAAAGGAGTTGACGGGATTAAAAGAAGTTGGCGGGACTGTTGAGGTCCCGCTTGAATGGGGCCGTCACCCCACCACCCTTCAGGAGGCTGGAGGGTAACTGGCCACGATCTCGCCGTTCGCGTCGATGAGGGTCGCCACCTCTCCGTCATCCCAGACGGGATCTTCCCGCCCCCAGAAGAGGTCGGTCTCGGTGTTGTTCCCCAGGGTCGTATGGACCTTTACCGTCGCTCCCGGGTCCAGGACGAAACCCTCCGGGAAGGAGTAGGTGTTGTTCTTCTCATCGATGAGGGTCCAGAAGGTGAACTCCTGGCTCAGCATCCCGGCGTTCGTCAGCTCCACCCATTCGTCATCGACGGCGACGCTGATTCCCGTTATTACGATAGCATCGCCCATCTCCTCCATGATATCATCGGGGGTGATATCCTCCGCGGCGGAGGGCCCGATAGATAGGGCCGCGACAAGCAACAATATCTGCACTAATCTCAATCGTCTCATGACTAACCACCCACTTTTTGCTCTTTGATGCATATCTCTCTTTGCCGAATTGATTTAAGCTTTCTCGTCAAACCGTCCAGGATCATGCCCCAGATATGGTATAAGGGGGAGGTCTGAAAATAAATGAGGGCTTAGGATGCGGGAGATGGCAAAAGCCTTTTAATGGGATCCTCGTCAAGATGTATGTCGCCGCCCCTCCGCAGTCATACGTCAGTGTATATCTTAGAACTTTGATGATACATTTTTTTCAACAAGATTTAGACGGATCGTATTGGCCGATTACGCATTAGAAGCCAACTAATTTATGATAAAATTCACATTAAAGGCGTATTATCACAATATAATACATCACAATCAAAAGATATCCTCATGTAAAAATAAAATTGTGGCAAAAGCTAAATACCCCCTTTGTGTTAGATCCTGTCATACAACTTCAAATCTCCTGAAGGCAAGAGAGGTCATTAGAATGGGCAAGAACGTCCAAGATAAGAGCATCGATCCCGCCACCCGGGCGATGCTCCTGGAGGCAGATCGGGCGGGGATCGAGACCGCCTGGGACCGTTTCGAAAAACAGCAGCCCCAGTGCGGCTTCGGCATGCTCGGGGTCTGCTGCAGAAACTGCAACATGGGGCCGTGCAGGATAGACCCCTTCGGCGAAGGGCCTGATAGAGGGGTATGCGGCGCCACCGCAGACATCATCGTAGCGAGAAACCTCCTCCGGATGATCGCCGCAGGAGCCGCCGCCCACTCCGACCACGCCCGGGACGCCGTCATGACGTTCAAAGAGATGGCCGAGGGGAAGGCCAGGGGCTACCAGATAAAAGACGGGGCGAAGCTCGCCTCCCTAGCCACCGAGTACGGCATCTCCACCGAAGACCGCAGCCCTGAGGAGGTGGCCCTGGACCTCGCCAACCTTCTCCTCTCGGAGTTTGGAAAGCAGACGGGTCCGATCCAGTTCACGCGGAGGGCCCCCGCCAAGAGGCAGAAGGTATGGGAGGCCGCCGGGATCGAGCCGAGGGGGATCGACCGGGAGATCGTCGAGTGCATGCACAGAACTCATATCGGTGTCGACAACGACCCCGTCCACCTCCTCCTCCACGGCCTGCGGACGAGCATCGCCGACGGCTGGGGCGGCTCGATGATCGCCACCGACGTCCAGGACGTCCTCTTCGGAACCCCGACTCCTACGACCTCCGAGTCAAATCTGGGGGTCCTGAAGGCCGATGAGGTGAACATAATAGTCCACGGCCACGAGCCGATCCTCTCGGAGATGATCGTCGCCGCCGCCGAGGAGCCCGAGATGATCGCCCTTGCGGAGAAGATGGGCGCAAAGGGTATCAGTGTCGCTGGAATCTGCTGCACCGGAAATGAGGTTCTCATGCGCCACGGGGTTCCGACGGCCGGAAACTTTCTCCAGCAGGAGCTGGCCGTCATCACCGGAGCCGTCGAGGCGATGGTCGTCGACGTCCAGTGCGTGATGCCGGCCCTCGGAAACCTCGCCGGCTGCTACCACACCAAGTTCATCTCCACATCGCCCAAGGCGGAATTCCCCGGCACCCTCCGGATGGAGTTCCGCGAGGACGAGGCGCTCGAGATCGCTGAAGATATCGTCAGGGTCGCCGTCGAGAACTATCCGAACCGCGACAGGGCCAGGGTGAACATACCGAAGGAGAAGACCGGTTGCATGGTCGGCTTCAGCGCCGAGGCGATCCTCGGTGCCCTTGGCGGGACGCCAAAGCCCCTAATAGACGCCATAGTCTCAGGGTCTGTCAGGGGTGTCGGCGCCGTAGTAGGCTGCAACAACCCCAAGGTGCAGCATGACTTTGGCCACATCAATCTCGTCCGGGAGCTGATCAAAAATGACGTTCTGGTGGTCACCACAGGCTGCAACGCCATCGCCTGCGCCAAGGCCGGCCTCCTCCAGCCCGAGGCGGCCAAAGAGGCGGGTCCGGGGCTGCAGGCGGTCTGCGAGGCTCTCGCAGTCCCTCCGGTCCTCCACATGGGCTCGTGCGTCGACATCAGCCGGATCCTCGTCCTGGCGGCGGCCATCGCAGACCACCTGGGAGTGGACATCAGCGACCTTCCGGCCGCCGGCGCCGCTCCAGAATGGATGAGCGAGAAGGCGGTCAGCATCGGCGCCTACGTCATAGCCTCCGGGGTATACACCGTTCTGGGGACGGTGCCGCCGGTCCTCGGAAGCCCTGAGGTCACAGAAGTCCTCACCAAAGGGACGGAGGGGGTCGTCGGTGCATCCTTCGCCGTGGAGCCGGACCCCTTCAAGGCGGCGAAGCTGATGATCGAGAAGATCGCAGAGAAGAGGGCGGGGCTAGGCCTGGGGGCGTAGCCCCCACACCCTGAATCCGGGAGTTGAAATTAGATGAAAGAGATATTGATAAGGCCTGAAAGGTGTATGGGGTGCCGCTCCTGCGAGATAGCCTGCGCCGTCGAGCACTCGCGCTCCAAGAGTCTCTTTGGAGCCGTGGCCGAAAAGTCGCCTCCAAAAAAGAGGATCTACGTCGAGTTCGTGCCCGAGTGCGCCATCTCCGTCCCCATGGTATGCCATCACTGCGAGGACGCATCATGCGTCTCGGTCTGTCCCACCGGCGCCCTCCGCCAGGACGGGATCGTCAGGGTGGTGACCCACGATATCGAGGCCTGCATAGGTTGCTGGACCTGCACTTCCGTCTGCAGCTACGGGATGATCGGTAGAAACAGGGATCTGAGGGTCGCCATCAAGTGCGACTGGTGCCCGGACCGAGAGGGTCCAGCCTGCGTCTCCGCCTGTCCCACCGGGGCTCTGGTGTACAAGGAGGTGGATGAGTTCTCGGGGTCGAAACGTGCCGTGGCGGCTCTTAAGCTGGCCCAGGGGGTCTCCGCTGCCGAGATCCGCTGAGGGGATCCCTCCCCTCCTTTTTATGAGATGATCTAGGAGAAAACCGATATGGCCGACGAAAGATTGGTCCCCACCGTCTGCCCCTACTGCGCCCTGGGCTGCGGACTTTACATAAAGATAAACGAGGGCGGCCCGATGATCGAGTACATGCTCGATCATCCCACCAACGAGGGGTCCCTATGCGCCAAGGGGAACGCCTCCCTGGAGATCATAAACCATCCCGATCGCCTCCGCCACCCTCTCAAAAAGACGGAAACTGGCTGGTTGCGGATCTCATGGGATGAGGCTCTTGCGACCGTAGCCGGGAAGATCGCAGAGACGTTAAGGGATCACGGTCCCGATGCCCTCGGTTTTCTCGGATCTGCCAAGTCCACCAACGAGGAGAACTACCTCTTCCAGAAGATGGCCCGGACCCTGGGCTCAAAGAACGTCGACTGCTGCGCCAGGAGGTGCCACTCGCCTACGATCCCGGCCCTCAAGAGGGCCTTCGGCGCCTCCTGCATGACAAACCCCATCGCCGACCTCGCCAACTCCGACTGCATCTTCGTCATCGGGTCGAACTTCGCCGAGAACCACCCCATCGTCGCCAGGTGGGCTCTGAGGGCGAAGGACCGGGGGGCGAAGATAGTCGTCGCCGACCCCAGAATCACCCCCACCGCGTGGCTCGCAGACCTCCACCTCCGGATCAAACTGGGGACGGACGTCGCCCTCCTCAACGGGATGATGAACGTCATCATCGATGAGGGGCTTTGGGATCGAAAGTTCGTCGCCGATAGGACCGTCGGATTTGAGGCCCTCGCCGATAAGGTGGCAGGATATACCCCGGATAAGGTATCGGGGATCATCGGCGCAACGCCGGAGGCGATCGTCAGGGCGGCGAGGATCTACGCCGGATCAGATTCATCGGCGATCGTCTACTCCATGGGGATAACCCAGCACTCCCACGGCACGAACAACGTTGCCGCCTGCGCCGATCTCGCCCTCCTCACCGGCCAGCTGGGAAGGTCGGGGGCGGGGCTGTATCCCCTCCGGGGCCAGAACAACGTCCAGGGGGCCTGCGATATGGGGGTCCTCGCCGACTTTTATCCCGGTTCCGTATCCGTCCACGACCCTATAGCGGTCCAGCTCATCGAAGAGGCCTGGGGGACGGGCCCATTGCCGATAGGCATGGGGATGACGGCAGAGATGATGCCGGTGGCGGCGGCGTCAGGGAACCTGCGGTTTTTGTATATCATCGGCGAAGACCTGGTCAACTCCGACTCCAGCTCGTCGAGGGGCAGAAGGGAGCTGGAGAGCCTCGACTTCATGGTCGTCCAGGATATCTTCATGACCGATACCGCCGAGATGGCGGACCTGGTCCTCCCCGCGGCGGCCTGGGCGGAGAAGGAGGGGACCTTCACCAGCTCGGAGCGGCGGGTCCAGTGGAGCCCCAAAGCCCTCGATCCTCCTGGAGAGGTGAGGTCGGACCTGTCGACGATCCTGGATCTCGCAAGGCTTCTGGGACTGGACTTCGATTACGCCGGACCCGAGGAGGTTCTGGCGGAGATCGGGAGGGTGGTTCCCAGCTATGCCGGGATATCGATGGGTAGGGCCGGGGAGAGGGGCGGGGTGATCTGGCCCTGCCCGTTCCCGGAGCATCCGGGGACCCCCATCCTCCACCAGGAGGGCTTCTCCGCCCCCGGGGGGAGGGCCAGGATCGTTCCGGTAGATTACCTCCCCCCCGCCGAAGAGGCGACCCTCGACTACCCGCTCCTCCTGACCACCGGGAGGGAGGCGCTCCATCACAACGCCGGGTCCATGACCCGGAGGAGCTTCTCCCTGATGAAGAGGGCTCCCGAGCTCTTCGTCGAGGTGAACCCCCGGGACGCCGACCGGTGGGGGATCGTCGACGGGGATCTGGTGGAGGTGAAGACCCGCCGGGGTGAGGCCTGGGCGAGGGCTCGGGTCACCACCCGGCAGGAGGTGGGGGTCATCTTCATGCCCTTCCACTTCCCCGAGACTAACATGCTCACCAGCGACGTCATCGATCCGGAGGCGAGGATACCGGAGTTCAAAGTTGCCGCCTGCAGGATAGGAAGGATGAAGGGGTTGATATAGGTTGGATCTTTACGTCGATATCGATAGGTGCATCTATTGTCACGCATGTGAGATCGCCTGCGAGAGGGTCCACGGCGAATCGAGGATATCGGTGGAGGCGGTGAGGGACCGGGCCTGCGTCCCCGTATTATGCCACCACTGCGATCCTGCCCCCTGTGCTGCCGTCTGCTCCGCCGGTGCCCTCACCCAGGGTGAATCTTCCGTCATCTTTGAGGCCGAAGAGTGCACCAGATGCGGCCTGTGCACCATCGCCTGCCCCTTCGGAGCCGTTTATCTCGGCGACGCCGACGGCCTCCAGAAGTGCGATCTCTGTCCCGAGATGGAGGTTCCGGCATGCGTTCTCACATGTCCTGCTGAGGCTCTGGTCTGGGGCGACGGGGTGGAGAGGGCGGGGGTTCTGAGGAGGAGGGCTGCTGGAAGGGTGGCTCAATATTACGCAGAGTCCTCAGGGAGGGATCGGATATCAATGTCGCAGGGAGGGGCCGGATATGAATGAAGAAAGGAAGGGGGTCTGGAGGATCCTAGCCGTCGACGAGGATGGGTGCATCGGCTGTCGGGCATGCTCCTCCCTCTGGCCCGAGATATCCACCTCTCTCTCCCTATCGGAGAGGGGGCCGGAGCGGACGGTCAGGTTTCCCAGGATCTTCGGGGAGTCTGAGACGAAGATCGCCGGAGGGCTGGAGAAGGTCTGCCCCGTTGGGGCCATATCCATCATCTCCCCAGGCGAGATCCCCGGAGAGGATAGCTTCTCCCTCGTCTTCGATATGGTCCGGTGCCCCAGGTGCAGGGCCCCCTTCGCCACCGGCAAGGAGCTGGATTACGTAAAAGGAAAGCTTCCAGAGGATATCAGAGCAGAGAGCTCGTATCCCTCTTGGATCGACCTCTGTCCCACCTGCCGCAGGTCGGCCTTCCGGGAGGGGGCTTCAAGGGAGGTGATCGTCAGAAGGAGCGGGGCGAGGAGGTGATGGGCCATTAGGGAATCGAGCCCCTACGAGGACCAGGTCGACCGATACGACCGGTGGTTTGAGAGGAACCGGGCCGCCTACCTATCGGAGCTCGCCGCCGTCAGATCCCTGACCCCTCCCTTCCGGCTGGGGCTGGAGGTGGGGGTGGGGACGGGGAGGTTCGCAGCCCCCCTCGGCGTCTCCGTCGGCCTCGACCCATCCCTCCCGATGATGGCGGTGGCCCTGAAAAGGGGCGTCCTCTGTGTCAGGGGCGTCGCCGAGCAGCTCCCCTTCCGGGACGGCGCCTTCGACCTCCTCCTGATGGTGACCGTCGACTTCCTGCTGAGGGAGAGGGCGGTCGCCTTCCAAGAGGCTGAACGGGTCCTCGCTCCGGGCGGCTCGATCGTCGTCGCCTTCATCGACCGGGATAGCCCCCTAGGCAGGCGGTACGAAGCGGAGAAGGGGAGGGACGGTGGGAAGGAGGATGATCGGGGGGGTTTTTACGGAGATGCCCGTTTCCTCTCTTCTGAGGAGATGGCATCCCTCCTGGAAGGGGCGGGGTTTGGCGACCTGGTCTTCGCCGAGACGCTCTTCTCTGAGCCGGAGGATATGATATACCTCGAACCTCCCATCCCCGGATGCGGCCGGGGCTCTTTCGTCGTCGTCCGGGGAGAAAGGTTATAGATGGGTCCCTTCCAGGTGGATGGAGAGTCTCATGGAGTTCACATCCATCCTCCTGATCGCCCTCGCCGTCGCGGCGGACGCCTTCGCCGTCTCGGTGGCCGGCGGGGCGGCGGCGACGGAGGCGCGGCTGAAGATCGCCACCACCGCCGCCCTCTTCTTCGGCGGCTTTCAGGCGTTGATGCCGGTGATCGGCTGGTTTGGAGGGTCTCAGTTCAGCGACGTCGTCACCGGATACGACCACTGGGTAGCCTTCCTCCTCCTCGCCCTCATAGGGGCAAAGATGATCCGCGACTCCTCATCGAAGGTTTCGGGGGATAAGGCTGCAGACCTCCTGGACCGCCGGATCCTCGCCCTCCTGGCCGTCGCCACCAGCATCGACGCCCTCGCCGTCGGCGTCACCTTCGCCTTCCTCGAGGTCTCCATCGTCTATTCCGTGGCGGTCATCGGCGCCGTCACCTTCGTCCTCTCCTTCATCGGAGTCTACATTGGAGGAGGCTTGGCGGGGCTCTCTGAGAGGAGGATCGGTATCATCGGCGGCCTCGTCCTCATCGGCATCGGCCTGAAGATCCTCCTGGAGGGGCTCTACCTTTAGCCGCCTCTAGGAAGGGTCTCTCATCCCTTCTCCGCCCCGTAGCCCCCTTGCGCCAATAAATTAGAAATAGTTTGCAGCCGTAAAATGACCTGGAGGTTGAATCAATTGTTGGTACTTGTAGTCTACTACACCATGAACGGCCACACCCATCGGCTGGCCGAGGCGGTCGCCGAGGGGGTCCGTCAGGTGGAGGGGGCAGAGGTGGCCCTCCGCCGGGTCCCCGAGACCCTCTCGGAGGCGGAGCTGAAGAGGAGGGGAGGGTCGGCGGAGGCGGGGAAGGGTTTTGGCAGAGTCCCGGTCTGCACCCCCGAGGAGCTGGAAGAGGCGGACGCCGTCATCTTCGGGACCCCCTCGTACCTGGGGAATATGGCGGGGCAGATGAGGATCTTCCTCGACTCCCTCGGCGACCAGTGGAAGAGGAACGCCCTGGTGGGCAAGGTGGGATCGGTCTTCGTCTCCTCGGGGTCCCAGCACGGGGGTCAGGAGTCGACGATATTGAACTTCCACCCGACGCTCCTCCATCTCGGGATGATCGTCGTAGGCCTCCCCTACACCTTCGAGAGCCAGAGGAGGATCGACGAGGTGGCGGGGGGATCCCCCTACGGAGCCTCCACCATCGTCGGGAGGGCGGGGGAGAGGACGCCGAGCGAGACGGAGCTCGCCGGTGCGAGGTTCCAGGGAAAGCATGTCGCAGAGATAGCGTCGAAGCTGGCCCGTTGACGATTCTCCAGGTGTCTGAGCCGGCGGCGGGGATCGATGGGCCGGACCCGGGGCTCTTCTTTCTCATCTTTTTCGTCTATTTCTTCTGTATTTCTTCTATTTTCGTCTATTATCGGGGTTCGGTCTCCTCCGATCGCATCGAAGGATGGAGGTCGATATCTTACGGCCAGATGGCAGGATGCGGGACAGAGTTTAATAGATGCGGTCCGATAATAGATATCGATGATAGACTTCTTCCTCCAACAGAGCCGTAACCCCGACTTCACCGGCAGAGAGCAGCTCCTGATGGGGCTGAAATCCGCCCTCGGCGGTGGGGGTACGGCCGTCCTCCTCGGGGCCGACGGGATGGGAAAGAGCGCCACCGCCGCAGAATACGCCAGGGTCAACGCCGGAGAATACGACTTCATCTTCTCGGTGAGGTCCTGGAACGATACCGTCCTCGCCCTCGACTTCGCCTCCCTCGCCGCCCCCCTGGGCATACCCCATCAGGAGGACTCCGACCTCCTCGATCTAGGAGATGCCGTCCGGGCCTGGATGGAGGTGAACGGCCGGTGGCTTTTGATCTTCGACGACGCCCCCTCCCCCTCGGCCCTGGAGGTCCATCTCCCCCAGGCCGGCTCTGGTGGCGGAGGTGTCATCATAACATCAACCAGTAGAAAGAGCTGGATGGGGGGCGAGGCAGCCTCTTTCGAGATCGGACCCCTGGAGCCGTCGCAGGCCGTCGCTTTTCTTATGAGAAGGACAGGCCAGGAGGACCCTGCCGCATCAATGAGGCTTGCGGAGTTGCTGGAGGGGTTCCCCCTCGCTCTGGAGGTCGCAGCAGGCTACATCCGCTGGACGGGGATATCTCTATCCCGTTATGTCGATCTTCATGAGAGGCGGCTCGGCGAGATCTCGGGCAAGACAGGACCGTCCCTACCCGAAAACCTGGCCGCCGTCCTGGATATATCCATGGAGCAGGTCCGGGCCGTATCCGTCGAGGGATCTGAGATCCTCAGCCTATCCGCCTTTCTGGCGCCAGAAGACCTCCCCTTCGACCTCCTCCTCGAGGCGGGCTCCCTCCTCCCCGACTCCGTCGACCTGGGGCTCGCCGCCCTCGAGAGGAGGGGGCTATTGAGGAGGGGTGGAGCCCCTCCATCGGTCCACCCCCTCATCCAGGCCTTCGCCTTCGGGGCCCTCGACTTCGAGGGGAGGAAGGCCTGGGCAGAGGAGACCGTCCGGGCGGTGGGGGGTGCCTTCAGCCCTCGCATGGAGAACCTCTCTCGATGGCCAGAATGCGGCCGCCTCCTCCCCCACGCCCTCGCCTCCACCGGGAAGCTGGAGGATCTGGGAGGCGGCTCCGAGGAGGCCTCCCTCCTCCTGAACCAGGCGGGGCTTTACCTCCAGCGGAGGGGCGACCTGATGGGGGCGAGGTCCGTCCTGGAGAGGCTCGTCTCCGTCGACGAGAGGTTCTATGGCCCCTCCCACGGGGAGGTGGCCACCGACCTCAACAACCTCGGCTCGGTCCTTCGGGTCCTGGGGGACCTTCCGGGGGCGATGGCTCACTTCGAGAGGGCCATCGCCATCGAGGAGGCGCAAGGTGAGCCCGACCAGCTCAAGATCGCCATCAGGGCGAACAACCTGGGTACGGTCCTGCGGTCCCTCGGGGACCTTCCGGGGGCCCTCGCCCAGTACGAGAGGGCGCTATCCATCGACATGGACGCCTATGGCCCGAACCATTTCAAGACCGCCATCCGTATAAACAACCTCGGAGAGGTCCTCCGTGAGATGGGGGACCTGGACGGCGCGAGGGAGTCCTTCAAGCTCGCTCTCCGGGTCTTCGGCCAGTTCCTGGGGCCGGGCCACCATTATACTGAGAGGGCGAGAGAGAACCTGGAATCCCTGGGAGAAGGCGGCAAAGAATGAGAGAGAGGGGCGGAAGGGCGAAAGTCGGAAGGGTAAACGGCGGATGAGTTGACGGTGGAAAGGGAGCAGAGGGAAGGGCGTCCGCCGCCCTTCAGATCTCCCACCCCCACCCCCACCCCAATTCTACTATCCGACCGATCTGGCCGCCTGTCATCGGGTGACGGGGGCAGGACCCCAGTCCGCGGGATCGAACTTGTTGTCCCGGAAGTCCTTGATCACGGCGTGGCCGGAGGAGACGAGGAGGCGGTTGAAGTTGACGAGGGAGCCGGTATCGGGATCTTCGATGTAGGCGACGGCGATCCACCGGCCGTATCTGTCTTTCACCCCCTGGTCGTCGACGTCGAGGTGGACGATCTCGTCCAGGAGCCAGGCCTCAGCGAAGAACTTGGAGGCCTTCCCCGCCGGGGTATCCATCTCGGGGGCGTCGACGTCGGCGAGCCTCACCCTGCCGAACCCCTCGACGTCGAAGGTGTCGCCGTCGACGACCCTCGTCACAAGGCCGGAGACGGAGATCTCCGGAGGCTCGGGACCGTCCTTTGGGGATAGGAGGTCTCCAAGGCGGACGCCGTCGATACATCCGGCCCCGGCCAGGAGGGCGGCCAGAAGGAGAGATAGCGCCAGGGCCTGGAGGGGACTGACCCGGCGACCTTTCATCTTTGAGATGTCTAACCCTCCAGCTCCTCGATCATCTCCTCCACCTCTTCATACCCCTCCTGATACTTCTCCTCCTCGTCGGGGGCGAGCTCCTTCAAGAGGCGGAGAAACTCCCCGGCGTGGACCCTCTCCTCGTCGGCGATATCGACGAGGACGGCCCTCGCCAGCTCGTCGTCCGTCGACTCCGCCAGCTGCATGTAGAGCTGGACCGCCTCATACTCTGCTGCGATCATGTACCTGACCGCCCTGATCAGCTCCTCGCTGGTGAGCTTTCTATCCCAGGCGAGGCCGGAAAAGGGGTTTGCAAACTCGGGCATATATCCTTCCTCCTTCAACCATCGATATCTACAGGCAAGTCCAAGCTCTGGACTGGCGATATATCTTTCGGTCTCTTCCGATCGGTTCCGCCTTCCGTCCCCGCAGGACCGGAGAGGTCGCAGGTCTCCATCTCCTCCGCCCTCCGGAGACGGTAGGTTGATCGCCTTCGTTGGTTTTTCTCACCCCGCCCTCCGGGCCGCCGCCAGGGCCAGGTAGATGAAGGGGGTGTCGAGGGCGGCTATCAGGATCTTGATGACGTACTGGCCGGCGATCATCTGGAGGAGGACGGAGTTTGGGACGAGGCCGTAGAAGGCGAGGGTGATGAAGATCAGGGTGTCGATGGCCTGGGAGGCTGCTGTGGAGGCGTTGTTTCGAAGCCACATATGCCTCCCGCCGGTCTTCTTCCTCAAAAAGCCGTAAGCCCAGACGTCATGGTGCTGGCTCACCAGATAAGCGATCATGGAGGCGGCTATAACGCGAGGAGCGAACCCGAATACGGCATCAAAGGAGCTCGCAAGCGCCGGGTCCATCAACGGGGATGAAGACCACCGGAGGGCGATCAGGACCGAGACGAGCATCACCACGTTCGCGAGAAAGCCCGTCCAGACGGCGAGCCTCGCCTTCTCCTCTCCGAAGAGCTCGCTCAGGATGTCCGTCAGAAGGAAGGTGGAGGCGTAGACGAGGACCGCTGCCGGGGCGATGAAGGGGCCGAAGGCGATCGTCTTGACGGCCAGAAGGTTTGCCAGGACCGTCAGGGAGGCGAAGACTCCGACGGCGATCTCAGGGCCCCGGCGGGCCGCGAGGGCTGCGCAGGCGGTGACGATGGCGAGGGTCGCCGCCGCCCAGAAGATGGGGGTCGGATCCATAAAGGCTCTCTCATCCTCACCTATCCATCGAGCCGGCCAGGGCGAAGTAGGCGAGGAGCGCCTCCAGCTGGATCCGCTCGTTGGCCCCTTCCGTCATCCGAAAGTCGATCTCGCCGATCCTGTCCATCAGCCTCACCAGGGTCGGGGCGGGAAGATCGTCGGAGTCCATGAGGCTGAGGGTCTGTCGATGGATCTGGATTACGACGTCCTCTCCGGAGAGCCCCTGGACGAGGAGGAGGTCGTCGAGGAGGCTCCGAGCCTGGGTGAAGTTGCCGGCGAGGGCGGTCGTCATCAGTTCCCGGATCTGCTCGGGGCGGGCGGTGGAGGTGATCTGGTAGATCGTCTCCTCCGTCACCTCCCCCTCCATCAGGGAGGCGGCCTGGAGGGCGTTGATCGCCTTTCTCATATCGCCTCTGGCGACGTAGACGATCGCTCCCATCCCGCCTTCCGTCACCTTGACCCCCTCCTCCTCGGCTATCTTCTTCATCCTCTCGCTGACCGCCTCGTCGGATAAAGAACGGAACCGATAGACGGCGCATCTTGACTGGATCGGCTCAATGATCTTGGAGGAGTAGTTGCAGGAGAGGACGAACCTGCAGATGGAGCTGTACCTCTCCATCGTCCTCCGCAGGGCGGACTGGGCGTCGCTGGTCAGGGCGTCGGCCTCGTCGAGGAATATCACCTTGAACTCGGCGCCGCCGAGGGGGGCCGTCCGGGCGAAGTCTTTCACCTTGTGGCGGACGACGTCGATCCCCCGCTCGTCGCTGGCGTTCAGCTCGATGAAGTTTCCCCGCCACTCCTCGCCGTAAAGCTCCCTCACCATGCTGATGGCGGCGGCGGTCTTCCCGACGCCGGGGGGGCCTGAGAAGAGGAGGTGGGGGACGTTTCTGCTCCTGACGTAGGACTTGAGCCTCTTCACGATCTCCTCCTGGCCCACCACGTCCTCCAGGCTCAATGGCCTGTACTTCTCGATCCAGATCTCCTCTTTGATCCCGCATCCCTCCTTGATGACGACCTGGGCCTGTCTCTATATCAAATTTGCCGCCACGTCGGCAAACAGAACCGACAAAGCCTAAATAGGACGTTATCAATGCCCTACCCGTTGTTGGAGGACTAGGATGATCTCTGAGGTGGCAGGACAATACGACGCGAAAGAGGTAGAGGGAAGGGTCCGGAAGTTCTGGGAAGACCGCGGCATCTACGCCCTGGCCAGGACGATGAGGACCGGCGGGAGGAAGTTCTTCTTCGTCGACGGGCCGCCCTACACCACCGGGAGGATCCACCTCGGGACCGCCTGGAACAAGATCATCAAAGACTCCATCCTCCGCTACCGGTCGATGAACGGCTTCGAGATCAAGGACCGGGCGGGCTGGGATATGCACGGCCTGCCCATCGAGGTGAAGGTGGAGGAGCACCTGGGCTTTGAGAGCAAGAAGGATATCGAGACCTACGGCGTCGACCGGTTCATCGAGAAGTGCAAGGAGTTCGCCCTCAGCCAGAAGGACCAGATGACAGAGCAGTTCAGGACCCTGGGAGCCTGGCTGAACTGGGAGGACCCCTACATGACCCTCAAGGACGAGTACCTGGAGGCGGCGTGGTGGACCCTCAAGAGGTCGGACGAGCGGGGACTTCTGGAGAGGGGGTTTCGGGTCGTCAACTGGTGCCCCCGGTGCGAGACCGCCATCGCCGATGCCGAGGTGGAGTACTGGGAGGAGACCGATCCGTCCGTCTACGTCAAGTTCCCGGTCGTCGGCGAAGAGAAGACCTTCATGATGATCTGGACGACGACGCCGTGGACGATCCCCGCCAACGTCGGCGTCGCCGTCCACCCCGACTTCGAGTACTCGAGGGTCCGGGCGTGGAAGGAGGACCCCGAGGAGGCCGAGATCCTGATCATGGCTTCGCCCCTCGTCGAGAACGTCCTGCGGGAGGGGAGGTACAGGGACTACGAGGTCCTGGACCGGTTTGGGGGAACGGATCTTGCGGGGCTCGAATACGAGCACCCCCTCGCCGACCTGATCCCTGCCCAGAGGGAAATCGTCCACAAGATACACCTCGCCGACTTCGTCACCGCCGAGAATACCGGCTCGGTCCACATCGCCCCCGGCCACGGCCTCGAGGACTTCGAGCTGGGGGTCGCCGAGGGGATGGAGATCTTCTGCCCCGTCGGGGAGGACGGCCGGTATACGAGAGAGGCGGGGGAGAAGTACGCCGGCAAGTACGTCCGGGCGGCGAATAGAGAGGTGGACGAAGATCTCGCCGACCGGGGCCTCCTCCTCGCCGAGGGCGAGATCGTCCACAGGTACGGCCACTGCTGGAGATGCAAGACCCCCATCATCTACATCGCCACCCCCCAGTGGTTCCTCAAGATCTCAGAGATCAGGGACGATATGCTCGATGAGATCGCCAAAATTAAATGGTATCCCGATTGGGCAGGCTCCGCCCGGTTCAGGGACTGGATCAGCGGCGCCCGGGACTGGTGCATCTCCCGCCAGAGGTACTGGGGGATACCCCTTCCCATCTGGATCTGTAGCGATTGCGGCAAGAAGAAGGTGATCGGCTCCATGGAGGAGCTACGCCGGAGGTCCGGCGCCGTCGTCGAGGACCTCCACCGGCCTGCCGTCGATCTCGTCACCATCAGATGTTCCTGCGGCGGCGAGATGAGGCGGGTTCCCGACGTCTTCGATGTCTGGTTTGACAGCGCCGTAGCCTCCTGGGCTACCCTCAACTATCCCCGGGATCAAGAAGAGATCAAGGAGTGGTGGCCTGCAGACTTCATCACCGAGGGGCACGACCAGACCCGGGGCTGGTTCTACTCCCAGCTCGGGGCTAGCATGGTCTCCTTCGGCGTCGCCCCCTACAGGTCTGTTCTGATGCACGGCTTCACCCTCGACGACAAGGGCAAGAAGATGAGCAAGAGCATAGGAAACGTCGTCTCCCCGGAGGAGGTCGTCGGGAAGTTCGGGGCCGACACCCTCCGGCTCTACGTTCTCTCCTCCAACGCCCCCTGGGAGGACATCCATTTCAGCTGGGATGAGGTGGCGAACACCAACAGGATGCTCAATATCCTCTGGAACGCCTACAGGTTCCCCCTCCCCTATATGATCCTGGACGGCTTCGACCCGAAGAGGACCACCCTTGATATGGTCCAAGAGAGCCTCCGGCCCGAGGACCGGTGGATCCTCTCCCGGGCCAACACCCTCGCCGCCGAGGTCGAGACGAGCATGGGATCCTACCAGCTCCAGAGGGCTACCAGGGCGATAGCCGACTTCGTCCTGGAGGACCTATCCCGGTGGTACATCCAGCTCGTCCGGCCCCGGACCTGGATCGAGATCGACGACCCCGACAAGCTCGCCGCCTACGCTACCATCCTCGAGGTGATGACGACCCTCGCGAAAATCCTCGCCCCCTTCGCCCCCTTCACCGCCGAGACGATCTACCAGAACCTGGTGAGGGGGACCGATCCCCAGGCTCCAGAGTCGGTCCACCTCTGCAACTGGCAGAGGCCGAGGGAGGTGCTCATCGACGCAGCCCTCGAAGAGGAGATGGCCCTGGTGAGGGAGGTGGTGGAGGCGGTCTCCAACGCCCGCCAGAAGGGAGGGCGGAAGCTGAGGTGGCCCGTCGCCGAGGTGACGATCTCCCCTAAGAGGGAGATCCCCGACCTGGGGGGCCTTCTATCCGTCCTAAAGAGCCAGACCAACTCCAAGAGGGTGACGGTCGCGGCCATCGGGGAGAAGCCCGAGATGGAGATCGCCCTAAACCCCGTCCCCAAGAAGATCGGACCCGCCTTCAAGGGCGAGGCCCAGAAGGTGATAGAAGCTCTCAAGGGAGCGGACCCGGCGGAGGTGAAAGAGCGGCTCATCGCCGGCGAGTTCATCCTGGGGCCTTACGCCATCGTCCCCGATATGGTGGAGTTCATCGAGAAGATCCCCGAGAACCTGGTGGCAGCCGACTTCTCCGCCGGGACCGTCTACGTCGACGTCACCCTCACCGAGGATCTGAAGGCAGAAGGTTATGCGAGAGAGATCATCAGGAGGATCCAGGATATGAGGAAGGAGATGGATCTGCGGGTAGAGGAGAAGATCGAGGCGACGATCAGGTTGGACGATGAGGTGGTCAGAGGGCTCCTGGAGAGGATGAGAGACCATATAGCCGCCGAGGTCCGGGCGACTCGCCTCGAGATGGGATCTGATCTGCAGGTCACGGGATCCCTCGTCAAGGGATGGTCTATAGAAGATCTGGAGACGACCATCGCCATCTCTCGCGGATAATTAATATATAAGATTAGTGCCAGAGATGGGGCCATGGAAGATCCGTCACCCTCCCTGAAGGTCGAGGTGAAGGGGGTCTATACCCTCCAGGCAGCCGGAGACCTGGTGGCCCCCGTCGTCCTCCTCGAGGATGAGGCCTCGAGGATCGTACCGGTCTTCGTCGGCCTCTCGGAGGCGATCTCGATCCACCAGGCCCTCTCTGGGGCGGTATCCCCCAGGCCCACCACCCACGACCTCTTCGTCTCCGCCCTCGATAGCCTGGGGGCGAAGATCGGAGGGGTTCTCATCGACGACCTGGACGGAGGGGTCTACTACGCCCGCCTCTCGATATCCATCGACTCCGTCGAGAGGGATGTGGACGCCAGGCCCAGCGACTGCATAGCCCTCGCCCTGCGGTCGGGAGCGCCTATCACCATCCGGGAGAGGGTCGTCATAGAATCGTCGATGGAGAGGAAGGAGCTGGAAGATCTGAAGGGGATCGAGGATTATCTCTACCCCGACCGTTGACCGCCTTCTGAGCCTTCTCCCTATTCTCTTCTCTTTTGATATCATCTCATCCGACCTTCCCTCTTCCGATCTTATCGGGAGGATCGGTTAGAGACAGCCCCCCCATCCTCCTATTTTCCTTTCTTATCTAAAAGATGGGAAAACGTTTAATACCATCCTTCGCCAAGAATTATACGTCTCCTCGGAGGAGAGACCCGGGGTACGATCACAAAATTCACGATGGTTTAGCACGTCCGGACTCGAAATACTGGCGAAGATGAGTTTTCGCGACCTTTAGCGAAGGGGGTACATCTTGCCTGAGAATAAGGGAGGGGATCGTGTATGGCCGTATTTGAGGTAAGACCATGAGACGTCAATCGACCATCTCTTCGACCTGCTTATTGCTGGTCCTGAGCTTGAGCTTCTTTCCGTTCATTTCATCCGCCGGTGCCCAGGGGTACGGGGGGGGCGAGACCATAATTCATTGGCAATATCGCCCAGAAGAGCCGATAGTCCAGGTGGGCTTTGCAGACGAGATCCTCCCCCTGGGGGTCCAGAACGCTACAAAATCGATCCGGATTCCAGGGCTAGAAAACCGGATCATCCCCGGTGAGCCGGTCGTACCCTTCAGAACTGCGAGGATACTGATCCCCTTCGGGGAAGAGGTCCAGGAGATAAAGGTCCTTCCTGGAGAGAAGAAGAACCTCGGCAAGATCCTGATCGAGCCCGGCCAGGACCCCCTCCCCATAAGCTTCTCGGGAGATCATACATACACGCCCCTCAACGAGACGACCTACGGATCGATGGAGCCTTACCCAAGAGACGTCTACTCCGTGATCGGTGTCCAGCAGAAGAGAGGATATAAAATACTTTTAATAAATCTTTATCCGATCATGTACATACCCAAGACGAAGGACACCTATTACTTCGGAACTTTCAACCTGGAGGTGAAGACGGCGCCGGCAGAGACCCTCCATCGGGGGCTTTACAGGGGATCGGCAGAAGATCGAGCGCATATGGAGAGGATGGTGGACAACCCCCGGGAGGTTGCCACCTACTCTCAGGATATCGTCCCCACCGGGAGTTCTCCTCTCCTCGACGGGGTCTACGATTACGTCATAATAACCAACCGGGCTCTAAAGAAAGCGCCGGTCCCCTACAACTTCACCGACCTCGCCAGCTGGAAGACCTCCAGGGGGGTGGTTTCGACGATCGTCACCGTAGAGGATATATACGCCACCTATCAGGGCGTCGACGAGCAGGAGAAGATAAGGAACTTCATAAGGGACGCCTATCTCAACAACGGCATAACCTACGTCCTTCTGGGTGGCGATGCCGACGGAGGCGGATCGGCCGGCGGAGGCTGGAACAACATCGTACCCGCCAGGGGGCTCTGGGCCTGGGATTACGAGGCCTCACCTCCGAACATCCCCTCAGACCTCTACTACGCCTGCCTCGATGGAGACTTCGACTACAACGGCAACGGCATCTACGGCGAGCCGGGGGACGGCCCCGGGGGCGGGGAGGTGGATCTCCTGGCCGAGGTCTATGTGGGAAGGGCTCCCGTCGACTCTTATGCTGAGCTCTCCAACTTCGTCCGAAAGACGATCGCCTACGAGTCGACCTCCAACGACGCCTACCTTCAGGAGGTCTGGATGGTGGGCGAGTACCTGGGGTTCGGCGGGGTCAGCGACTGGGGCGGAAACTGCCTCGACGAGATAAAAGACGGATCCCAGGCCAGCGGATACGACACCAAGGGCTTTCCTGAAGATTATAACAAATCCACCCTCTACGAGCGGGACAGGCAATGGAAGAAGGAAGATCTGACGGGAATAATCGACGGGAACGTCCACATCATAAACCATCTCGGCCACGCCCATGTAGGAAGCGTCATGAAGATGAAGGCCGATGACGTCGGACGTCTGAAGAACGACCGGTACTTCTTCGGTTACAGCCAGGGCTGTTATGCCGGATCCTTCGACAACAGAGATCCCGACTCCATATATCTGGCCACCGATTCGATTCTTGAGTATTTCGTCACTGAGCCCTACGGAGCCTTCGCCTTCATAGGAAACTCGCGGTACGGCTGGGGGAGGAGGTCCACCACCGACGGACCGTCCCAGAGGTACCACCGGCAGTTCTGGAACGGCGTATTCGGCGAGGGGATAGAGAATATCGGCAGGGCTCTGCAGTACTCCAAGGAGGCGAACCTGGGGTCCATCGACACGACAAGTGACGGTAACGTCATGAGGTTCTGCTATTACCAGCTGAACCTCTTAGGATGCCCCGAGACCTCTTTACATAAGCCCTTCAAATCTGACCGCCTGATTAAGATAACGGATATGGAGCTTCCCAGCTACGCAAAGCCCGGCCAGCCCGTCGATGCGAAGGTCGTGGTCAAGAACCAGGGATTCATGGGAGAGGAGTATGTCGTAGTCCAGCTCCTGGAGGGGGGGACGGTCCGGGACTCGCAGACTATACCCTACATCCCCAGCGGCTCCTCCGCCTCCGTCAGCTTGAGATGGGAAGGGTCCCTTGAGGGGAAGTACACCCTGGAGGTTCGGGCTCTGCCTATCGATGGGGTGGAGTATGGCGGAGAGGTCCGCCGGGAGAGAGATATTGAGGTGATCGAGGGGAGGAGCCCCATCCTCCTGGTGGATGACGACGAGGGGTCAGATTACGATACCTATTACGAAAGGGCTCTGCAGGCAGGCGGCTACAGCTACGTAAAGGTCGACGGCCCTCCTTCCAGAACCGATCTATCGTCCTTTGATTCTGTCATATGGTTCACCGGTAGGGACTTCACGACCACCCTGACTCAGGTGGATCAGGCGAACCTGGCCGCCTATCTCGACTCTGGAGGAAGCCTCTTTTTGTCTGGTCAGGACATCGGCTTCAACATCCACGACACCGCCTTCTTCAGGGATTACCTCCACGTGGAGTACGTGAAGGACAACGCCGGCATCTACGTACTGGAAGGGGTAGCTTCCGACCCCATATCCGACGGGTTCACCATAGGGATCTCCGGTGGGGACGGTGCAGACAACCAGTACTGGCCGAGCGAGATCCTCCCCGTCACCGCGTATGCGAGAGATCTCTTCAACTACAGAGACGGTGGTTGTGGCGGCGTCAGGGTCGATACGGGGACCTACAGGGTGGTCTACTTCGCCTTCGGGTTTGAGGCGATAAACAGCTCCTCGCATCGGAACGAGATCATGAGGCGGATCGTATCATATCTGAGCGAAGATGCCTCCGACGATATGTCGGTGGTGGAGGATTCTGGCGGCGAAACGAGGCGATTGAGCCCCGATGGGCCGCTCGTTACGGCGGATCTGAAGTCGCCTGTGCCGGGCTGGGATCTGGACCTCGATCTGACCTTTGAGGATATAACCCTCGATTTCAACGGGCTGGACCCGAAGTTCGATAGGATGAATAGGAAGTTTGATGATATAGGCCCCATCTTCAAAGGTATGGGGGCCGGGTTAGGGGGATGAGCGGATTGGCGGAATTTTGGAGGAAGGACGGGGCTGGGCGGAGGATCCTTCCGGCTCTGATCTTGACCGCGGTGATATCCATCGGGGCGGCTCAGGGGGCCACCATCACCGTCGGGGCTGAAGGATGCGATTACGCCAGCATCCAGAAAGCCGTCGAAGCGGCGAAGGACGGCGATATTCTCAGCGTCCAGAGCGGGACGTACAGGGAGAATCTGGTGGTGGACAAGACCCTCATACTCCGGGGGAGGGATACAGGCTCCGGGATGCCCGCCGTCGACGGCAGAGGTGTGGGAAGCGCGATCATCCTTAATGCAGATCAGATCACCCTTGAGGGGTTCGTTGTGAAGAACGCGGGGCACGGGAAGGCAGGGATCGAGGTGAACTCAGATAGAAATTACATAAGAAACAACCTGGTCACTGAGAACAGATGGCACGGGATATACCTTTCCGACTCCGATGAGAACGTGATAACAGGAAACGTCGTTTCTAAGAACAGATACGGCATCTGGATCCTGGCCGGGTCCGATGGAAATAGAATATCAGAAAACGAGCTGCTGGAGAACTCCCACGGTAACGCCGTCGACGCCGGGGTCAACCGGTGGGAGATGAACGCCTACGACGACCTCGGGGAGGGGGTGACGAGGTACAGGATCACCGGCGGGCCCAACGCGGACGAGCGCCCCAAGGCCGCAACGGTCGAAGGTGAGGAGGCGGAGACGAAGATCTCGACGATCACGGTGAAGATCACCATACCGACGCCGATAATAGGATAGCTGAGGCCGAGATTTTGGGGGGGGAGATGGCGCCATAATCTCTCTCACCAGTCATCTCTCCATTCTCATCTTCTGGCGGCGGCTCATCTCCCGCGCACCTTTTTATACCCTTTACCCCAAGAGGTTCGTCCCTGATCCGGAGATGATGCCAAAGATGCTCACTGTGACCTTTCTTGGAACTGCGGGATCCCTTCCCACCCCGGAGAGGAACCCATCGGCGGTCCTGATAAACCGTGAGGGGGAGCTGATCCTCTTCGACTGCGGCGAAGGGACCCAGAGGCAGATGATGCGGGCGAAGACGGGGATGATGAACCTCGACTACATCTTCATAACCCACCTCCACGCCGACCACATCCTGGGGATACCGGGGCTTCTCGAGACTATGGCCTTCCAGGGGAGGAGGGAGCCGGTCACCATCGCAGGTCCCGCCAGAACCGCCGAGGTGGTGGAGCTCTTCGGCAGGCTCTGCTACTATTCTCGCCGACTTCCCGTGAGGGTCCTGGAGCTGGAGGCGGGGGACGTTGTGAGGATGGAGGGGTACGAGGTCAGGGCGGTGAGGACCTCCCACAGCGTCCCAAGCCTCGGGTACTGCCTCCGGGAGGACCCAAGGCCCGGCCGTTTCCTCCGGGATAGAGCCGTAGCCCTCGGCATTACTCCCGGCCCTCTCTTCGGGAGGCTCCAGAGGGGGGATAGTGTGGAGGTGGGAGGGAGGATTGTAATGCCTGAAGAGGTGATGGGCCCTGCGAGGCCGGGAAGAAAGGTCGTCTACACCGGGGATACGAGGCCGGTCCCGGAGATCGAGGAGGCGAGCAGGGGGGCGGACCTTCTCATCCACGACGGTTCTCTCGCCGACGGTATGGCCGACTGGGCTATCGAGACTATGCACTCCACCGCCGGCGAGGCGGCGGATCTGGCGAAGAGGGCGGGGGCGAGGATGCTGGTTCTCACCCACATCAGCTCCCGGTACTCCGATGACGTCTCCTCCCTCCTCGTCGACGCCAGGAGGCGTTATCCGGAGGTTCTCGTCGCCGAAGATCTGATGAAGATCGACCTGAAGCTCAGAGACCGCTGAAATCAGAAGACTGGGGGCGCCGGTATTATATTGAGTCCGGATCAAGCCTCACTTTTTCTGATCCTCTGAGGCCCGTCTCAGGGCTTTCCTCCTCTCTTCTACCATCGCATCTCGGAGCCCTTCTGCCATCTCGTCGTCTCTCCCGGTGAGGGCGTTCTCCAGGGATAGGGCGACCGTCTCCAGGGCGTACTGGACCCTGGAGAGATCCACATCTCTCCTCTCATGCCTCACCCCGGCCTCGAAGAGCCTTTCGATCTGATCCTCGGGGAGGCCCAGGGCCTTCGCGGCGCTGACGGCCCGGCCGTACATCTCGTTGGAGACGTAGTAGGATAGCCCCTCTTTTAAGAGCCTCTCCGAATCCTCCTTCCTTCCTGCCTTCTTGGAGATGAGGGCGGCCCAGAGAAAGTCTCCCTCCTCGACGGCGATCTCCACCGCCCTATCGACCCTTCCTGAGTCTTTCGCGAGGGATATGGCCAGCTCCGTCTCGCCGGCGCGGTTCAATAGATCGATCCCCGAATCCACCAGGTAATCCGGTAAGCATCTCACATTCTCGGTGAGGTATACGATCTGATCCTCCCGGTCCATCCTCTCGAAATCGTCTCTTGATATCTCTATTCTCTCTCTCAAACGATCTGCGGTCACGGTATCACTCCAGAAGCTCTGATATCACCGAGAAGTCCACCCTGGCGGTGTTGTCGATGGTGAGGGGGGTGATGGAGATCTTTCCCTCCTGGTAGACGGCCCGCACGTCCGTCCCCTCCCGCTCCGTGCAGACGAGGTCGCCGTCGATCCAGTAGTAGGGCCGCCCCCGGGGATCTGCCCTCTCCTGGACCCTGGTCTTGAAGATCTTCCTGGCCAACCTCGTCACCACCACCTCCGTATCCTCGGTGGCGTCGACGGGGACGTTGATATTCAATATGTCCACCCCTGCCGGAAGCCCCCTCTCCAGGACGTTCTTTGCCACCTTGCGGACCATCATCGCCGCCACGTCGAACTGGTAGGCGTGGTCGTTTCTGCTGTCGAACTTGTCCCCCTGGTCGACGACCTGGACGGAGGCGGTGATGGCGGGGATCCCGTAGCTCGCCGCCTCCAGGGCAGCTCCGATCGTCCCGCTGGTGGTGACGGTGTCGGTGCTGATGTTCTCTCCGATGTTTATCCCCGAGACGGCGAGGTGGGGCAGGTCGCCCTTCAAGAGCCAGAAGATCCCCATGATCACCGAGTCTGTCGGCGTCCCGGAGACCTCGTACGCCTCGACGCCGTCCAGGTTTATCTTGTTGTACCTCAGGGGCTCGAAGATCGATATCGACCTTCCGACCCCGGACCTCTGGCCTGAGGGGGCGGCGACGAGGATCTCTCCCAGCCCCACCACCCCCCGGACCGCGGCCCTGATCCCCGAGGAGTGGACGCCGTCGTCGTTGGTAACAAGAATGCGGTTCATCGACAGGATATCTGGGGACGGGGGTATAAAAATGGAGCGACCTGACTGGGTCGACCCCGGACTTCCTCTCGCCTCGATAGGTCGGGGGCCGACTTTCGATCTTCAAGCATCTCAAGATATTAAAAATTTCCGGATTCTTCATCAGCTCTCCTCTTTAGGCTCTCCTCCGGGCCGTCGTATCGACGATGGCCAACTCTCACTTATGATCCAAATCCGATCAAAAAAGAAAAAACTATAAAAATCCTATTAAAAAAGTTTAAAATTTATATCAAAATATAATAAAAAATTAATTTAAATAACCATAATTGATGTATTTTGAAATATATGATTTTAATCAGAGATTTTGCACAATAATATAAATCAAAAAATTATTTAATAAAATAACTATATATTATGACGTTATTCACAAGGAATTAATAAATAATTTTTTATAAACTAAATCGAGGCTGGCGATCAGAGATTCAATTAATATTGTTGATTTTATAGAGTATAATTGAAGCCGTAACATATGTACTTTTGAAGCCAAAATTGTATTTATAAAAATACGAATTACCGCGGGTCGCAGCAAGATCCATTCATATCATCTATGTGTATGGATGCTCCCGTCCACGTAAAATGCACTTTAACGGTGGAATCTATCCCGTCAACCATCATGGTACGCGACGAGTGGGGCAAATTCATATAGTATATGGAATAAGCCCCCCCATAAAATCGGGCCAAAATCCAGGGAGATTAGATTATACACATATAATCTAGGAATGAAGCTACCTTCCGATAAATCTCGGTGGGGGATTCAGCCAGGGGCCATTTTACTCAACTCTCCATCTCCTCCAGAGGTCCGGGAGATGGAATTCGGTAAAATTTTTCTCATAAAAATAATTTATATAAAATATTTCTATAAAAGTACTTTTGGTACAAATAAAGATTACAAATTATTAAATTATAAGTAAACAATTACAAATATAATAATTTATATTAATAATTTGTTTATTATAAATACTATTATAAATTAATCTCTATAAACTATTATATTTAAATTTATATGATTATGTGAAATTATATTCAATTTAATTAATGAATATGTCTTATGATGTGAAGTGAGACTCGGCCGCCCTCCGAATTATACAATATTCTGAATAAAAATAATCTGGCTGATCCACATGAGGGCGCCGGAGGCCTCAATAACTAAAATAGTATCATGGCATAATACCGTTGTAGAATACTTCGAGGTAGACCACCATGAAGAAATCGAGATATATAGTCGTCCTGGCCCTCCTGGCCCTCGCCTTCGCGCCGGAGGGCTGCGCCCAGCTGGACCGGTTCACAGGATACTGGAAGAACGTCGATACGGAGACGAGCGGGGTCACCGCCCTGGATATAGACGTCACCGGAACCGCCGTCTCCGTCCAGGCCTGGGGGAGGCTTAAACCCACCGACATAGACTGGGGCAAAGCCTCCCCCGCTTACGCCTACGCCCCCGGGGTCAGCTCGGACCTCGCCGCCGAGGCGGTCGCCGTCAACGCCGTCTGGGCCACCGGCTGGAGCGAGACTCTGATGACGATTCGCTCCGTCGAAGAGGACCGCCTCCAGGCTGACGTCTACACCAGGTTCACCGACGGGAGCGGGAGGACCTCCTACGCCCAGAGCTACATCTTCGAGGGTGGTGTCAGATATAATTGTCTTGAGGCGCTGCCCGCCCCAAAGCTGGAGGTTGTGGGAACCGAAGACTATGCAGTTGGAGAAGAGAATTTCACCAGGTACAGGCTTTCTGTCGCCAACTGGGAATCTTATCCCCCGGAGCTCTTCGAGCCGTCGCCGGATCTACCGCCCTGCGGCCTCAACGTCGAATCCTCCAGGACCTGGATCGATATATTCAACCAGGACGGAGTAAGAATTTATGGCTTCTGTGCCCTCGCCACTTCTGAGGAGCTGAGAGACCTCTGGTTCGCGGTGAAGATGGGCGAATCCCCGCCAGAATCGGTCTACATAGTCATGACTGACCGGCGTTGCGACCTCTCCGCCTCCTCGAACGAGGTATCGATAGCTCCGTCTGCGAAGATGAATGCGGACTCTACACCCTCGACCGCTCCACACCTCCCTCCAAACCTCCAGACGATGATCAGCCTCCAGAGGGGGAGGTTCATCTGAGGGGCTACGGGGAACTTCTCCAGGGATGGGCCCTTCATCCCCATATTTCGTCTCCTCTTCATATCCGTCTCTATACCTGATTCTCTTCCAGGGAACGACGCTGATTCTTTTCGATCATAAAATTTAATAGGACATAGATACCACTTGAGAGTGGAGGCAGAAATAATATGGAACATGAATCAAGACAGGGGATCCCTCTCCTGGGGGAGAAGGTCCCGGATATGGAGGTTCAGACCACTCACGGCAGGATGAAGATCCCGGCGGACTTGAAGGGAAAGTGGTTCGTCCTCTTCAGCCATCCTGCAGACTTCACCCCGGTATGCACCACCGAGTTCATCGCCTTTGAGAAGATGAGGGAAGACTTTGAGAAGCTCGACTGCCGCCTCATAGGCCTCTCCATCGATCAGGTCTTCTCCCACATGAAGTGGACGGAGTGGATAAGGGAGAAGATGAACGTCGATATAGGATTTCCGATCATCGCCGACAACGGGGCGGTGGCAGGAAAGCTCGGCATGGTCCATCCAGGGAAGGGGAGCAACACCGTCAGGGCGGTCTTCGTCGTCGACCCGACGGGGGCGATAAGACTGATGCTCTACTACCCCCAGGAGATCGGAAGGAACATGGACGAGATCCTCAGAGCCGTCACGGCGCTGCAGATCTCGGACAAGAACAAGGTGGCGATGCCAGCCAACTGGCCGAATAACGATCTATTGGGTGACGAGGTTATTATACCACCCCCCACCGACGAAAAGACAGCAAAAGAGAGGCTCTCGAAGTACAAGTGTTTCGACTGGTGGCTCTGCCACAAGAAGTTGGAGTGATTCTTCCAGCCCTTCCCTTTATTTTTGCGCCCTCCTCTCACCATGGCTATCGATAAGCTTTCATCGGATAATTAAGACATAGGGGTAGAAATTATGATTCTTGATATCAGCCTTCGAGATATTTCAGGCCGCCTCTCCAGCCCGCCCTCTGCCCTCCTCCCGGCCGTCAGCCTATCCATCTTATTCGTCGCAGGGACGGCGTCGGGAGCGACTGGCCCCGCAAATGGAGAGCTCCCCGCCGAGATCTTACGCCTCTGGCCCTATCACGCATCCCTCGTCATCCTCGGCTTTCTCCTCCTTTTATGGGGGATGACCTTCGCCAGGAGGAAGGGGCCCGGCTGGCTGAAGAGGCACAGAGCCCTCGGAGCGGCGGGGTCTACGGTCGCCATCGTCGGAGCTGTGACGGCGTTCTACATGGTATCTGCCGCCTCCTCGGTCCACTTCCGGGTCCCTCACGCCTATATCGGTGCCTTCATCGTCCTTCTCTTGATCCTGACCCCATCCTTCGGCCTTCTTCAGTTTAAGGTCGCGGCTGAGAGTAGGGGTCGGTTCAGAGGGTTCCACAGGCTCCTGGGAAGGGCTCTTCTTCTCCTCATGGCCTTGAATATATTATTCGGGATCCTGATAGTCAGCTCATCCTGAAGGGGACGGCCGGCAGGGAGAGATGCCCTCTCGCCCTCCGCCCTCGAGCTTTTGGGATTACGGATTGAGCCTCCAGATCGAGAAGTTGAGGACCATGGCGAAGGTCACCCAGAGGATGTACGGGATGAGCAGGAGCCCCGCCGTCTGGGAGACCTCCCTGAACTTCTGGATGTTCAGGGCGATGAGGGCCCAAAGGACTATGATGACGGCGAGCCCCGCCAGGGGCGATCGCAGGCCGAAGAATGCCGCCGACCAGGAGACGTTGGCTGCGAGCTGTATGGCGAATACCGCCATGGCGACCTTCACCTTCGGATCTGCCAGCCCCTCCCTCCAGACGAGGTAAGCCGAGATCCCCATCATGGTGTAGAGGGCGGTCCATACCGGTCCGAAGACCCAGTCGGGGGGGGCGAAGGAGGGCCTCACCAGGGTGGCGTACCAGGTGGGTATCTCGGGGGTCGTGAAGAACGATCCGATGACGGCCGCCAGATAACAGGCTCCCAGGGAGGCTGCAAGTTTTATGAAGTCTATCCGTCTCATATTCTCAAATTCTCGCTGACTTTTTCTGCTCGAAGATTGGAATCTGGATATATAAATTACCGCCGTCGCGGTGGCGAGGTCGCCTCCAAGATCATCGATAGATCTGGTGGGGGGCTGGCTGCGACCCGGGTTCTCTCCTCCACCACGTCTGTCTGGGGGGAGATCTCCAGGACGACGGCATAACTGCCCCGGATGATCCCGTCCTCCATCGTCAGGGTCCCCCGGCCGTCCCAGACGCGCCCCCGCATCTTCGCCTTGATCTGAAGGTGGCCGACCTCCACCTCGCCGCTGAAGGTCGCCTTGAGGACAGAGGCGCTCAAGGAGGTCTCCTCCATCCCGCAGGAGATCTCGATATCGCCGAGGATGTAAGGCCTACCCGAGAGGAGCATCCGGCCCCTGGGGCCGGATTCGGCATCCATCTTCGATCCTCCCCCCCTGGATACGTCGATCCTCGCAAGATCGTCGAGGAGCTTCCTTGCGTGAGACGGCCGCATAACCTTTCCTCTCTCCACCATCAGGGTGATGGGAAGGTCTGCCGAGGAGTTAGAGGCGAAGCCGTTACCTGCGAAGATAAGCCCCGCTTCCGCCAGAGCCGGGCCTACCGGAGCTTTCGGTGGATACTCCGCCTCTTTGGATAGGTCGGAAAGGAGGAAGGTCGGAGCCGCCGGAGGCGTGGCTGCAGAGACTGCCAGAAGAAAAGCAACAGCCGATAAGGCCGCCAGATATCCGCCACCTCTCATCTCGCTTCCCGCTCCCTCTCAACGGCTTGGTCACTTCGATTAGTTCTCTTCGGATGTTTTTGCCATGCCACCATCCTATAAACAACCTTCGGGAACCTCTGCAGCAAAGAAGGGGAGCGGTCCCGGACCGAAACCTTTGTTTACGTCTCTTGGGATAAACCCAATCCGTGACCGATGCTCCGGATGGGTCGGGAAAGAAGCGGAATATATATCTGCTGGGCATGGTGAGCCTCTTAAACGACGCCAGCAGCGAGATCATCCAGCCGATCCTCCCTCTCTTTCTAGCATCTCTGGGGGCCGGAGGGCTGGCCATCGGCCTCATCGGGGGACTGGCCGAGGGGCTGCCGAGCCTCATAAAGATCATATCCGGCTGGTGGTCGGACCAGCTCAGGAGGAGAAAGCCCCTGGTGGCCGCAGGATACGCCATCTCCGCCGCGGGAAAGCTCCTTCTGGCCTTCTCCTCCACTTGGCAACAGGTCTTCGTCCTGAAGACCCTGGAGCGTTCTGGCAAGGGGATAAGGTCAGCTCCCCGGGACGCCATCATCGCCGAGTCTGCTTCCCGGGATCGGCGGGGGAGGGGCTTCGGAGTCCATCGGGCCCTCGACTCCCTGGGAGCGGTGATCGGCTCGATCGCAGCCTACCTCCTCTGGCAGGGGGGGTTGGACTTCAAGAGCATCTTCCTCGTCGCCGGGCTCTTAGCCTTCGTCGCCCTCATCCCCCTCGTCCCCGTCAAGGAGAGCCCACGATATCCCGCCGACTGCCTCCGTCCCGGCATTTCAGGCCTCTCCCCCGCCCTCGTCCCCTTCATAGCCGTAGCATCCCTCTTCGCCCTGGGAAACTTCAGCTACATGTTCTTCATCCTCCGCTCCGCGGAGTTCTTCGCCGGGGACATGGCCGTCGCCGCTCCTATCCTTCTATACATCCTCTTCAACCTGGTCTACACGATCTTCTCGATCCCCAGCGGGTCGTGGTCGGACCGGGTCGGAAGAAAGAGGGTCCTCTCCATAGGCTACGCCCTATTCGCCTTCGTCTCCCTCGGATTCGCCCTGGCCTCTTCGACGATCGTCCTCGTCCTCCTCTTCGCCCTCTACGGCCTCGTCTTCGCCCTCGTCGACGGAGCGGAGAGGGCCTTCGTCTCGGATTTATGCCGGGCCGAGGCGAGGGGGACGGGGCTTGGGGTCTACTACGGAGCCGTTGGAACCGCCGCCATAGCCTCGGGGCTTCTGGCGGGGGTCCTCTGGCAGTACCTCAGCCCTGAGGCAACCTTCTTCTTTGGAGCGGTGGCAGCCTCTTTGGCCTCTATCTTCCTCATGAGGATGAAAACCCCGGACCTCTTTAACTGAATGATATTATAAAAGAATGATATTAAAGACGGATCACTTGCCCAGGATCTTCCGCAGAAGGCTCCCGCCACCGCTCTTCTTATCTGCCTTCGCCTCAGGACCCCCGCTTCTCCTCGCCAGCCCCGACGGAGAGGCGGGAGCCTTCGCCCCCCCTTCGATCCCCGCCCGGATGCCCCTCCTATCGCCGCCGACGATCGGCGTGCTGACGCCGCCGTGCCTGCTCTTCCTCGGCCTTATGTTGACGGTGACGGGGTGCTCGATCTCGCTGCTGACCACCATCGCCGTCCCCGGCGGGATCCTCTTGATCTCCTCTTCGAGCTCGGAGGACATCCCCTCGATCCCCTTGCTGAGGGCCCGCAGGTCGTTGGGGTTGGTGACCCGGAGGATGATCTGGGTGTTGCACTGGGATATGACGTTCTTGTCGACCCTGGCCGGCCTCTGGCTTATGACGAGAAGGCCCAGGCCGAACTTCCTCCCTTCGGCGGCGATCGTCCTGATGACGGCGGTGCTGGCGGCTTTGCCGCTCCCCCTCTCGGGGATGTAGTTGTGGGCCTCCTCCACCACCACCATCCCGGGGTTGACGAGGTTCCTCTTCCTCGCCTCGAAGAGGTCCGAGAGGAGCTTGGCGACGATCATCCCCTGCAGGTCAGGGGGGACGCCGGTCATCTCGATGACGGAGGCCTTCCCCCTCTGGAGGAGGTCGCCGAGTTCCGTCGCCTTCCCCGAGAATATCCCCAGCTCCGCCAGGGCTTCGAGGTGGCCTATGAGCCCCCACTTCGCCTTGCTGGTGTCCTTCTCCGCCTGGGCGATGACATCCTCGAGGCCGTAGTCTCCTCCTTCAGAGGTGAGGATCTTTATCGCCTCGTAGAGGACCCCTCGCTGGCTGTTGTTGACCTCCTCGGGGAGCATCGCCGAAAGCTCCCTGGCGGTCATGTTCTTCCCGTTGAACCGGAAACGGCGGTCGGCGCCCGGGGCTACGGCCTGGCTTGCGGGAGAGTAGACGGTCACGTCGTACCCCCTCGGCTTGACGTCGAACCTGGCGAACTCTCCCTTCGAGTTCTTCTGCTTCATCGAGGCGTACTCGCCGTGGGGGTCGATTATCAGGAGGGCGACATTCTTCTCCAGGAGCTCCTCGAGGACGACGGCTGCTGTATAGGACTTTCCACTCCCGGTCTTGGCGAGGATGCTGCAGTGCTTCTGGACGAAGGTGTCGGCTTCGAGCTTCACCTTCAGGTCGTGACCCTCCAGCGTCCCTATGTAGAGGTTCCCCTTCGACAGCCCCAGGGCGGTCTCGATGAGGTGGTCGTCGGCCTTGAGGACGGGGTCTCCGGGACGCGGGGGGTTTATCGGCATCTCCAGCCGTCCGCCGGAGGCGACGGCGATGACCCGGGCGGATCCGAGGATCCGCTCCTTTGCCTCCTGGCGATCCTCGTCGATGAAGTTGAGGCTGTAGGCTACGTTGGAGCGGGTGACGTCCACCACCTGGGCGAAGATCCAGCCTCTTGAGCCGTCCCTCACCTTGACGTAGCTCCCCCTCTTGACGTCTCTAGCTATCAAAAACCTGAAGTTGAGGGCGCTCGTCTCCCCCACGATTATTCCGACCTCTTCTTCCAGACTACCACCACGTTATTCATCGGCGGAGCGGTCCCGCCGGGACGCCCCCCTCGCCCTCTGAGGCTACCTTCTCCCCCACCTCACAAGAGCTTAACGGTACCTGTAGCGGTATCGGTCTTTCAGCAGCCCGCCGTAAGCCAATCCGGCTAGGAGGCCCGTTATGTGGGCCATGTGGGCTATGTTGGTGGCAGACCCCATCATGGTGAAGTCGATGACCGCAAAGAGGACGACCGCCGCCCTTATGCTCAGGGGTATGACGAAGAATAGATAGACTCTGATCTCCGGAGCGATGACGGCGAGGCAGCCCATGACGCCGAAGAGGGCGCCGCTCGCTCCCACCATATAGCCCGCCGGGAGGACCGCCATCTGGCCAATGGCTCCGACGATGCCGGAGATTATGAAGATCTGAAGGAACTTCGACTCGCCGACCTTCCTCTCCAGCTCCATCCCGAAGAAGAAGAGGAAGAGCATGTTGAAGAAGAGGTGGGCCATGTCGGCGTGGACGAACATATGGGTGATGATGGTCCAGGGACGGGATGCGAGGAGGTCGGGGTTCAGGGCGAGGTAGTTGAAGGTGAACGCGGGGGCCAGGACCCTGACGAAGAAGAGGACGACGCATAATATGAGGATAATGCCCGAGTAGGTCACAGGAAGCCGAAATCCGCCTGAAGAAGAGATCCGATCCTCGTCCCAGGGGTCGGGGTCGTTCCACCGATCCTCCCGCCCCCTCTCCTTTTGCCATCCTGCCAATAGAGATAGACTCCCGGCGGCAGTCCGACCCGCGTCTGCTATGAGCTCCTTCACCTCCATATCACCATCCTCGAATTTCAGCCTTTATCCATCCGTCTGGAAGAGGGGATACAAATAGATGCTGGCAAATCGCTGTGGAGAGACGGAAGGTTCTAAATCGGGTTTGGGGCAACGATGCTTCAAGATCGAAATCATGAGATCTATCCACTCTGATCTAGCTTGAAAAGACCCCATCACTCTACCACGTACTCGCCGTTGCGCAGGACTATGACGTAATCGGCGGAGTTCTTGAGGGCGACGGAGAAGCCGGGCTCCGCCCCGAAGATCACCGTCTCTTTGCCGTGCTCCATCGCCTTCAGGAGGACGGGCTTGAAGTCGGCGTCCCTGGTGACGAGGGCGATGGTGTCGATCACCGGGTTGTAGATCATCTCCATAGCCTCCACCGCCAGCTTCACGTCGACGTCGCTGGTGCAGATCACGGGGTCGAAACCCTGGTTCTCTACAGCCTCGACCAGCTTCTCCGAGGCGTACTGGTTTAAAAAGACCCGTCCCACCTTGATGTCGCCGTAGTCCTTCAGTATGTCCCTGATCTCCTCTAGGTCTATCTGGAACTCCTTTCTGAGCATATTGGGGCCGTCGACGAGAAGGCCGATCTTCTTCCTCCCCTTCTCCTTCTTGGAGCCGAGATATCTCATGATGTGCTCGAAGCGTATCTGCATCGGATCACTGGTCCAAATCCCTTACATACCGGTCTTCTGATCTGCCTATTGTGACTACTCCCCGCCCTGAAGGGCGGGGCTTCTAGCTTTTGGCAGAGACTGTAGTCCCAGTCTCAGAATGTTTATCGCCGCATTCTCGTCACGGTCCATGACCAGCCCGCATTGGTGACATTCATGGACCCGATCCGATAGGGACTTCGGCACTTTAAGACCGCACCTGGAGCATAGCTGACTTGTGTTCCTGGGATCTACTAGAACCACCATCGAACCGGCGCTCTCAGCCTTGTACGATGTGGTTATTACTAGCATCCTCCAGGCAGCGTCTGATATGCTCTTAGCCAGGCAGCGGTTCTTGAGCATCTTCGTGATACTCAGATCCTCGAAAGCGATCAGCCCGAACCTTTCGACCAGGTTGTGACTGACCTGATGAGCAAAATCGTATCTGCGGTTGGCTATCCGCTCATGGGTCCGCTGGACTACTTTTAGAGCTCTCCTCCTTTCAGGAGTTCCCTTCTCATATTTAGATAGTCGTCTTTGAGCTATTGCCAACGCCTTCTCCTCAGATCGAAAGAACCGTGGGTTATCGATCTTCTCTCCGTTGGAGAGCGTAGCGAAACTCTCCAGCCCCACATCGATGCCCGCCATCAACCCACCTTTCCATGGAGGCTTCGCAGGGTCGTCGATCTCCACTGAGAAGCAGGCAAACCATTTTCCGGTCGAAGATCTCCGAACGGTCAACCTCTTGATCTCGCCTTCGATGGGTCGGTGGAGCTTGATCTTGACATCTCCGATCTTGGAGAGGCGCAGCTTCCCGAAAGACAGTTTGAATCCCAGCTGTGGATAGGTGAACGAATCATACCATCCTTTCCCCTTGAACCTGGGATACCCCGGGGCCTCTCCTGCTTTGACCCTTCGGAAGAACGCTTTAAAGGCCAGATCTACCCGTTCTTGGACGTTCTGGAGGGTCTGAGAGAATACCTCCTTCAGTTCTGGTTTGTTCTTCTTCCACTCTGGCAGCAAGTAGTGAGTCTCATACTTAGATATGGATTTGCCTTCTTGTTCGAAAGAGTTTTTCCGATATGCTAAAGTCTCGTTATAGGTCCATCTACACAGCTCCAAGGTCTCTTCCATCTTGGACCGCTGTGCTTTTGTCGGATAGATCCTATATTTGAAAGCTTTAAGCATTATACCTATTTATGCAGTCATAGTATTTAAAGATTCATGGCTTAAGGCGGGGTACGATTCGTCCCCGGCCTAAAGACCGGGTTTTTCTCTACCCCTGCACTCCGCATCTATAAAGGCTGTCGGGGCGAGATCGAAGAGGAAGGCGGTACGGCCTGGCAAAAAGGTCGAAAAGGAGGATGCTGGAGGGCGACGCTGGCGAGACCTCAGAGGTTGAATATCTTCCTCGCGTTGGCGGTGGTGGCCTCCGCCACATCTTCAGGCGGTAGGCCCTTTATCCTGGCGATGAGGTGAAGGGCGTCGAGGACGTAGGCGGGCTCGTTCCTCCCCCTCCTCGGCGAGAGGAAGGGGCTGTCGGTCTCGATGAGGAGCCGATCGAGGGGGACCTGCCTTGCCAGGACCTGGTGCTGGGCGGATTTGCAGACTACGGTGGCGAGAGATATGTAAAACCCCCGGTCGAGGGCTTCTCTCATCGTCCCTACCGTACCGCTGTAGCAGTGGAAGACCACCTTCTTCAGGTCTTTTACCATATCGAAGGCCTCGTCTTCGGCTATCCTGGCGTGGATCACCTGGGGGAGGTCCAGCTCCTCGGCGAGGGCGACGACCTTGCCGAAGATCTCCCGCTGCCTATCCCTTCCCCTCTCGTCGGCGCATCGGTAATAATCGAGCCCCGCCTCTCCGACGCCGACGATCTCTCGAGCGTGGGCCCGGATCTGTTCGAGAGTGGCTTCCACTTCGGCGTCCGTCGTCTCGCCGAGACCGTTGGGGTTGAGCCCCAGGGTCGGGCGGATGAAGTCGTACTTCTTCGCGAGCTCCAGGGTCTTTCGGTTCGTCTTGAAGTCGATGCCGGAGTTGATCATCGTCGTCACCCCGGCATCGAGGGCCCGCCGGATAACCCCGTCTCTATCCTTATTGAAGTTCTTGAAGTCGAGGTGACAATGGGTGTCTATCACCTCGAATTTTTCATCTCTCAAATTTCTTCTTCCTCCAGGAGCATGAGCCTGTTTATGGCGTTGATCAGAGCCTCCACCGAGGCCATCACTATATCCTCTCTGGCCGATCTCGCCGTCACCTTCCTTCCGAGACGGCCGTTCTCGACGCCGATCACCACCTCGGCGAGGGCGTCGGACCCGCCGGTTATCGCCTCGATCCGAAAGTCGCTGATCTTGACGGAGGTCTCCTTGCCCAGGATGCCCCGGACGGCGTTGAGGGCCGCGTCGACGGGGCCTACCCCGATGGCTGCGAGGACCTTCTCCTCCCCCCGGACGACGGCCCTGACCGTCGCCGTCGAAGTGAGGGTGTTTCCTGTCATCACCGCCAGCTCCTTCAGGATCATCGCCTGCTTCTCCCTCGCCAGCTCGCCGATGACTACCTCTGCTATCGTCTGGAGGTCGGCGCTGGTGACGGCCTTCCCCTTATCCCCCAGGTCCTTGACCCTCCCCAGGATCTCCTGGAGCTGGCTCTCGTCGGGGGCGTACCCCATCTCCGAGAGGGACTGCTTGACGGCGTGCTTTCCTGTGTGCTTTCCGAGGACGATCCTCCTCTTGTGCCCCACCATCTCCGGGGTCATGATCCCCGGCTCGAAGGTGTCGGTCCTCTCCAGGACCCCATGGCTGTGGATCCCGCTCTCGTGGGCGAAGGCGTTCTCGCCGACGATGGGGGCCGTCCGGGAGATCCTCACCTCCGAGAGCCGTTCGACGAGCTTCGCCGTCTCGAAGAGGTACGGGGTTTTGATGGAGGTCAACGCCCCGTACATCGAGGTGAGGCACATCACCGTCTCGGCGAGGTTGGCGTTTCCTGCCCGCTCCCCCAGGCCGTTGGCCGAGACCTGGACCTCTCTAGCCCCCGCCTCGAAGGCGGCGAGGTTGTTGGCGACGGCGAGGCCGAAGTCGTTGTGGCAGTGGACGTCGACGACCATCTTCTTGGTGGAGCCGCATATCTCCTTTACCAGGTGGTAGAAGGTCGTGGGGATCGCCACCCCCACGGTGTCGGGGATGTTGATGATGTCACAGCCCGCCTCCTCCACAGCCCCGAAGATCTCCTTGAGGAAGGGGAGGGGGGATCTGGTGGCGTCCATCGCCGAGAAGAGGCAGATCCTGCCGTGGTCCTTGATGTACTCTACAGCCTCCACCGACTGGGCGACGATCTCCTCGCGGCTCTTTTTGATGGTATGCTGGATCTGAATATCCGACGTCGATACGAAGACGTGGACCATGTCGACGCCGGCGTCGAGGGAGGCGTCGATGTCCTTTCTTATGATCCTGGAAAGGCCGCAGACGTCGGCGGCCAGCCCTTCGGCCGCCACCATCCTCACCGCCTCGAAGTCGCCCCGGGAGGATACTGGAAAACCGGCCTCGATGACGTTGACACCGAGCTTGTCGAGCTGCCGGGCGATGGCGATCTTCTCCTCCGGGGTCAGGGAGACGCCGGGGGTCTGCTCACCATCCCGGAGGGTGGTGTCGAATATCCTGACTTTTTCTCCACGAAGCGCTTCGATGTTATAGAAAACGATCCCACGCAGATGACTCTTGCGTCATAGACCTCGATTGGGGTTCGTCCTATAAAACTTTTTGCCAGAAATGGAGGGGCTACGCCCGCCAGAGGCGGGCGATGGAAGCAGAGGCCTGAAGAGTCGAGGAACCCAGGTGATTTCAGATATCATCTTGGGGCTTTCGGCTCTCGGGTGGGGCATCTTCTCTTGGCTCCTCCGCCGTCTCCTCAGACTTCGACGGCGGGGATACCAGCTGGGAGGTGACGGGAGGGGTGAATTTGTGGCTCTCGATGTAGCGGACCTCTTTGAGGTCGAGGAGCCTCATGGCCATCTCGGCGACTCCCCGCCTTATCATCGGCCATTCCTTGTAGTAGCTCATCTCCCAGGGGGAGTCGATCTCGGCGACGTCGTCATCCAAAATTTCGGTCTTGAGGTCGATCTTGGCGAAGATCTTGATGAGGCCTGCGAGCTTCTCCTCTCTATCCTCGATCCTCTCGACGATGGAGTAATCGTACTTTATCGCCTTGTCGGCGAGGAGGTGGTTGTAGTCGATCCTCGCCTTCCTGCCGATGATCCGGGTGAGGGTTCCCATCTTCCCGTCGACGGAGACCCTCATCCCTATCTCGGGCTTCTCCCCCTTGAACTTGGTGAGGGGTATCAGCTCGACGTTCTCGGGGTCCCGGACCCCGTAGGCCTTCTCGGGGGGGACCTCCACGCTCCCAGAGCTTCCGACCTCCTTTCCCATCAGCTCGTCTTTGAACCCCTCCACCACGTCTCCGGACCCGACGATGATGAGGGCGGGCTCATAACCTCCCCCATCCTCGTATATCTCGTTCTTCATGGCCACGTCCCGGTTCGTGGTGGATATCACCCGCCCGTCTACGCTCTCGGTGTAATCTACCTTGATGAAGTCGCCGTCTTTTACCGTCATCTCAAACTCCGTCCTTGAAAGGGTAATCAGCTGAGGGGCTTTCAGCCTCCTATATTAAGTAGTCTGCTATCTTCTCGGCGATCGTCTGCTCGCAGTAGACGCACCTGAGGATCACGGGGTTTTTGCTCTTGACGAGGAGCTGGGACCTGATCGGCTCGTTGGTGTTGGATATGCAGGAGGGGTTCGGGCACCTCAAGACCCCCACGATCTGGTCGGGCATGTCCACCGTCCGCTTCTCGACTACTTTGCGGTCTCGGATTATGTTGATGGTAGCCCCGGGGGCGATGAGGGAGATCCTGTTGACCTCTTCCTCCCTCAGCTCCCGGTCCTCCACCTTGACGATGTCCTTCCTCCCCGACCTGCGGCTGGCTACGTTCATGAGGACGCTTATCGTCGCCTCCGTCGTCCGGTCTATCCCGAGGATCTTGAGGACGTTGAGCGCCTGGCCCGCGGGGATGTGGTCAATGACCGTCCCGTTTCCTATGGGGGTCACCCTCAGCTTCATCTCTCCATCATTCAAGCCGATCACCTATCAGCATCTTGAGGAGCGCCATCCTCACGGGGACGCCGTAGAAGGACTGTCTGAAGTAGACGGCGTGGTGGGTCCCGTCCACCTCCGGCGCGATCTCATCGACCCTGGGTAGGGGGTGCATGATTATGAGCCGGTCCCTCGCCCCCTCCAGGCTATCGGCCCCGATCCTGTAGCTCTTGGCGACCTTCTGGTACTCATAGGGGTCAGGAAACCTCTCCTTCTGGATCCGGGTTATGTAGAGGACGTCCACCTCTCTGAGAACGTCGTCGAGGGCGTGGGTCTCGCGGACGATCGTCCCGTTCCCAGCCAGGTCCGCCTTGATACGGTCCGGCATCTCCAGGGTCGGCGGCGAGACGAGGGTGATCTCCGCGCCGTAGAGGGCCAGGGCGTATGCGAGGGAATGGACGGTCCTGCCATACTTCAGGTCGCCGACGAGGGCGATCTTCAGGTCGTCGAGACGGCTCTCCTTCCTGATGGTGTAGAGGTCGAGGAGGGTCTGGGTGGGGTGGTGGCCTGCTCCGTCCCCGGCGTTGAGGACCGGCACCGGCGAGAACTCCGAGGCTAGACGGGCCGACCCCTCCTTGGGGTGGCGGATGACGAGGGCGTCGGCGTAGGCGCCTATCACTCTTATGGTGTCGGCGAGGGACTCCCCCTTCGCCATCGCCGACCCCTCGGCGGGGCCGAGGCTGAGGGTCTTGCCGCCGAGGCGCATCATCGCCGTCTCGAAGGAGAGGCGGGTCCGGGTGGACGGCTCGAAGAAGAGGAGCGCCAGGATATTTCCCCTCAGCGCCTCGCACCTCCCTCCCCGGGCGTAGGGCTCCAGGGACTCGGCGAGGTCGAGGACGGAGTCGATCTCTTCCCGGGAGAACTCCCGCATCGAGATGACGTGCCTCTTTGCGAACATGGTCGGAGAATCGTAGGCTTTCGGATATAACGCTTCTGGATCAGAAGAACTTGGAGGCGAGGGTCGCCCTCGTCTCGCAGGAGTCGAGGACCGGACAGCCGGCGCATGGACCGTCCCGAGGGCGGTCGGGGAGCTTTCCGCCGTTGATCGCCCTCACCCGGTCCCGGATCCGAAGGACCCTCCTCCGGTCGGAGCTACGAAGCTCCACCTCCCGGACCTCTCCTGCCCAGGGGTACTCCACCAGACCGCGATCGACCCGGGTGCTGATCTTATCTTCCAGGAGGATGGCGTACCCTGTGAGCCGGAGCCTGTCTCCTCGCCAGACCCCCGTCTCAGGAGGAAGGTCGGTCTTTATCATCGAGGGGATCAGAGCCACCCCTCTCCTCCCGTCCCTCTCCCCTCTCGATACGATCCGGTCGATCCTCCCGGAGAGGCCGAGCCGGTCAGACCGGAGGTCCACCTCCACCTCGGAGGGGGTGAGCAGGCCTAGCTTCTCCGATAACTTTGATCCGAGATCTCCCACCACCTCGCCGACAGCCTCCGCCGCGGCGAGGAGGTCGGCGGGATTGATCCCCTCGGGATAGATGGTGGGAAGCTCCAATTTGGCCCTATCGATGCTCTCTCTGAGGAAGGCATCCAGGTCCATCCCCCCTTCCGCCTCGAACTCCGAGATGGAGAGGGCCACCTCTCTCATCAGGAGGTTTGAGAGGCTCGCCGCCTCAGGCCAGACCTTCCTTCCCATCGCCTGGAAGTAGATGAGCCGCGGACACCGGAGGTAGAGGGATATATCGGAGATCCTCACCGGCTCTGCCATATGCAGATCGATGTCGTTCCATATTTAAAAAGATATGGAAGAGTCTTTGATCGAAGAGACAGATTAATCCCTGAATATCGCTATAATAAAGGCAGAAGGTCGAGGTGCCTTCTGCTTAACGGAGATGGAGATGAGCCAAGAAGGAGCCGAAGGGGCGATAATATATCCCGACCACCTCTTCCGGGACCATCCGTCACTGCGGGACCCGGAGATCTCGACGGCATTTCTCGTGGAAGATGATCGGTTCTTCTCCGATTTCAGGTTCCACAAAAAGAAGCTCCTCCTTCTGAGGGCGTCCCTAAAGCATTATGGAGAGGTTCTGATGGGGATGGGGCTGCAGGTCGAATATCTGGATAACAGGCCCAAAGAGACCCTATCGGACCTCTTCGCCGCCCTGAGGGGTCGGGAGATAGAGACGGTGAGGGCGGCAGAGATCGTCGACCACCCCCTGAGATCGTCCCTATTGGAGGGGCTGAAAGATCTCTCCATCAGGATCGAGGTAGACGAATCCCCGGGATTCCTGACGCCCAGATCCGTCGTCGAGGAGCTCTTCGGAGGGATAGACCGATACTCCATGGCCTCCTTTTACCGCCATCAGAGGCGCAGGCTCGATATCCTTATGGAAGACGGGCGGCCCGTCAGGGGAATGTGGAGCCGCGACAGGGAGAATAGAAAGCGTCTCCCGCGGGATCTGGAGGTACCTCACCTCCCGGCCCTAGTAGAGAGCCGCCACGTCCGGGAGGCGAAGGGGTACGTCGAAGAGAACTTTCCGGATAACCCCGGCTCGGTGGAGGGTTTCAAGACGAAATCAGGCCGGATTCCCGCGACTTTAGTCGTGGGAGGAGGCCGTACTTATTCCCCTGCTCCTTCGGATCAAAACATATTTATGGCTGAAAATTAAAGTTGGCATGATGGTAGATCAGGTATTAGCCGTTAGGTGTAAGCTCGCTCCCACAGATACTCAGGCGAAGTCTATCGAGGAAACATTGGTAGTTTTTGCTAACGCTTGCACCTGGATCAATCAGAACGTCGATCCGAAGGTTAAGGGCGGGATTAAACTGCAGTACTTGATCTACCAAGATGCAAGGGAGACGTTC
>Ga0334887_1000469_pt1 | contig 65531 bp, 48 predicted proteins | sample GraSluR1_MG_10_FD_207217 | JGI IMG/M metagenome (GOLD analysis project Ga0334887, IMG submission 207217) | Sludge microbial communities from methane-producing bioreactor in Wageningen University, Netherlands - Granular Sludge_18_07-R1 | ecosystem: Engineered > Bioreactor > Anaerobic >...
AGCCATAGCCCTTTTCCTCCTGCTCTCAGGGCTACACTATACCACATAACCTTCCGATTTGTCTATTTTTTATTCCTGTTAAACCACAAAAATCCACTCCCAGGCCCTACAATTACGACACAGTCTCCTTTTGCGGGAATGACGTTGTGATTTTTCGGGAATGACGTTGTGATGTCATCGATCCTTTGCGTGAAAAGCACCGGAGGTACTCTTTTGCCGGATGACCCTGAGATAGTTGAGCAACCCGTCCGGTGCGCAGCCAGGGTTTTTCGGACTCTGGCCAAATGCCTGATTCCGGACCTGATTGCAAGAGAGGTTGCTTGACTTCAAGCAACGCATCGAGCTGGGCCTTCCGGTCAGGTTTCAGATCCTTGTAGTTGCTCAGCAAGAGGAAGCGGTTTCCTTTGAGGGTCTGTTGTCCCAGATGATCCAGTTCCCGCCGTTGTTCTCGGCGAAGCGGAACTTCGATGGCGTGATTGATGAGAGCCGTGATGTGGTAGCAATCGGAGGCGATGGCGACGTGAGGCAAAACCTCGCGCATGGCACGGTAGGTAGTAAGCACTGCTCACGTCCACGGCCACCACAGAATGGCACAATCGACACATCGCAAATGATGAAAATCAAGGAACAGAATACATTCCTTGCGCCCAATGGGGCTCATGAAGAACCAGCGGGTCTTGTGGCCCTTCATCGCGGCTTCGCGGCAGCCGCATTTGGGGCACTGGATCAATCCGTCCGGGGAGGTAATCAGGATTCATAACGGGAATTGTCCGGATTACGGTGACGAACAGGATCAAGAAGGCAAACATCCATCTATTGGACCAAGGTCCAATAGATGGTTCCCGTCTTGTTTTCGTATATTCTTGCAATGCGAGTGCAGCAATTCATCCGGGGAACGCGGTAAAGAGACTAGTACGCACCGGTCTAAGCAGTGCAGTGAGGCACGTCTGGAGGTGGGGCGGGGGATTTTGACCTGTTGCCCACATACGCCCTGGACGGAATGCGTCCCCCGTCTTGATCATCGACGACGCTGCTGCAGGCGATGCCTGTTCCGTGGGTTCATGCCCGTCAAAACTCGATACGATGCCCTTCAACCTCGACGACGTGTGACTCCATAGGCTGAGGACGACCTTTTGGAGTTCAACGGTGTCAAGCACCGCGATAGTCTCGGAAAACAATCAAGGAGACGCTTTATGCAGGAAGGCAGGTTAGACTTCACCATATCCCGACTGGGTGAGTGCCAGATCCCCTCTCCCATGTCCAGCATGCATTTCGTCCATGATGACCATGTGCTCTACGATAACAACATTGAGAAAATCCAGGAGTACCTCAATGCAGGCGCGACTCCCCCTCTCTTCGAGAAGGCCGGTCCCCGGGACAAGATCTATTTCGATTTCGCCCAACTGAAATGCGGGATCGTGACGTGCGGCGGCCTGTGCCCCGGGTTGAACGATGTCATTCGGGCCATTGTGCTGAGCCTTTTCCACCACTACAATGTACAGGATGTATTCGGTTTTCCATACGGATACGAGGGACTGAGCGCCCGGCACAAACACACACCCGTGGCCTTGACTCTGGAGTCTGTTCAAAGGATCCATGAGCAGGGAGGAACGATTTTGGGCTCCTCTCGCGGAGCTCAGGACGTCTCTGAGATGGTGGATACGCTGGAACGGATGAAGATAGGGATCCTTTTCACCATAGGAGGGGACGGCACTTTGAGGGGTGGACAGGCGATCGCGGAGGAAGCCCTCGATCGCGGATTGGACATCGCTGTCATTGGAGTCCCCAAGACCATCGACAACGATATTTCCTATGTACAGAGGTCCTTTGGCTTTGAGACGGCGGTGACGGAGGCAGGAGCCGCGATCATTTCAGCCCATATAGAGGCAACGGGAGCGAGGAACGGTGTTGGTCTGGTGAAGCTCATGGGACGTGAATCGGGCTTCATTGCCGCATTCGCTGCACTGGCTTACAACGACGTCAATTACTGTTTGATCCCGGAGGTTCCCTTCACCCTCGAGGGGTTTCTCGCAATCCTGGAAGAGCGTCTGGACACGAAAGGGCATGCTGTAATTGTCGTGGGGGAAGGAGCAGGCCAGGATCTCATGGAGAGAACACAGCAGCGGGACGCCTCGGGAAACGTCCGCTTTGGTGATATTGGAATCTTCCTGCGCGATCAGATCAACGGCCACTTTAAAGGGCTCGGGAAGGAGATCAATCTCAAGTACATCGACCCCAGCTATACCATACGAAGCGTGCCGGCCAATGCTCACGATTCGGCGTTCTGCCTGCTTCTCGGCCAGAATGCAGTACATGCCGGCATGGCTGGACGAACCAACATGGTGGTGGGTGACTGGGGCGGCGCATTCACCCACATACCCATTCCCATGGCCGTATCGAAGCGAAAGAAGATCGATCCGGAAGGATGGATATGGGGTACTGTTCTGGCATCAACGGGTCAGCCAAGGAGAATGTGATCCCTGCTTTGCTGGGTGGGATGGAGGCGCAGAGCCCCGTGGGGATCGGTTGTCAGGTTGGACTTTCTCAGTCTGCAACTTCGAAGGAACAATCCATCGCGGCATGAAGATCTCTCCACCCGGGGTTGCCTTGCTCTATCCATCTTGTCTTCCAGGCTCTTTCTCATTACTCGAAACTGTTTCGCCATGCACAGTTACCCTTCCTGGATTCCCGCCTTCGCTGGAATGACGTTGTTGCGGGTGTATTCCACCTTTGTGCGACAATTGTCCGGGTTCGCGTTTGCCGGAAGAATCAGAATTTTCAGGTGAACTCGTGACGAACTTCATACCCTGATAAAACTCCACTGGATAGGAGGTTTCGATGCCGGTTGCCGATTATCAGACCTACTGCAAAATGCTCGATAGAGCCAGAGAGAACCATTTTGCCTACCCTGCTATCAATGTCAGTTCCCTCACCACCGCCAATGCCGTTCTGAAGGGACTGGCCGAGAGCCGAAGCGACGGGATCATCCAGGTTTCGACGGGAGGTGCAGCTTTCGCTTCCGGGTCATCGGTGAAGGACATGGTGCTGGGAGCCGTCTCCATTGCCGAGCACGTCCACAGGGTTGCCGACCGTTACGGCATCTACGTTGCTCTGCACACGGATCATTGCCAGGCTCAGGTGCTGGACAGCTTCCTTATCCCCCTGGTGGAGGAAACAGAGCGGCGCCGCAGGGCCGGGTTACCGAATCTTTTCAATAGCCACATGTTTGATGGAAGCGCACTGCCGCTGAAGGAGAACCTGGACATCACCGTTCCGCTTCTCGAACGCTGCCACCGGAATCGGTTGATTCTTGAGGTCGAGGCCGGCGTGGTCGGGGGTGAGGAGGACGGAATCAAGGCCGAGGGTGCGCCCGCCGAGAAGCTCTACACTACCACCGGGGACATGATCGAAGTGGCTCGCCGACTCGGGGCCGTTCAGGGAGCACGGTTTCTCCTCGCCGCCACATTCGGCAACGTCCACGGAGTATACAAACCCGGACATGTGAAGCTCAAACCGTCTATTCTCAAGGATGGTCAAGATGCCGTTGTCAAAGAGTTTGGCAAGGATGCCCGTTTCTACCTCGTGTTTCATGGCGGTTCCGGTTCACTTCCCGAAGAGATTCACGAGGCCATCGACTATGGCGTCGTCAAAATGAATATCGACACCGACACTCAGTATGCCTTCACTCGGGCCATAGCCGATCACATGTTCCGGTACTATGACGGAGTGCTCAGGGTGGACGGTGATGTGGGCAACAAGAAGAATTACGATCCCCGTTCCTACCTGGCCATGGCTGAAGCATCCATGGCCGAGCGGGTGAAAGTGGCCGTGACCGCCCTCCGCGGGATCAACACCACTCTCTTCAGCATAAAGTAATGCCGACTCAGGGACGGGCCCATGGAGGCTCAAGGGCAGTTTTCGGGAATGGCTGCCTCAATCTGCCTGCGGCAGGTTTTCATTGTCTTGCGACATCAGCATCATGGAGCCATGAAGATGGTAAAAAAATTGAAATCCAACAAATCGGCAGCATGTGTTTCTTACGGCGGGCGCTCGGATATGAGCATCGAGGGCTTGAAACGCACATTTCGCGAACACATGCTTTACACCCAGGCGCGGTTTCCAAGTGGCGCCACCAGAAACGACCACTATATGGCTCTTGCCTGTACCGTCCGGGATCAGCTGCTGCATCGCTGGATCAAGTCTGTCGAGCAGTTGAGCAAAGGGGACTCCAAGGTTGTCGGTTATCTTTCGGCTGAATTTCTCCTTGGGCCTCACCTGGAAAACAACCTGATCAACCTGGGCATTTACGATGAGGTTTGCAGGACGGCCGAGGAAGAGGGCCACGACATTCACACCCTCTTTGACCAGGAGGAGGAGCCGGGGCTTGGAAATGGAGGGCTGGGGAGACTGGCGGCCTGTTTCCTCGATTCCCTTGCAACCCTTGAGGTTCCCGCCATCGGCTACGGCATTCGCTACGAGTTCGGCATCTTCGACCAGGAAATTCGAGACGGCTGGCAGGTGGAACGGACCGACCAGTGGCTTCGACTCGGCAACCCGTGGGAATTGGTTCGGCCGGAGATCACCTGCCACGTCAACTTCGGGGGTTATACCGAGCCCTATGAAGACGAGGCGGGCCGCTACCGGGTTCGATGGGTACCCCACCGAACAGTCAAGGGCGTCGCATACGACAACCCCATTGTGGGATACCGTGTGAATACGTGCAATCTGTTGCGGCTCTGGAAGGCTGAAGCGGTGGAATCCTTTGAGTTCGAGGCCTTCAACGTAGGCGATTACTACCGGGCCGTGGAGGAAAAGATCATCTCGGAAAACATCACCAAGGTGCTCTACCCTAACGATGAACCTGTCCAGGGCAAGCAGTTGCGGCTCGAGCAACAGTATTTCTTCGTTTCCTGCTCCCTGCAGGATATGCTGCGAATCTACAAACTGCTCGGCGGTGATCTAAGTCGCTTTTCCAGCCACTTTGCCGTCCAGCTCAATGATACCCACCCCGCCATAGCCGTTGCCGAACTGATGCGGCTTCTCCTCGATGAGAACGACATGGACTGGGAGGCGGCATGGAAGACCACCTGCAGCACGTTCGGCTATACCAACCACACCCTTCTGCCGGAAGCCCTGGAGAAATGGCCGATCGGTCTTTTTTCCGGTCTTTTCCCCAGGCACATGGAAATCATCTTTGAGATCAACCGACGTTTTCTCGAGGAAGTCAGGAGCAGATTCCCGGAGGACGAGGAGCGGGTGGCCAGGATGTCCCTCATCGACGAGAGCGGAGAACGCTATGTACGCATGGCGCATCTGGCCTGCGTCGGGAGCCACGCCATCAACGGGGTGGCAGAGCTCCACACCCGCCTTCTCAAAGAAGACGTCCTGAGGGACTTCTACGAGATGATGCCGGACAAATTCAGTAACAAGACCAATGGGGTCACTCCTCGCCGTTTCATGGTTCTGAGCAATCCCGGGTTGAGCCGACTCATCACCGAAAAAATCGGGGAGAACTGGATCAGCAACCCGGAGGAACTGCGGCAGATCGAGAAGTTTGTCGGCGACAAGGCATTTCGCGAGGACTGGCGGCGGGTGAAACTCGAGAACAAGAAGAATCTTGCCCGTCTCGTCCGGGAACGTACCGGGATCGAAGTCGACCCGGCCTCGATGTTCGATATTCAGGTGAAACGACTCCACGAATACAAGCGTCAGCATCTGAACGTTCTCCACATCATCGCCTTGTACAATCGGATCAAACAGGATCCTGCATACGACATGTGCCCCAGGACATTCATCTTCGGGGGGAAAGCCGCACCGGGATATTTCATGGCGAAGCTGATCATCAAGCTGATCAACTCCGTTGCCGAGATGGTCAACGCCGATCCCGATGTGGCCGGGCGGCTGAAAGTCGTCTTCTTCCCCGACCTCAACGTGAAGAGCGCGAAGTATATCTATCCCGCCGCGGATCTTTCCGAACAGATCTCCACCGCAGGGAAGGAGGCCTCCGGAACTGGAAATATGAAGTTTTCCATGAACGGCGCGCTCACCATCGGCACTCTGGACGGGGCCAACGTGGAGATCAGAGAAGAAGTGGGGGCGGAGAATTTTTTTCTCTTCGGACTGACGGCGGAGGAGGTGAGTTCGCTTTGGAAGAATGGATACCAACCCATGGAGGTTTACCGGAGCAATCCAGAGCTCCAGGGGGTTGTCGAATGCATCCGTTCAGGCCATTTTTCCAAAGGGGATAAGGAATTGTTCAGACCCTTGGTCGATTCGCTTCTCTTCCATGACACGTTCATGCTGTTCGCCGATTTCCGGTCCTATGTGGAGGTACAAGACCAGGTTGATGTGGCCTATCGGGATCAGGAGCGCTGGACCCGCATGTCCATCCTCAACGTCGCTCGCATGGGCAAGTTCTCGTCCGACCGGGCAATCCGTGAATATTGCAGGGACATTTGGAATGTCAAACCGGTGCCGGTCATCCTGGAGTGATGTGTTGGCCGTTTATGAAACGGCTTGATCGGCCTGCCTCAGGCAGAGAGTGGAGAGAATGGAACCTTTGCGCACAGTCGACGACTGGGAAAAAGTGGAAGGCACCCCATGGCCCCTGGGGGCGACATGGATGGAATCGCAGGGAGCGTACAACTTTGCCCTGTATTCGCGCTACGCCGCAAGTGTCACGCTGCTTCTCTACGCTGAGCACGAACCTGCCAAACCATTACGCCGCCAAGTTCTAGACCCTATCATCAACAAGACGGGCCTCACATGGCATTGCCGAATACCGGAAGAAGAACTCGGCGGCGCCACTCTCTACGCGTACCAGGTCGGCGGGCCTGACGACGCGTCCAGGGGTCAGCGCTTTGATCCTCAAAAGGTGCTCCTCGATCCCTTCGCGCTTTCCGTCCATTTCCCGCCGGAATTCAGCCGTTGGTCAGCGTCAGGGCATGGTCCCACAGATGGGATGGCGCCTCTTGGAAGGCTTATCAAGGACTCCACATCATTCGACTGGGATAAGGATCCTCGTACTCGCCACACACATGATCTTATTGTCTATGAGCTCCACGTGAAGGGGTTTACCGCACGGTCCAACTCGGCCGTCACCCACGAAAGACGAGGGACCTTCGCGGGACTCATGGAGAAGATCCCCTATCTCCAGGATCTCGGAATTACCGCGGTGGAGCTCCTCCCGATCCATCAGTTCGATCCTCAGGAAGGCAACTATTGGGGCTACATGACCCTCAATTTCTTTTCACCCCACCATGCCTACGCCTCTGGCGACCCCTGCGAGGAATTCCGCGCCTTGGTGAAAGCCCTTCACGCTGCCGGCATCGAGGTGTGGCTTGACGTGGTTTACAACCATACCAGTGAGGGCGGCGCTGGAGGCCCGACCTACAGCTACCGCGGCATCGACAACAAAAACTACTATCTCACCAGCCGGGAAAACGGGGAGTACTTGAACGATACCGGCTGTGGCAACACGATGAACTGTGCCCACCCTGTCGTTCGGGCGCTCGTCCTGTCCAGCCTGCACCATTGGGCAGCGAACATGCACGTGGACGGCTTCCGCTTCGACTTGGCCTCGATCTTTGCGCGCGAACTCGACGGCTCCGTGAACACCGTGGATCCGCCCCTGGTCGGAGAGATCGGTTTGCTCGGATATCTGCGCGGCGTGAGGCTCGTCGCGGAGGCATGGGACATCGGCAGCTACCTCCTCGGCCGAAGCTTCCCCGGCCTGACGTGGCGGCAGTGGAACGGGAAATTCCGCGACGACATCCGTGCCTTCGCAAAAGGCGACCCGGGAATGGTCGGAGCTCTGATGCAGCGCCTGTACGGCAGTGATGATCTTTTTCCCGATGGTCCTGTAGAAGTCTACCGTCCCTCCCAGAGCGTGAATTTCATCACCGCTCACGACGGATTTTGCCTCTATGACCTGGTGGCGTACAACGAAAAGCACAACGAGGCCAACGGTCACCACAACACGGACGGGACAAACGACAACCGGAGCTGGAATTGCGGCTGGGAAGGCGATGCAGGGGTTCCACCGGAAGTCATGGCTCTGAGGAGGCAGCAGATCAAGAACTACTTCTGCCTGCTTATGCTCGCCAACGGCACTCCCATGTTCTGTGCCGGTGACGAATTCATGAATACCCAAAAGGGGAACAACAATCCCTACAACCAGGACAACGAGATTACCTGGCTGGATTGGGATCTTATCGAGAAGAATGGGGACATATTCCGCTTTTTCAAGGCCATGATCGCATTCCGAAAAGCCCATCCATCCATCGCACGCGGCCGCTACTGGCGAGATGATGTCCTATGGTACGGAACGGCTGCCGGAGTGGATCTTTCACAGGACTCTCGATCCTTGGCCTACTTTCTGCGTGGGTCGAGACTCGGAGACAACGATCTCTACGTGATGATCAATGCTTGCTGGGAGGATACCGAATTCACCATCCAGCAAGGGCAGGCGGAGCAGTGGCGCCGCATTGTCGATACCAGCCTTGCCAGCCCTGATGACATTGAAGAGACAGGGAAGGGACATCCCATTTCCGCCCTCCGGTATGTCGTGAAGGCTCGGTCAATCGTGGTGATGGTGCGGTGAGAAGGCCGATCTTTACGGGGCGTGAGCTGAGGAATTTTCAGCAACACGACGGCCTCGAATGGTCTGCAGGGGGAGACGAGACGTGTCGAACAGCGTTTACATCGCGGGAACGGGGCCGGCGACCGGCAAATCAGTGGTCGTGCTCGGCATGATGGAGTTGCTTTCGCGGCGGGGCAGGAGAATCGGGTTCTTCCGGCCGGTTGTTGAAAAAGACACCATTTCCGATCACCTGATCGGTCTCGTCACAAGCCGATACGACATCCAGCCTCCCCGCGAGAGCATGTTCGGAACGACCCACTCCATTGCGAGGGAGATGATCTCCAGGCATAGGGAAAACGAACTGTACAGCCTGATCCTCGAAAAGTTCCGGTCCCTTGCACACGAATGCGACTTCGTTGTCTGTGTGGGAACCGATTATACGGCCATGCACTTGGCCCTTGAATTTGATTTCAATGTCGAATTGGCTCGGAACCTCGGTGTGCCACTCATGCCCGTCGTCGCAGGTCAGGGAAGAGAGGCAGGAAGTATCGTAGATGCTGTGCGCATCCTGACGGAGTTCTTGCAGGAAAGGAAGTGCGACGTCCTTTCAGTGATGGTCAACAGGGTCACACCTGGGGCGGCGGCAGAGGCGGCGGCTCGATTCCAGGAAATGTCACCGACCGGGATTCCCGTGTTTGTCCTGCCGGCGCATCCTCTCCTGGACAAGCCCACGGTCGGCGAAATCCAGAGGGCGCTCGGAGCCGAAATGCTGCACGGAGACGTGCAGCGGCTTAACCGTGAGGTGGCTCGCACCAAGGTGGCAGCCATGGAATTGCCCAACTTTCTGGACCGCCTGGAAGAAGGCTGCCTGGTGATCACTCCTGGAGACCGCAGCGACATCATGATAGGAACGCTCGCGGCCGACGTATCCATCTCCTACCCGGGGGTTGCCGGCATCGTCCTCACCGGCGGCTTCAAGCCGGCGCCTCAGGTGCAGCGCCTCATCGAGGGTCTGACACACACCGCTGTTCCCGTACTGGCTGTAACCACCGATACCTTCGTGACAGCGACCCAGGTCAACACCGTCTGTGCCGCTATCACCCCGGAAAATCAAAGGAAGATCGCCGGAGCCCTTGGAGTTTTCGAAACCAATGTCGACTTGAGGCGGCTCGAACGGCACATCGCCGTCCTGCGCTCGTCGCGTGTGACTCCTCTCATGTTCCAGCACGACCTCATGAGTCGTGCCCGATCGAAGCGCCGCTGCATCGTTCTTCCTGAAGGCACGGAGGAACGGATCCTCAGGGCGGTGGAGATCATGCGCCTGCGGGATGTGTTGGATATCACTCTGCTGGGGAACGTCGGCGAGATCGAAGAGAAGATCACTGCCCTTGGCCTGTCGCTTGACGGTGTCAAAATTATCGACCCTGTCGCGTCAGAACTTCGAGAGGAATTCGGACAGACCTATTTCGAGCTCCGCAGACATAAGGGGATTTCTCTTCAGATGGCCTTCGATGCTATGGCTGACGTGAGCACGTTCGGAACGATGATGGTCTACCGTGGGCTTGCCGACGGCATGGTGTCCGGGGCGGTCCATACGACGCAGCACACGATCCGCCCTGCGCTGGAGTTTGTCAAGACAAAACCCGGGTGTTCGATTGTGTCGAGCGTCTTCTTCATCTGCCTTCCGGACCGTGTTCTGGTCTACGGCGATTGCGCCATCAACCCGGATCCCAATGCCGAGCAGCTTGCCCACATCGCTGTCAGTTCTGCGGAGACCGCTCAAGGCTTCGGCATCGAACCTCGCGTTGCCATGCTGTCCTATTCGACGGGAGAATCGGGCAAGGGGGTGGATGTCGAGGAGGTGAGGGAGGCAACCCGGTTGGCGAAGCACCTCCGACCGGAACTCATGCTGGAGGGACCCATTCAGTACGATGCCGCCATCGATCCCGATGTCGCAAGAGTGAAACTGCCCCGGAGTGAGGTCGCAGGCCGCGCCACCGTCTTCATCTTCCCTGACCTCAACTCCGGCAACAATGCCTACAAGGCGGTCCAGCGCTCGGCCGATGCCGTCGCCATAGGCCCGGTTCTCCAGGGTCTGAACAAACCGGTCAATGACCTGAGCCGCGGATGCACCGTTGCCGACATCGTGAACACCATAGCCATCACGGCGATTCAGGCTCAAACGGAAGGAATGACCCCATGAAAGTGGCTGTCATCAACTGCGGGAGTTCGTCCATCAAGTACGAGGTTTTCGGCCTGCCCGACTGCTTCATGCTTGCGGCGGGACTGGTCGAGAACATCGGGGGCAGTGAGAGTCGCCTGCGTCAGCGCAAGCGAAACGCCGACGGGACGTTCGACGAGCTGGTCTATTCGAAAAGGCTGGCGGATTACAGGGACGGGTTCGACTTCATGGCCGATGTGAACCGTGAGGACCGGATCATCAAGGACGATTCGGAACTCTTCGGCATCGGTCATCGTGTGGTCCATGGGGGAGAGCTCTTCAGGGAGCCGACCGTGATCGACGACGAGGTGGTTGATGCCATCGAAAGACTCGTCCCTCTGGCCCCACTTCACAACCCGTCCAATCTCCTCGGTATCAAGGCCGCCCGAATCCGGTTTGTGGGCATCCCGCAGGTGGCGATCTTCGATACGGCGTTTCACCAGACCCTGCCGCCCCACGCCTTCCATTACGCAACGCCTCACGAGTGGTACGACGCATATCGAGTCCGAAGGTATGGGTTTCATGGGACCTCTCACCGTTACGTCTCAAGAGAGGCAGCCAGGTATCTGGGCAAGGCACCCGAGAGTGTGAATCTCATCACGCTCCATCTGGGCAACGGAGCAAGTGCAGCAGCCGTTCAGCGAGGCTCGAGCATCGACACGTCCATGGGCCTGACCCCGCTTGAAGGCCTGGTGATGGGCACGAGGTCGGGAGACATCGATCCGGCGATCCACTTCTTTATGATGAGGCAGACGGGCATGTCGGCGAATGATCTGGAGAAATCGCTCAATTCGCAAAGCGGCCTCAAGGGCATTTGCGGGCTGAACGACATGCGGAAAATCATCGATCAGGCAGGGCTTGGAAACGATCGCGCAGAACTGGCCATCGACATCTTCTGCTACCGCATCAAGAAATGTATCGGTGCGTATTTCGCAGTGCTCGGCAGCGTGGACGCCATCGTGTTCACCGGCGGCATCGGTGAGAACGCCGGCATGATCAGGGAGCGCGTGTGCCTGGGGCTTGAACATCTCGGAATCGCCATCGACAATGCCAGAAACGAGGCGGTTCCGGGAAGCGTTGCCGAAATCCAGAAAGACGGGACGCCGGTGAAGGTTCTGGTGGTCCGAACCGACGAAGAACAGGAAATTGCGCAGCAAACCGTCCACGCAATCGAAAGGGGAAAGCCGGCGCAGCGTCGCCCTGTCGCAGAACTACCAGTGCGAAGCCGATAACCAGGCGAAACGTGGCCATAAGGCCATTGTCAAACAGTAGAGCCACGCCACCACCAGATCAAGTGCCGGACATGCTTCGAGGCTGTCGACCGTTTTCAGCTGTCGGTCTTTGGGCGGCATTCGTTCATGGGGGTGCGATGATGGACATCGAGAACTTTCGCCGACATCCCAAAGAAGGAGCGCCTCCATGCTGGACGCAGAAAACTACAAGGTGGCCGACAAACTCAAAGACGGCACTGCGGTGACCATCAGGGCGATTCGCCCGGACGACAGGAAACGGGTTGCCGAGGCCTTCAATAACCTCAATTCTGAATCCATCTACACCCGTTTCTTCCGCTTCAAGAGGGAGTTGACAAACGAAGAACTCAAGAGCATCACCGAGGTCGATTTCGACAAGGCCGTTGCACTCGTGGTCACGATTCCAACGGATGAGGGAGATGAAACCATCATCGCCGGCGGGCGCTACGTCCTGTACGATCCTCCCAATGAGCCCCGCAGTGCTGAAATCGCCTTCACGGTCGAGGAGGACTACCAGCGGCAGGGTATGGCAGGCCGGATCCTGGAACACCTGGTCCACATCGCCCGGGAGAAAGGTGTGTGCCGGTTCGACGCGGAAGTGCTTCCGGAGAACAGGGCAATGCTAGCCGTATTTGCCCGCAGTGGGCTTCCTGTGAAGAAATGGTCTGAAGAGGGGGCGATACACGTGACACTCTTCCTTGAGCCGCAGGCATTGTAAATACCGCATCTCTCGCATGGGGACTGAGGGAATCTGAAGGCGCACAGAAGGGAACTCTCCATAATGGAAATTCAAAGAGACGTAACCCGAACATTTCTCGCAGTGCTGTTCATTGGAGCTCTCATCGCGACCTCGCTCTGGATCCTCAGGCCTTTCCTGGGAGCCGTAATCTGGGCGGTAACGATCGTGACAGCGACCTGGCCTTTGATGATCTCCGTTCAGAACCGTCTTGGAGGTCGTCGATCGCTGGCGGTGACGGTGATGACCCTATTGCTTCTCTGCATGCTCCTGATCCCGCTCTCTCTGGCCATCGGCACCATTGCATCGAATGCCGATCGTATTGCAGGCTGGGTAGGATCCCTTTCCACTCTTGAGCTTTCCGCTCCGCCGACGTGGCTGACCTCTCTGCCGATCTTCGGCAAGAAATTCGCGGCGGCCTGGGAAAAGATTGCGGTAGAGGGCATGCAAGCTGTCATCCAAAAGCTGACTCCATATAGTGGCAGGGCCATTGGGTGGTTTATAACGGAAGTGGGCAGCTATGGCGTCCTGGTCCTTCAGTTTCTTTTGACGGTCGTCTTCGCTGCACTCCTCTACGCCAAGGGAGAGCATATGGCCTCGTGGATGATGCGCTTTGGACACCGTCTGGCAGGGATACGGGGCGAGAATTCGGTCCGTCTGGCCGGGCAGGCCGTTCGCGGCGTCGCTCTGGGCGTCGTGGTGACCGCCCTGGTCCAGTCGGTGTTGGGCGGCATCGGTCTCGCAATCGCCAAGGTTCCTTTTCCCGGGATCCTCACCGCAGTCATGTTCATGCTGGGCATCGCCCAGATCGGTCCCGTGCTGATCATGGTCCCGGCTGTGGCCTGGCTTTACTGGACCGGCAGCAGTATTTGGGGAACCTTTCTTCTCTTATGGGGCCTCGTGGTCTGCCTCATGGACAACTTCCTGCGTCCCATTCTGATAAGAAAGGGCGCCAATCTCCCCCTGCTTCTCATCTTCACAGGCGTGATAGGCGGTTTGACCGCTTTCGGCCTGATAGGCATCTTCGTGGGACCTGTGGTTCTGGCCGTGGCACACACGCTGCTGACGGCATGGGTCGACGAGGAACTCGCTGACGTCAGTCCGCCTCTTGGGCAGAAGCCTTGAAGGGCGGGCAACCCATGGGACGACGGAATGCATCAACGTCCACCAGGAGGCAACGCCCCGTGAGTACCAGACTCCATCGAGACTAACCCATCAGAAGGAGCGCTCAAGCTTGAAAGGCGAACATCTATGACCTTTCCACTTTGCAAGACCAAGATCGTATGCACCATAGGACCCGCATCGCAGTCCCGTGAAGTCATGGAGCGACTGCTGCTGGCCGGCATGAACGTCGCCCGGCTCAATTTCTCCCACGGCGATTTTACGGGTCACAAAGGGGTGATTGAAGATCTCCGTGCCGCAGCCAGGACCACCGGACACCGACTTGCCATCATGGCGGACCTGCCCGGCCCCAAGATGCGCATCGGACAGCTTGGCTCTGAACCGGCAGAACTGAAGCCCGGCGACCTGTTCACGCTCACGACCGATGATGTGGTTGGCGACGGACACAAAGTCTCGGTCACCTTCGCTCGTCTCCCCCGGGTGGTGAAAGCGGGGGACACCCTCTACCTGAACGATGGTTTGATTCAGATCGAGGTGAACCATGTCCAGGGAACCGATGTCCAATGCCGGGTTGTCGTCGGCGGTGAACTGCGATCTCGCAAAGGGCTCAACCTTCCGGGCATCGACCTCGGTATAAGCGCCTTCACAGAACACGACCGGGACTGCCTGAAATTCGCTCTCGAAAATGGTGTGGACGCCGTGAGCCAATCCTTCGTCGAAAACGCTGCGGATATCGAGGCAGTGCGCGATGCGGCGGCGGCTCTCGGGTACCGCCCCTTCATCATTGCCAAGATCGAACGATCGAGGGCGCTCGATCACCTGGATGACATCATTACTGCCGCGGACGCGGTCATGATCGCTCGAGGCGATCTCGGTGTGGAACTGCCCATCGAACAGATTCCCATAGTGCAGAAACAGATCACGCGCAAAGCCAACATGCGTGCCAGGCCGGTGATCACTGCGACGCAGATGCTGGAGTCCATGACCGGCAATCGGCGTCCCACCCGTGCAGAGGCGACCGATGTTGCCAATGCGATCCTCGATGGGGCAGACTGCGTCATGCTCTCCGGTGAATCAGCCATGGGCGCCTTCCCGATCGAATCGGCGGCGATGCTCGCGAAGATCGCTGCCGCCGTCGAGCCTTACCGCGCTCTGGTGAGTCCAAAGGAGCTGTTCAGAGGGATCGATCTCAAGGGCAGAGTGCCCCCGGCGAGGCTCATCGATCTGAGCGTGGAGACCGCGATCGAGTACTCCAACCCCGCTGCCGTATTTGCCCCCACTCACGGTGGTGACACGGCAAGAAGCATTGCTCGATTGCGCCTCCCCATCTGGATCGTCGCCGTCAGTTCTCAGGAAGCCACGTGTCAGCAGTTGCAGTTTTCCTCGGGGGTCCACCCGGTTTTCGAGGCTGAGCATCCGGAAACGTGGAACACCTACATCGCGGACTGGCTCAAGACCAGGGGAATCCAGGGCGGACTCGCCATAGTCACCGAAGGCCCCTCGAGGAGACATCCAGGCGCAAACAACCGTCTCGAGATTGTGGACTTGAGCCGGCCGGAAGGGATAAGAAGCAGTTAGGTGATACGTGGTCAGCATTCGACGCCTGAAAAAATAACCTCACGCCGAGTTGCAGAGTTGCGATGAGTTCAAGACACGGTTCTTCAACCGAGGATACGAGTGGAACATGATCCTGGCAGGTGACATAGGCGGCACCAATACGCGCCTTGCACTCGTCGATGCAGCGAGTGGTGCGCTGAGGATCGTCGCTGAAAGAACCTTTCCGAGCCGTGAGCGGACCAGCCTTGAAGCAGCGATTGCGGAGTTTCTGTCCCTCAACAAATGTGATCTGGTCAGGGCATCCTTCGGAATTGCCGGGCCTGTGCTGAACGGACGCTGCGAGGCCACGAACCTCCCGTGGGTGGTCGACTCCAGGAACCTGGCGAAGCGGCTCCACCTGAAGCGCGTCGGCTTGATCAACGATCTCGAGGCCAATGCCTTCGGAATCGCCACTCTTCCGAGCAAGGACTTTGTGATGTTGAACAAGGGAACCCGGAATGCGAAGGGCAACGTTGCAATCATATCGGCAGGCACAGGGCTTGGGGAGGCGGGCATGTACTGGGATGGCAAAATTCATCGGCCGTTCGCATCTGAGGGAGGCCATGTGGACTTTGCGCCCCGGAACCAACTGGAAATGGAGCTTCTCGACTACTCGCTCAGGCGCTACCGGCGGGTGAGCTACGAGCGCCTGGTTTCGGGACCTGGACTCGTGAACATCTATCAATTCCTGAGGGATACGGGAAAAGGGAAAGAACCGCCCTGGCTGGCTGAAAGGATGCGCCACGAAGACCCGGCGCCACTCATATCGCAGCTCGCCATGGAAGGCAGGATCCTTCTGTGCATCCAGGCACTCGAGCTCTTCGTCTCCCTCTACGGCGCCGAAGCGGGCAATCTGGCCCTCAAGCTCATGGCAACGGGCGGCGTTTACCTGGGAGGGGGCATTGCCCCGAAGATCATTTCCAAACTGAAGGAACCCGAGTTCATGAACGCCTTCACCGCAAAGGGGCGCATGAGACCGATGCTCCAAGAAATCCCTGTCCGGGTGATCATGAACTCGAAGACGGCGCTTCTCGGCGCTGCACGACATGCGGCTCTTGATCCGGCGGAATGAACCGGAAAGAGGTCGGCTGCAGGGAGGTTCTATCGATGAGAAAAGTGGTGCTGTTGAGACACGGCGAGAGTGAATGGAACAGGGAGAACCGTTTTACCGGCTGGACGGACGTGGCACTGAGCGAGAATGGAGCCCGGGAGGCCATGGAAGCAGGGCGCATTCTGCGCCGCGAAGGGTACGCCTTCGACAACGCGTTCACTTCGGTGCTGAAACGGGCGATCAAGACCCTCTGGATCGTGCTCGAGGAGATGGACCTGATGTGGATTCCCGTTCTTGGGAGCTGGCGTCTCAACGAACGTCATTATGGGGCACTGCAGGGACTCAACAAGGCGGAGACGGCTGAAAAGTACGGCATGGAACAAGTCGAACTCTGGCGCCGCAGCTTCAATGTCCGCCCGCCCGCACTCACCCCCGATGACTCGCGTTATCCCGGCAACGACCCGCGTTATGCGGGGCTCGGCAGCGAAGAAATACCCCTTACGGAGTGTCTTGAAGATACAACGCGCCGATTTCTGCCCTACTGCCGCGACGTCATCGCCCCCGTTATTCGGAGCGGCAGGCGGGTGATCGTGGTTGCACACGGGAATACGCTGCGCGCGTTGGTCATGTTCCTCAACAAGATCCCCCAGGAGAAGATTGGAGAGCTCAACATCCCTACCGGGATCCCCTTGGTCTACGAACTCTTCGACGACCTTGAACCGATCCGCAGTTACTACCTGGGTGACCTCGAAAAGGCGCAACGGGCGGCACAGGCTGTTGCCGATCAGGTCAGGCAGAGAAGTTGAAGATCGCGGAGGTTCACGTAAAGCGTATTTGCTTCTGAAATCCGGCTGTGGGGTTCGACATTAACAATGGAAGAAAGGAGTACACTATGGGGATGATCGTGAGAACGTTTGGAAGGGAGATCCTGGATTCAAGGGGCAACCCCACCGTTGAGGTGGAAGTTGTCCTCGATGACGGTGCTTTTGGCCGGGCGGCTGTTCCATCGGGCGCATCCACCGGCGTGCACGAAGCACTGGAAATGCGCGACGGGGATAAATCCCGTTACGCCGGAAAGGGGGTGCTTAAAGCCGTCGAGCACGTCAACGAAATCGGTGGGGTGATCGTTGGGCTGGAGGCCCTTGACCAGAGCGCCGTTGACAACGCCATGCTGAGTCTGGACGGGACACCCAATAAGAGCAAATTGGGAGCGAATGCGATCCTGGGCGTCAGCCTGGCGGTTGCCCGTGCTGCTGCGGACTCGGTCGGCCTTCCGCTGTACAGATATCTCGGCGGACTGGCGGCCAAGGTGCTGCCGGTGCCCATGTTCAACATTCTGAACGGAGGTGTCCATGCCAACTGGCAGGGTACAGACTTCCAGGAGTTCATGATCGCTCCTGTGGGTGCGCCCAGTTTCCGTGAGGCTGTGCGATGGGGCAGCGAGGTCTACCATGCCCTGAAGGGCGTGTTGAAATCCATGGGGCATGCCACCGGCGTCGGTGACGAGGGCGGGTTTGCCCCGGCGTTGAAGACCAATGCCGAGGCTGTAGAGATCATCCTTAGAGCCATCGAGAAGGCCGGCTACAAACCCGGCGAGCAGATAGGGATAGCCCTCGACCCGGCGACCAGCGGTTTTTACGAGGATGGGCTGTACAACCTGCGCACCGAAGGCCGCAAGATCACCTCCGCCGAATTAGTGGAACTGTGGGCGGACTGGGTGAGCAGGTATCCCATCGCCGTTCTCGAAGATGGCTTGGCCGAGGATGACTGGGACGGCTGGAAGTTGCTCAACCAGACCTTGGGTGATCGGATCGAGCTGGTAGGAGACGATCTGTTCGTCACCAATGTCGATCGCATCGCTCGCGGCATCAGCGAGAATGTCGCCAACGCCGTCTTGATCAAGCTCAATCAGATCGGTACGCTGACCGAGACGGTCGCGGCTGTCGAAATGGCACGCAAGGCTGGATGGGGCGCAATGGTCTCTCACCGTTCAGGCGAGACGGTGGACAGTTTCATCGCCGATCTCACCGTGGCGATGGCGACCGGTCATCTCAAGACCGGCGCTCCCTGCCGCGGCGAACGTGTCGAGAAGTACAATCAGCTCATGCGCATCGAGGAAGAGTTGGGGGCGGCGGCCGTGTACGCCGGACACGGGGCTTTTGTCCGCTGAACCAGTTATCGCCTGGTTCTATTCGGAATGGCGACGGGTGGGGAGCCCATGGCGACTCTGCGGGTTGAGTTTCCACCGTCAGTCCCGCGTGCTTTCGGCGGGAATCCAGCCCAGCGCCACTTTCTGGATGCCTGCCAGGAACCTGCAGAGCTGACGAAGCAGGCTGCGGCTGAACCCCTGAAATCAAGGTCAACCAAGCACATAGAACCTGCACCAAGTCTTGTCCTGCACAAGATACTGCTTGGTCTAAGTGCATGGAATCACCGCATGCGAGAGAAGAATAGGAGTCCATCATGAAGATCCTGACTGCACCACGCATGGAGAGGTGCATCGGTTGCCATTCCTGCTCCCTGGCCTGCGCGAGACTTGTGCACAAATCCCTATCCTGGGACTTGGCCGGAATTCGGATATCGTCGTCTGGAGGCCTGTCGACGGGTTTCGAGGCCAGAACGTGTCTTGCCTGCCAGCCTGCCCCATGTGCGGCAGTCTGCCCCACCAATGCCTATTCTCAACGCAAAGGCGGAGGGGTGGTCGTGAAAAAGAGCCTCTGCATCCGCTGCGGCGAGTGTGCCCGGGCGTGCCCGGTGGACGCCATTTTTCTCGACCAGACGAGTGAACCGTTCGTGTGTATCCACTGCGGGCGCTGCGTCTCTTTCTGTCCGCACGACTGCCTCGAGTTCACGGGGGCCCGAGATGGAGGCGGCGACACTGAGGAGGAAGAATCATGATCAGAGACCATTTCAGGGTACTCGTCGTCGACCTTGCCAAGGGGCGGGGCACAATAGCTAACCTCGAAGGCAGAGACGCGGTGGCTGGCGGGAGCGGACTGGCTGCAATGCTCTTTGACAGGTACGGGCTCCCCGACCAGCCATGGGACGACCCGGCCCAGCCGCTTATCTTCACCATAGGCCCGCTCACCGGCTACTTCCCGCTCATGAGCAAGACCGTTTGTGCCTTCAAGTCCCCGTACCATGATCAATACGCCGAGAGCCACGCTGGAGGCCGTTCCGCACTCTCCCTTCGATTTGCGGACCTGGACGCGCTGGTAATCCGTGGGAAGGCGCCTGTGCCTTCGTGCCTGTCCATAGGCTCCCGCCGCCTGGACCTCAGAGACGTCCACTTCCTTTGGGGCACGGATCTTCTTAGAACCGGCAAGATGCTCCGGCGCATGTATAAGGGTGCCGGGCATCGGAGTATCTTCAGGATTGGTCCTGCAGGAGAGAATCGATCGGCCATGGCCTGCATCAATGTGGACACTTACCGCCATTTTGGGAGGCTCGGAAGCGGGGCTGTCATGGGTGCGAAGAACCTCAAGGGCATCGTGATCCTGGGCGACGGCTCCTTCCCGCTCCCCGGAGGGAAGGAATACTCCAGGCTGTTTGCCGAGGTGCACCGTAAGATGACAGACACCGACATGATGGAAAAGTACCATAATTTAGGCACTCCCATCAACATGGCGGTCCTGAACGGCATCCGCGCCCTTCCGATCCAGAACCTCCAGAAGACCACCGATTCGGAAATCGAGAACATCAGCGGGGAGACCTTCGCCCGCGACACCCTCTTGCGTAACGCCGCGTGCGCCGGGTGCCCGGTAGGATGCATTCACATCGGGTACGTCCGGGAGAGATTCATGGGAGAGAACCGCTACCTCTACCGACAGGTCTCCTACGACCATGAACCGATCTTTGCCGCCGGGGCCATGCTCCACGTGACCAATGCCTTCTCCGTGCTCGCTCTCCTCGATACCGTGGAAAAGGAGGGGCTCGATGTCATGTCCGCCGGCGTCGCCCTCGCATGGGCGACGGAAGCCCTCGAAAAGGGCATCATTTCGCCCAAGGAGACCATCGTTCCCCTCAAATTCGGCGACGAGGCGATCTACAGGGAGGCGGTCCACCACCTCGGCGCAGCATCGAATGATTTTTACAGGCTTCTCGGACAGGGAACCCTGAAAGCCGCCGAGCATTACGGAGGTGCGGATTTCGCCTGTGTGCTTGGACAGGAGATGGCGGGCTATGCCACGGGTGAGGTCTTCTATATCTCGCAGGCCCTTGGTCTGCGGCATTCTCACCTGGATGCGGGCGGCTACTCCTACGATCAGAAAGACACGCCACCCGATATCGAGGGTGCGGTTCAGTTCCTTGTGGACGACGAACGGGCGAGGGTCCTTCTCACTTCCATGGTGAGTTGTCTTTTCGCCAGAGGCGTCTACGGAAACCAGGTTCTTTCCGATTGCCTGCGCTCCGTCGGCTACCTAAACCTTGCCGACGGCATCGACAGTGTTTCCCGCCACGCCCAGAAGCTGCGGTGGCGGACACGTCTCCGAACCGGTTTCGACCCGCGTACGGTCACCATACCGAAGCGCTTCCTCGAAGTCGAGACCTGGAAGGGCAGGACAGACAGCGCCTACCTTCACAAACTCAAAGACGCCTATGTCGACGCAATCCTGGCGCTCGCCCGCGATGGGAGCGAGGCCGACCGATAGAAGGACGCTGCATGAAACTTTTTAAAGATTACGCCTTGAAGGAGCTTGGTGTGAGGCTTCCTGAAGACTACGCCGGCTTCATGGAAACCTATGGGAAAAGGCTGTCGGAAGATCCCGTCCACAAGGAGAGCTGGATTGGCGGGTTGGGCTCCCCCGATTTCGTGATTGGAACCACCCTTGCCTTCCGTTCATCGATACCCGGTTTCTCCAGGGAGCATGTGGTGATCGGCTATGTGGGTATCAAAACCATCATCGTCAACAAGGTATACGAAGAAATCGACGAATACCTCTTGCTGGATGCCCGGGAGGGGAGCGTGTTGCTGGTCGATTCGCTTGGAGTCTCCAACAGAATTGCGGCAAGCTTCGAGGAGTGGGTTGCCCCGAACCTTTTGAGGGCAACGCTCAAGGAAAAATATGCGAGCAATCTCACGGTCATCGTTTTCGATGATGAGCTGAGGGCTGAGGAAGCGCGCCTCAAGCTCCTGAAACTCCAGCACGAGGGCTTTGTCGAGCTGGAGGATGCCGTCGTGGTTGTGAAAGAGCACGATGGCAAGGCCCGCTTCCATCAGATGCACAGGATGGGGCGCAGGGGAGGACTGGCCGGGAGCATCACGGGGCTTATCGTCGGCAGCATCCTCTTCAGCCCCCTGATCGGAACGGCCCTTGGAGCGGTTGCGGGAGCCGTCTCCGCCAGCCTCACCGATGTGGGTATCGACGACCGGTTCATGAAACTCCTCGCTCAGAAATTCAAGCCGGGGTGCTCTGCCCTGTTCACCCTGGTGCGGAAGGCCGACCCGGAGCGGGTGGAAGAAGAATTCCTCGGCTTTGGCGGCAAGGTCCTGGTGAATTCGGTCAGCAAGGAAAGAGAAGTCGCCATACAGAGGTTTCTGGATGCAGCAACGGAAGTTCCGGATTAGACTCAGGAGCACGAAGATCGCGTACTTTTCGACTCCTTGATTGAAGAAAACCGAGAAGTGGGTGTGCGCATGAGCGCTTTCCTTTTTCTCCGTTATGAAGCAGGATGCCTGAAGAGCAAGAACGTGAAGGAGACGCACCATGACTGCAGAACAAATGCGGCTTGAAGAGGCTCGGAGGCAAGAGGCTCCCTGGAAGAAGTGGGGCCCCTACCTGAGCGAACGCCAATGGGGAACGGTACGCGAGGACTACAGCGACAACGGAGACGCCTGGAACTACTTCAGCCACGAACAGGCCCGCTCCCGTGCTTACCGCTGGGGAGAGGACGGCCTGGGAGGAATCTGCGACGATCATCAGGTGCTCTGTTTTGCCCTGGCCCTCTGGAACGGGAACGATCCGATCCTCAAAGAACGGATGTTCGGGCTCACCAACAGCGAGGGGAACCACGGGGAGGATGTGAAGGAATACTACTTCTACCTCGACAGCACACCCACACACTCGTATATGAAATTCCTCTACAAGTACCCTCAGCAAGCCTACCCATACTCGGACCTGGTGGAGACCAACCGCAGCCGTTCTCGGTACGAAATGGAGTATGAGCTCCTCGACACGGGGGTCTTTAACGGCGACCGCTACTTCGATGTCTTCGTTGAATATGCCAAGGCGGCTCCGGAGGATATCCTGATCAGGATCACCATCTCCAATCGCGGGCCGGACGCGGCTCCGATCCACGTCCTGCCCACCCTGTGGTTCAGAAACACATGGACATGGACCGACGGCGGCTCCAGGCCGCTCCTCAGATCCGTAGACGGGGAGAAGCACAAGACCATCCACGCTCACCATACAGACCCCCTCTTCCAGGAATCGCTTCAGGATTACACCCTTGACTGTGAGGGGGAACCCACGCTCCTCTTTACGGAGAACGAGACAAACAACGAGCGCCTCTTCGGCATTCCCAATGCCGGTCCCTACGTGAAAGACGGGATCAATGACCATGTGGTGCACGGGAACCTCCTGACAGTGAACCCCGGGCGAACGGGGACCAAGGCATCCGCGCACTACCCGCTCAGCGTCGGAGCCGGGGACACTGCTGTCATCAGGTTACGGCTTACTGGTGCACTCGGCAAGCTGAAGGGAAAGCCTTTCGGCAAGGTCTTCGACGAGATCTTTGCGACAAGGCTGAGCGAAGCCGACGAATTCTACCGATCCGTCACACCTCCATCGGTGAGTGGTGACGAGGCCAATGTCATGCGCCAGGCGCTTGCCGGCATGCTTTGGACCAAGCAGTATTACTACTTCGATGCCGACAAATGGCTCGATGAGCACTTGGCTCACCCCCTCCACGGCCATACCCGCCAAATCCGCAACCGGGAGTGGTTCCACATGGTGAACGACCATGTGATCTCCATGCCCGACAAGTGGGAGTATCCCTGGTACGCTGCCTGGGACCTGGCGTTTCACACCATCGCCCTTTCCATCGTCGATTCGGATTTCGCCAAAGACCAGCTCAATCTCATGCTTCGCGAGGTCTACCTCCATCCGAGCGGCCAAATCCCTGCTTACGAGTGGAACTTCAGTGACGTGAACCCCCCGGTCCATGCCTGGGCAACCCTCTTCCTTCACCGTACCGAGCAGGCGTTCTACGGGGAGGGAAACATCGACTTCCTGAAGCGCGCCTTTGCAAAGTTGATGCTGAACTTCACGTGGTGGGTGAACCGCAAGGACCGGTTCGGTAAGAACGTCTTCGAAGGCGGCTTCCTCGGGCTCGACAATATCGGCGTCTTCGACAGAAGTGCGCCTCTGCCCACGGGCGGGTATCTCGAACAGGCCGACGGCACCGCCTGGATGGCCCTCTTTTGCCAGAATATGATTGAGCTTGGCGTCGAACTGGCTGGTCACGACCCGTCCTATGAAGACCTCTGCTACAAATTCGTCGAACATTTCGTGTGGATCGCATCCGGGATGAATCGCATGGGGCATGACGGCATGTGGGACGAGGAGGACGGCTTCTACTACGACATTTTGAGGCTGCCCGACGGGAAGGCTCAGCGTCTCAAGGTGCGCTCCATGGTGGGGCTCCTTCCCTTGTGCGCCACGACGGTCATCGAAAAATGGCAAAGGGACCGGGTGCGCAGCGTAGTCGACAATTGGCGCAACAGGGTAAATCGCATGCCGGAGCTTCTCGAAAGTGTGCACGCTTCAGGCCCGGGTCATCTCGGAGTGGCGGACCGCACCATTCTCGCCCTGGTGAACCAGGAGAGGCTACGCCGCATCCTCACCCGAATGCTGGATGAAAATGAATTTCTGAGCCCGTTCGGCATACGGGCTCTCTCCCGCTATCACCTGGAGCACCCCTACATCTTCTACGTGCACGGTGAGGAATACCGGGTTCAGTATCTCCCTGCGGAATCGGACAGCGGCATGTTCGGTGGAAACTCCAACTGGCGGGGGCCCATCTGGATGCCGGTCAACGCCCTCATCATCCGGGCGCTGCTCTCCTACTACCTCTATTATGGAGACAATTTCAAGATCGAGTGCCCCACGGGTTCGGGGAAGATGATGAACCTCTTCGAAGTGAGCAAAGAGATCGCCGCCCGCCTCACCCGTATCTTCCTGCAGGATGAAAGGGGCAGGCGGCCGGTATACGGGGGGGCGGAAAAGTTCCAGAGCGATCCTCACTGGCGGGACCACATCCTCTTCTATGAGTATTTCCACGGAGACAATGGAGCGGGGCTCGGCGCAAGCCACCAGACGGGCTGGACGGGGGTGGTGGCAAAGATGATCGAACTCTTCGGCCGGCTGGATCCCGAGAAGGTCTTGGAGACAGGGAAGCGAAGCGCTTTTACATCCAGTGAATAGACCTTGCCAAGGAGAAAGGCGGATCATGAGACCCTGGTCGAAACACTCGCTCATTTATGAAATCAACAGCTGGGTCTGGCTCGATGAGTTGAGCCGAAGAGAGCAGCGTGCCCTGACCCTCGCTTCGGTCCCTGACGCCGAGTGGGACCGGCTGGCCGCGCTTGGCTTCGATGTGGTCTGGCTCATGGGTGTCTGGGAGCGCAGCCCGGAGGGGATTCGAATTTCTATGGCAAATGAGGAGTTGGTCTCTGACTTTCGCCGTGCCCTGCCCGATTTCACGGTTCAGGATAATGTGGGCTCTCCTTACTGTGTGCGCCGCTACGAGGTCGATACCCACCTGGGAGGCCTCGAGGCTCTGGTTGTAGCCCGCAGCAAACTCGCTCAGCGGGGCCTGCGCCTCGTCCTCGATTTTGTGCCCAACCATGTGGCCTTTGATCATCCGTGGGTGGTTGAGCACCCTGCGTACTTCATACGGGGGACCGAGGAGGACCTGAGAGCCGACCCCCATTCCTTTGTGGCTCTTGAAGGCAAGATCTTCGCCTGCGGTCGTGACCCGTATTTTCCGGCGTGGCCCGATGTACTCCAGTTGAACGCGTTTGACCAGGGGCTGCGCTCGGCCGTGGTCGAGACTCTCTCCGGCATTGCCGGCCTGTGCGATGGGGTACGCTGCGACATGGCCATGTTGCTGATGAATCCCATCTTCGAGAGAACCTGGGGAAGCCGAGCCGGCACCTGCCCCGACACGGACTATTGGCCCGAGGTCATCCATGCAGTCAAGGAAGAGTATCCGGAGTTTCGGTTCATCGCCGAAGCCTACTGGGACCTGGAATGGGAACTGCAACAGCAGGGATTCGACGCCTGCTACGACAAGCGGCTTTATGACCGCCTCGAACACGACACGGCAGAGAGTGTACGGCTGCACCTTTGTGCCGACCCAGCCTACCAGGAAAAGCTTGTGCGTTTCATCGAAAATCATGATGAGCCCCGGGCCGCCGCTGCATTCAAGCCTGAAAAACACCGGGCTGCGGCGGTGACAGCCCTGACTCTTCCAGGGAGCCGCCTGATCCATGAGGGTCAGCTCGAGGGGAGGCGCGTCCGGCTGCCTGTCTTCCTGGCAAGACGCCCCGAGGAGTTGCCGGACCTCGACTTGCTTGCGTTCTATCGCCAGCTGCTCGAGGCGCTGCACCGGGTAGATTTCCTCGATGGGTCCTGGCAGCTCTGTGATCGAACGGGATGGCCGGACAATCCAGGCTACCTGAACCTGGTCTCCTGGTGCTGGCGCAATGGGGATACGCGCCGCCTCACGGTCGTGAACCTCTCCGATGCTCCAGTCCAGGGGCGCTTAAAGATCCCGTGGGATGATCAAAAGGGCGACGTCTGCCGCTTGCGTGACGTTTTTACTGGCGCAGTCTACGAGCGACATGGAGATGAGCTTTGTGGAGAGGGGCTCTATGTAGATCTCCCCGCCTGGGGTTTCCATTTTCTGGAATGGCTGTGAGAGAGGGTGTTGATGTGAAAGGATCGCCCGGTGATGAATGTTGATGCCATTTCAAGGCATAAGGCCAAATTGCGTCAAGACCTGGCAGCCTCGTCTTCTGCGGCGGCGCCATGGTTGACGAGAGAGAGCCTCCCGTTTTCGAGACGATCCGGTCGTGGAGAGGAGACTTTCTGCACCCCACGCCCATGGGGCAAAGAGTCTCGCGGCCCTGTACCGATCCCCTCCGCCGCCGCGAAAAACGGAGCGACTCCTAAGACAACTGCTCTCATCGCCAGCCTTCTCCTTTGTTTCTGCATTGAGAAACGCTTCAAAGCGGCTGTTTTCATCAGCCTCCTTTCGACCCTCGTGGGCTGCACGGGCATCGGGCCACACACCGTTGCACGCGATCGGTTCGATTACACCTCCGCCATTTCCGATTCCTGGAAGGCCCAAATGCTTGTTAACATGGTCAAGCTGCGCTATGGGGACACACCCACTTTCCTCGAGGTCGCCTCAGTCATCAATCAGTATTCCGTCGAGAGCCAGGTAGAACTTCGGCTTCTCTGGGCGGACCCAGTCACCGCCGCTGTGACCAACAGCCAGACCGCAGGGGGCGCCGCCCGCTATATCGACCGCCCTACCATCACCTACAGTCCGCTGACAGGAGAGAAGTTCGCCCGGAGTCTCATGACCCCCATCCCGCCTTCAGCGATCCTGACCTTGATCCAGGCGAACTACCCGGTCGACCTGGTTTTGAGGCTGTGTGTGCATTCCGTGAACGGGGTCAGAAACCGGTTCGGGGGAGCGGCACGGGCACGCCCCGCAGATCCCGAGTTCCACCCCCTGCTGGAAAGGCTGCAAAGGCTTCAGACCTCGGGGGCTATCGGTCTGCGTGTTCAGAAAACGAATGAGAAGGAAGCTACGCTCATGACTTTACGCGGCCGGGTGGATGAAGCCATCGAAAAGGACAGTGTTGACGTGCGGGAAATGCTGGGCCTCGACCCGTCAGCGCAGGAATTCTCCGTCGTGTACGCGTCCGTAGCCAAGAACGACCGGGAGTTGGCCATTCTCAGCCGTTCCATCCTCGAGATCATTATCGACCTTGCTTCCTATATCGATGTCCCGGATGTTCATGTGCAGGAGAAACGAGTGAACCCGACACCCATGGAGGAAGTCCCGCCAGGAGTTGCCTTGATCCCCCTGATGCGAATTCACAGCTCCAGGGAAAAACCCGTCGATGCATTCGTCGCGGTGCCCTACCGGACCCACTGGTTCTGGATCGATGACCGGGACCTGCCTTCGAAGCGCATGTTTTCGTTTCTCATGTTCATCTTCACCCTCGTGGAAACCGGCGGTAAGGAGGGAGCACCGATCGTGACAATCCCTGCGGGATAGATCACCGACCCAGGTCGAACCTGGCTGCCGGCCCGGGTTCATGTCCTTCCCGCATCAGCATCTATAGAGGCTTTTTCTTTGCTTCCGCCTGCTTCAGAGCCTTCTCCTCGTCAGCCTGCACAATGGCGGCAGCGGCGGCACCGGCCGCTTCGAGCGTATTCGGGGTGACGGCACTCGAGCCGGATGTGGGCTGCGGAGGCAGATAGACGGTGACATTTCGATGGGCGAACTCGATTCCCTGCTCCTTGAAAGCCTCCCGGAGGCGTTGATAGACTTGGCGCCTGACGACAAACTGTTCCCCCGGAATGCACTTGAACTTAACCCGCATGATCATCGCCGAGTCATCCATGGTGCGCACCCCAGATGGCTTGATATCGCTCAACAGGACCCTGCTGTACTCTTCATCCTGCCTCATTGCCTTATTGATCTTTTTGATAATTTTCCTGATGATCTCCGGGTCTGTATCGAATCGGACCCGAATGTCGAGCTTTTCGATTCCCGGCGAGGAGAAGACGCTGAACGAGACAATCACAAGAAGGACAATGTACAATCCCTGTCGAGCCTTTGTGCATGGCCAACTGCTCTTTGCATACATCATGGCAGGCAGAGCAAACCGTATGCTGTACGTCGGGGCAACATCGAATCCGGTACAGCGGGCAGGGCATCGCAAACAGGGTGTGGTCGAAGAATTTACCAGGAAATATGGAGCAAGAATGATATGCCGCGATCTGCCCTTGGACTGGATTCGCACCTTCGTAGGAATGATGTTGTGATACCATAGTCCGACTATTGGACCAAAGTCCAATAGCTCAGCTCCGTATCGTTTTCGTATCATTTCGAATCACTTGGGCCTGAGGATTCTTTTCCGAGTATATCTTTAGCCTATGTTTCGCATCCAAGTCGGCAAGACGCAAGATTTTGCCTTCGACACCAGGTATCGACACAAACGAAGGCGAGCAACCCATGTTCAATGGATAAGACCTATGGAATCTATCCTGCTGGTTGACGATCAGCCGGCCAACCTTCAAGTGCTTCTGCAGATGCTGGAAGGTGTGGGCTGCAAGCTGTTGGTCGCGAAGAGCGGAGAGGCGGCGTTGACGATCGTGCAAAAAGCTCGCCCGGACCTCATTCTTCTGGACATCATGATGCCGGGAATCGATGGCTTCGAGGTCTGCCGACGCGTAAAAGCGAATCCAGGCACGGAAAAGATTCCCATTATCTTCCTCTCCTCCCTGGATGAAACCTCGGACAAAGTGCGCGGGCTGCAACTGGGAGCGGTGGACTATGTGACCAAGCCGTTCCAGCCTGAGGAGGTGATCGCCCGTGTCAACACACATCTCACTGTCCACCGGCTGAGTCGTGAGGTGCAGAAGCGAAGAGATGAACTACAGCATGAACTGCAGGTCGTTTCAAGGCTCCAGCACAACCTTCTGCCCGATCACCTGCCGCAACTCGACGGGCTGAGGCTGGCTGTACATTATGAAACCAGTCGGTATGCCGGTGGCGATTACTACGACGTCGCGGAACTGTCGAACGGTCGGCTGGGTGTTCTGGTGGCCGATGCCGAAGGGCACAGCGCACCTGCGACGGTCATGATGGCCATGACCTGTGCCTTGTTTCGGTCGTGCTCCAACCGCATCGAAGAGCCGGACCGGTTGCTTTCCTTCATCAACGAGAACCTCTGTAAAGTGAACAAGGAAAGCTTCGTCACGGCAATCTACGGTGTTTACGACCCCCGCCGCAGATCTCTGCGAATCTCCCGCGCCGGACATACGCTTCCTATCCTCTACAGGTCCTCTGCGAAAGAAGCGATTGAAGTACCCTGCGATGGCGTGCTCGCGATGGGATGTGACACCTATCTCCAAGTGCCGGTTACCGAAATCGCGCTCTCGCCAGGAGATCGGCTGCTCCTGTACACGGATGGTGTTACCGAACGATTCAATGCGCAGGAGGAACTTTACGGGAAGAGGCGCCTGTTGCGGCAAATGGAAACCGCCGCGACCAATGACCCGGCCATACTCGTCCAGGAGATCGTCCAGGACCTCGAACGGTTTGCCGGAAATCATCCGGCCGACGACGATCAGGCAATGCTGCTTGTCGTTGCCGAATAGTCGAACTGTGGGCACAGAGACACTGTTATCCTTCATCGGGACTCCCAAGAGCCTGGGGACACCGGATGATAATGGAGCGCACTGCTTTGGAACCAACCAGGGAGCCTAAAGTGAACGGGGCCCATAAAGAAAAGCAGGGCCAGAGAGACAGATCGGGTAGTCTCGGGATATCGCCTATTTCATTGGCCGACCTGCTCGATTCCGAGCAGCTGAATACGATCCTCGATCACTTCTGCAACGCCGCAGGAGTGGCCTCGGCAATCATCGATCTAAAGGGCAATGTCCTGGCTGCCGCACGCTGGCAGCGCATCTGTACCGATTTTCACCGCGCCGCCAGAAAGACCTGCGCACGCTGCATTGAATCCGATACCGAGCTTGCTGCGAATCTCCAGGAAGGGAAGTCCTTTTCCATCTATCGCTGCAAGAACGGCATGATCGATGCGGCTTCGCCGATCATCATCGATGGCCAGCACGTGGCCAATGTCTTTGTCGGCCAGTTTCTGACAGGCGAACCCGACAGGGCGGCTTTCCTGCAGCAGGCTGAAGAATCCGGCTTCGATCCGGAAGAATATATGCGAGCCCTTGATGAAGTCCCCATCGTTCCAGAAGAAAAACTGCCCGCTATTCTTGGTTTCGTGACCGCTTTTGCGCATCTCGCGGCCTCGCTCAGCCTCGAGCGGATCAGAGCCCTCGAAGCAGAAAGGTTCAGCAGGCATCGTGCCGAAGAAGCTGAACGGGCCAAAGCGGAACTGACACGTTACCGGACTCACCTGGAAAACCTGGTTGCAGAGCGGGCGGGAGAACTGAAACAAAGCGAAGAGCGACTTCAGCTCATCCTTCAATCGGTAGGGGAAGGTATTTTCGGCACAGATGCCCAAGGCCGATGCAGCTTCGTCAATCAAGCGGCACTGGAGATGCTCGGCTACGCTCGAGAGGAAATTCTCGGCTGGCCCGTGCACGAATTGATCCATCATTCGCACGCTGACGGGACGCCGTATGAGCAGCAGAGTTGCCCGATGTATCATTCCTTTGCCCAAGGCACGGCCAGTTACTGTGAGGACGAGGTGCTGTGGCGCAAGGACGGTTCGTCTTTTGACGTCGCCTACACCAGTGTTCCGATGCGCAAAGGCGATGCACTTGTTGGCGCCGTCGTGGTGTTCCGAGACGTCACCGAACGCAAAAGAGTTGACGATGCCCTGCAGGAAAGGGAATATCGGCTCAAGACCATCCTGACGACTTCGAAGGAAGGTTTCTGGGGGATCGACAACGACGGGAGGACGGTGGCTGTCAACGACGCCATGTGCGCCATTCTCGGCAGATCTCAAGAGGAACTCGTGGGCAGGACGGTATTTGAGTTTCTCGATGAGGAAAATCTTGCCATCATGCGGGAGCAATTGAAACGCAGAGCTGAGGGCGAAACCAGTTCTTACGAGGTCGCAGTCAGCCGGCCCGACGGTTCGAATGTACCGTGCCTTTTCCACGCAACCCCTTTTTACGACAAAGCCGGAGTCAAAACCGGCTCCTTCGCCATGGTCACCGACATCACCGATCGCAAGAGGATGGAGGAAGAACTCGTCGCGGCACGGGACAGGGCGGAGGCCGCTACACGCGCAAAAGGCGACTTCCTGGCCAACATGAGCCACGAGATCCGAACGCCCATGAACGCCATCCTGGGGATGACACATTTGGCGCTCAAGACGGATCTGACGCCGAAGCAGAAAGACTATCTCGAGAAGATCCACGTTTCCGCCAATTCCCTTCTGGGCATCATCAATGACATTCTGGATTTTTCCAAGATCGAGGCCGGAAAGCTGGATATCGAGTCAGTCGGGTTCAATCTGGATGGAGTCCTGGAAAATCTGGCCACTCTGGTGACGGTCAAGGCCCAGGAGAAGGAAGCGTTGGAGGTGCTGTTCAGAACCGATCCTCATGTGCCGCGCACACTGGTGGGAGATCCCCTCCGGTTGGGACAGGTTCTCGTCAACCTGGCAAACAACGCCGTCAAGTTCACCGAGCAAGGCGAAATCGTGGTCTCCACGGAATTGGTCAGCCTGGGGGAAAAGAGCGCGGAAGTCAAATTCAGCGTGCGGGATACCGGGATCGGCTTGACCCGGGATCAGACAGAGCGGTTATTCACCTCTTTCAGCCAGGCGGATACCTCCATCACTCGCAAGTACGGGGGGACCGGACTGGGCCTGGCCATCAGCAAGCGGTTGGTGGAGATGATGGGCGGCAGGATCTGGGTGGAGAGCACGCCCGGGGTTGGGAGCACTTTCTTCTTTACTGCGTTCTTCGGCATCGGCTGCGAAGAAGCTGCGCTCCGCCATGTTCCTCCACCCGATCTGAGAGGCATAAGAGCACTGGTTGTGGATGACAACCTTACATCACGGGAGATTTTCCAGGGCATGCTGGAATCTTTTTCCTTCGAAGTCACCCTGGCGGCTTCCGGCGAGGAAGGGCTGGAGGAGATCGAAAAATCCATCGCCAGCCGGCCCTACGACCTGGTGGTCATGGATTGGAAGATGCCGGGTATCGATGGCATCGAGACCTCGAAGAGGATCAAGAATGATTCAAGACTGACCCGCGTCCCCGCAATTGTTTTGGTCACCGCCTACGGACGGGAAGAGATCATGTATCAGGCGGAGGCGGTCGGGCTGGACGGCTTCTTGATCAAACCCGTAAGCCCGTCGGTGATGTTCGATACCATCATGCAGGCGTTGGCCAAAGACACTCCTGGGGAACTAATGTCTGCCACAGGGAAAAAGCAGGCTTCAAGAATGATGAAGGGCCTGGAAGGCGCGCGGGTGCTGCTTGTCGAGGACAACGAGATCAACCAGCAGGTGGCGATGGAAATCCTTGCCGACGCCGGCCTTATCGTATCGGTGGCCAATAACGGCCAGCAAGCCGTGGATGCCGTTTCTTTAAATCAATTCGATGCTGTCCTGATGGACGTGCAGATGCCCGTGATGGACGGCTACACGGCGACCCGGACCATCCGTCGAGATCCGCGGTTCAAGACCCTGCCCATCATCGCCATGACGGCGCACGCCATGGCGGGAGACCAGGAGAAAAGCACCGCGGCCGGCATGAACGATCATGTCACCAAACCTATCGACCCTGAACACCTCCTGGAAACCCTGGCAAGATGGATTTCACCCAGGAAGACCCTCCTTGGGCAAGAGCAGGTGCCGGAGACACTTCCTCGGGAAATCTCCGCTGAAAGGGGCATGAGGTCCGTCGAGACAGCCGCGGCGGTGCAGCCATTTCCAGTTTCTCTTGAGGGATTTGACCTTACCGAAGGACTGCAGCGCCTGCGTGGCAATGATACCCTGTACCGAAAGCTGCTGTTGAATTTTGCCACCAGGTACACTCGGACGGCCGGGGACATCCACCAGGCCCTGGACGCCAGGGATTACCTCAAGGCCCACGGGTTGATCCACGACCTCAAGGGACTCGCCGGCAACCTGGGGGCGGTTCATCTGCGGGCCGCAGCCGCGGAACTGGAGAAACTGGTCAAGCATGCGGACGTAAAGGCTCCTCCTTCCCCCGAAAAATTAAGCAGGACATTTACCACCTTTGAAGCGCTGCTCGACCAGGCGCTCCGATCGGCCCGATCCCTGGAACCTCTTGAGAGAAGACCAATCTCCGTTCCTTCGCCGGAACCTGGGCGGAGACTGCCGCCCGATCTGGCGAGAGAGGCTGCAGAGCGCCTGCGTGAAGCAGCCGAAATGGGAGATGTGTCAGGGCTCACAGCCATTGCCGACGAGATGGCTTCCAGTTCCAAAGACTTTGCCCCTTACCGGAGCAGAATCATCCAACTGGCCGACGATTTTGATTTCGACGGCATCCTTGCGTTGGCAAAGGATCTGGAAGCAGTATCAGAGTAATTTTTCTCCTGAAACCATTGGTAAGTGGAAAAGAACGGAGATCTTGTTCTCGAGGAGCACCCAGAGATGACGGCGGAGCTGAGTCCAGTGATTGAGGAGCCTGCGGCAGGGTCCAGGATCCTGTTGGTCGATGACAACACCGACAATCTGCGGGTGCTGCGCGAGTCTCTCCAAGGGCTGGGCTGCAGCATACTGGTGGCCAAGAGCGGCATCAGCGCTCTCACGATCGTGAAAAGAGCCCACCCGGACCTGATCCTGCTCGACATTATGATGCCGGGAATGGACGCCTACGAGGTTTGTCGCCGTCTGAAGCAGGATGAAGCCACACGACATACCCCTGTACTGTTCTTGACCGGACTGGCGGATGCCGAAGACGAAGCCAGGGGATTGGACCTGGGAGCAATGGATTACATCACCAAACCGATTCGCCCCGGGCTCGTTCGCGCCCGGGTCCGCAATCATCTGGAATTGAAACGATACCAGAACCACCTGGGAGAGATGGTCAAGACACGAACCCAGGAACTTCAATTGACCCAGACTTTTGTGACGAACTGGATGATGCCACCATTGAGTTGCTCTACCTTTCAGCGCCATTGCACGACATCGGCAAGGTGGCGGTGAGCGATGATGTCTTACTCAAAGCCTGGCCACCCGACGGTGATGAGTTCGAAAGGATGAAGAAACACACTCTTTACGGCCACGAGGCATTGCGAATCACCGAACAAAAACTGGGCAAAAGCCATTTCCTGCACCATGCCCGCGAAATCGCTTACACGCACCATGAAAAATGGGACGGATCGGGATATCCCAATGGGTTGAAAGGGGATGCCATCCCAGTCTCCGGCTGGTCGAGGACAATCCCATCAACCGGGAGATCATGTTCAACCAGCTGACATCGAGCGGCTGCAGCGTCGACGTCGCTTCTAACGGCAGCGAGGCCCTCAGGAAATATGGCACAGGCGGTTACGATCTCATTCTCACGGTGAGATGCCCGGAATGGATGGCTATGAATTGACAGCGACAATTCGCCGTCTTGAAGTCGGCACTGGAGACTCGACGCTGATCCTGGCCATCACTGCGAGCGAGTTCGATCTGAGCAGCGATGTGGCGAAGGCACGCGGCTTCGACGGGCACATGTTGAAACCTTTGAGCCTGGCCGGACTGGAGAAGAAGCTTTCAGATCTTCGGCACTTTCGTCGCCGCGAATTGCCCGCGGATCAAGCGCTTTGCCGCGGTTCGGCCTTACGCCCGTAAGAACACCGCATTGGTGCTTCCACGCTTGAACATCTGGAGTCTGTTGAAGCGAAACCGCACAAACGGAACGCTGACCACCAGGGGCGCAATCACGAATGAATGCTATTCACAACCTGATGAATCGTTACAGCAGACGGCGTTTCGCCTGACTTTTTTTTCATTGCTGATTACCACGGTAGCCGCACCGGTGTCCGGGGCGACGGGGATCAGCATACGATTGATGGAGGCCTTGCTGGCGATCAACATCCTGTCGGCGGTTCTGATCATGCTGTTCAGTTCCGGGAAGTATGTGGGCCTGGGACTTCTGGGAATGGTTCTCGCCGCGAGGGGCGGTCATGCCCTTCTGGGTTACGAACCGCTCCTGGCGACAAGCCAGGGGACAGGCGCGGCAATCTGCATGATATCGGCCTGCATCATGCTCCGTTTCATACTGAGTGAAGGAGCTGTGAGCTCCGAGCGCATCTTCGCCGCACTCAACGTGTACCTTCTCGTCGGCATCATGTGCGGCCTGCTCTTCTGCATCCTGGAGGAAGAGTGGCCGGGGTCCTTTTCCTACCAGGGTTCGTCTCTCCATGAAAGCAGGGAGAACACGCTGGCCCATACGATCTACTTCAGCTTCGTGACCCTGGGGACTCTGGGCTATGGCGACATCATACCTGTCGGCGGCCCAGCACGTGCGCTGGCAGTGACCGAAGCCATATGCGGTCAGATGTATCTGGTCGTGGTGGTAGCGCGTCTGGTCAGTCTCTATAAAGGGAGAACCGACAGGAACGATGTGGAGGAAAGGCACCGAATCACCCACACAGATGTGCGATTGGAGATGAATGACTCCTCCCTGTTACCCACTTCGAGCCACAGCGAGAAATCTTCCGGTTCCTCATCGGCTCCATGAGGATTTGCCCGCTGAACAGGGAAGTTTGTCCTGATGAGGCGGCCCTCGCAGTGTTCGTGCAATCGCTCCCCTTTGTTAGACCAAAGTCCAATATCGTTTTCTCTTGATTCCGGCTACTAGTCCTGCTGTGAGCCGGAAAGTTGCGAAACACGGGTTGGTCCCCAGAGTCGCAGAGCCGTGTCGTCAGCCATGTTTTTTGAGTCCCCGGCCTTCCATCATATGCAAAAAAGCGTCGAGTCTTATCATAGAATGTCAACTCTTCAGACCAGAAATGCTCAGGAGTGAACATATGCAAGGCAAAAAACGACTCGAAGTCCCACGTTGGCAAAGTCTATGCGGCCTGCTTCGGCTGTCTCTCACACGGAATACCTTCTTCGTGGTTCTTCCGGCTGCCGCCTTGTTCATCCTCATTGTCGGGCTGAAGGAGACTGTGCCGGCGCAGACACAGACGGCTCCAGTCCCGGAAGTCGAAGTCATGCCGGTCGTGCAGAAAGATGTGCCTGTCTATTCTGAATGGGTCGGCACCACCGAGGGCCTGGTGAACGCCAATATTCGCGCACAGGTTACCGGATATCTGTTCAGGCAGGTCTACAAGGAGGGCGAATCGGTAAAGAAGAACGATCTTCTGTTCGAGATCGATCCAAGGACGTTCCAAGCGGCACTGGACCGGGCAGAAGCACAACTGGCCATCGCCAGGGCACGATTAGGAAAAACCGAGCTGGATGTGAAACGCTACAGGCCACTCGCCAAGGAGAGCGCCATCAGCCAGCAGGAACTCGATGACGCCGTCCAGGCCAATCTTGCCGCCAAGGCGGGAGTGCAGGCAGCGCAGGCGGAAGTCGAACAGGCCAAGCTGAGTCTTGGCTTCACGAAGATCACTTCACCCGTGGATGGCATTGCCGGCAGCGCCAACGCCCAGATTGGAGATCTCGTCGGTCCGACGCAAACGGGGGAACTGACCACCGTTTCCACGGTGGACCCCATCAAGGTCTACTTCCCCATCAGCGAACAGGAATACATGGCGCTGGCCCGCGAGGCTGCCAAAGCCGGGTCCAAAGCCGATTCCGAACGCAGTGAACTGGAGCTTATCCTGGCTGACGGCAGTGTTCATCCTGAAAAGGGAGAGTTCTCGTTTGCCGAGCGGCAAGTGGACGTTAAGACCGGCACGATCCGCATTGCGGCCCTTTTCCCCAATCCCGGGAACCTCCTGCGCCCGGGCCAGTACGCTCGGGTGCGCGCCGTCCTGACGACCACCAAAGGCGCCTTGATGATCCCCCAGAGGGCCGTCATGGAGCTTCAAGGGAACTACCAGGTAGCGGTGGTGGGTGCAGATAACAAGGTCAATATCAGGCCCATCAAGACCGGGGAACGAGTGGGCAACCTGTGGGTCATCACCAGCGGGTTACAGACGGGTGAACGTGTGGTCGTGGAAGGACTCCAGAAGGTAAAGGAAGGCATGGTCGTCAACCCCAAAGTCGTGGAAGCGAAATCCAGCCCTCGGTCGGTTTCTTCACCTGCACCCGAGGCAAAGCCCGCACCAACTCAGGCTCCCAAGAAGGAGTAAGATCCATGGCCAGATTTTTCATCAATCGCCCCATCGTAGCCATGGTGATTTCCATCCTGATGGTCATTATCGGCCTCGTGGCAATGTCGGGCCTGCCCATTGCGCAGTTTCCCAATATCGTCCCTCCGGAAATCCAGGTCAAGACCACCTACACTGGTGCCGATGCCGTCACCGTCGAACAGTCTGTTGCAACCCCCATCGAGCAGCAGATGTCCGGTGTGGACAACATGAACTACATGTACTCTCTCAATTCCAACGATGGGCAGATGACTCTTCGCGTCAACTTCGACGTGAAAACCGACCCCAACACCGACCAGATTCTGGCACAGATGCGCCAGGGACAGGCGGAGTCACAGCTGCCTTCAGACGTTCGTGACTATGGTGTCACGGTGCAGAAGTCCACTTCAGCCCCGCTCATCATGTTCGCTCTCTATTCACCCAACGGTACCTATGACGGCACCTTTCTTGCCAACTACTCCTATATCAACATCAACGACCAGATGACCCGCGTCCCCGGGATCGCCAGCGTCACGATCTTCGGGGCGGGCCAGTATTCCATGCGCTTCTGGGTGCGGCCCGACCGGCTGGCCTCGCTCAACATCACCATCCCGGAAATTGTCAACGCCATCAAGACACAAAACACGGTGAACCCCGCAGGCCAGATCGGCGCGGAGCCGGTGCCGCAGGGGCAGGAATTCACCTACGCGGTCCGTGCCCAGGGGCGCCTGGAAAGAGAGGAGGAATTCGCGGAAATCATCGTCCGCGCGCAACCGGACGGGTCCTTTGTGCGCCTGAAGGACGTTGCCCGGATCGAACTGGGATCTCAGACCTACAACCTCATCGGTCGCCTTAACGGCAAGCCGGCAGCCCTCATTGCGCTCTACCAGCTGCCCGGGTCCAACGCCATCGATGCCGCGGACGGTGCCAAGCAGCTCATGGAGCGTATCAAAGAGAGCTTCCCCGAGGATCTCGACTATGCTGTGGCTCTCGACACAACACTGGCTGTCACCGAGGGGATGAAAGAGATTCAGCACACCCTCATCGAAGCCCTGGTGCTGGTCATTCTCGTGGTGTTCCTCTTTCTGCAGGGCTGGCGTGCAACCTTGATCCCGCTCCTGGCAGTGCCGGTGTCCCTCGTGGGAACTTTCGCCCTGTTTCCGCTGTTTGGCTTTTCCATCAATACCCTGTCGCTCTTTGGCCTGGTACTCGCCATCGGCCTGGTGGTGGATGACGCCATCGTGGTGGTCGAAGCCGTCGAGCATCACATCGAGCATGGAATGTCTCCAAAGGAGGCCACGTTCAAAGCCATGGAGGAGGTGTCCGGGCCGGTCGTCGCCATCGCCATCATCCTGGCGGCCGTCTTCGTGCCGACGGCGTTCATCCCCGGCATCACGGGTCGGCTCTACCAGCAATTCGCGGTCACCATCGCCGTATCGGTGGTCATTTCCGCGTTCAACGCTCTCACCCTGAGCCCAGCTCTTGCATCACTGCTTCTGCGTCCGAAGAAGCAGTCGCGAGGCCCCCTGGCCCTATTCTTTCGATGGTTCAACAAGGTATTCGACCGAGCCACGACGGGCTATGTCAACACCTGTGGTCTGCTCATCCGAAAGAGTGCCATGTCCCTGCTTCTCCTGGCAGGCATCACAGCGTTCGCGGTAATTCTCGGCAGGGGCATCCCGACGAGCTTCCTGCCGGAGGAGGACCAGGGCTACATGTATGCCGGCGTGCAGTTGCCCGATGCGGCCTCGCTGCAGCGCACCGATGAAATCATGAAGCAGGCCGAGGAGATTCTGAGCAGTACGCCTGGAGTGAAATACTACTCTTCCATCGTTGGCTACAGCATGTTGAGCCAGGTGCAGAACACGTACAGTGGGTTCTTCTTCATCACGCTGGAGGACTGGGGGGAACGCAGGAAGCCCGAGGAGAAGTATGAGGCGATCATGGCTCGTCTGAACGATGAATTCCGGAGGCTCACCGGGGCTATCGGGTTTGCCTTCTCGCCTCCAGCCATCCCGGGCATCGGCGCCGCTGGCGGAGTGACCTTCATCCTTGAGGACCGCGCGGGCAAGGACATCGGCTTCCTGTCGGAGAATGTGCAGAAGCTTCTTGCTGCCGCCCGTGAGCGCCCCGAACTGGCGAGCGTCACCACGACGTTTCGCCCGGTAGTGCCGCAGGTAGCCGTGGACGTGGACCGCGACAAGGTGTTGAAACAGGGTGTACCGCTCAAAGACGTGTACCAGACGCTCCAGTGCTTCATGGGCGGGATCTTCGTGAACTACTTCAACCGCTTTGGCCGACAGTGGCAGATCTACGTGCAGGCGGAAGGCGACTACCGCACCCGGGCCAGCGACATGGGACAATTCTTTGTACGCAACAGCGACGGCCATATGGTGCCGCTTTCGGCCCTCACGGGCGTTCACGCAGCCGCAGGTCCTGAATTCACCATGCGCTACAACCTGTATCGCTCCGCGCAGATCAATGCCTCCGCCAAGCCCGGCTACAGCTCCGCCCAGGCAATGAAAGCCATGGAGGAGGTCTTCGTGCAGAGCATGCCCCGAGAGATGGGCTTCGACTACCTGGGGATGAGCTACCAGGAGAAGAAGGCCCAGGAAGGCGTATCACCGGCCGTCATCTTTGGCTTCTCGCTTCTCTGCGTCTTCCTGATCCTGGCCGCCCAGTACGAGAGCTGGAGCCTGCCCTTCAGCGTTCTGCTCGGCACACCCATTGCCGTGGCTGGGGCGTTCATGGGGTTGTGGGTCGGCAATTTCGAAAACAACGTGTATGCCCAGATCGGCCTGGTCATGCTCATCGGGTTGGCTGCAAAGAACGCCATACTCATCGTGGAGTTCGCCAAGATGGGGGTCGAACAGGGCAAACCGCTCATGGATGCGGCCCTGGAAGGCGCGCGCCTGCGCCTTCGACCGATCCTGATGACCTCTTTTGCCTTCATCCTGGGCTGCGTCCCGCTGGCCAAGGCCAGCGGAGCCGGGGCCCTTTCCCGCCAGGTCATGGGCTTCGCCGTCATCGGCGGAATGCTGATGGCGAGCTTCATCGCCATCTTTCTCATCCCGGTGACCTTCTATGTGGTCGAGAGGTGGTCTCACCGTCGTGTAAAGCATGATTTAGCCCAGTTGAAGGAACCGATCGTTCATGGCTCTGATGGAGGGCACTAGTGATGGAGCGGTTTGCAAAGCAACTGTCCCTGTGTGTACTTCTGGCTCTCTGCTTGTCCGGCTGTGCGCTCGGACCCAACTACAGACGCCCTGCCGTCGAAGCTCCCGAGAACTTTCGGAGCGCCATAACTCCGGCAGAGCAAAGATCTCTTGCGGACCTTCCCTGGTGGGAAATCTTCAAGGACGAAACCCTCCAACGTCTCATGGACGAAGCACTCCAGAACAACTACGACCTGCTCATAGCCGCTGCTCGTGTGGAACAGGCGCGGCAGATCGCGGCCCAGGCACGGGGACAGTTCTTCCCTCAGATGGCCTACGATGGCATCGTCGCCAGGGGCAAGAACAGCTTCCTGGCAGCCCCCAGCCCCAATGGGGGCATGACGGAAGACTCCGCCCTTCTGAACCTTAACGTCTTTTGGGAGATAGATTTCTGGGGTCGAATCCGCCGCTTGAATGAAGCTGCCCGAGCGCAATACCTGGCGACAGAGGAAGGCCGCATGGGTGTTGTGGTCTCACTCGTGGCCGATGTGGCCCAGGCCTATTTCGAGCTCCTCGAGTTGGATCTCGAGCTGGAGATCGCCAAGAGGAACACCCTGTCTCGTGAGGAAACCTTGAGAATTTTCACGCAGCGGCTCGAAGGCGGGGTGGCTTCCAAGCTGGAGACCGCCAGCGCCGAAGCGCTGGTGAGTTCCGTTGCTGCCAGCATTCCGGAGCTGGAACGTCAGATCGTTCTCAAAGAAAACCAGATAAACGTTCTCCTGGGGCGCAATCCCGGTCCAGTGTCGCGCAATGCCACTCTGCTGGAGCAGGTCGAGCCGCCGGAAATCCCTGCAGGCCTGCCATCGGCATTGCTGGAGAGGCGGCCGGATATCCGCCAGGCGGAACAGAATCTCAGGGCTGCCAATGCTCAGATCGGCGTCGCCATGGCCAACTTCTTCCCCCAGATCGGCCTCACTACACTCTTTGGCAAGACAAGCCCCGAACTGTCCGCGTTCACAGCCGGTACCGCCAACCTGTGGGCTGTTGCCGGCACCATGACGGGTCCCCTCTTTCAGGGTGGCACGCTGGTCGCGCAGTATCGTCAGGCAAAGGCTGCGTGGGAGGAAGCCAGACTGGCCTACGAACAAGTCGTCCTCAACGCTTTCCAGGAAGTCTCCAATGCCCTCATCTCCCGTCAGAAGCTCGCAACGGCCCGTGCTCAGCAGGCCCGTGCGGTGAAGGCCTATGGAGATGCGGTCCAGGTTTCCACCAAGCGCTACGTGTTTGGGAAAGCGAGCTATTATGAAGTCTTGCTGAGTCAGCAGAACCTCTTCCCGGCCGAGACCATCCTTGCCCAGATCGAACTCAGCCGGCTTCTCACGGTCGTCCAGCTCTACAAAGCTCTTGGCGGCGGCTGGCAGGAAACGGAGATTTGCACCGAGTGCGATGAAGACACGAACAAGTAACCACTTTCGGCAATTCCCATGCATCTCTTGAACTTCTCCACACTCGATCAGTGCGTCGTATTCCCGCAGCCGCAGCATGGACCTGGTGACCGAGAGCTCTATTGACGTCTGAGGTTCCAGTTGAGCGTTGCTGATCGACAGTTCCAGTTCGTATGTCTCCTGCCTGAGGAAGTTGATGCATCCCGGCAATGCTCACGATACCCGGATCACCTTTTCTCACGAAGCCAGATCTTGATGGGTTGTCCTGAAGCCCTTTCACGATGCGATGGCGCAAGAACAAGAAGACGATCGCTGGAGGGGTGCCATCAGACTTTCGTCCAATGGGGAACATGTCTTCGAGTCATATCCATTGATTTCTTCTTAACTTATTCGTAAATTAGCGAAATAAGCGATAGGTTCCAGGTCCACCAACCTGAAACACCTTGCGCTCTTGCCTCGCACAGAAACGAGTCAGTATCCATGTGCCGAAAAACAAGGTCACTTACACTGCTTCTTGCTGTGCTGTTGCTTTTTGCCATTCCTGACGACCCGTCTGCGTCGCTGCCGCGTAAGAGGATTCTCATACTCTTCCCGTATGAGAGCAACACGCCCGGGTTCGTCAAGTTTGACGAAGGCTTTGGATATATGTTGCGAAGCTCGGAAGAGTACGAGTTCGAATTCTACGTCGAAGCCATGGATCTCACGAGGTTCCCGGATGAGCGTTACCACCAGAGGCTGATGGAGTTCCTCCACGAGAAGTATGCCGGCATATCGATCGACCTCATTGTCGCCATTCAGCTCCCATCTTTCGATCTCCTGCTGAAACACGGTCCTGAATCCTTTCATAATGTCCCGGTGATTCTCTACAGCCAGGACCGCAGATTGCTCGGCGACCCAAAGTCCATACCCGGAGCGGCCGTGGTGACGGGCCAACTGGACATAAAGGGGACCTTGGATCTGGCCATTCGCCTCCACCCTGGTGTTGACAAGGTTTTTGTCATCAGCGGGGCGTCCCGTTTCGATCGATTGTTGGAGGGTATCGCCAGGGAGGAGTTCCGCAGCTTCGAGAACCAAGTGCGGTTTCAGTACCTGTCCGGACTCCCGATGCGTGAGCTCACCCGGTATGTTTCGCTTCTCCCCGAGGATTCTGTGGTCTTCTACCTGAGTGTTCTTCGGGACGGCAACGGAAAAGCTTTCAAGTCGCCCGAGGCTTTGACGCTCATTTCAAAGCATGCGAGCGTTCCAATTTACAGTGTTTCAGAGACTTACATCGACTCGGGGATCGTTGGGGGCCGCCTGATCAGCCATCTCGCCCATGGAGCTATGGCCGGCCGGGTGGCGCTTCGCATCCTCGCCGGGGAAGAACCAACGGACCTGGGGCTTCCCGAAGAGAGTACAAGCCGCTATATCTTCCATGCGCGGGAGCTCAAACGCTGGGGAATCCTTGAGAAGAACCTGCCTCCAGGCAGCGATGTGCGCTACAGAGACTACTCCGTGTGGGAAACGCACCGATGGCAGATCGTCTGGGTCGTTTCGATCCTCATCATCCAGACCCTCCTTATATCCGCCCTTGTCACAAGCCTCAGGAGGCAGCGCCGGACTGAGCGCGCCCTGAAGAAATCTGCTGACGAGTGGCAGACCACGTTCGACTCCACCAAAGACCGGATCATGCTTCTCGATAGGGATTTTCAAATCCTCCGTGTCAATGCCGCCGTTGCCTCGTCCCTTGCGCTCCCTTTGGACCAGATCCTGGGCAGGCACTGCTACAGCGTTGTCCATGGAACCAATACGCCGCCCGGAAATTGCCCCTGTGCGAGGACTGTTGAGATCAAAGGGCATGAGGAGGCAATTATTTACGAGGGAAAGTGGAATGCCTGGCTCTTTGTTTCCATTGACCCAATCCTCAATGATGGGAAGGAGATCACAGGATTCGTTCATACCGTCAAGGACGTCACCGATCAAAAACGTGCCGCAGAAGCGATCGAGGCCTCCGAGGCATTCAACCGTGCCGTCCTGGCCTCTTTGAAGAACCAGGTTGCAATCCTCGACAGGGAAGGGACAGTTCTCGCAGTAAACGAGTCATGGCGGCAATCCGCAGAGCAAGAGCTATCCCCTTTGCTTGCCGGTTTGAGTCCCGGAGAGAGCTACCTGGAGGTTTGCCGGCAATCGGTCCATGCGCCTGCCGGTCTTGCAGACCAGGTTCTCGACGGCATCCACTCGGTTCTGGACGGAAACAGGGAGACCTTCTCCTTTGAATACTCCTGCGATTCACCCTCTGGGCCCCGATGGTTTTTGATGAAGGTGATGCCTTTCAAGACTCCAGAGGGAGGTGTCGTCATTTCGCACACGGACATCTCGGAACGAAAGAGCGCCGAGTTGGAGGCTCAGTTGCGCAGGGAAGAACTCACTCACGTCACACGGATCGTCACGATCGGGGAGTTGGCCACCTCGCTGGCCCACGAGATCAACCAGCCGATGACAGCCATTCTCTGCAACGCCGAAGCCGCTCAGAGGTTCCTGTCCAGGGCCGCTCCCGATCTCGACGAAGTCCGAAGGATCCTCGATGACATCATCCACGACGACCGGAGGGCTGGCGAGGTGATCCGGAGGATACGGACTCTGGTGAAGAAAGAGATTCCCCGCCGCGAAGCGGTGGTAATAAACGATGCCGTCCGCGAAACCATAACGCTGGTTCGCAGCGCCTGTTTTCTTGAAGGACTTTCCATTGTGGAGGAGTTGGGCTCCGAACTGCCCACCTTACAGTGTGATCACGTGCAGTTGCAGCAGGTGATCTTGAACCTGCTGCTGAACTCCACTGCCGCCATGAGGGAGACTCCTCCGGCTCTGAGGCGAGTGGTCATCAGAACAGCTCTGCAGGACAGGCGATCCATCCTGGTTTCCGTTCGTGACTCGGGAACCGGGATCGACAAGGATGCCATGGACCGCCTGTTTGAGCCCTTTTACACAACGAAGGCGGACGGACTCGGAATGGGGCTCTCCATCAGCCGCTCCATCATCAAGGCCCACGGGGGAACGATATGGGCTGAAAACAATGAAGGGGGCGGCGCCACTTTCAGCTTCACGCTACCCCTGGACAGTGGAGAGCAGCCATGAAGGATGAAAAGTCTGTCGTCTACGTGGTCGATGACGACCCATCGGTGTTGAGATCCGTGGAGCGGTTTCTCCGTTCGGCAGGCTATGAGGTAAGGACCTTCACCTCCGCCCTCGACTTTCTGAACTTCCCGCACCAGGATACGCCTGGCTGTCTTGTCCTCGATGTCAAGATGCCCGACTTGGGGGGGCTCGAACTCCAGGAGCATCTGGCCGATAGAGAGATCGCCTTTCCCGTCATTTTCATCACCGGCTACGGAACCATCCCCATGAGCGTCCGGGCCATGAAAGCCGGAGCGGTCGATTTTCTCCAAAAACCTTTTCTGGAAAGGGACTTGCTGGATGTCATCTCCGGTGCCATCGCCAGGGACCGTCAGTTGAAGCGGGAGCAGAGGGACCTGAGAAAGCTCCGCGATCGCCTGAAAACCTTGACTCCCCGTGAACATGAGGTCTTCGGGCTCGTCGCCTCCGGAATGCTCAACAAGCAAATCGCTTTCGAACTCGGGACCAGCGAAAAAACCATCAAGGTGCACCGTGCCCGCGTCATGGAAAAACTTGGTGCCGAATCCCTGGCGGACCTTGTCCGTTATGCCGAAAAACTCGGCATCCGTTCCAAAGAAGTGTAACCCTCCTGATTGGACCAAAGTCCAATATCCCTCTCCCTTCAATTCCGCTAGAGTCCAAACACGTGAAGCAGGCACTTTTCCGCACTGTCTCTAATCGCTGGGTTCTTCCTGCTGAGACAGTCCCTTGTTCGACCAACCATCGAGATGCTTCCCCAGATAAGGTGAGAGCTCTGTGGACGAGAAACCCTTTACTGTGCTTGTTGTGGATGATGATGAGTCGGTGCGACGGGCATTGAAAAGGTTGTTCATGTCCCATGGCTATCGGGTGCTCACCTTCGAATCTGCGGAAGAACTGTTGCTGTCCAGCCTGGTATGGTACAGGGTCTGCCTCCTGCTGGACATCCGCCTCCCGGGCTTATCGGGTCTTGATCTGTATGCCAGGCTTGCTTCCTCGGGGGTGAAATGCCCGGTAATCTTCATGACGGCCCATGATGAGTCGCAGTGGCGGAAAAGGGCTGAGGAAGCGGGAGCAGTAGCCTTCCTGCGAAAACCTTTTGGCGAGCAGTCCTTGCTCAGTGCCCTTGCTCTCGCTTGCAGCAGAGGAGAGGAGACGGATGGCTCCGCTTGAGGGGCTATCGCCTCCAACGCCGCTTACCAGACAACGCCATTCTCCATTACCATGTCTCGAGGAGGCTCGAAATGCATTGTTCGACCAGGGATATGTTGCTGGCCGGAGTAACCCGCCTGGTGGCGCACAAGCGGCTTCCGGTCTGCATCTGCGCAGTGGTCTTGCTCGTTGCCGTGGCCGGCTGCGCCCATTATCCCGTCAACCAGAAGATGAAGCAGCACAACCCCGGCGCTGGGTATCGAGCGAGCACGTTCACTAAGGCTGAGGCCGATGATGAACTGTTGATGCTGGTTACCTTCTCCGGCGGGGGGACACGGGCTGCCGCTTTTTCGTACGGTGTACTCGAGACACTGAGGGATACGGAAGTGACCATCCGCGGTCGAAAACAACGTCTCCTGGATCAGGTGGACATGATCTCCGGTGTTTCGGGGGGGAGCTTCACGGCAGCGTACTATGGATTATATCGCGATCGCATCTTTCAGGACTTCGAGAGCAGATTTCTGAAAAAAGACATACAGGGTGATCTCCTGAAGGCCACGCTCTTCAATCCGTACCATTGGGCAAAACTTCTTTCACCCTACTATGCCCGAAGTGATCTCGCCGCGCAATACTACGACAGGAACATCTTCGACGGGGCAACCTTCGGGGATATGCTTGCCAATGAGAAGCCCATGATCGTCATCAATGCCACGGACATGGTCCAGGGGACGCGGTTTTCCTTCAACCAGGAAACCTTCGATGTGATCTGCACGGATCTTTCCACTTTCCCCGTCTCACGAGCTTGCGCCGCCTCTTCGGCTGTTCCCATTCTCCTCAGCCCCATCACCCTGCGCAACCACGCCGGCAGTTGCGGCTATTCCATGCCCAGGGTATTGGAGGAGGCCTTGGAGCCGCCAAGGAACCTGGCATCGAGGCGCTTCGACCTTGCCAACAGCATGAAACCCTTCTTGGATTCGCGGAAGAAACCGTACATCCACCTGGTGGATGGAGGAGTCGCGGACAACCTTGGGCTTAGGACGCTGCTCGAACGCGTGACGCTCATCGGCGATTCATGGACGACCCTGAGCTATGCAGGGCTGGAAAACGTCCACAAGATCGTCTTCCTGGTGGTGAACGCCGAGACCGAAGTCGACACCAAATGGGACCGCCATGCGAGGGTTCCCCCTTTCGGCGCAATGCTCGAATCGTACTCCTCCATAGCCATTGCCCGCTACAATGTGGAGACGGTAGCGCTCGTCCGGGAGAGTTTCAACCGCTGGGCCGATGAGATCCGCAACGGACGCTGCGGCTCCAGTCGTGTCTCCTCGGAGCCGGGCTCCTGCGGCGACATCGAGTTTTACCTTGTGGAAGTAAGATTCGATGCCATAGACGATGAGGCCGAACGCAGTTACTTGAAAAAGCTGCCCACCTCATTCGTGCTGGAGCCTGAACAGGTGGACAGGCTCAGGGACACCGCCCGACTCATCATGCACAATTCGGCAGAATTCCAAAGACTGATGAAGGACCTTGAAGAAAATGCATGACCGACAAACATCCTGCGGTCAGGAACACTGACTGGATGGAGATAGAGTCTATCCCCGAAAGAAATTCATTCCGGGAAAGGATTTTGCCGGAGAGTGGAACCATATCTTCGGGAACAGAAGGGAGGGGCGTGTCGCTGAAGCGGAACCGAAGACGTCATGTGACTTGGTTGACGAACCATGGGAGGCGAAGACAGATGCGAACATTAAGGGAAGAGTGGCCATGGGTGTGGTTGGTTTCAGTCGTAGTCGTGTGTTTCTGTGTAACCGGATGCGCATCGATGAAAGCAAAACCTTCCGAGGGAACCGGGTTTGTTCCCATGCAGGAGATGGCCAAACGCGAGGACATTCCTTTCCACCAAGCCTGGGTCAAGGCAGGAGTGGACTGGAAGAAGTACAATTCGGTGTACATCAAAGACGTCGATACTCAGTACCTGCTTCAGGCAAACTGGTGGCAGCGGAATATGCGTCAGGACAAGATGGAAGCAGACGTACGGGCGGTTGCAGAGTATATGAAACACCAGTTTGAGGAGGCGTTTCGGAGCGATCCCCAGAACCGTTTTCGAGTAATGGAATCTCCTGCACAAGGTTGCCTTATCCTGGAAATGGCTCTTACCGAATTGGTGCCGAGCAATCCGGTCCTGGAGGCCCTCTCTTTAGCCGCTCCTTATGGCTCGGGAGTTGCGGTTCAGTTTGCGGCAAAGGAAACCGGCGCCAAGGCGACGGTAGCTTTTGAGGCAAAAATCAGGGATGCCGGTACGGGCGAGGTCCTGGCCATGGCTGCGGATCGCGAGCAGGGGAAGACTGCGCCTGTTAACCTGAAGGCTCTCACCTGGTACAAGGAGGCAGAAGGCATCATCGATGACTGGGCTGATCAGTTCGTGCAAATCGCAAACAAGCGCCCAGGTGAAATCGTCAAGGATTCTAGCCCGTTCACTCTGAAGCCGTGGTAGCGACAAGAGCGCCCGCCCGGCCTGCAATGGCTCCCTCAGAAGGGAGTCATGCTGTTGGATAGACAGTCTTTGAGAGAGATCATTGCAGACAGGAGGAGCAGGTTCATGAGATGTGGCGATATCGATGGACTACAAAGCACCAGTGTTGTCCCAAGCCATAGGAGTCACAGATGATCTGGCGAAATCTTCTTCTATTGATGTTGACCCTGAGCGTGTCCCTGGGTGCGGTGCCCGGATTGGCGGCGCAGGAGCCGCCTTCGGGTGCCCACGACTCTCGGACAGGCGCTTCGGCGTTGCTCATGAGGATGGGTGATTTTCTCGCCCAGGCGAAACAATTCAGCGTTGCAATAAGATCTGGGTATGATGTGCTCCAGGAAACGGGGCAGAAGATCGAATTTGGAGAATTTCGCAGGCTCACGGTGGTTCGGCCCGACCATCTTCGAGTGGATGTGGAGCGCAGCGACGGAGAGAAGGCGCTTGTGCTGTTTGACGGACAGGAGATCACGGTCGCCAGTCCCGAAGAAGAAGTGTTCGCCCGAGCGGCAAAGCCTGGTGACGTGGACCAGGCGATCCTCTATCTTCTCAAGGACCTGCAGCTCCGGCTGCCCCTCTCCATGATGTGGGTCACCAGACTGCCCTCGGAATTAGAACGCCGGGTGCGTTCAGTGGAACTGGTGGAAGAGACCACCATCACGGTCGTTCCCTGTGCACATCTGGCGGCACGTACGGATGAGGTGGATTTTCAGGTCTGGATTCCATCAGAAGGTGACCCCCTGCCACGACGTGTTGTAATCACTTACAAAAATGAGCCGGAACAACCCCAGTTCTGGGCAGATTTCAGCGAATGGAATCTCTCTCCCAACCCCCCCAGGGATTTCTTTGTCTTCACCCCTCCAGAAGGGGCCCGGCGTATTCCATTCCTCGCCGAGTTGGAAGTGGCGAAACCCGATGTCGACACAGCGAAGAATGGAGGAAAGAAATGAGACACAGCTCACTTCATAAAGCGATTTCCCTGGGAGCGATCTTTTCTTTGGTGCTGTTCATGGTGGCCATTGAGGTCGAAGCGCGAGGCGGCCGAGGTGGCGGGGGTGGCGGGGGCGGAGGCCGCAGCTTCTCGGGTGGTGGTGGCGGCGGCGGTTTCACGCGCTCTGGGCCGGCTGGCGGCGGTGGCTTCTCATCGAGATCCTCGATGGGATACGGCGGTCAGATGGCCGGAAGGAGCGCTTCGATGTCGCAACCAACAGGAGGCCGCCAAGTTAGCCAGACGCTCGGAACGCAAAGCCGCCAGGCTGGCATGACGGAGCGGTCCGGACAGCGATCTGAGATGCGATCTCAGGGCCAGGCCCAGCGTACCGAACGGGCCCAGGGCCGCACGGAAACCAGGCAGGCACGACAGGATACACGTGGCGAAAGGACGGGAGAGAGAAGTGATGTGCGCTCGGATCGCCAGGAAGGGCGGACCGATCGGCAAGAAACCCGCCAGGAGGAGCGCACTCAACGACAGGGCCAGAGGCAGGATTACCGCGGCGAAGCCCGTGAAGACTGGCAGGATTATGGAGAAAACTGGCATGATGACCACTGGGACGGCTACTGGGATAGCTACTGGGGAGCAGCAGCGGTCGGGACTGTGGCTGCCGCCACGGCCTATGCCATTGGCACAGCCATAACCGCATCGGCCTTCTACGCCCTTCCCTGCACGAGTACCACTGTGGTGGTGGGTGGAGTCACCTACCATCAGTGCGGTACCACCTGGTACCAGCCTGCCTATTCGGGAGGCGGCGTTACCTACGTTGTCGTCAACCCTCCCGCAGGCTACTGAGAGCCATCCCGGGTGTTCTATGGCATCAGTGAAGGCGGGAGGGCACACAGTTCCACCGAAGCCTCCAGTCTCCAGCCTGCAGGGAAGTTTCAAGGCTTCTCGATGCCTGCCGACACAGCGGCATCACAAGAGGCGACGATTTCCCGGGTGGCGGAATTTGACCACAACCCTGACTGTCTCTGGAGGATTAGCAGCAATACCGTTCATTTAAATTCAGTCCAGGAGGTTTTGCGATGCCTCCTGGACTGAATTCCCTGGTTGCTCGGCCCCGACGACAGGATCAAGGTCACGGGCAGGTCGGGTATTTCGCAGGCGCGGACCAGGTTGGGTGCGGAGCCGTTGGTGCGGCTCCACGATGAGGTTGTGGCGCCAATAGGCCAGGCGCAGAATCGGGGGAGCTGTTACCGTGGGTGGAGAGTCGTTTCCATGGCATGAACGCAACCCTTGAGCCGCGACTCATTCAGGCCAGTCAGGGCGCTTCATTTGCAGACGTGTTCGCCTCCCTGGTGCAGGACGGACTGGACTATCGATGCTCACGGACCACTGAAGCCCGCTTCAGCGCATTCGGCCTCAAGGAGCGGCTCACTCTCACGGAATTCGATTGGGGCTTCAATCCCAAGCTCCCCAAGAAGGAACTCTTTGAGCTGGTCAGCGGCAAGTTCATCCGAGAGGGCGAGGACGCGGTTCTCATCAGATCTCCTGGAACCGGCAAAAGCCACATTGCCAAACGGTAGCCCACGGCACCATTCGGACCGGCTACAAGGTCATCTATCGCGAAGCACATACCTTTTTCGAAGACATATTCGAAGCCGATCAACTCTAACGAAGTCCCTTTCTCCCGGCATTGACGAGTTCTATTGACATGCCAATCTGCAGTATCTAGCTTACGTTTATTCTTAATCCCTCTTTCCTCTGAAGACTGCGCTGGGCAAACTAGCCCCCGATATCGCCACTTCCCTCCGTTAGTCCGCCGGCCCTGAAAACGGTTGAAATATCCAAGTGGTCAGATTTTTCCATACCTCCAACCAACAATAGGAAGAGCTTCCCATGATGACGATCACGACCAAGGACGGCACGCAGACATGCCATATAAATTTGGGGCAGTGAACCACCCCGTCGTCTCCAGCCACGGCTGGCCGCTGAGCGCAGACTCCCGGGAAGACCAGATGCTGTTTCCGGCCGCCCGGGGGTGCCACTGCATCGCTCATGACCGCCGGGGCCATGGGCGCTCGATCCGGCCCTGGAACGGCGATGACATGGACACCTAAGCCGACGACCTGGCCAGACTCGTGGAAACGCTGGACCTGAAGGACGTGATCCACGTGGGGCACTCCACCGGCGGCGGCGAAGCGGCCCGCTGCATCGGCCGACACGGTAACCCAGCGGGTGGCCCGGGCGGTGCTCATCGGCGCGGTGCCGCCGTTGATGCTGCAAACCCCTGCTAATCCCGGAGGATTGCCCCTGAATGTGTTCGACGATATCCGTGCCGGTGTCCTGGCGGACCGCTCGCAGTTCTTCAAGGATCTCACACCCTGCCTTTCTATGGCTACAAACGGCTGGGCGCGCAGATCTCGAAAGGCGTGCGCCGGTCATTCCGGCCACAGGGAATAATGGCCGGCTTCCCTGCTGTGTACTTTTGCATCGAGGCCTTTTCCGTGACGGATTTTACGGAAGACCTCAGGTCAACAAGGATTTGCCGGCGTTTTTCAAAGCATAGGCAGTCAAGGCTTTCCATATCCTTAGAGAACCAGGAGGAACGAATCATGGGTGATCTCTACAAACGTTTGCGTAAGGACGACGCCGCAGTGCTGCTGCTCGACCACCAAACCGGGCTGTTTTCACTGGTGAGGGACATCCCTCCGGACGAGTTCAAGAACAATGTCCTGGCGCTGGCGGCCTCGGCAAAATACTTCAAACTGCCGACGATCCTGACGACCAGCTTCGAACAGGGACCCAACGGGCCGATCCTGCCGGAGCTGAAGGCGATGTTTCCCGAGGCGCCTTATATCCCTCGCCCCGGTCAGATCAACGCCTGGGACAACGAGGATTTTTTCGCGGCCGTAAAGGCGACGGGGAAAAAACAGCTCATCATCGCCGGCATCGTCACCGACGTCTGTGTCGCGTTTCCGGCCCTGTCGGCGATCAACGACGGCTTTGAAGTCTTTGTCGCGGTGGATGCCTCGGGCACGTTCAATGCGATCGCCCGAGAAGCTGCGCACAAGCGCATGGCGGCAGCCGGCGTTCAACTGCTCAACTGGTTCGCCATCGCCTGCGAACTGCACCGCGACTGGCGCAATGACATCGAGGGCCTCGGAAAATTGTTCGCGCAGTACATTCCGGACTACGCCAATCTCATCAGCAGCTTTTCGGCAAAAAAATAGGAACCAGGCACTTCGGGAGCCCAGCAGTTGCTGCCTCTACCGGAGTCGGCCATTCGCACCTACGGCATTCTGCGATCTATTGCCTGGGCGCAAGACCGTGACGCCTTCTATCAAATTGTCGTCTCCATTTTGACTTGGGGGGTAATACCGGTGGTAACCCCGGGTGGCCCATGCCTGGCTGCCGCCCGCGGCAGAGGTCCCCCCCAAAGAGGAACAGGCCATGAATCATGCTCTCGTCTTATATAACGGGAAAATCACCACCCTGAACCCGCGGCAACCGGAAGTCAGCGCCCTGAGCCTGGCGGGCGGTCGCATCACCGCGGCCGGGACCGACGCAAAGGTGCTGGCCCAGGCCGCACCTGAAACCCAGAGGATCGACCTCAAAGGCCGGCGCGTCATCCCGGGCCTGAACGATTCCCATCTCCATGTCATCCGGGCCGGGTTGTTCTATAACCTGGAACTGCGCTGGGACGGCGTCCCCACCCTGTCCCAGGCCATGGAGCAAATCAAGGAGCAGGCCCGGCGCACTCCCCCACCCCAGTGGGTGCGGGTCATCGGCGGATGGAACGAGTTCCAGTTTGAGGAAGGCCTCTTGCCGAGCCTGGAGGAAATCAATCAAGCGGCCCCAGATACCCCGGTTTTCTTATTGCACCTTTACGACTGCGCCTTGCTCAACCGGGCGGCATTGCGTGCCTTGGGAATGGACGAGAACACCCCCAACCCTCCCGGCGGGCTGATCTGCCGGGATGCTTCCGGCAAACCCACGGGGCTGTTGATCGCGGAACCCAATGCCCTGATTCTCTATGCCACCATCGCCAGGGCACCGAAACTGTCCTTTGACGACCAGGTGAACTCCTCCCGCCACTATATGCGGGAACTCAACCGCTTCGGGGTCACAAGCGCCGCGGATGCCGGCGGCGGCGGCCAGAATTATCCAGATGATTACGCCGTCGTCCGGCACCTGGCCGAAAACGGGCAAATGACAGTACGTATCGCCTACAGTCTCTTTGCCCAAAAACCGGCGGAAGAGATCGACGACTATACCCGCTGGCTTAAGATGACCCGCCCCGGGGACGGCGACGCCATGCTGCGGGTGAACGGCGCGGGGGAAAACCTGGTGTGGAGCGCCGCGGATTTTGAGAATTTTCTCCAACCCCGGCCCGATCTCAAGCCCATCATGGAAACCGAACTGGAGCAGGTAGTACGCAATCTGGTTGAAGCCGACTGGCCCTGGCGCATCCATGCCACCTACGATGAATCCATCGGCCGCTTCCTGAATATTTTTGAACGGGTGCATCGGGATCGTCCCATAAATCATTTGCGCTGGTTTATCGACCACGCCGAAACTGTCAGCCGGCGCAGCCTGGAGCGCATCCAGGCCCTGGGTGGCGGCATCGCCGTGCAACACCGCATCGCCTATCAGGGAGAGTATTTCATCAGGCGCTACGGCCTGGCCGCGGTTCAGGACAAGCCGCCCATCCGCACCATGCTCAAGATGGGCCTGCCGGTGGGGGGCGGCACCGACGGCACTCGGGTCGCCAGTTATCATCCCTGGACCTCCCTGTGGTGGCTGGTGACCGGAAAAAGCGTGGGCGGTGTGGTGATCAATGATCCCGAAAACCGACTGAGCCGGGAGGAGGCCCTGCGGCTATGGACCCAGGGAAGCGCCTGGTTCAGCGGCGAGGATGAGATTAAAGGGGCATTATCCCCGGGACAGCTGGCCGACCTGGCGGTACTGAGCGAAGATTATTTCGCGGTGGAAGAGGACGCCATCCGCGGCCTGGAAAGCCTGCTCACCGTGGTGGACGGTAAGATTGTTTACGCTGGCGGGGAGTTTGCTTCACTGGCCCCGGAACTGCCACCGGTCAGTCCCGACTGGTCTCCGGTGAGCCGTTTCGGGGGTTATTGCAACAGCCACCGGCAGGGTCCGGGGGGAGTCTGTACTCATCCCGGCCACGCCCACGCGCTCGGCCACCGCCATTGGATCATGGGTCCAGACGGACGGGCCTGGCAGACCGGCTGCGCCTGCGGGGTTTAAAAGAGAAACCGGGCGGTGATTTCTACGAAGTCCATCTGCCTGCTGGGTCCGGCTTCCCGTTTATTCTCATCCTGACTGCCGAAGGCCGGGATCTGGCTCTCAATCACCTCGATGCTGCGCCGGACGATAATGCGGAACTCCTTGAGTGCCTCGATTTTCACATCAACCCTGTTCTTCCTGCAGCTTCCACTCTCACTGCGGAAGCGGTGCTCAACACCCGCTTACAGGCTGCGAAAGCCCTTCGTGTCGGTGATTTGGAAGCATGGCAGCTTCGTCCGGTATTATCCCTTTGCCGCTGTGATCTGGCCGCGGTTGTTGGCATGGTCGTAACCCTGGGTCAGGCGGCCCTGTTCCAGCGCTTCGAACACCCAGGCCTTGAGTTCGTCATACTCCGCCGTGCCCCAGTTCGGCACATCGTCTTCCGACAGTTCCCACAGCCGCTGGAGGGCGGCATCCATAAAATCCTGCGCGGTAAAAGGTGTATCGCCCAGATGCTCCAGCCACGCTTTCAGCCACTCTCCCAGCAAAGATTTGCGACCATCCACGGATTGCAACACGGCAAGCCGGCCTGGTGCAGGCAACTCGAACAGTGGCTCCATGGGTTGTTCTTCCTCTACATCGATCTTTTCTTCCTCGGCAATGCCGGGACCATCCGTTGGCAGCGGCACCCGCGATAAATCCAGCTCGCCCTTGAACGCCTTCTGGCTCAGTGCGCCATAGAGGCTTTCCAGATCGGTCAGGCTCCCCCGGCAGCGGGATTTGAGGGTGTCCACCTTTTCAACAATGGCGGCGAATTGGTTTTGAAGCTCGATTGGCGGCTTGATCATCGTGATCTTTTCAAAGTTGCCTTTGGTCAAAATTTTTTTCATCCCCTTTGAAGCATGGCTTTGGATGTATGCTTTTGAAACCTTGAACAAAACGTATAAAAAGAACGGATTCACATCCTTCTTGGGCTGAATGGCGTTGATCTGCTGGTTGAAAGCAACTGTTCTGTCTGCCAGTGCGGCCCGCCCGATGGACTCGACACTCCCAGCTATACAGGCCACCATAAGAGCGCCCTTCGTTACTGTTCGCGCTTTGGTTGCCCCAGTTTCTGAAAGGTATTCAGCGGCCCGATCTATGAATGCAGAGTCAGCCGAAATATTGTCCGTCTTTATCCATTCAATGTGTCGGCTCGAATAGTTGGACGGGTCTTTTCTCGCAGGGGTATTTCCCGTCGATATCTTGCCAAACTGTTTCAATTCCGGTTTGTCCCACCCTTTCTCATTGCGCACGGGGTCGCCGAACATCTCCAGGAAGACGCTTTCGAGCAGGTCGTCGAGTTGTTGCAGGTGTTGTTTGCGCCGGCCGATCAGCCATTCCACCTTGCCGAGCAGATGGGCAATGCGCTTTTGGTCGTCAAGCGGAGGGCATGGAACCGTGATCTTCTTGATACCGGCATTCGTTATGGCCGGTTGTGTTGCACCTGAGCAGTATTTTTCTTTCTGCCTTTCAAAATCTTCTGACTTCAGATAAATCGACAGGAACTTTCCGTTGCACTCTTCCGTCGGCCGGAGCACGGCAAAACCGGTGGATACAATAATGCCAGCGAGAGAACGGTCTATTTCAAGGACCTTTTTTGTGCCTTTCATGCGCGCAAACAATACATCCCCGGGGCGGACTGAAATGTCGGCTCGATACGGCCTGTCCGCATAGGTGACCTCAACAAACGAAGTTGCCGCCTCCTGCAGGTCGCCGGTGCTTAAATACCGCCTTGTACCGTCAAACGGCTGAACACGCGAGCCGGAAAAAGGTGCTGCTTTGAGTAAAGGCTCGCGCTTCATCCAATCATCCCCCTCAGCTCCAGCAGATCGCGCACAATTCCACTCTGAATCTTGGCCAAGTCGGCGTCTTCCACCGCGCCCACTTCCGCCTCAATAAGTCGCTTTATAATGTCAGCGGGTTTGTCATAGACAACCACTTCAAAGACATCCTCCTTATAGCGCGAGAGCGAGAGGTCATAGCTTTCAGCCTCAATATCCGCCCGAGACACACAAAAACATTTCGCGGTTCGGTCGGTATCGGTCTCGGCATTGCGGGCATGGAACCGGGCGACGATATCCTGCAAATCCCCATACCCCTCCTGTTTGCTGCGCTTGTCGTCGAGCGAGTAACCGTCTGCCTGCACCTCGTAGAACCAAACGCTTTCAGTGGCCGGTTGGGTGACCTTGTCCTTTGGCCCCCAGACCTTGGTGAAGAACAGGATGGCGGTGCTGACCCCTGCGTAGGGCTTGAACACGCCGCTCGGCATGACGATGACGGCCTTGAGGTCGCAGCGCTCCACCAGCATTTGACGCAGGGTCTTGAAAGCGCCGCCGGAGCCGAACAGCACCCCCTGCGGCACGATGACGCAGGCGGTGCCGCCTTTTTTCAGCAGGCGATAGATGTTCTCGACAAACAGCAGCTCGGTCTTGGTGGTGGAGAGGCTCAGGTTTTCGTTGATGTCGCCCTTGTCGATGCTGCCGGTAAAGGGCGGGTTGGCCATGACGATGTCGTATTCGGCCTCCTCGTTGTAGCTCTTGGAGAGGGTGTCCTTGTAGTCGATGTTGGGCTCGTCGATGCCGTGCATCATCAGGTTCATCAGCCCCAGGCGCACCATGGTGCTGTCGATGTCGTAGCCGAAGAGTGAGGCTTGCAGGATGGCCTGGGCCTTTTCAGTGAGCCCGGCCGCCACCGAGGTGCGGACAAAGCCGTCTTCGTCGGGCTGCAACTCTTTTGCACCGGCCCTCTTCGCCAGCTCGGTGACGATGTACTGATAGGCTCCGAGCAGAAAGCCGCCGGAACCACAGGCCGGGTCGGCGATGCGGTGGCCCGGTTGCGGCCGCACCAGGTCGGCCATCAGCTTGATGATGTGGCGCGGAGTGCGGAACTGACCGTTTTTCCCCGCCGTGGCGATCTCGGAGAGGAGCATCTCATAGACATCCCCCTGGATGTCCTGAAAGGCCTGGCCTTTTTCCTGCGAGTCCTTCTCCATGATCTCGAAGATCTCGTCGATGGTTTTCACCGCCTCCACCAAAAGCGTCGGCTTGGGGATGATGAACACGGCGTTTTTCATGTGGCGTGTGAATTTGCTTTCGGCCCCGTTCATGTCCTTGAGGAAGGGGAAGACCTTGTCCTGCACATGCTGGAGCATCTCCTCGGCCTGCATGCGCTTGAACTCGGTCCACCGCAGGGTGCGCTTGTCAACGGCGTAGTTGCCGGCCCTCTCCTTGTCGCGGTATTCGGGCGGAATCCATTGGCCGGCGAATTTGGAGGTGTAGGGCTCGCCGGTCCATTCGGCATCGGCCTGCCTCTTCTGGTCCAGCTCGTCGAGCCGTTTCATGAACAGCAGGTAGGTGATCTGCTCGATGGCGGCGAGCGGGTTGGAGATGCCGCCGGACCAGAACCTGTTCCAGAGCTGGTCGATCTTGCTTTTGAGTTCGGGGTTGTTTTTCATCATGTTTAGATTCCTTCTTTAACCGCGAAAGGCGCGAAAATCGCGAAAGTTTGTATTGGCTATTCGGACGACCTCAACCTTCGGATCGGACCCGAAGTTGACTGGCAGGCCGAGTTCCAGGTATGAATATCCACAGGATATGCATCCTGCGCAGGATCGTGGGTTGGGCATGAAATTCAATCTTCTGTTCGTTCTTTTCACCTTCCTGGCACATCGGTTCCTGCCGAAAGGCGACGTCGGCATGCAGCTGCTGATGTTCCAGATCAAAATGCTGCGCGGCCGGATCGACGATCAGGGCATTGCCCCCACGCCCGAGGAGCGGACCGAGCTCCTGCGACTGGGAAACGAGATCAACCACGACGTTGCCGATGTCATGCTGGTGGTCAAGCCGCACACCTACCGACGCTGGCTGAGTCCGAAGGCCAAGGCCCGCAGTCCGAAACCAGGCGGACGTTCCGGCACCGCCGAGGATACCGTGGCGCTGATCCTGCGCATGGCGGCCGAGAATCTCTCCTGGGGCTACAAGCGCATCTTCGGCGAGCTCAATAAACTCGGTATTGCCGTGGGTCTCACCACCATCCGCGATATCCTGAAGCGTTCCGATTGTCCGCCGCCTCCCGAGAAGACCAAGAGCAGGCCGTCAGTTCCCTGGTCCAAGTTCGTCAGCGCCCATATGGAATCGCTGGTGGCCTGCGACTTGTTCACCAAGCCGGTCTACACCCTGCGCGGCAAGTTCGACGCCTATGTGCTGGTCTTCATCCATCTCGGCAGCCGCCGGGTCTACATGAGCCAGCCGACCTTGCACCCCATTGATGCCTGGGTGATGCAGCAGGCCAACGCCTTTTGCGAATCCTTCATCGGCACCTGCAAGCACAGTGCCTGAACCACTTCGTTTGCTTCGGTCTTGACCGGCCGGCCCACATCAACCGCGTCTGGCTCGATTACTACCCCATCCAGCGCCCCCACCAGGGCACGGGCAACAACATCATCTCCGCCGATTTCCGGCGCACATCCGCAGGCCCGATCAAACGACAGGAGCGGCTCGGCGGCATCGTCGCCTGGTACGAGCGGGAAGCGGCGTAAACGCTGCTTCCTTTTAACATTCGCCAACCAAATACACCAAGACATCCATGCTGAGCCTAATGCCGCTGTCTGCCGGGCTGCGCATGTCCGTCTTGACTGAATCACGGATTGGTTCTATCTTTGTACTAACGATGTATTAACGCTAGACCGTGGAGGCCGCCATGATCAAGACCCTGACCAAGCACGGCAACAGCCTGGCGCTGGTGATCGAGAAACCGATCCTGGAACTGCTCGGGGCCGATGCCGAGACACCTTTTGATGTCACCACCGACGGCCAGGTCCTGATTCTTTCCCCCATCAGGGATAAAGGCCGTAGGGAGGCGTTCTCTGCCGCTCTCGACAAGGTCAATGCCCGCTACCCCAAGGCACTCAAAAAGCTGGCGGAGTAGGCGGTGAAGTTTCTGACCCTCACCGAGATTCTTGAAATCCATCGCGATCAGATTTCACGCTACGGTGGCGCAACCGGCATCCGGGATATCGAGCTGCTCAAATCCGCGCTCGGCATCCCCATGGCGACCTATAGCGGAGAGTTCCTGCACACCGATGTGTATGAGATGGCCGCCGCCTATCTCTTTCACCCGGTCAAGAACCATCCCTTCCTCGACTGCAACAAACGGGTCGGTGCGGTGGCGGCGCTGGTGTTTCTGCTACTGAACGGCCATGACTTCGATGCTCCGGAAGACGATTTCGCCGAAGTGGTGCTGTCTGTCGCCCGGGGTGAGATCGACAAGGCCGAGGTGGCAGTGTTTATCCGCCGTTGGAGCAGATCGCTGTAATCACTCATCGAGCTGCGTGAGCTGCCGATCCAGGTCTGCACCCCGCTGGCCGATCCCCGCGTCAGGCAGAGCGAGCGGATACCAAGAACAATCTCCCAGCGAATCTGATTCGATTCCGAAAACGGGAATCGAATTGGCCTACCTGCCCGGCAGTTCCGTGCCGCGACTCATGATCTCGATATAGCCCGCATAGCTGAACAGGCGGTTGCGCTTCTGGGCGGTTAGCTCCTTGACGATGCCGAGCTGCTCCAGGTGGCCGAGCGCCTTGTTGACCGTGGCAGGAGTGATGCCGGTCTTTTCCACCAGCGAGCCCGAGGTGGCGATGGGATGCTCCATGAGTGCCCGGTGGACCTGCAGGGTGGATGCCGCCGCCCGTCCGAGGCCGCTGATCTTGTTACGGTCCTGGTTCGACAGATCGAGGAGCTGCTGCGCTGTTTCGACCGCCTGGGTGGCGGTTGCGATCACAGCCTCGGCGAAGAAGTCGAGCCAAGCTTCCCAATCGCCGGTCAGGCGCACGTTGTTGAGCAGATCGTAGTAATACTGGCGGTGCGTCTTGAAGTAGAGGCTGAGGTAGAGCATCGGCTCCCGCAGCACCTTCTGTTCGCACAGCAGCAGCGCGATCAGCAGACGACCGAGACGGCCGTTACCGTCCAGAAACGGGTGAATCGTCTCGAACTGCACATGAGCCAGCACCGCCTTGAGCAGCACCGGGGTCGGCTCCGGCTGGTCGTGAAGGAAAAGCTCCAGCTTGCTCATGCACTCCAGCACCTCTTCGGCAGGCGGCGGAACAAAGGCCGCATTGCCCGGCCGGGTGCCGCCGATCCAGTTCTGGCTGCGCCGGAACTCCCCCGGGGTCTGATTGCTGCCCCGGCCCCTGGTCAGCAGCACACCATGGATCTCGCGGAACAACCGCAGCGACAACGGCAGCCCTTCTTCCAACAGACGCAGGCCATGGTCGAGAGCCGCGACATAGTTGCTGACCTCCCGCACGTCATCCAGCGGCACGCCGGGTTCCTGATCCAGCTCGAACAACAGCAGATCCGACAGGGACGACTGGGTTCCCTCGATCATGGAGGAGAGCACCGCTTCCTTGCGGACATACATGTAGAGGAACAGCGAGGTGTCCGGGAGCAGCGTCGAGACGCTGTCCAGCCGCCCGAGCGCCAGCAGCGCTTGGTCGAACTTGCTGCGCAGCTCTGGGGTCCAGTCGATGGGCGGACGCGGCGGCAGCGGCGCGGGTACGAAGGCCTGGGCCTTCTCACCCACCGTCGATATGGTCACGTATCTGCCTTGGAGTTCTCGCTTCATCCTGCCTGCCTCGAACCTAAAATAAGGTTCGTCTTTATTTTATTTTAACAACATATCCTAAAATAAAGAATCGGAAAGGAAAGATCAAGTGGATTTCCCAAGGGGCCGCTTCGATTTCCTCGGACGAGCGTTCGACGCACAGCGGCTCCTTTTACGCCGTCAGTCACCTGACCGACTACCTGAAATCCCTCGGCCACCGGGTGCGCAAAAGCTCGCTGGTCGATTGGTGTGCCGCGTTCGAGGATGTCGGGCTGCTGTTCAGCGTGAATATCTTTTCCAGCTCGCCGACCCGCATCAGCGTCAATCCCCGCAAGGCCTACTTTGTCGACCACGCCCTTGTAACCTCGATCAGCTCCGGCATCCTCACCAACCGCGACAGCCTGCTGGAGAATCTGGTGTTCACCGCGCTGCGGCGGGTGACGCCGGAAATCTTCTACCACAAGACCAAGACGGGCCGGGAGGTGGATCTTGTCGCGCTGCTGCCGACAGCGCCGGGACAAGAACGAGCCGTCATGCCGATCCAGGTCTGCGTCTCGCTGGCCGATCCCCGTGTCAGGCAGAGCGAAGTGCGTTCCCTCTCCGAAGCCATGGTCGAACTGACGGTGGCGGAGGGGATCATCGTCACCTGGCGCACCGATAAAACCATCCCCGTGGATTTTGGCACCATCCGGGTGGTGCCGGCCTGGCGGTTTCTGCTGGGAGATGGAGCCGTAAAGCTACTTGGTCGGGACTTGGTCGGTGAGGCTGGCGGGACGGCATGACGCAAGCATTGTCGTGGTCCTGTCACAGGTTTTGTCGCGAGTTACCCCGGGAGCCACCCAGGAAGCCGATAGAACAGTTGATTGGTCGCCCCTCGGAGTTCTAAAGCAGCCTCTCATGGCGTGTTTTCTTAGACATCGTGACCCTCCCCTTCGGTGAACTTGATAAGGCCGTTTCGTAATTCATTGATGACACTTATTATTTCCGAGGGTGCACACTTCCTCTCGATGCGTTGTTCAGTAAGCCTGAACCCGGCATTTTCGACGAGAAAATCGACGAAACGGGGCTGGTTCTCATCACGATCCAGTCTGCGATATAAAACAAAGCCATCTTTGCCGCCTTCTAGATCGAAGTGGCCGACCTTGTCACCAGACCAATCGAATCTAATGCGGGGCTCAATCGCAGTTTCCTTTGAGAAGGAGTACTCCATTAGCTTGAGCGGGGCGAGGCCACCGTTCTGAGCTAATGATTGAAGATTGTCGTAGATGCAGAAGGTGAACAGCTCGGCATGGGCACCATTCATCTGGGAGCGCTTCAGCAGGTAGATGGTGCCGTATTCATCAACGCGAATCGAGTTGCGCTCGCAATAATTAAACACAGCAGGGCAATCTACCATCGCCTTACGCCATGGATCGAGCGAATCAGCTCCCGCAATGATTTTGTCAAGCTGCTCCGATATGTCTGCATCGGGCACAAGCTTCTGCCAGAGGCTCTTCAGAATGTTGCGTGCAGCAGCAGCCCGATTGCCGGAACCGCTGAGCAGCCGCTTCCAGCTTGCTTCTTCCGTCACAGAATTAACCAGGAATGAGCGGTTGCGGCCGCTGGGAAGAAAGTAGTCGCCAAGGCTGAGTAACGCCCTTTGCCAGCGATATCCACCGGGTTCAACGAGGCCGTTTGCGGAGAACATCGTCTCCGCAACATCGAGATATCGTTCAAAAGCCTTCTGGCAAGCCACATGCTCAGAGGCATCCCAGTTGTCAGGCTCCCACTCAGAGCTCTTGGTGACTAGCCCTGCAAAATCCAACAAGAAACCGATCTGACCGCGAAAATACCCGTGGCCCTCGGCGCGAGTTACAAGTTCCCGCCATCCATCATTGGCGAGTATAAGTTGGGCCTTCAGCTTTTCTTCGGCAATCTGCGCTTCACTGAAACCGGTCGTGGGCTTCTCGGATTGTGCAAAGTGCCCCAATATATCGCCGGAGTGTTCAATCAATCCCACAAGGCCGCGAACACTACGCCTGAAATCGTCTGGGCGGTTATACCCGGTGTTCACGCCAAGGTTTTGGATTACCCGCATCCATTCCTGAAAGCATTCAGAATCGATGCCGCCCTGGTGCTTCACGATGAACTGTGCATAGCCCGTGAGTTGGACAAGTTCGACGTACGAGAGGTTTGCCCCATTAGACATGATTCTTTCGAAGAGGACGTTCTCATTGAGATAACGGCCATCAGGGAGGAGTTGGTGCAGCGAACTGTCAGAGCCACACCATGCGTCGAGCAGATGCATGAGGGTGCGGGTGAATTCCTCATCGAGCCAGTTGTACGAATGGAAGTCGGTGTAGGAGGGTGGATCGATTCCCTTTCGTAGCCTGGTAAAATCCCCCAGGTATTCCGTCGATTCAGGGTTGCGGGTGATCAGTGCAACGGCTCGAAACACATTCATGAAGGCGGCATCGTAGAGGTTGGTTCCTGTGCTTCGGTGTTTCCAGAAAAGGTCAGCCCAAGCCGTGTCCATGCGCCTGGCGATGTAGTCGGCTCCTCCAAAAGTCTGCTCGCCAATCGAGAACGTTTCTCCCTGAAGCTGGTTGACCAATTCCTGCTCATAGCGTGCTTTGAACGTCTCGAACGCCGTCAAGGGCTTCCCTCTCGCGTTCATCTTGATGTACAAATCGTCCGAGAGACCGAAATTCTCCAGATCAAGAAGCTGGAAGGTAATCGCAGGCTGGTCCGTATCCAATAATCGAGCGAACAACCCCTCCGATTTGCAAAACTTGTCATGAATGGCGTCCAGCATGTGGAGTACGGCCTGGATCGTCGGATCAAGCCGCCAACTTCGGAAATACCATGACTGGTCGGCAATCAGGGTCGCCAGGGACTGCACTTCATCGGGGGAGATAGCGGGATGATAGCTTACCAATTGATCGAAGAATTCGTTGCTGCTCGGGCGCACGCTGTAGGCAAAGCGGGAGTGATCCTCCGACAAGAACAGCTGTTCGAAGGTAGCCCACTGGTCATCCTTCCACGCCAGGTACCAGTGCAGAAGAAAAAGGGTCGTGAGGCGCTGCTGCCCGTCGAGCGGCAGGAATCGCGTCTGCTCGTTCCCCTCGACACTGCCGTAAATGAAATCAAGATTGAGTGGAAGGCTTTGGTCGTCGGCTGGCTTGCACAGGGCATCTTTGAGAGTCTTCAGAAACTCTTCGCGCACCTCCTTTTCCGCCGGACGGCCTTGCGCGTAATCGCGCTGGATCATGGGCACCCGAATGCCTTCGTGCCGTTCCAGTAACTGCTGGTAGTTGATTTGGCTGCCGAAGCTCATTGTCATCCCTCCATAGTCCCGCAAAAGAAGTCCGCCAAGACATCGGCGATGGCCGAGATATAGCCGTCCCGGTCATCCTCTCCCCAAAACATCAGGTTATCCACCTGGGGGCTGTAGCACTTCAGAAACACATTTCGGGTACATAGAGGAACGAAAATCCCCGATTGGTCCAGTTCCAGCAGACGCTGCCGCTTGACGGCAAAGACGGCGTTCTTGTAGCTCCGGTTCGTGGACTCATCAAGCAGCGTCAGATTGGAGATGCCGTGCTCCGCTTCCCCTCCATTGGTTTCGTGGTGTCGTTTCCCAGAATCTCCTGACGGAGGGGCGGTGGTTTTGTTCACGATGTCTTGACACGAACCGCGGGTTGGTCTGATTATAACGACCGTTGGATGGGGAGCTGGAGGTTGTTGAGGAAATG